>Ga0247839_1000925_pt1 | contig 51361 bp, 50 predicted proteins | sample LaCruzMarch2015__6_FD_192405 | JGI IMG/M metagenome (GOLD analysis project Ga0247839, IMG submission 192405) | Freshwater microbial communities from meromictic Lake La Cruz, Castile-La Mancha, Spain - LaCruzMarch2015_16m | ecosystem: Environmental > Aquatic > Freshwater > Lake | place: Spain... | reverse complement strand
ATCAGCGTATTCTTGCCTTTATTGCGTTCTTTAATGAGACCCTGGCAAAGCCGTTTCGCTGGACTTATATTGGTAAACCTTTGCTCGTATAGGTTATCGGATATATTTCAGAAGTTGGGTACTAGTTATAAAGCTGGACATCTTTCATCCCTACAGGAGCACCATCATGAGAAGCAACAAAAATATCAAGATATTACCTTCAGAAATCACTTCACGCGAAGATTATTATGATCGGCGGCGGTTTATGCAATTGGCGGTGGGTGTGTCGGCCGCCAGTTTGTTGTCTGAGCAACTTTGGGCTGCGGATAAACTGCCTGCCATTGCCAATCAGTCGTATTTGTTGGATGAAGAAAAAACCCCTTATAAAGACGTGACGGGTTACAACAATTTTTATGAATTCGGTACTGGCAAAGACGATCCGGCGCGATATGCAAATACTTTAAAAACCCGTCCATGGACAGTGGCTGTAGAAGGCGAAGTCCACAAACCCAAAACCTTTGCTATTGAAGACTTGTTAAAACTGGCAGCTATGGAAGAGCGCGTCTACCGTCTGCGTTGTGTTGAAGCCTGGTCGATGGTGATTCCATGGCTAGGCTACCCTTTAGCAGAGCTGATCAAACAAGTCGAACCCACCGGCAACGCCAAGTTTGTCGAATTTATTACTCTGCAAGACCCGATACAAATGCCAGGGCAACAGTCAGCCGTGTTGGAATGGCCTTACAATGAAGGCTTACGCATGGATGAAGCCATGAATCCGTTGACTTTGTTGACCTTTGGATTGTACGGAGAAATGCTGCCTAATCAAAACGGTGCGCCAATACGAGTTGTCATCCCTTGGAAATACGGCTTCAAGAGTGCAAAATCCATCGTCAAAATCCGCTTCACCGAGCAACAACCCGTGTCCGCTTGGATGAAAGCTGGGCCTAGGGAATATGGTTTTTACTCGAACGTAAACCCCGCAGTTGATCATCCGCGTTGGTCACAAGCCAAAGAACGGCGGATAGGGGATTTTTTCAAACGCCCAACTTTGCCGTTTAATGGCTATGCCGATCAAGTGGCGGGGCTGTATTCCGGCATGGATTTGCAAAAATATTTCTAAGTACCATGGCCATTAAACAACTCGACAATAAAACTCTCGGCTGGGTTAAATTTGCAATAATATTATTGGCACTGATTCCGTTAGGAAGGCTCATCGTTGAAGCCGTGACAAACGGATTGGGTGCGAATCCCATCGAGAAAATCACCCGTAGCACCGGCTATTGGACACTGATGCTGATTATGGTGACGTTGACCATCACGCCGTTACGTAAACTAACCGGTTGGAACTGGCTAACACGTACCCGACGACTATTGGGCTTGTTCGCGTTTTTTTACGCGAGCCTGCATTTTTTGACATACTTGGTGCTAGACCAATTCTTTGATTGGGAAAGCATCGTAAAAGACATTATCAAACGCCCTTATATCACTGTGGGTTTCCCATCGTTTTTATTGTTGATTCCACTGGCAATCACCTCCAATAATGCGTTGATCAAGAAACTGGGTGGCAAACGCTGGCGGTGGTTGCATCGATTGGTTTATGTGGTGGGTGTTGGTGGGGTGGTGCATTATTGGTGGTTAGTGAAAAAAGATCTGACCAACCCAATCACATTTGCGGTAGTTTTAGCTGTTTTGTTGGGTTTTCGGGTTTTATATTGGTGGCGAGGCAGGCAGGTAATCTGTTGATTCTTTTTGCGATTGTACCTAGTCTTTGTCGCTCTTGGATTTGTCATCCAACATAGCCTCAACAGGATGTGGTTTAAATAGCTATGGTTAAACTTGGCGTTTAATCGATCATTATTTTGGTATGAAAAATAGGCTCTCCAAGCGATTTGAACGATCAAGAATGGAGTCTGATAAAACACCGTTTTAAACCGCAAAAGTCACTTGGGAGTGTCAGCAAGCATGACCAAACAGGTTGTCGACGCGATAATTTATTGGGCAATATCAGGCGTGCAATGGCATGCTACCCTACGACTTCCCGCTTGGTAAGCATAGCCATCTAAACAACTTTAATTACTTTATAAACAATGCGTTATGTGAAGTTTCCTAGAGATAATTGCGCTATTTTTAGGTTATGCAACTTCAAAATATGGCTTAAACAGCGGTTATCTTTTAAAGCAAAGGCGTTTTAAACGGCGCTAATAAATACAGTCTGCGCCGTTTAACTAAATGGCTAATCCTTAGACAAACTCGCCAAATCAATCACAAACCGATATTTCACATCGCTTTTAACGACCCGCTCGTACGCGTCGTTAATTTGTTGGATGGGGATAAGCTCAATATCAGAAGTGATGTTATGTTCAGCACAAAAATCCAGCATTTCCTGCGTTTCTTTCAAGCCACCTATCAATGAACCTGCGATATTGCGGCGTTTAAAAATCAAGTTGCCGACAGATGGGGAAGGATGTGGCTGGTCAGGTACGCCAACCAAGCACAAAGTGCCATCGCGTTTGAGCAAAGCCGTGTAGGCATCAAGATTATGCGGAGCGGCGACGGTATTAAGGATAAAGTCAAAGCTTAACGCGTGTGCCGCCATTTCTTCAGGATTTTTTGAAATCACCACGCTGTCTGCGCCCAAACGTTTAGCATCGGCAACTTTATCCGGCGATGTCGTGAACAACACGACTTGTGCACCCATCGCATGGGCAAATTTAACCGCCATGTGACCCAAACCACCCAAACCGACGACACCGACTTTATCTCCTGCACCGATTTGCCAATGGCGTAACGGTGAGTAAGTGGTGATGCCGGCGCATAACAGCGGCGCAGCGGCAGCTAAATCCAAGTTGTCGGCAATTTTTAAGACAAAATGTTGGTCAACGACGATATTATCGGAATAACCGCCGTAAGTGTTGCCGGACATGTTCGGGTCTGGGCTGTTGTAAGTGAACACCGGATGGTTGCAGTATTGCTCCAAATCATCTTGGCATTCTGGGCAAGTGCGGCAGGAACCGACCAAGCAACCAACACCGACCGAATCGCCGATTTTAAAATGAGTCACCGCACTGCCAATGTTGATGACTTTGCCGACAATTTCATGGCCCGGCACCATGGGAAACGCGGCATTGCCCCATTCGTTGCGGACTTGGTGGATATCCGAATGGCAGACACCGCAAAAAAGTATGTTGATATGGACATCGCTAGCTTTCAGTTCGCGGCGATTGAACTGGAATGGTACCAGTGGGGATGTGTTATCGTGGGCGGCATAGCCAAAGCTGGTATACATAATTAACTCCTAACTAAAATAATGGGATGAGGCTCACAAAGAAAGTTTACAGGCTTTTTAGGGATTGTCAGCAATCACAATCGCCCGTTTCGGTGCGGGCAACCCTTCAACGGTCAACTGTGGGTTATTCGGATCGAGATAATCTTGTAAGGAATGGAAGCGCATCCATTCGGTGCTGCGTTGTTCCTTAATGCTGGTGACGGTGACATCGACCACGCGGACATTGGCAAAACCACAGCGTTGCAACCAGCTTACCAAGGTCAGGCAGCTAGGCAGGAACCATACATTCCGCATCCGTGCATAGCGGTCAGAAGGCAGAAGGGTGTCGCCCAAACCGCCGTCAATCACCAGGGTTTCCAAGACTAATTCGCCGCCTGTTTGCAAGCAGCCTTTTAGTTCCAGCAAATGGTCGATAGGCGAGCGGCGGTGATACAACACGCCCATCGAAAAAACCGTGTCAAACAATTGCAAATTGGCAGGCAAATCTTCTATGCCCAATGGCAGGACAAAAATTGGTGCAGCGCCGTGCAATTTTTTGACGAGCTTAAATTGCATGACATTTAGCAGCATCGGGTCTATGCCAATCACGGATTTTGCCCCAGCTCCGAGCATACGCCAGCAATGGTAACCATTGCCGCAGCCGACATCGAGTACACGACGGTAGTTGAGCGGTGCGATATGGCCTTGCAGCCGTTGCCATTTCCAATCGGAACGCCATTCCGTGTCGATATGGATGCCAAACAGCCGGTAAGGGCCTTTGCGCCAAGGGTGCAGAGTCTGGAAATGCTGTTCCAATGTTTGGAGTTGCAGTAGGCCCAAATCTTCGGCTCGGCCAATTTCAATGGCATCGGCATCTAGGCGTTTGTGACTGGTTGATGAGTCAGGAATTGCGTCGATGGCGGCTTGCCATTTTGCCAAGTCGCCGTGATTGTTGGAATAGAAAGCACCCGCCAATTGCCGGGTCAGTGTGGCAATCCAAGCATCGGCTTTGGCCTCCATTAGATCATGTAGATCATGGAATAACGCTTGGTAGTCGGACATGGCCAGTGAAAATTGTGGGATTGTTTAGCCGTTCAAGGTTTACTGCACTGAGGGCTTTAGTGTTGTAGATTAGGAGTTTTTTTCTGGTTTGGCAGACAAGGCTTCGACATTGCGTTTGGCTAGGCTATCTATGACCGCATTCAACGAACCTTTGGTTTGCATTTCATTGTTGAAGGTAGTACGGTAATTGGTGACCAAGCTAACACCTTCAATCATGATGTCGTAAGCTTTCCATTGGCCTTCATGTAAGGCCATGCGGTAGTCTATTGCTATAGGCTGGATGCCAGGTTGCAAGACTTCGGTCTTGACTACAACTTTGGTTGCACCAGATTCCATTTCTAGCGGCAAAAAGCGCACAGACCACTCTTTAAATTCAATAAAGGCGCGGGAATAGGTCCTTACTAACAAAGTTTGGAATTCTTGTTTGAAACGGCTGCGTTCGTCAACCGTTGCGGTTTTCCAAAGTTTTCCTAACACCAACGCGGCAATGCGGTCAAAATCAACCCGAGGATTTATGACTTCATTCACAAACTGGTTGATTTTGGCAAAGTCCTTGGTGAAGTTTTTTTCCTGTAATCTTGATTGCAATTGCGCGGATGCTGATTCTATTGCAAGTTGCGGAGGCTGCAAGTCGGCAGCCATTAGCCTGTTCATCGGAAAAACGGTCAAAAAAAATGCTAAAAATGCCAATGATAGTGTGTGTCTAGCCTTCATAAAATCCTCTAAAATTCAGCGTGAAAACCTAAGTCAATTTAAAATAAAATTAATTTCTTGAAAACATTAACCGTCCCCTAAGTAATCGCCAGAACAATTTTAAAATTTATGGTGATTACTTATGAAACAATTAATTTGTCAACCCGAAAAACAACGGATCAGATGAACTATCATAACATTACAATTTCTACCCGTATGAGAAGAATGCGTTACAAAGATTTTTCCAGACGTTTGATGCGCGAACACCGTTTAAGCGTCGATGACCTGATTTATCCCATGTTTGTGACTGAAGGCAGTGGCTTGCGGGCAGGTGTTGCGTCCATGCCAGGAGTCGAGCGCTTATCGTTGGATGAGTTATTGAAAGAAGCGATGGAAATATACGCGCTGGGAATTCCTGCCATTGCATTATTTCCGGTTGTTGAAGCAGACAAAAAATCCTTGGATGCGGCGGAAGCTTACAATGCCGACGGTTTGGTTCAACGTAGCGTCAGGGCGTTAAAGCATGCTTTGCCTGAACTGGGCATCATCACCGATGTCGCCCTCGATCCCTTCACGATTCATGGTCAAGATGGCTTGCTTGATGACTGCGGCTATGTCGTCAATGACGAAACCGTCGCGGTGCTGGTCAAACAAGCGTTATCACATGCAAAAGCCGGTGCGGATGTGGTTGCCCCTTCCGATATGATGGATGGGCGCATTGGTGCGATTCGAGAAGCTTTAGAAGCAAAACGGCATATCAATACGCTGATCTTGGCCTATTCCGCCAAGTATGCCTCGGCATTTTACGGGCCGTTTCGGGATGCGGTCGGATCGTCAGGTAATTTGGGTAAAGGCAACAAATACAGTTACCAAATGGATCCTGCCAACACGAATGAAGCCCTGCACGAAATCGAATTGGATTTGCAAGAAGGTGCGGACATGGTCATGGTCAAGCCAGGTATGCCGTATTTGGACATTATCCGCCGCGTCAGAGAAACCTACGGTGTACCAACTTTTGCCTATCAAGTTAGTGGCGAATATGCCATGCTCAAAGCTGCGGCGATGAATGGCTGGCTGGATGAACAAGCCGTAGTGATGGAATCTTTGTTGGCATTCAAACGGGCGGGTAGCGATGCCATTTTGACGTATTTTGCCAAATCAGCCGCGCAATGGCTAAAGGACGCACAATCATGACTGACCGTTACGCCGTTTTCGGTCAGCCCATTCGCCATAGCAAATCCCCACGCATCCACCAGTTTTTTGCCGCCCGGACTGGGCAAGACTTAAGTTACGAGGCACAAGAGGTCGCACCCGATCAGTTTAGCGAAAAGGTTAAGGCGTTTTTTGCCGAAGGTGGCAAAGGCTTGAATTGTACAGTACCACTCAAAGAACTGGCATTTACGTTAGCTGATCAAACTACCGGCCGGGCGCAACGGGCGAGGTCAGTTAATACCTTGGCTTTACGGGACGATGGTTCGGTGTTGGGCGATAATACCGATGGTTGTGGTTTGGTCACGGATTTGACCGTTAATCACGAACTCAATCTGGCAGGAACTAAAATCCTGATTTTAGGTGCTGGTGGCGCAAGTCGTGGAATTATCGCCCCATTGCTGCATCAATTACCACAAATACTGATGATTGCAAACCGTACTGTCGAAAAAGCTGTTGATTTGGCAAAAGAATTCGACAATCCTAACGTAAATGGCTGTGGTTTTGCCGATTTAAAGGGACAGGAATTTGATATCATCTTTAACGCGACCTCAACCAGTTTAAGCGGTCAATTGCCGCCTTTACCCGAAGGAATATTGGCGGGGCAGGGCGTATGTTACGATCTTGCCTACGGCAACCAGCCCACCGCTTTTGTCCGGTGGGGTCAGGCCAATAATGCGGTTAAAAGTCTGGATGGTTTAGGGATGCTGGTTGAACAGGCCGCTGAGTCTTTTTTTGTTTGGCGAGGTGTCAGGCCGCAAACCCAAGCCTTGATTAGGCTGTTGGATAAAGAACGGAGAGAATTAATCGTTTCCTAAGCGTTTAATTATTTAATTAAAAGATGTGCAAATTCTCACTGAAATCATTTTGGCGAGCGATTATCAATCGTTCAATAACTTACTGTATTGGATAATTCATTTTATGAACAGAGAGTTATGGTTGCTGAGACACGGCAAGGCCGAACGTGATGGGTTAATACCCGATTTTCAGCGAACTTTAAATAAATCAGGCAAGCAAGCAGTCCATCGTATCGGCCTATGGTTAAATCAACAAGGGTTGAAACCCGATTTGTTGCTGACCTCGCCAGCGAGAAGGGCATTTGATACTGCTAGCATAATTATTGATTCTTTAGACAAAGATAATTTCTTGTTAAAAGAAGTTGACCGATTGTATTTTCATGGATTTGCAGCGGTAAAGCCGGTGTTGGCGGAGCTTCCTCTATCATATAAACGCGTTTTGTTAGTAGGCCATAATCCTGATTTAGAAGACTTGTTCAGCTATCTTGTCGGCACCGCTAATTTACCTGGCAAAAATAAATTGCTGCCGACAGCAGCTTTAGTACGCCTTAAGATGCCGGTTGATTGGGCTACCTTGTCTTTTGGTTGCGCCCAGATAATTTCAATAACTTACCCAAAATCCTTGGTGTGATAGAAAGTCATTGAATTCATAATCTTGTCACATAAAATCAATATGCTGAAAGTGTTTTTATCGTCCGCATAGCGCCCGTATTTCTATTTTTCGAGAGTTGATAATGAATTTATCTTTTAAATCAAAATCGCTGGTTATTGCGATAAGTTTGGTATCCGTTTTATTTGCCAGCCCTATAAGTTTTGCAGTGCAAACTGTCGAAGCCGGCGTACCTGAGTACCAAAAAGCTAGCGGTGTTTCAGGCAATTTGTCTAGTGTCGGTTCGGATACGTTGGCAAACCAAATGACCTTGTGGGCGGAGGCATTTAATCGTTTATATCCTAATGTCAATATCCAAATCCAAGCTGCGGGTTCGTCAACTGCGCCACCGGCCTTAACCGAAGGCACCTCAAATCTAGGTCCAATGAGCCGGGAAATGAAAGATGACGAACTTGAGGCATTTGAAAAGAAATATGGCTATAAACCAACAGCGATTCCCGTGGCGGTTGATGCGTTGGCGGTATTTGTCAATAAAGACAACCCCCTAAAAGGCTTGTCGGTTGACCAAGTGGATGCAATTTTTTCCTCGACGCGTAAGTGCGGGTACAGTAAGGATATTTTGAACTGGGGGGAAGCTGGCGTTAGCAAGTGGAAAAGCAAGAGCATCCAATTATATGGACGTAACTCAGTATCTGGTACATATGGCTATTTTAAAGAACATGCTTTATGTAAAGGCGATTTCAAAAATAACGTCAACGAACAACCTGGTTCCGCTTCGGTCGTGCAATCCGTGACAACTTCAGTCAACGGCATTGGTTATGCCGGTTTAGGTTATGTCACTTCTGGAATTAAAGCCTTGGCGTTGGCAAAAAAGGGCGGAAAAGCATTTGTTGCCGCCACACCTGAGAACGCGCTGGCCGGTAAATATCCACTGGCGCGTTTTTTATATGTTTATGTCAATAAAAAGCCAAATCAACCCTTGGCGCCACTTGAAAGCGAATTTATTAAGATGGTTTTATCCAAAACTGGCCAAGAAGTCGTTATAAAAGATGGTTATATACCACTACCTGCCAAAGTTATCAAAAAAGTGCTGGCAAAACTAAAATAAAGGTTTTTTTGGTAATGCCTAGAAAGACAATTACATAAAAAATTATGGCTGGGCTTTGTTTGGCAAAGTACCGGCCATTTTTTTATCCTTAATTGTTATATCATTGTCATATTTCGTTTCTATAATCTCCATAAATGTCTGAAACAAATTCCAAGATTCCTGCCCCAGTTATGCAAAAATCATCCAGTTCCTATTACCAGAAATGGCGTTTAATTAAAGATGACTTAGCGCGTTATGGTGTCATAGCCGGCGGTATGGGAGTCATTGTTGCAGTTGTCATGATTTTCTTTTATTTGCTCTATGTGGTTTTTCCCTTATTTTTGCCCGCCACTGCCGAGTCTGTTAATCAATATCCTTTGCCTGAGAAAAACTTAGGAAAAACTTTATTGCTGGATATGGAAGAACAGAATCAAGTAGCTGCCCGCTTTACCGATACTGGCCACATTGTGTTTTTTGATGTTGCGACCGGTAAAACGATATTAAATGAAACAGTGGCTATTCCCGCAGAGGCTAACATTGTCAGTTTTGCCCAAGCCACTCCATTGAGCGAAGGCGCCGTGGTTTACGGTCTCTCAGATGGGAGGGCAATAATAGTCAAACACGAATACAATGTTTCGTATGTTGATAACGTCAAGACTATAACTCCATCCCTTCTATACCCAATGGGCGAGCAAGCTTTGGTGTTAGATGATGCTCATGCCCCTCTGGAAAAGGTTGCTGCTCAGGTTAGCGAAGGCTCAACAACTATTATTGCTAAAACAGTTGAAAAAATTCGTATAAGCAGTTTCCAAAAGGAGCAGGCCTTATTTGCCGATGAAGCAGCATTAACCCGAACAGATGCCGAATTAAGCCTACCCGCAACTGGTGTTTCAGATATTTTGATTGATAAGGATGGCGCCAATCTTTATTTGCTGAGTGCCAATGGTCGGATGGCCTTTTATGACATTAGCGATAAAAGTGCACCGGCATTAAAACAAGCGCAAATTGTGGTGGAAACGGGGCAAAAAGTCACCAGCATTGCGTTTTTAAACGGCGATCTATCTTTAATGATTGGTGATTCCAGTGGTTTGGTTTCACAGTGGACGATGGTCAGGGATGAGTCAAATCGTCAGGAAATGCAAAAAATAAGGGTTTTTAAAATCTCTAATAAAGCCATAACAGCAATAAAATCAGAACAACGGCGCAAAGGATTTTTTACGGCTGATGCGGCGGGGGATATCAGTATTTATCATGCAACTTCCGAAAAACAGTTGGTACAGGAACATGTGTCTGGTTCGTTGGTATCTGTCGCCTTAGCACCTAGGGCAAACGGGCTGTTGATGCAGTCACAGGATGGAAATCTCCATTTTTGGAAAGTGGAAAATGAACATCCTGAAGTCTCATTTAAGACTCTGTGGCAAAAAGTATGGTACGAGAGCTATCCTAAGCCAGATTATATTTGGCAGTCTTCGGCTTCAAACAATGACTTTGAACCTAAATACAGCCTTACACCATTAGTTTTCGGTACGCTAAAAGCGGCATTTTATGCCATGCTGGTGGGAATGCCATTGGCATTGATGGGGGCAATTTATACCGGTTATTTTATGAATCCATCAATGCGTCAGTATGTGAAACCAGTGATTGAGCTCATGGGCGCATTGCCAACGGTCATTTTGGGATTTTTAGCGGGCTTATGGTTAGCTCCCTTTATAGAAGAACATCTCGCTGGATTTTTCTGTTTGCTTATTGTCGTACCTATTTCCGTGATGATTTTTGCCTATTTCTGGCAATTTACGCCCAAATCTATCCTAGAGAAAATCTATGAAGGCTCGGATGCCATGTTGCTTATTCCCGTAATAATTCTGAGCGGAATATTGGCATTTTATATCAGCACTCCAATAGAGTCTGTACTCTTTAATGGTAGTTTACGTGATTGGTTTAAAAACGAATTGGGCATTGGTTATGATCAGCGCAATGCCTTAGTGGTTGGGGTGGCGATGGGTTTTGCCGTTATTCCAACGATATTTTCGATTGCTGAAGACGCTATTTTTAGCGTCCCCAAGCATCTGACCGTGGGTTCTTTGGCTCTGGGGGCCACCCCTTGGCAAACCCTGTCCAAAGTGGTGTTACTAACCGCCAGTCCTGGTATTTTTTCAGCGGTCATGATCGGTTTTGGGCGTGCGGTAGGTGAAACCATGATTGTGCTTATGTCCACTGGGAATACTCCGGTAATGGATCTAAGCATTTTCCAAGGCATGAGGACCTTAGCGGCTAATATCGCAGTGGAAATGCCTGAATCGGAGGTCGATAGCACCCACTACAGGATATTGTTCTTGGCTGCTTTGGTTCTATTTGCATTTACCTTTATTTTTAACACACTCGCCGAAGTTGTTCGTCAGCGTTTACGCGAAAAATACAGTTCATTATGATCAAAGAATGGTTTAAAACAGGATTGCCTTGGGTGTGGCTGAATGCGGCCGCTGTCAGTGTTTGTCTTATTATGATCATCTCTGTATTGGGGTTGATTGCTGTGCGCGGGGCCAGCCATTTTTGGCCATCTGAAGTCATCCAGTTCAATTATCAGGAAGATGACGGACAGTCAAAAACGATCATCGGTGAACATGTTGATAGTAGTGTGACTCCAGCGGCGATGGCAAAATCGGCTGGCTACACTATGGCTGATAACGAAGATACTTTAGTGCAATATTTAATCAAAACGGGTAATCGGGATGTAACCGGAACTGATTTTCGTTGGATTCAAGTACGAAAAATTAAGCATCAGGAAACGCCAATTGGATTAGTGGTTATTGAACGGCGGGAATGGGGCAATTTTTATGGACAACTCACTGCAGTCAAAGAAAATGGTAACCTGATCGCTTCAGGTCAGGCAGCAATGCCTATTGCCATGCAAAAACTTGATACGGCATTGGCAATTTTTAAAGAAATAAACCATTTAGAAAAAAAAGAAATTGGTGCGGTTAACTATGAATTAGAGCGTTTAAGGCTCAAGCAAAAAAGTTTGCAATTAAAGAACCTATGGGATGCTGAAGCGGAAAAGTTAATGGCTGTCGAAACGGCGGCCTATAACGAACAATACAAGTCTTATCAGTCCCAGTTACAAGGTTTGTACCAAAAAATTAGGCTGGCTAGTGTGGTTGTTAAAACAGATGCTGGAACGGAAACTGAAATCTCTTTATCAAAGATAGTCACAATTTATCAACCTAATAGCATGAATTTATTCGATAAGTTAGCTCATTATGTGAATAAGTTCATCGAATTTTTGAGTGATGACCCACGCGAAGCCAATACTGAGGGTGGTATTTTTCCGGCTATTTTTGGCACCATCATGATGGTTATGATCATGTCGGTTATTGTCACCCCGTTTGGGGTTATCGCAGCAGTCTATTTGCGGGAATATGCCAAGCAGGGTTTCATAACTAGATTAATTAGAATCGCCGTGAATAATTTGGCGGGCGTACCATCAATTGTTTACGGTGTATTTGGCTTGGGATTTTTTGTTTATATTCTCGGTGGCAATATAGACCAATTATTCTTTCCAGAGGCGGCTCCGGCTCCGGTTTTTGGAACTCCGGGATTGTTATGGGCTTCAATCACACTAGCCCTGTTGACACTGCCTGTTGTCATTGTCTCAACTGAGGAAGGTTTGGCGCGTATCCCAAAATCTATTCGTGAAGGCAGCTTGGCATTAGGCGCCACTAAGATGGAAACTTTGTGGCTCACAGTTTTGCCGATGGCAAGTCCAGCCATGATGACAGGATTGATTTTGGCGGTTGCCCGTGCAGCGGGTGAAGTTGCACCATTAATGTTGGTTGGGGTTGTCAAACTGGCGCCAACCTTGCCATTTGATAGTAGCTTCCCCTTTTTACATTTAGATAGAAAATTTATGCACTTGGGATTTCACATCTATGATGTAGGCTTTCAAAGCCCAAATGTAGAAGCTGCAAGGCCCTTAGTCTATGCAACATCACTGTTATTGGTGGTGGTGATTTTAGGGCTTAATTTATCAGCAATTCTCATTAGAAATCATTTGCGCGAAAAATATCGGGCATTGGAAGGATAAAAAAATGACAGCACAAGAAGTACGCACACATGCAATTGACATCAATTCTGTATTAAATAATCGTACAAAACTCACCGAAACAAATGAGATCAGCATTAAAGTAGAAGACTTAAATCTGTACTACGGTGAAAAACAGGCTTTGCATGCCATTAACATGGAAATGTCCAAGAAAAAAGTGACTGCTTATATTGGGCCCAGTGGCTGTGGGAAATCAACTTTATTGCGCTGCATTAACCGTATGAATGATTTGGTTGATAATGTCACAATAGACGGCAAAATTCTGCTTGATAATGAAAATATTTTTGACAAAAGTGTCAATGTAGCAGCTTTACGTAGAAGGGTTGGTATGGTATTCCAAAAACCCAATCCATTTCCTAAGTCAATTTTTGAAAATGTAGCATATGGGTTAAGGATTCAAGGTATTAATGACAAGCGGACGCTTGAGGAAACAGTCGAAAATGCGTTGCGCGGTGCCGCTCTTTGGGATGAGATGAAAGATCGCTTGGATGATAATGCCTTGGGTATGTCGGGAGGCCAGCAGCAACGTTTGGTTATTGCTAGAGCCATTGCGATTGAACCTGAAGTTTTATTATTGGACGAACCGGCATCAGCCCTTGATCCGATTTCAACACTTAAAATTGAAGAGTTGATTAACGAATTGAAAGAGAAATATACCATTGTAATTGTTACGCACAACATGCAACAAGCAGCTCGTGTTTCAGATTATACGGCATTTATGTACATGGGTGAGTTAGTTGAAATGGGTACAACTAGCGAATTATTCACCAATCCAAAAAAGAAACAAACTGAAGACTATATTACAGGCCGCTACGGTTAAATAGGAGATATATGATGGAGAATAATAAAATAGGCCTTCATATTTCCGGCCAGTTTAATAGGGAACTTGAAGATATCCGTAACAAAGTTTTGACGATGGGTGGTCTGGTTGAACAACAAATTGAATTGGCTATACAGGCGTTTACCGGCAATGATATGGAGATGGCTGAACTGGTGATCAAACAAGATCATCAGGTCGATGCGATTGAAATTGAGATTGATCTGGAATGCACGCAAATTTTGGCTCTGAGACAGCCCACAGCATTTGATTTACGGTTGTTGCTGACAGTTATAAAAGTTATTAACGAACTCGAAATAGTGGGCGATTTGGCTAAAAAAATAGCCAAAATGGCGATTCAATTATCTGATTTGGATAGTAAAAACGATCAGTATTACGAAATCCAGCACATGTCTGATTTGGTTAAAGAAATGTTGCATGGGGCTTTGGATGCATTTGCGAGGATGTCAATCGATGACATTACCCTGATTACTGGCAAAGATGAATATGTTGATCGCGAATACTCCAGTATCGTTAGACAGTTGATTACCTACATGATGGAAGACCCCAGAAACATTACTCGTGCATTAAATGTATTATGGACAGTCCGGGCTATGGAACGTATTGGCGACCATGCTTGTTATATCTGTGAGCATTTAATATATATGGTAAAAGGCGAAGCTGTCCGGCATTTAAGCCAAGAAGAACTGGAACAGAAATTCAAAAGTTAATCATCAACTTAGCAAGTTCAAAAAGGCAAGGGACTTAAAAATGCCCTTGCCTTTTTTGTTTATCAGTCGGGTCATTTTTCGAAGCCTATAAAATCCCATAATCTATGCGAGAATGTGACATTTTTAAATTCCGGTACTGGTGGGCCGTCTGGATAATTTTGATCATAAACGCGTTTGGCGTCATTGGCTAAATCTTTCATCCCTAATTCGGCGTAGGCTTCTTGCATTACTTGCAGGGCATAAGGGACGGCAGGTGTGCGTTGGTAATTTTCAATGACGCCGGAAGCGCGGTTCGCGGCGGCAATATAGGCTTTGCGTTTCATGTAATATCTGGCTACATGCACTTCGTGCATTGCCAGATTATTTTTTAATGCAATCATTCGCAGTCGTGCGTCAGCCAAATAGCGGCTGCCAGGATAGCGGCGTATCAAATCATCAAAATTACGATAGGCTTCACGGGCACTGCCTGGATCACGTTGTGATGTATCAGTGGGGAGAAAGCGGTCAATAAAGCCGATGTCCCGATTGTAATTTACCAACCCTTTCAAATAATAAGCATAATCGACATGTGGGTTGCGCGGGTTCATCTTAATAAACCGATCAGCGGCAGCAATTGCCGACTCAGGTTCACTGTTTTTGTAATACGCATAAGCAATGTCCAATTGGGTTTGTGCCGATGACTCGCCAAATGGGTAGCGCGATTCCAGAGCTTCATACAATTTAATTGCTTTCTCGTATGCGCCGGAATCAACTGATTTTTGGGCTTCGCTACGAAATTTCTCGGCATTCCAGCCAGCGTATTCATTCTCCGCATTTGCTTCGTCCGAGGAATCCCCAAAAATCCCGCATCCTTGAGAAGATAAAGCTAAACAGCCGATGATAAAAAATTTTAGTAAAATTAATCGCATATTTCTAACGACACATTGTATTATGATAAGTTTTTCGCCGGATTGGTTTCTATAGGGGCATATAATCCAGTTAATGCCTGAGTATAACTTAACAAAAGGCTATTTAGAAAATTTGTTATGACAAAATTGACAGCAGAAGTGCCATATGAAATGGCGGGTATGCGCTTGGATCAAGTATTGGCTGAGTTGTTTGCCGAATATTCACGCAGTAAATTACAAACATGGATCAAATCAGAGCGGGTACAGGTAAACGGACTGATTTTGAAGGCTAGGGATAAGCTGGAAGGGGGCGAAGAAATCACCCTAGATGCGGAAGCGGAGGTGGTGATTACCTCTGAACCGGAAAATATTCCGCTTGATATTGCTTACGAAGACGACAGCTTGCTGATTGTCAATAAACCCGCCGGACTAGTGGTGCATCCGGCGGTAGGCAATTGGCGAGGCACTTTGGTGAATGCCTTGCTGCATCACGAGCCAAAATTGGAAACCCTGCCGCGGGCAGGGATAGTCCATCGTATCGACAAAGACACTAGCGGCTTGTTGATGATTGCCAAAACTTTGCAGGCACACAATAGTTTGACCGGGCAATTACAGGAGCGGGAAATTAACCGAGAATATCAGGCAATTACCCGTGGACGAATGACAGCTGGCGGCACGGTTGATGAACCGATTGGTCGACATCCTTCAGACCGTCTGCGTTATGTGGTCAGGGAATCCGGCAAATTTGCCGTGACCCATTATCGGGTGGCGCAACGTTTCACCCGCCATACTTTAGTTCAGGTTAAGTTGGAAACGGGACGGACCCATCAAATTCGGGTGCATATGGCGCATATCCGCTTTCCTTTGGTGGGCGACCCTGTCTACGGTGGGCGCTTCCAAATGCCGCCTGATTGCAGTGAGCGGCTGGAAAAAGCCTTGCGCGGATTTAAACGACAAGCATTACACGCGGCGAAATTAGGTTTAGTCCATCCAGTCACTGACGAATACATGGAATGGGAGCAAGCGATGCCGGAGGATATGGTCGAGCTGCTGGGGGCATTGACCGATAATGAACAAGAATAAAACCTGGCTGACACCCGATTGGCCTGCTCCTGAAACCGTCCACGCCGCAAGCACATTCCGTTCTGGCGGATTCAGTCTAGCTCCCTATAGCAGCTTGAATCTAGCCTTGCATGTGGGGGACCTTGTAGATTCAGTCAGACGAAACCGGCAAATTATTGGCGATATGCTGAATTTACCCGGTGAACCGAAATGGCTGGAGCAAATCCACAGTGACAGGGTTGTTGATGCCGCAAGTATGGGGGAGGCGGAAGCTGCTGATGCCAGTTTTACCGATCAGGCAGGTGTTGTCTGTGCGGTGATGACCGCTGACTGCCTGCCAATACTGGTGTGTTCGTGTGACGGGCAAAAAATTGCGGCTATACACGCTGGCTGGCGGGGATTGTTGTCGGGCATAATCAGCAATGCGATTTTGGCAATGCAAACCGATGATGTATTGGTTTGGCTAGGGCCGGCGATAGGCCCGGAATGTTTTGAAGTTGGCACAGAAGTGCGTGATGCCTTCGTTGTAAAATCCCATCTGTTCTTGCCTGCATTTACGCCGATAAAACAAGGCAAATGCTTTGCAGACATCTATCAATTGGCTCGTATTGAATTAGCCGGATTGGGAATTACCCATCTGTATGGTGGAGATTTTTGCACGGTTACCGAGCAAGAGCGCTTTTTTTCTTATCGCCGTGACCAAGTCACCGGACGAATGGCAACGCTTATTTGGAGAGCCTGACGCTAGTGGATTTATTGTTGTTGATCATTATTTTTACCGCCATTGGCGGGGTTCTGAGCGTGTTAGCCGCGGCGTTTTTTTTGCTCTTGCCGGATCGCCAAAGGGCGGCGGTTTTGCCACATGGCATCAGTTTTGCCATTGGTGCGCTTCTGACCGTGGCGTTTTACGGACTGATCCCGCAAGCTTTTGCAGAAGTCAAACCAGAAATGTTCCAATCCTTATCGGCGACCATTTTGGCAGGGATTTTGGGTTTTTTTATCCTGGAAAAGTTGTTGATTTGGCGGCATTGCCATTTCGGCAATTGTGAAGCTCACGGAGATGATGAGGTGCATCAACAACATGATAGCCACCATCATACCCATGGTGCCAAATCCGCCGGTGTTTTGATTATTTTGGGCGATAGCATCCATAATTTCGTCGATGGGATTTTGATCGCAGCGGCCTTTTTGACAGATGTGCAATTGGGGATAGTGACCAGCCTTGCAGTTGCCGCACATGAAATTCCTCAGGAAGTGGGCGATTTTGCGATTTTGTTGGAGAGCGGTTATTCCAAAGGTAAAGCGCTTTTTTATAATATCCTGGCGAGCTTGACGACAGTGCTTGGTGGCGTGTTGGCTTTTTATTGCTTGGAAGACTTGCACGATAGCCTGCCTTATTTTCTGGCTTTGGCAGCATCCAGTTTTATTTATATCGCCGTTGCGGATTTGATACCGTCATTGCATAAAAAAACGGAAATGAAAGCTTCATTGGAGCAAATTGCTTTGATCGGAGCGGGGGTGTTATTGATTAGTTATTTGCATGATGTCATTCATCATGTTGACGCACTGAGGTAATCCAGCAGAGGCTGATCTTGATACGCCCGCCTCTGCTAGACCCATAAAATCTATCCAATCAGGTTATTACATCCGGTTCTGTCCGTCCTGTACGTTTTTTCACTTCACAAAGTTGTTCAGCGAGTACTATCAGTTCTGCCAAGGCTGCTTGTGCGTCTTGGTTATGCCGGCTGCAATCGGGTTCAAAGCGTTCTATATAAATCCTTAGCGTTGCGCCGACAGTGCCAGTACCCGATAAGCGAAAAACAATCCGTGAACCGTTGGTAAAGCCAATTCTTATGCCTTGGTTGCGGCTGATGCTCCCATCCACCGAATCTTCATAACAAAATTCATCGGCGAATTTGACAGTGTATTCACCGAAAGTCTGGTTGGGCAGGGTGGGCAATTGGCTGCGTAAATGCTCGACGATTGCATTGGCAATTGGTGTTTCCACGGCTTCGTAGTCATGGCGGCAATAAATGTCGCGGCCAAAATTCTGCCAATGTTCATGGACAATGTCGGCAACCGATTGCCGTTTTCTGGCAATTAAGTTTAACCAGAACAGAACCGCCCATAAGCCATCTTTTTCACGGACATGATTAGACCCCGTGCCAAAACTTTCTTCGCCGCATAGCGTGATTTTGCCTGCATCCAATAAGTTGCCAAAGAATTTCCAGCCAGTTGGGGTTTCGTAACAAGGTATGCCATAACTCGCCGCCACGCGGTCAACCGCTTGGCTGGTTGGCATGGAACGGGCAACCCCGCTTAAACCGTTAGCATAAGCTGGAATCAACTGGGCATTGGCCGCCATAATCGCCAGACTGTCACTGGGTGTGACAAATATTTGGCTGCCGGTAATCATGTTGCGGTCACCGTCACCATCTGACGCTGCACCAAAGGTTGGGGCGTGGTCGCTAAACATAATTTCAGCCAGTTCATGGGCATGAGCCAAATTTGGATCGGGATGATGGCCGCCAAAATCTTCTAATGGTATGGCATTGATGACCGATTCGGCGGGTGCGCCTAACATATCCACTAAAATTCGTTTCGCATAGGGGCCGGTAATCGCATGCATGGCATCGAAAAGCAAAGTAATGTACTTGGAACTGATGCATTGTTTGAGTAGTGGGAAATCAAAAATGCTTTGCATCAATTCGGCGTAATCGCTGACCGGGTCGATTATTGAGATTTTAAGGCCATTGATCTGCTGGATTCCTATGTTATCCAAGTCGATATCGTCGCTACTTATTGTTTTGTAACTGTTGATGGACTGACTACGTTGATAAAACGCCTGCGTATCTTTCTCTGGTGCAGGGCCACCATTGCCGACATTGTATTTGATGCCAAAATCTTCGTCCGGGCCGCCTGGATTATGGCTTGCTGATAGGATTAAACCGCCAAAAGCTTGATATTTTCTGATTACATGAGAGGCTGCCGGGGTTGATAATAAACCGCCTTGGCCTATAATCAATTCTCCGAAACCGTTTGCCGCTGCAATTTTTATGATGATTTGTATGGCGGCTCGGTTAAAATATCGGCCATCGCCGCCTAAAACTAGTTTTTTTCCGGCGAAATCTTCTAAAGAGTCAAAGATTGACTGTACAAAATTTTCCAAATATCCCAGTTCCTGAAAGACTTTTACTTTCTTTCGAAGCCCTGATGTGCCTGGATTCTGGTCGTTGTACGGTTGCGTTGTGATTGTTTCTATTTGCATAATGAACCCTTCCGGCTATTGCCTGGTGTCTTAAAGTACACTAAAATTTTTTCAAGTGTAAACGTTAGTAGAAGTGATATGTTACGAATATTTTTAATACTGTGTTGTAGTTTTTTTTCTGTCTCGGTTTCTGCAAATGATGTCTGGTTGCTGGTGGATACGAAAGCCCGTAAAATCGAAGTCAAGAAGGGTGAGCAGACTATCGAAATCCTGGAAAGTATTGCTATTGGCCGCGGCGGTGCGGGTATGAAGTTGCACCGCGGTGACAACGTTACCCCGCATGGCAATTATAAAATAGGTTGGATAGGTGAAAAATCTTCTTTTCGCCGCTTTTTTGGTTTAACCTATCCATCAGTTGACGATGCACAAAAAGCATTTGCACAGCATATCATCGACGAGCCAACTTATTATCGAATTGTGTCAGCACATATCAATAATCAAATACCACCGCAAAATACGCCATTAGGAGGCCAAATAGGTATCCATGGACTTGGGCGGGCAGATGAACGAGTCCATAAAACTTTCGATTGGACACACGGCTGTATCGCTCTGACTAATGGTCAGATTGATCATTTAAGCCAGCTAGTTGATACAGGAACAGTGGTAAAGATAAAATAAAGCTGGAAAATGCAGTAATCGGTGATAAAATTACATTCAGGTGTAAAATTTTTTTGTGGTAATAACTTTAAATTTAGGAAAATGATATGAAAAGAGTAGTGAAATTATCTTTGATAGCTTTGGCTGTTAGCATGGTTGTTGGTTGTGCAAGCAGTTCAGATATTGACAATCTGCAATCACAAATTGACAGTTTGAAAAGTTCTATAGCACAAGCTTCTTCTGATGCCGCTAGTGCACAAAGTGCCGCAAACGATGCTGCTTCTAGAGCTGCTGCTGCTGAATCTGCCGCTAACCGTGCCGCTCAATATGCACAAGAAACTAGCAGCAAACTGGATAGCATGTTCAAAAAATCAATGATGAAATAATCGTCGGTTAATTTTGAACTAATAAAAAAGCCCGATGGTTCGCTATCGGGCTTTTTTTTGCCTACAGTTTTAAGCTTGTTGTTCTCCACCAAACATTTCCAGCAAACGCGGTAGAAATTGGCTAATCTCCAATGACATGATAGAAAAATCAGCGTCAAATTTCTCGGCATCGTTGCCGGTTTCAATTTCAGCGACCTGATCCTGGATCAAATCCAAAATGCGCAGACGTTTGATGGCGAGATGCTCGTCAAGGATAAATGCCAAACGGTCTGCCCAATTGACAGCGAGTTTTATCACTTCTTTGCCGGTATCCAGATGATTTTTGATTTCCGGTAACGTCAAGTCATGGCGTTTGCAACGAATAATGCCACCCTCTTCTTCAGTTGAACGCAATTCGCATTCATCTTCAATTGTTATATCATCGGGCGTTTGATGGGTAATTAACCATTTAGTCATGGTCATGGATGGTTTTTGAATGGTATTGGGTGGTACCGCAGGCAATGAACCTAAGCATTTTCGTAACAAGCTCAGCAAATCTTCGGCATTTTTTGCCGAAGGCGCATCAACAATGATCCAGCCACCTTTAGGGTCAATATACGCGTAGATTTTGCGTGAAAAGGTGAAGGCTTTGGGCAATAATTCAAAAATAAGTTCGTCTTTAATTGCCGTGCGTTCTTTTTTTCCTAATTTCCGTCCTTGTGTTTCTTCGGTTTCCAGGATTTTTTCCTGAACCAATTCGTTAAGCACTGAAGCCGGTAACACCCGTTCCTCTTTTTTTCCGCAAAGCATCATAAATCCATTACAGCTGTGCACCAATTGCTGTCCGTTTTTGCACACCGGCGAAGTCCAGCCGAATGTGGATTCCTCGTGAGGCCCGCATGGACGGAACGATAAGGCGGTGAGTTTTTGTTCCAGTTCCTCGGATGACAACGTAAAGGCTTCGGTAAGACGAAAAATGCTGAGATTTTTAAACCACATAGTGGGGCTGATCCTGTAAAAATAATGGCTAGGTATTATCGCAAAATTAACAGTGCAAAATAATAATTTATCAATGCAAAATCATGCTTATGCAGAAGGGTTCCAGCCGATAGCCGATGAAAGTGCTTCAGTGCTGATATTAGGCTCCATGCCCAGTGTTGCGTCCTTACAAGCCTGCCAATATTACGCGCATCCGAGAAATGCGTTTTGGGTGATTATGGGTGAATTATTTGGAGCCTATCCAGAAATGGGCTATCAGCAGCGGCAAAAATTATTGGTGGCAAACCACATTGCTGTTTGGGATGTTCTGCAAAGTTGCCGCCGTTCAGGTAGCCTTGATGCCAATATTGACATGAAAAGTATTCAAGTAAACGATTTTGCTGGTTTTTACACATATCATCCGGCGATTTCCTTAGTATTTTTTAATGGCGGCATGGCCGAAAAAATGTATCGGCAACGGATTTTGCCTAAATTAGGGCAAGAATTCGATTATCTGTTTTACCAACGTTTGCCCTCGACTAGCCCGGCTCATGCCTCATTGGCGCTAGCACAAAAAATTGCAGCGTGGCAGGTGATTAAACAAAAGGTGTAAACGGACTGTGATAAAGTAACTTTTTTATCGGCTTTGCTGGTTGTTTGGTTACTTTTAGGTTGACTATGAATGAACAATACGATTATGAATACGAATATGATGACGATGGCGAAATTGTCTATTACGCGGTTCGTCCGAACAAAACCCAAATTAAAAAGGAGATAGCAGGTCTTTTTGAAATGGGTGAAAAAATGTCCGAATTATCACCCGCCCAGCTTAGCACCTTGGAGTTGCCGGCCAACATCCATAAAGCGGTTGCGGAAGTCTCAGGAATGCCGCAAAAAGGCGCCAGAAAACGCTTACTAAAATATATCGCCGGACAGCTACATAAAATCGACGTAAATGAATTTACTGAAAAACTGGCGCGTATCGAAAACAAGAGCGCCCATGCCGTTAGGGAACACCATATTGTTGAACGCTGGCGTGACCGTTTGTTGGCGGAAAGCAATGAGGCATTAAGTGAATTACTAGATGACTATCCCCAAGCAGACAGGCAGCGTCTGAGGCAGTTAGTGCGAAATGCACAAAAAGAATCAGAAACAAACAAGCCGCCTAAATCATCGCGGCTGTTATATCGCTACCTTAAAACGCTATTTAATTTTGCGGGCGGCTTAGAAGAGCAATTTACTGACAATAGCATAGAGGCGGAGGAAGGTTCATGACTCTGCCGAAGGTGGAATCTTGATTTTTATGGATTTGTCGTGGTTTTCTAAATGGCCTTTTTTCTCCAATTCCCCAAGGACTTTATTGATCATTTCCCTAGATGCGCCAATCATGCTGGCGAGTTCCAGTTGTGTAGGCCGGTCATGGATGACTAAATCACCATTTTCCTGTTGTCTGGCCAATTTATACAACACTTGCACCGTTCTTTCTTGGACATTGGAAAGGGCGAGATTTTTTACCTTTTGAGTGAGAAACCTGATTTTTTCAGACATGTCTTTGAGCAAATTTAAGGTCACATCAGGATGTTCAATAAGCCAAATTTTAAAATCGTCCTTTGAAATAATGCCACATACCGTTTTTTCCAAAGTCATCACCGACGCCGAACGCGGTTCATCCCCCAATAAAGCCAGTTCGCCAAAGTATGACCCAGTATCTTGGGACACCAATGTCACTTCCCGACCACTATTGTCGCTGGTAAAAACTTTCACCCTGCCGGAGATAATTATATAAAGCGAATCTGTTTCATCATTTTCCGAAATAATCACAGTTTGTTTGGGAAAGGTGCAACATTTGGCCTTGAGTGCCAATGACTCAATGGCTTCATCAGGTAACAAGGAAAGAAACGCGATATTTTTTAAACCTAATAAAGCTTCTTGCTGCATGGCTAAGGTTCCAGATTTAAGATAAAGGGAAAAAGATAGTCGCTTAAACGTCAAAGCAGAACTTTAACATGCTCTGAACCGCTTTGGGAGCATAAAAAACATGGGTGCGTAAAGAAACTTTCGCATTAATGACGGTTTGAAAATAATTAAGTAATTGTGCAAATTTAACGGGATTAGGTTTAATTGCAACCGCATTGATTGACGGCAATTTTTAAAAATATGCCCCATCTTTGGCTGGCGCACCAAGCCTCAAAACAGTAGTCGTTTAGTGATAGTGGCCAGGCCTTGCATCGATGTTTTTTTGCTTTAAAAATAAGTGTATTATCTCGATTCACCTAAAAATAATAAGAGAATCGAATTAACATGAGGAGGTAACATGGGTGGTGAAATAAGTGAGTTGTTTTTGGTTATGTTTGGTATTGCAACGGTGGCCTTCGCACCTTTAGGCTACTTCATTTACAAGTTCACAATAAAGAATGGCAAACCTTTTGGCGAAACCGAGCCGCATGGTGACAGTCCGTCACTGATTAATGACTTTGCAGAAAATGTTATCCATTTTGTGCAAAGCCGGTTAGCTAAAAAGTAATTGTAGGATGGAATGAGGGCTTTGAAATTTAAGCCCTCATTTTTCCGTTCTGTAGATGCCACAGCTTGGGCAGCCAGGATTCTTTTTCAAACGCATAGTGTTAATTTCCATCGTAAGCCCGTCTATCAACAATAATTTCCCCATCAAGGTTTCGCCAATTGACATAATCAGCTTCATCACTTCTAAAGCTTGGATGCTGCCGATTATGCCAGTAATCGGTGAGATGACGCCATTCGTGGCGCAATTGACCAATTCCTCGCCATCGCTATGATAAAGGCAGTTGTAACACGGGCTATCGTTTTTACCTGGCGTAAATACAGAGACTTGCCCTTCAAAACGTATTGCCGCACCCGAAACCAAAGGCGTTTGCTGATTTACGCAGGCCTGATTTACGGCAAAACGGGTGGTAAAATTATCGCTGCAATCCAGCACCACATCCGCATTTTTTACTTCTGTATCAAGCAGTTCACCTGCCAGCCGCTGTTTCACGGCGACTACTTGCACATCCGGATTTAATTTTTTCAGCGTTTGTTTGCTTGAAAATGCCTTATCCATCCCAATATCAGGGGTGTGATGAGCAATCTGTCTTTGTAAATTGGATAAGTCAACCACGTCATCGTCAAAAATCGTGATAAAGCCGACTCCGGCAGCCGCTAAATACATCGCAGCAGGCGAACCTAGTCCGCCCGCCCCGATAATTAAAATTTTGGCGGCAAGAAGTTTTTCTTGCCCGTCCATGTCGATTTGCGGCAGCATGATTTGGCGGCTATAGCGTAAAAGTTGGTCGTCATTCATAGGTCATCAAGTTTTGGAAGGTGATGGCAGATGATGCCAAAGAACTTGACACTCTGCAAAAGCTCATTATCATTAGCACTCGTTATTAGTGAGTGCCAAAAAATAGTAAACCATCAATTTTAATCTTAGGAGAGTTAGATGAATATACGTCCGTTACACGACCGAGTCATTGTCAAACGTGTTGAAGAAGAAACCAAAACCGCCAGTGGCATCGTATTGCCAGGTTCTGCCGCTGAAAAACCCAGCCAAGGTGTGATCTTGGCAGTAGGTGCAGGCAAGCCTTTAGACAACGGCACTATCCGCCCATTGGAAGTTAAAGTTGGCGACAAGGTATTGTTTGGCAAATACTCAGGCAACGAAGTGAAAGTTGACGGTGAAGAAGTCATTGTCATGCGTGAAGAAGACATCATGGGCATTTTGGGTTAAATCTACCCGGATCAGATCAAACCAGATCATCCAAGTTAATGACCCTCATTTTAGAAACCAATCACACACAACGAATTTAGGATAAAAAAAATGGCAGCAAAAGACGTATTATTTGGTGATGACGCTCGTGTCCGTATGGCGCGTGGTGTAAACATCTTAGCAAACGCAGTGAAAGTGACTTTAGGGCCTAAAGGCCGCAACGCCATCTTAGACAAAAGCTTCGGCGCACCTACAATTACTAAAGACGGGGTATCCGTCGCAAAAGAAATCGAATTGAAAGACAAATTCGAAAACATGGGCGCACAAATGGTCAAAGAAGTGTCTTCAAAAACTTCTGATGTCGCTGGCGACGGCACCACCACTGCAACAGTACTGGCCCAATCCATCGTCAACGAAGGCTTGAAAGCCGTTGCCGCTGGTATGAACCCAATGGACTTGAAACGCGGTATTGATTTAGCTGTGACTAAGGTGGTCGAAGCCGTGGTTGCTTCAGCAATTCCTTGCGCTGACAACAAAGCCATCGCCCAAGTCGGTACCATCTCTGCTAACTCTGACGCATCCGTCGGCGACATCATTGCCGAAGCAATGGAAAAAGTCGGTAAAGAAGGCGTTATCACCGTTGAAGAAGGTTCAGGCTTGGACAACTCTTTAGACGTGGTTGAAGGTATGCAATTTGACCGTGGCTATTTGTCACCTTACTTCATCAACAAACAAGAAAACATGAGCGTCGAGTTGGAAGACCCGATGATTCTGATTTACGACAAAAAAATCTCCAACATCCGCGAAATGTTGCCAGTATTGGAAGGCGTTGCCAAATCAGGCCGTCCATTATTGATTATCGCCGAAGACGTTGAAGGTGAAGCTTTGGCTACATTGGTAGTTAACACCATGCGCGGCATCTTGAAAGTCTGCGCAGTTAAAGCCCCGGGCTTTGGCGACCGTCGTAAAGCCATGTTGGAAGACATCGCGGTATTGACTGGCGGTACAGTCATATCCGAAGAAGTTGGTTTGAGCTTGGAAAAAGCCGAATTGGACTTGTTAGGTACAGCGAAAAAAATCCAAATCAGCAAAGAAAACACCACCATCATTGATGGCGCTGGTTCAGAAGACCAAATCAAAGGCCGCGTCGCCCAAATCCGCGCCCAAGCTGAAGATGCCACTTCTGACTACGACAAAGAAAAACTGCAAGAACGTCTGGCTAAATTAGCCGGCGGTGTTGCCGTGATTAAAGTTGGCGCAGCCACTGAAATCGAAATGAAAGAAAAGAAAGCCCGCGTAGAAGACGCGCTGCATTCAACCCGCGCTGCGGTTGAAGAAGGCGTTGTTGCTGGCGGCGGTACTGCGTTGGTACGTGCCTTGTCAGCACTGGAAGGTTTGGAAGGTGCAAACCACGACCAAACTGTCGGTATCAACATCCTGCGCCGTGCGATGGAAGAGCCACTGCGTCAAATCGTAGCCAACGCTGGCGACGAACCTTCTGTTGTTTTCAACGAAGTCAAAAAAGGCACAGGCAGCTTCGGCTACAATGCCGCCACAGGCGTTTACGGCGACATGATCGAAATGGGTATTTTAGACCCAGCGAAAGTGACCCGCACCGCACTGCAAAACGCCGCTTCTGTTGCTGGCCTGATGTTAACCACCGAAGTCATGATCGCTGATGCACCTAGCGACGACAAAGCTGGTGGCGGTATGCCAGATATGGGTGGCATGGGCGGAATGGGTGGTATGGGCGGCATGATGTAATCATGTTGCCTTGAAGCCTTTGGCTTTAAGCTATTTGCTTTAAAAATGGGCGGCGCGGGTTCCCTACCCGCCGCCGCACTTCCGCCATCCCTGGCGGTCAAAAGCCCCGGTTGTGTATTCAATCGGGGCTTTTTTTTTGAATCTTGCTATAGAATGCAGTTATAAATTGTACGTAATTGTATGTTACTTGGAATAAATCATGGCTAGTGCAACAATCAAAATATTTCTAATTCACGGGGATCCAAAACGGTTACGCACTGCTGAATTATCAAATTGGACAGGAAAGGCTATAGCTGGGCCAAGAAGCGAGTTTGAGAGTGTATTGGCAAGAGAGGAATCAAGCAATTCTGGTGTTTACTTCCTGACTGGCAATGATCCAGAAATAGGTAAGCCAGCCTTGTATATTGGCGAGGCGGAGTCAATCAGAGATCGGGTAAAGAGTCATTTAGAAAAAGATTTCTGGAATCAAATTGTGTTCTTCATAAGTAAAGATGAGAATTTAACAAAAGCGCACATACGGTACTGTGAAGGTCGATTAATTGAAATTTCAAAGAAGTCAGATCGGGCAGTAATTAAAAACAGCCAAAGTAGCGGTTCAAAACTACCAGAGTCCGATAGAGAAGACATGGAGGTTTTCTTAGAAAAAATGCAACAATTGTTACCAGCTCTTGGAATAGAGCTCCTTGTTCCTGCAGTTTCAGCATCAGAGACTACAACAGAAAGTGAGCTTCTTTCTTGTGAAATTAAAGGCTTAAAGGCAACTGGTTATTTAACGCCAAATGGTATTGTTGTCCTTAATGGGTCACAAGCAGTGCTAACTCCGCGAGAATCATCCACAAAATATCCATGGTCCACTACTCTTCGTGATAAGTTAAAAGAAGAAGGAAGTCTTATTGAAAATGGTGATCATCTTAAATTTTTAAAAGATGTGGAGTTTTCTAGTCCAAGTGCAGCCGCGGCAGTAATTCATGGTGGGCAAGCAAATGGGCTAACCGCATGGAAAAACAAGCAAAACAAGAGCCTGAAAGAGTTAGAACTCGTATAACTATCGAGATAACAACATGTAAGGCGCATAATAATGTGGATATGCAATAGGAGATAGCCGTATTGCGTCGTCTGTTGGTTTTAAACGGTTGTGCTAGTTTCCAATCCCTGAGCGCGTAGGTGGAGAGGTCGTACCAAATACCAACTTACAAAATTATTATCAAAATCTGGAGGTTAAAAACTATGTCGCAAAACTTCACCCAATTGATGGAAAAAGTGGCAACCTTGCTCGCTGTGGTGCAGGAAGACATTGCCTTGCAATGGTCAGACGACATAGAAAATGAATTGCAGTGGCAGTCCACATTAAACCAGCCTCAAACCAAATTGGAGCAATTGGCCTTAGCCGCTTTGCAGCAAGCCGAGCAAGGCAAAACCGTCAAAGCGGGGTTCGATGAACTCTGAATTAACTCCCGAATTTATCAGCTTGTTTCGGAATTTGCCGAACCGAATCAAAAACGGCGAATAAAAATTATCGTTTTTGGAAACAAAATCCCCAGCATCCCAGTGTGGAGATTAAGAAACTCAAAACCTTTCCGCCGTGTATTCTGTTCGAGCTGGCATAGGTTGGCGGGCAGTTGGTGTAATGAAAAACAACAATACCGTATTCTGGTTTTGGATAGGCTCTCATGCCGAATACGATAAGCGGTAAAAAATATTTAAATTTTAGATGGTAATATCAACTTAACGAGTAAGTATCACTGTAAAATGCCCCGCTGTTTTCAATCCCCCGCATTGCATCAACCCCGCCTTGTCTGTATCCTCCAACTCCATGCAAATAAATCTAATTTCAGTGGGAAACCGTATGCCTAGCTGGGTGCTGGCGGGCTATGATGAATATGCCAAACGTCTGCCGCGTGAATGCGAGTTGGTGTTAAGGGAAGTCGCCCCTGGCAAGCGTACCAAAAACACTGATGTGGCGCGGATAGTCCGTGATGAAGGCGAGCGCATGTTGGCGGCGATTCCAGTCAATGCTCATATTGTCAGCTTGGATATTCCTGGCAAGCCTTGGACGACCCTGGAATTAGCCGAAGCGATGAAACGTTGGTTGGCAGGTGGGCAGTCGGTGGCCTTGCTGGTGGGCGGGCCGGAAGGCTTGGCTGAAGCTGCCAGGCAAAAGGCGCACGAATCTTGGAGCCTGTCGAAGCTAACCTTTCCGCATCCTTTAGTGCGTATTATTGTCGCCGAACAGCTTTACCGCGCGTGGAGTTTGTTAAACAACCATCCTTACCATCGCTAATGACGATACAACTTATTTTAGCTTCCGCTTCCCCTCGCCGCCGCGAACTCTTAGATCAAATTTGCATCAATTACCACGTTTGCCCCGTTGATATAGATGAAACCCCGTTGCCTGATGAAGCCCCGTTGGCTTATGTCCAGCGCATGGCGGCGGAAAAATCGGCGGCGGGTATAGCTCAGTATGGTGCGGATTTTCCGGTTTTAGCCGCAGACACTATTGTCGTGTTGGGGGATAGGATTATGGGTAAGCCTAGAGATAAAGACGATGCGCTAGAGATGCTGCGGTTATTGTCCGGCAATACCCATCAGGTTTTTACGTCGGTGTCTTTGCGTGGTCGGCAACATGATGAGGTGGTGAGCATAACCGAGGTGAGGTTCCGCCGTTTGACAGATGCAGAAATACGGGCTTATTGGGAAAGTGGCGAACCGCAAGACAAAGCGGGGGCTTATGCGATACAAGGCCGGGGCAGTGTCTTTGTCGAATCTATCAAGGGAAGCTTTTCCGGCGTGGTCGGTTTGCCGTTGTTTGAAACGGCACAACTTTTAGTCCAACAAGGTATTAATTGTTTCATAAGTAATCGCCGGAACAATTTTGAAATTTAAGGTGCGATTACTTATGAAACAATTAATATAACAATTTTCTAATGAGTGAAGAGATTTTAATTAATGTGACACCACCGGAAACACGGGTGGCGGTTATCGAAAACGGAGTCGTGCAGGAGCTGATTATCGAGCGCACCCGTGAACGTGGTTTAGTCGGCAATATTTATAAAGGCGAAGTGTGCCGTGTTTTGCCGGGTATGCAGGCGGCGTTTGTTGATATTGGTCTGGACAAAGCGGCATTTTTGCATTTGTCTGATTTATGCAGCAAAGACTTGGAAAAGAAGGGTTCGGAAAATATTGAACATTACCTGCATGAAGGCCAGGCTATTGTCGTGCAGGTGGTCAAAGACCCGTTGGGTACTAAAGGTGCCAGGCTGACCACAGAAATTTCGATTCCATCGCGTTATCAAGTGTATATGCCTTTTTCACAAAATTCCGGTGTGTCGCAACGCATTGAATGTGAAGCTGAACGGGTGCGTTTGCGGGCTTGCCTTGACGGGTTCAGAAAAGCAAATGAATGCGGCGGGTTTATCGCCAGAACGGCAGCGGAATGCGCCGAAGAGTCGGTGTTGATTGCCGATATGACATTTTTGCTGAAATTATGGGAATCCATCTCGGAAAAAATCACCAGCGCGCAACCTAAGGAATTTATCCACAACGATTTGCCGCTCAGCGTCCGGACGTTGCGCGATTTGTACAAAGAAAGCATAGACCGGGTGCGTGTGGATTCGCGGGAAACCTATCAACGTATGTTGGAATTTGCCGAGATTTTTGTCCCTGAAATTGTCCCTGTGCTGGAGCACTACAGCGGTGAATGTCCGGTGTTTGACATTTACAGCGTTGAAGACGAAATCAAAAAGGCTTTGGAACGTAAGGTGAAGTTAAAGTCCGGCGGGCATTTGGTGTTTGACCAAACTGAAGCGATGACTACGGTCGATGTCAATACCGGTGGCTATGTCGGTGGGCGTAATCTGGAAGAGACTATCTTCAAAACCAATTTGGAAGCGGCGCAAACCATCGCCAGGCAACTTAGGCTACGCAATCTCGGTGGTATCATCATCATTGATTTTATCGACATGAAAAGCGAAGACCATAAAAAACAAGTGTTGCAGGCTTTGGATAGGCACTTGGAAAAAGATCGCGCCAAAACTAAAATCACCGAAGTGTCGATTTTGGGTTTGGTGGAAATGACCCGCAAACGCACCCGCGAAAGCCTCGAACACATCCTCTGCGAGCCTTGCAGTGCCTGTGGCGGGCGCGGCGTGTTGAAAACTGCCGAGACCATGTGCTTGGAAATTTTTCGGGAAATTATCCGCGAGGTCAGGCTGTATAAAGTGCAGACTTTGTTGGTGTTGGCCTCCAATGCAGTCGTGGAAATGTTATTGGATGAAGAAGCAGATATGCTGGCGGAACTGGAGACGTTTCTGGGCGTACAAATCAAGTTTCGCGCCGAATCGCAGTACAACCAAGAGCAATACGATATTGTCTTGCTTTAACCTAGAAAAAATCTTTTATCCACGAAAAACACCAAAAACACGAAATGAAAAGAACATAGTTTCAAAGAGATGCCGAACGGTAGACCGACACCCAAAGGGTGAATCGCCAGATCAATACAACATCACGGGGGCGGGACGGGGGGGTACAAACCCATACGCATCAAGCTAAGAAATTTTTCCACGAAACACACGAAAATTTATCTAGTCTGGCTACCAACTTAAGGCGGGATAGACATAACTTTCCAATTAACCGCAGGACTTTAGACCTTTCAGGTTTCTCTTGTGCCCCAAGGTATAAAAACCTGAAAGGTCTGGCTCAAGCCGTTTTGTCCCGCCTAAAGTTGGTAGCCTCTAGTCTTTTTGGTGTTTTTTCGTGATTTTCGTGGACAACTATCATGACTTTCTCCTTAGCTTGACGCGTATGGGTACAAACCCGTTCCAGCTGCGTTTTTTTCGTGCTTTTCGTTTCGCGCTCTAAGGGTCGTGGACAATGCGTGACATCAGTTAAAAATGTTAAAAAAGCTATGAATACCATCTTAGGTTCCTCGAATTAACCACCTTTAAGCATGATTCACCGTATCCATCGCGTATCTCAGCATTTTTTGTTTTGGTCTTTGCTGACGCTTGCCATCAGCTTGACTGGCTTGCGGCTAGTGCTATTAGGCGTAGACAATTACAAAACCAATCTGGCGGGTCGTGTCAGCGAGCTGGTTGGCGCACCCGTCAGCATCGGCCATTTGCATGCCAAAATGCGCGGGTTTAGCCCCGAATTGGTGTTGACCGACATTATCGTACATCCCCAATCCGCCGCGCAAAAACCGGCGGTCGCCTTGCGCGAAATACGCTTGGGTTTGGATTTACTGGAAACGGTGTTCAGCCAAGATATATTGTCATCAGCGTGGGTGACACTGGTCGGCGCGAAATTTTCTGTTTACCGAAAAGATGATGGCAGTTTTGCCGTGTTGGGTTTGCGGTCTGGTGGCGGGCAACCGGATTGGTTGTGGCAAGGCCGAAAATTTGAAATTTTGCAAAGTGAAATTGACTGGCATGGCCTTGCCAACAAACGGCAACCGCTAAAATTGGAGGCGGTTGATCTGGTGGTCATCAATCGTCAACAGCAGCATCGGATTAACATGCTTGCCAAATTGCCGGATTATTACGGTGAATCGTTCAAGGCCGCGATTGATTTTTCCGGCAATCCGTTTGTCGCTGGAGCAATGAACGGCAACGCTTTTCTTGACGCCAAGAAAATCAAGCTCGGTGCACATTTGCTCAGTGATTGGACAATCGCCCAAGGTATTTCAATTAATGCCGGACTCGCCGATTTACAGATTTGGAGCCAGTTGGAGCATTCGCATTTGATCACAGTTACCGGCAGGATTGGGTTGCAACAAGCGAAGCTGTCACGGCAAAATCAAGGGCAATTGGCGTTTACGTCAATGCAGACAAGTTTCCGTTGGCAACAAGATGAAAATTCCCGCACTTGGCAGCTGGATGTCCCGTTTTTTTCCTTGAAGGCTTCAAATACCCAGCAACCCTCAACGGCGGCTTTTAGATTCTCAGGCAATCAATCAGATAAGACCGAGCTGCAAAAAATATCTTTATTTATTAGTCAGTTTGACATACAGCAGGCGGTGCATACTTGGTTGTTTTTCGCGCCGCTTGCAGACGAAAAAATTGCCGCCTTCACCGCAGCCAACCCCAAAGGCAGTTTTGAAGAATTGACCTTGTTTGCCAATCTCCCAGACCACACGGCGGCTATCAATGGCGGTTTTAAAGGCATCAGCTTCGCGCCCTTTGCATCCGTGCCGGGTGTGGAAAATCTTACCGGCCACATTAGCGGCACCGATAAACACGGTGTCGTGGTCTTGCATACCCACGATGCCCACATCAAATCACCCGCCTATTTTCGTGAGGCATTAGTAGTCAAAAGCCTTCAAGGCCTGCTCGAATGGCGTCAATACGAAAATTTTTGGCAACTCTCCAGCCGTAAACTGAATTTGGATTTGCTGGGTTTGCAAACTGAAAACCGTTTGCAATTAAAGCTTGCCAAGCATGATGCGTTGCCATTTTTAGATTTGCAAATGGCTGTGGTCTGTGACGATGTCAGCCAGATAAAGCATTATTTTCCGGTCGGGGTTATGAAACAAGCCGATACCGACTGGTTGGACAAGGCTTTTGTCCGGGGACAGATCAAAAAAGGCAAGGTTTTGTTTGTCGGAGCTTTGGGAGAGCCACTTGCCAGTCATGTGCGTGATAATGACATGGGTGGGGTGTATAAAAATGCCTTGAAAACTGGCTTATCTCCGCAAACAGGCATTCTCCCACCCGTTGACGCGATTGCGGTTGAAGCCAGTGAAATGCTCGGAGGTGGCTTGTTTGAAGCCTTGCTTGAGGTTGAACATTTGGAATTGGATTATGCACCTGGTTGGCCTCGGATTAATGAAATTAACGGGCAGCTCAAATTTCTCCAAACCCGTATGCAAGCCTCAGCTAACGAAGGCCACAGCAACCAGCTCAAGGCCAGTAAGGTTGTTGTGGTCAATCCGTCAGTAGGTAAAAGCAAACAATTGTTGGTGCAAGGTGATGTTGATGGTGAAATTGCCCAGGCCCTAGCGTTTTTGAAAAATACGCCTTTGCGTCCTCGTATCGCTTCAGTCGCTGATGCGATTATCACCCAAGGCAACACCAAAGTTAGCCTAGACTTGCAGTTGCCATTGGCATACGGCGTCCAGCCTGAAGTCGATGGCAAAGCTACTCTAAACCAAGCAAAATTGACGGTGAAGGCATTGGATATACCGGTTAAGCGCATCAACGGCTTGTTGAAATTCAATGAACACGGCATTTATAGCGATGCCATCAAGGCGGTCGCGTTGAATCATCCGGTGCAGATCAAAATCGCCAGCAACTCAGGCCAGACCAGTTTACACGCATCTGGACACGCCACACTCGATGCTATTGAGCAACAATTTGGATTGCCCGATGCCAATATTGCTTATGGTGAATTGGACTATCATTTGACCTTTCGTTTGCCCTTAGATGATATGCCGACAGACCTTGTTGTTGAATCCGATCTTGTGGGGGTGGGATTGAAATTGCCCGGAAAGTTGGCCAAATCACCCGAGCAAACACGGGAATTTAAAATTGTTTTTGGCCTTAGTGATATTGCGTTAATGCCGATTACTTTTAATTTCCGTAATGACCTAAAAGCCGCCCTGCAATTTGATACCGTAAAAAAACGCATTACTAACGGCCATATCCTGCTAGGCACAGGCGTTGCGATATCTCAGCAACAAGCTGGAATTAAACTGGAAATTAATCATAAGCAACTGGATTTAAAAGAGAGTTTGAATTTGGCAGTGGGTGGGCAAGGGAAAAACAGCGGTATTGACATCAGGGAAATCGCTATCCATAGCGATCAGGCCACTTGGGGGCAAACCCCGTTAGGTGGTTTTGATTTGGCAATTAAGCCGGATGGGAAACAGTGGTCAGGACATATTAACAGTCCTTTTGTGGTTGGTGACATACAGATGCCAGTTAATCTCAACCCAGATAGCATTATCCGCTTAAAAATGACTTCGCTGGACATTTCCATCATAAAACAATTGCATGGGCGGCAAAGTGGTCAAGAATCGGTCATTTCACCACAGGACATGCCATTATTGGCGGTTAGCAGCGATAAGACCTTATGGCGGTCATTGGATTTGGGGGCATTGACTTTAGAAACCGTGCGTGTGCCAGACGGTATAGCGATTAAAACCTTACAATTGGATGGAGTGGCACAGAAACTGTCGGTTTCAGGCAGTTGGACGATCAAAAACCAACAAACCGAGACCGAATTGAGGGGACATCTGGAAATGCCAGATGCTGGGCAATTGCTGAAGCAACTTGATATTACCCATGATTTGGTGGACACCAGTGCGGCAATTGATTTTGCCGGCCATTGGTCAGGTGCGCCCCAGCAATTTTCCTTGGGTGGTTTACGAGGTGATGTGACTATGGATTTTACTGAAGGACGGATTTTAAGCATCGAACCGGGTTTAGGACGTGTGTTGGGCATTTTGGCAATGGAGCAATGGTTAAAACGCTTACAACTCGATTTCCGCGACCTTTACGAGGAAGGTTTGACTTTTAATTCCATTAAAGGGCATTTTAAGCTTGCCGATGGCAAAGCGGTGACCCAAAATTTAACCGTCGATGCAATCCCAGCCAAAATCACCGTCACCGGTACGACCGATTTCATTCATAAAACCCTAGACCAGCAAGCCATCGTCATACCCAAAAGTGCCGATGCCTTACCTATTGCTGGTACAATTGTGGACAAAGTCACCTTGTTGGTGGCGCGTACCTTGACCGGCGATGACCAAGATGGTTTTTTGCTAGGTTCACAGTATCTGTTGCAAGGGCAATGGGATGCCCCGCAAGTTATTCCTCTGCATGATTATGATGGCGTGATGACGAAAATTTGGAACGGATTGACAGATTTTTTTTCGTTAGGGCAAACCGATAAATCACAATCCAAATAAACAAAGAAGGTTACTATGAATTTATGTGCTGCCATCCAGATGGTTTCCAGTCCTGATGTCCAAACCAACTTGCTTGACGCAGAAAAATTGATTGCCAAAGCCGCAGCTGCTGGGGCAAAACTGGTGGCATTACCGGAAAATTTTGCGTTAATGGGCTTGCATGAGCTGGATAAACTGAAAATTAAAGAAGTGGATGGCAGCGGGCCTATACAAGATTTTTTAGCGAAGGTCTCGTTAAAATATGCAGTGTGGGTGATTGCCGGAACCCTGCCTATTGCTGGCGATACCGACAATAAAGTGCGTGCCGCCTGTTTGGTTTATAACGATAGCGGTGAGCGCGTCAACCGATATGACAAAATCCATCTGTTTGATGTCAGTGTGCCGGGAACCGAGGAAGTCTACCGTGAATCTGCGTCGATTGAAGCCGGCAATAGTCTGGTGATTGTCGATTCCCCGTTTGGCCGCATTGGTTTGGCGGTTTGTTATGATTTACGTTTTCCTGAATTTTTCCGCATGCTGAGCTCGCAAGGTATTGATATACTTGTGATTCCTGCGGCATTTACCGCCGAAACCGGCACGGCGCATTGGGAAGTTTTGCTAAGGGCACGGGCGATAGAAAATTTGTGTTATGTCATCGCGCCTAACCAAGGCGGTGTCCATGGTAATGGCAGAAAAACTTTTGGTCATAGCATGGTCATCGACCCTTGGGGCGTCGTGTTGGATTGCTGTGCTAGCGGTGGGGGGGTTGCCATTGCCAATATTGACCCTGAGCGCCTAAAGCAAGTCCGCAGTGCATTTCCAGTGTTAAATCATCGATGTTTTGTGTGAGTGATATGATTTTTAATGACCTGAATAACGTAGCAAAATTTTTTTCGTTGGCTTTGGTGCTGACAGCCTGTGGTGGTGACGACCCGCGTTACCGTAGCACCGAAATGCTCGAACGTCCGCCCCTATTGGTGACACATAAGCAAGCGGATGAAGCGGTGGTTATTGAAGATGACAGCATCATCCCGAAAAAAAAACATAAAATGGGTTTGGAAGATGATGTTTACCTGACCTCCTCTAAGCCCCCCGTTATCAACATCAAACAACCCTTTGACACCGCTTGGAATACCATCAGCCAAGCCCTAACCCAAAGTGAAATCAAAATCACTGATCAGGTGCGTGACAAAGGCCAGTATTTTGTCTCCTACAATCCAGCGACCTTGATTGGTATGCTATCTTCCCTAGTGACCAAACAAGAAAAAGAAGTTATTTACGTTCTTACGGTTGAAGGGGTAGGACAAGAAACCAGTGTCACCGTCAAAAAAGCCACTCCCGCCGAACAAAGCAGCGCATTGGAAAAAAGCCGTTTTGATGAGGAGGCCGATGACGATGCAGATGCCTTGTTGTATAAAATTTTTGAAACCTTGCGTGATGATTTACTGACGGTATAACAGCGTGAGAGCTTCCGGGTTTCAAAAACCTAAAAGGCTTCATTCCACAACAACGCTCCCCACATTAACCACTTTAACCGCCAGAGTTTATTTTTGAGCATCTGGTGTGGATTACGCTATGAACTTATTAAACCTTGCGAGACAAGCCATCCTGACACCTGTCGGATTACAGGACAGTGATATTGAAACCATCATGAGCCGTTTGCTCAGCGTCCCCGTTGATGCCGCCGATATTTATTTCCAATCCACCCACTCCGAATCGTGGGTGATGGAAGGCGGAATAATCAAAGAGGGCAGCCACAATATCGAACAGGGTGCGGGAGTCCGCGCCGTGGCGGGCGAAAAAACCGGATTCGCCTACAGCGACCGCATTGAATTGCCGGTTCTGTTGGAGGCGGCCAATAATGTCAATGCCATACTTAAACACGGACAGGATGCGCAAGTCGCTATAAAGCTAGCTCCCAACCCAGTTTGTTATTATCCGTTCGCTAACCCCTTAAAATCATTGGACGATCCGCAAAAAATCGCCTTGTTGCAAAAAGTTGAAAGCGAAACCCGCAAATTGGATAGCCGTATTGAAGAAGTTATCGTCAGCTTGATTGCTGTTCATGAAAGTGTGCTGGTTGCCAACCAAGACGGCACCTTGGCGGCGGATATCCGGCCTTTGGTGCGGATGAACGTGACTGTCATCGTGGTTGAAAATGGCCGTCGGGAACAAGGTAGCATGGGAGGTGGCGGCCGCTCCGATTACCATTATTTCCTCGCTGATGATCGGGCTATCGGCTATGGGCGCGAAGCAGTACGTTTGGCATTGGTTAATTTGGAAGCTGGTGAAGCACCCGCCGGTAATATGACTGTGGTTTTAGGCCCAGGCTGGCCCGGCATTTTGCTGCATGAAGCCATTGGTCATGGGCTGGAAGGTGATTTCAACCGTAAAGGCACTTCTGCATTCAGCGGGCGTGTCGGCGAGCGGGTCGCCTCGGATTTATGCACCGTTGTCGATGACGGCACTTTGCCAGGACGGCGCGGTTCTTTGAGCATAGATGATGAGGGTACACAAACCGAACAAACCGTGCTGATCGAAAACGGCATTCTCAAAGGCTATATGCAAGACAAGCTCAACGCCCGTTTGATGGGGGTAAAACCCACCGGCAACGGACGGCGTGAATCTTACGCCAGTCTGCCGATGCCGCGCATGACCAACACTTACATGTTGCCAGGCTCGCACGATCCCGAAGAAATTATCATATCCGTCAAAAAAGGCCTGTACGCTAAGAACTTTGCTGGTGGGCAAGTGGACATCACATCCGGCAAATTCGTGTTTTCTGCCAATGAAGCGTATTTGATCGAAGACGGCAAAATCACCCGCCCAGTAAAAGGCGCGACCTTAATCGGTAACGGCCCAGATGTGTTGACTAAAGTGTCGATGGTCGGCAATGACTTGGAATTGGACAGCGGTGTCGGCACATGTGGCAAAGACGGGCAAAGCGTGCCGGTTGGTGTCGGTCAGCCAACCTTGAAAATTGATGGCTTGACGGTGGGTGGAACCAGCGTTTAGAGACTGTGAAAGAATTATTTTATGTCCACGAAAATCACGAAAAAACACGAAAGTGTAAAACTAGATAAGTTATAAGTTATTGAAAGTTAATATTTATTTTTTCTGGATTTTCGTTTTTCTCGTGGGTAATCATTAATTTTTACTGCATTTTGCAATACTATCACAGTCTCTTTAGCCCTTGAATTGTAGCTGCGGCCATTTGGTCGTCTAGAGCGCGTACCATCCAAAACAGCGGGCAGCTCCGCCGCTATCTGGAAACGCTTTCAAGAAATACAGCACCACACTTAACACCTCACTTTTCCCCATTATGCCTAACGATACACGCTCTGCTATTTTTCGCAAGGAAGTCCTTGCCATGTCCGCTTATAAAGTCGTTGACGCGCATGGTTTGATTAAACTGGATGCGATGGAAAACCCTTACCATTGGCCTGAACATATAAAAATCAGTTGGTTGGAAACCATCAAAGACTGTCCGATGAACCGTTATCCCGATCCAGAAGCGCGGCAGCTGGTGCAGACGATTAAGAAATTGGAGCGTATCCCTAGACAATTTGACGTGTTGCTAGGCAATGGATCCGATGAAATCATCCAAATGTTGCTGATGGCCTTGCCAACGTCTGCGAGCGTGTTGGCTCCGGCACCGGGGTTTGTCATGTACAAACAATTGAGTGTTAGCTTGGGGCTTAAATATCACGCCGTCCCTTTATTAGCAGGGAGTTTTGAGTTGGATTTACCCGCCATGATTGCTGTGGTCGAACAATATCAGCCATCGGTGATTTTTATCGCTTACCCAAACAATCCAACTGGTAATTTATTCAGTGTTTCGGCGATAGAAAAAATCATCACAACCGCTAAAGGCTTGGTGGTGCTTGATGAGGCTTATGCACCGTTTGCCAATGCCAGTTTTATGGATAGGTTGGCGGATTTTGGCAATTTATTGGTGATGCGTACCGTGTCGAAATTGGGTTTGGCGGGTTTACGTTTGGGTTATGTGGTGGGCAAACCCGAATGCTTAGGTGAATTGAATAAAATTCGCTTGCCTTACAATATCAATAGCTTGACGCAGTTGACCGTAAACTTTGCCTTACGTAACAAAAATTTGTTTGATGTACAGACGCAAAGCATTTGTGGGCAGAGGGCAATTGTTTTTGCTGGGCTTAACCATCTTGAAGGTATCGCCGCTTATCCAAGTTCGGCAAATTTTATTTTGTTCAGAACCCAATCAGGACAGGCGGATGCAGTGTTTGCTTCGCTGAAAGAGCAGGGTGTTTTAATTAAAAACCTGAATCCGCAAGGGGGGTTGTTACAGGATTGTTTGCGGGTTACGGTTGGCACACCGGATGAAAACTCGGCATTTCTGTCGGCATTGGCCTGTAGTCTTGGTTTGTTATAGGTTATTGTGCCAACTGCCCTAGCGTATAAGCGCCGAAATAAGTAAATGTGACGTAAAACAGCGAGATTACCGCACTGGCGGCAAGGTTAAGTATCAGCACCTGTTTAATGACATAAGTGGTTAGTGCGTAATCCCAAAAAATTAGCAGGCCAACTAAATAATAACTGAGAGTGTTTTCACTGATGGTCAACCAGACCAAAACGGGAATGATAAAAAATGAAACGGCGTTGGAGCAGAACAGCATAGCGGTCGAGATTTGGATAAAAACGTATAGGGATTTGTTGAGGGCTAGCATAACACCAATGAATATCAAGCTTAGCAGGGTTTCAAAGCTCACTTCATAAAATGATTCGAACGGATCATCGGTCATGTTCGCCTGTAATAAAAATTCAACAATAAAATAGAAGATGAGGTTTTGTTTGAAAAAATTAACCGATCTTTCCAGCTCCAATGGATTAGATTTAAACCAGCACAATGGCAAATAGTTTTTTAAAGTATCCATAGTTAATTATTCGCGGGTTATGGCGTTGATTTGCAGCTATGGGGGTTATGCCCTTAATTGCTTGGTTGTAAGCAAGGCTTTATAAGAATTCGTTAAAACTGGATGCTGGAGGTGGTGGTAATTCCTGGTAATTGCTGAAATTGTCATTTAAGGCCTGAACTAGTTCCTCGGTTTTCTCGCGCAATTGAAGAATCCTTGCTTTGGTTTTTTTATTCCAGCCAACAGGATCACTGACCGTCAAGAGCATACGACCAAAAGTCAGGTTTTTTTCAAAAAATTCGCCTAGGTTTTCCATCAAATGCAGTTCTTTCTGGCGGGCATGCAATCTGTGGCTGATTAATTTTGCCTGTATTCTGCTGTTGATCAAATGGATAGGGATCATGACGGCAATTAGACCCAACCCGCTGGCAGGGCCTATAATCGGGTCAATCAATAATTCCAGAATTCCCAATTCTATTTCCGCAAATACCGCCAATAAACCAATAAAGCTGAGGATAACCAGCGTGGTCATGTTGACACGGTCTTTCCAGGCCGCTATGCCTTTTTGGGTCTCCGGTATCACCACGTTTTGAATGTCATTAATGTTTTTTTCCAAAGCATCGAGTATCCGGTAAGAGCGTCCGTAGGCAACATTGGTCATACGGTGGTCAATTTCGTCAAAATAGCCAGCACCGGTTGGGTTCGTGGAGTTTTGTTGGTTGGTCAGCACGATAAACTGTCCGGTGTTGAGGCCGAATTCCGACAACTTTCTCTGCCATAAGGAAATGATCGCGTTATTGTTGGTGGTGCTTAAGTTGGCGGTGGGTTCGTCTATCAGATAAACAAACTTGTTGGTGTCTTGATGTAGGGAGATGAGTTCTATCAATTCTTTGGCCAATGCCGATTCCGCGTCAAACACATCGTTAAAGACAAAAACCAGATCAGATGTTTCTATGGTGTGTCGGGTCAACATGTTGATGACCGGTGTCGCCATCGAGGTGACGACATTGGGTGCATCGATGAATAATTTACCCTTTAACCGTTCGCAGGCAAGGGTTTTTAATTCCAAATACGAATTTATGCGGCTACCTTCCCCAGCTTGCTGTTGTTCGATTTTGCTGCTGATTTTATAGAAAGGATAGCGGGGATCGACATCCAATGCGGTGCCGGGCAAGGTGTTGGAATTGGCTTGGTTATTGTGCAATAGCACGGTAAATTTATGGCTGGCTGCTTGCATTCCAGACAGTAATTGTTCTATGCCCAAGTAACTGTTGATAAAACGGGATTTGGCGGTGGAATTGCCGCCAATCAGGCTGACGATAGGCCACCAAGAATGTTTGCTGGCGGTGGTTTCCTCCGCTTCGATGAGACCTAGGTCATATTCGAGCTGATCAACTTCTTCAAAAACCTTTAAGGTTTGCCGCAAGACAGGGTTATCGTGGGCGAATTGTTTTTCAAGGTTAAGCAGGTATTTGCTTGGGGTTTTTTCGGTCATCAGAATATCCCTGTAATTTTTAATTTTTATAGTAAAAGGAGTGGGCGAAGTATACACCCGAACTAGCCGGATTATATACCAATCAGATTCTTAGTTAAGTGCAGGTTCTAAGGAGTCAGGATGGTATTTTGTGGCGGCTTGCTGTTATCAGTTTCGGGATAATCCAGCGTGTAATGCAAGCCCCTGCTTTCTTTCCGTTGCAGGGCGCAACGAATGATCAATTCCGCCACAATCACCAGATTCCGCAATTCCAGCAAATCGCTGGTGACACGGAAATAACGGTAATATTCGTTGATTTCATGTTTAAGCAGTTCGACACGGCTCATGGCCCGGTATAAACGTTTGTCCGTCCTGACAATGCCGACATAATCCCACATAAAATGGCGTAGCTCATCCCAATTATGCGAGACCACAACTTCTTCATCGGAATCGCTGACTTGCGAATCGTCCCATTCAGGCACTTTGGGCGGCGGGGGAATGTTGTCGAGTTTCGTTAAAATATCGACACTGGCACGGTCGGCAAAAACTAGGCATTCCAGCAGGGAATTGCTGGCCATGCGGTTGGCACCGTGCAATCCCGTGCTGGCAACTTCGCCTATCGCGTAGAGGTTGCCAATATCGGTACGCGCATAACTGTCAGTCAGGACGCCGCCACAAGTATAATGCGCGGATGGTACGACTGGGATAGGCTGTTTGGTGATGTCTATCCCGAATTTAAGGCATTTTTTATGGATGGTAGGAAAATGTTTCAGGATAAATTCTTCAGATTTATGGCTAATATCCAAATACACGCAATCGATACCGCGTTTTTTGATTTCGTGGTCGATGGCGCGCGCGACAATGTCCCTTGGAGCCAACTCGCCGCGCGGGTCAAAATTCTGCATAAATGCAGTTCCATCCGGCAGGATCAATTTGCCGCCTTCGCCCCTAACCGCTTCGCTGATTAGGAAAGATTGTGCTTTGGGATGATATAAACAAGTTGGATGGAATTGCATAAATTCCATATTGCTGACTCGGCAACCTGCCCGCCAAGCCAAGGCAATGCCATCCCCGGTCGCGCTTTGGGGGTTGGTGCTATACAAATATACCTTGCTGGCTCCGCCAGTTGCCAGAACAACTACCTTAGCAGTAAAGGTTTTTACAGTTTGATTTTGTGAATCAAACACATAGGCGCCAACGATAGTTTTACCGGTTTCCTGCTTGTTTGGGGAAGTGATGAGTTCGACGACATTGTGGTGTTCAAACAAGTGGATTTGTTCAATTTCTTGGGCGCGTTCAATTAACGACAATGACACTGCTTTTCCGGTAGCATCGGCAGTATGGACAATCCTACGGTGCGAATGTCCGCCTTCGCGGTTGAGATGCAGGATTTTTTCCCCAGTGGCTGTGACGTCTTCGGTAAACGCGACCCCTTGCCGGCGCAGCCATTCGATGGAACCTTTACCATTCGTAACCGTCAGCCTGACTATTTCTGGACTGCACAAACCGGCACCGGCATCCAGTGTGTCTTCTATGTGCGACTCAATGGAGTCATCGGCATCGAAAACGGCAGAAATGCCACCTTGCGCGTAATAAGTGCTACCGGCAGTCAAGGCTAACTTTGACAAGACCGCGACTTTAACGCCGTAGCCCGACAGTTTGATGGCTAAACTGAGCCCGGCACAGCCACTGCCTATAATTAAAACATCATAACTTGTTGCGGAACTTTCACGATTAAGCGGCATAAAATTATCAAAGGTCTAGGTAGCCAACTCGCAAGAGTGGCTTAGTTATCACAGATTAGCGATAATACCTTTTTTTAAAGTGATAACACAATTTTGTCACAAAAGAACTTATTCAGATTAATCCTGTCCATCCCAACATTAATAGGGTCGTAGTGAACAGTCAAAAAAGGACTAGCGAACATCTCGATGAAGATTTAGTGGCGCGAGTGCAACAAGGCGATAAAAAAGCTTATGATTTGTTGGTTATAAAGTATCAACATAAGATCGTCCAATTGGTGAACCGTTATCTTAAAGACCCCAGTGAAGCCCAAGATGTGGCCCAAGAAGCCTTCATCAAGGCTTATCGCGCTATCGGCAGTTTCCGCGGCGACTCCACTTTTTACACTTGGTTGTACCGTATCGCGATCAACACGGCGAAAAACTATCTGGTGTCACGTTCACGGCGTAGCAGCCAGTACGAAGTTGATATCCAAGATGCGGAAGCCACAGAAAATGCCCCGCAACTACAAGGCATTGAAACGCCAGAACGCTTGTTAATGAATGAAGAAATCGTTAAGGTTATCCGGTCTGCGATTGATAATTTGCCTGATGAAATGCGTACCGCCATCATGCTAAGAGAATTTGAAGGGATGAGTTACGAGGAAATTGCCGAAGCGATGGAATGTCCGGTAGGAACAGTGCGATCACGTATTTTTAGGGCGCGTGAAGCGATTGATAATAAACTAAACCCCTTGCTCACAAACGGTGACTTTTGATGAACGAAGAAATGAACCAAAAAATTTCCCAATTCCTAGATAACGAACTGGACTATGACGAAGCGTTACATTTATTGCAAGACTTGCACACGAATCCAGAATTGACCAATACCCTGAACCGCTATGAAGCCATCAGCCACGCACTAAAAACCGATCAGTTTTTGAATCTCAGTGCGGATTTTTCGGCAAAAGTCAGCCAGCAATTGCAACATGAACCCATCCACTTATTGCCGCGAAAAAAATCGGCAACCCGCAGTTTCCCCTATCAGTGGTTGGCGCTGGCGGCTTCGGTGGCGGTGGTTTCGGTTTTGGCGGTGCGTTCGTTACCAAATCCCGGTGACAACGATAAATTGCCGGCCTCCAGCTTACAAGTCGCCCAACAACAAACGCCAAAAAACCTCCCAAATCCTCAGGTTGACACCCAAAAAACAGAATCTGAAATTCCATTGAATGCCCGGATCAATGATTACCTCCAAGCTCATAATGGCAGTGTCTATGCGAATAATCCGAATCTTAAATCCATTGCCCGCGTGACGACATATAACCAAAAATGATTCTGGCAAAGTGGTTTTTCCTTATCTTCCCCGTTGTTTCAACGGCTAACGCCTTGGCGGAAAATGCGCCACCCGCTAACACTGAAATCCGTCCGGTATTACAATTGCCAGATGGTAAACAAGCTTTAAAAAAAATGGCTACGGCGATGCGGACTATGAATTACCAAGGCACCGTGGCTTTTTTGCGGGATGGTAAGTTGGAGCCGATGAAATATTTCCATGCGGTTAGAAACGGGCATGAACAAGAACATCTGCTGTCTTTGAATTCCCCCTTACGCGAAGTGGTGAGGGAAACTGGCAAAGTCAGTTGCCTTTACACAGCCACGCAAAAAATGGTCGTTGACCATCGGCCATTTGAGCGTTCTTTTCTGATCGAGCTTCCGGCTGATATAAATCAATTGGATGCCGCTTATGCAATCAAGGTGACAGGCGAAGAAAGCATTGCTATGTTGCCCACCTATGTTATTACCATCCAGCCTAAAGACGACCTAAGATATGCCCGTAAAGTTTGGCTTAGCCAACAGTGGTATTTGCCGCTGAAAGTCGTAGTCTACGATCTTGATGGAGAAGTGCTGGAGGAGTTAATGTTTACCGAGCTGGAGGCCAAAGACACACTGCCTTTTGTTGACTTGAAACCAGTTAATACCAATCCCACAAAACCTTCACAAAATGATGAAGGGCCGCTGTCCCAACAAATGCCATTTGTGTTGACGGTGCTGCCCAAAGGTTTTAAAGAAGTGTTCTTTACCCGTAAGCCTATGCATGACTTAGAACAACCTGTAGACCACTTGTTGCTTAGTGACGGTATGGCTTCCGTGTCTGTTTATATGGAGCATAAAAATGCTATTCAGCCTTTGGTGAACATTCATTCAAACAATGTCCAGGCTATTGATACCGTAAATTATTTCAGCCGAACACTGGGCGATTTTGAATTGACCGTGATGGGCGAAGTCCCTTCTGAAACCATCCGCATGATTGCTGACAGTGTCAAACTCCGTGACACGGCCCATTAACAAACCTAGGCTTGTACTCAGTTCGGTTTATCACAATAAATCCTTGTTGTATTTCCGATCCACTTTTCCGCCACAACTAATTTTAATTGCCTAAATGGAGATAATATGCCAAAAATCATAAGTTTATTTATGTTTTTTATGGTCATGACGAGCCAAAATGTTTTGGCACAACTGCCAGATTTTACAGAAATGGTCAAAACTAATGGTGTTGCCGTTGTCAATATCAGCACCTCCCAGAAACCAAAACCCGCACCGGAAGGTGCCGTCAGGCCACAATTGCCTGAAGGTATGCCGCCGGAAATGGAAGAGCTGTTCAAACATTTTTACAATAATCCCGAAGGTAATGGTGATGGTTATGATTCTGGCGACACCCAATCATTAGGTTCTGGTTTTATCATTTCTTCTGATGGTTATGTGCTGACCAACCATCATGTGGTCAAAGATGCCGATGAAATTATCGTCAAATTCTCTGACCGACGTGAATTGGTCGCCAAGCTGATTGGCTCCGATGCACGCACCGATGTTGCCTTGCTCAAAGTTGCCGCTAGCAGTTTGCCGTCAGTGGCAATCGGCGTACCTGAAAAGCTGCAAGTGGGTGAATGGGTGTTGGCCATCGGCTCCCCGTTCGGTTTTGAGCAATCCGTCACCGCCGGTATTGTCAGTGCCAAAGGCCGTAGTTTGCCGGGCGGCAATTATGTGCCGTTTATCCAAACTGACGTAGCGATAAATCCCGGCAACTCTGGCGGGCCGTTGTTCAACATGGACGGCAAAGTTATCGGCATCAATTCGCAAATCTATAGCCGTACTGGCGGATTTATGGGCTTATCATTCGCCATTCCGATAGACGTGGTCATGAATGTCGTTGATCAAATCAAAACCAAAGGTAAAGCTTCACACGGTTGGTTGGGCGTGCAAATCCAAGATGTCACCCGCGAACTGGCGGAATCGTTTGGCATGAAAAAACCTCAAGGCGCGTTGGTTTCCAAAGTCATGCCCGGCAGTCCCGCCGAAAAAGCCGATTTGCAACTGGGTGATGTGATTATTGAGTTTAATGGTCAAGTGATTGACAATTCAGGTGACCTGCCGCCCTTGGTTGGTATGGCAGCAATTAATAGCAACGCCACACTTAAAATTATCAGGCAAGGAGAAAGCAAGACCGTTGAGTTTAAAATCGGCTTGTTGCCCGAACAACCTGAGCAATTGGCGGCAGCAAAAGCTGAAACTAAACCGATGAATAAAATCGGCATTATGGTTAGCGAACTCACCGATGAGCAAAGAGAGTCTTTACAAATGCCGAGCGGCGGCGTGTTAGTGCTTGAAGTCAAAAAAGGCGCGGCGAAAGAAGCGGGTATTCAACGCGGTGACGTTATTTTGCGTCTCCAAAACGAAGTCATCCGCTCGGTTGATGACTTTGAAAAGACCGTCAAAAGCCTGCCAGTTGGAAAATCTGTCGCCGTGTTGATACAACGTCGGGGCAGCCCAGCATTTTTGGCGCTAAAGATCGATAAATAGCGGCATTTTATTTTTGTAAAGACGTTGCACAACAACGTCTTTACGGGTAGGAGCTATTCAATAATATACCGACAGCAACTGTGGATTTTGTGGTGTTTTAATTTGTTTATTCATACCCGACGGGTTTGTTATCCGTTTTGGCTATTTCCGTTGCTCAAACAAGCCACAAACTAATTAAGCTTCGATAGCAACAATGCCTTTTTCTACCAGTCCCTGCAAAATCTGTAATCCGCCATTAATTAGTAATTCCGGTTGTGGATGCTGCATTTCCGTTGCGATTTGCTTTAAATAATCTGTTGCGGTTGCAGGTGTTTCGTCCTGCAATAATTCCAACAAACGGTAAGTGACGGGCGTGATTTCCAGAAAATGGACTTCATCTAATTGGTTGCGGTAGACAATTAGGAAAGTCGGTTGCGCGGGGGCTTCGATGGGTAAAAAGCTGGGGGCGATTTTATGTACGGGATAGTGATAAGCTAGAGGCCAAGCCAAGGGTGACAACCTGAGCGTGTGTTCGCCCAAAACTTCTTGGGGAGATGTTGTAATGGGCTGTTCTTCTTTGGCAATGGCTACCGCCATTTCCACCCATTCGTAATGCGCCAATTCCAGCATGAACGGAAAATCATTGGTATTATTTCGCTCGGTTTTCAGGTAGGCAATAAATTCTTCAGGAATTTGCGAAAAATATGGCGAGATGCAGGTGTGTTTGGCATAAAAATCCCTCGCTATTGCGCACCATTCCCCGTCATTGAACAGTTGCCGCAAAACCGGAAAGTTGCTGCTCAGGAAGTTGTTGATGTTGTTGAAAAGTAATTCCCTGTACATGTCAATGCGCGGTAGTGGCACGTCATCAGGTGGGGGATTATTTTCTGAATCCCTTATATAAGCAACAAATTCGCGTTGTTTGGCGGCAAAATCAACATTCATCGTATTAGGCGGACTGTTGGGCATGGTGGTGTTGCCAAGCCGTTTGGATTGATTTGATGGTGTTGACTTCGCGGAGAAGTTCGGGCATTTCAGGAAGATTAAAGTCCCGCTCCAGCAAAGTCGGAAACACGCCGTGCCATTCGTAAGCTTTGCCCAGCAGTTTCCAAACCGGGTCGATAATTTCCGCGCCGTGAGTGTCCACCAGAAAATCTTCGGCTTCAACATAATGTCCGGCGATATGCGCGTAGACGATGCGCTTTGCAGGCATGGCTTTAAGGAAGGTTTCGGCATCGTAGCCGTGGTTGACGCTATTGACGTAAATATTGTTCACGTCCAGCAAGACATCGCAATCGGCCTCTTGGACGACGGCGTTAAAAAAATCCAGTTCGGTCATTTCTTGGCCTGGAACGGCATAATAAGAAACGTTTTCGACGGCAATTTTTCGTTCAAGTATGTCTTGTACTTGTTTTATTCGCTTTGCAACATGGCTGACGGCCTCGGACGTAAACGGTATTGGCAGCAAATCGTATAAGTGTCCGTCTTGGCTGCAATAGCTGAGGTGTTCGCTGTACAACTTGATTTGGTGTTCGTGCATGAATTGTTTGACAGCACGGACAAAGGTTTCATCAAGCGGATCGGTACTGCCCAACGACAATGACAAGCCGTGACAGATAAAATTGAACCGTTCAGTCATGGCGCGAAATTGTTTGCCCAATTTACCGCCAATGGTGATCCAGTTTTCGGGGGCGACTTCATAAAAATCAACATCGGAAGGGGGCGTTTTAACAACTTCGCCCAAGAAACTCCGCCTTAAGCCCAAACCGGCACTGTGAACGGGTATTAGTGTTGTGTCCATTGGGAACACCTGTGCAGATGATAAATAAAAAGGAGGATATAAAAAATATCCTCCTGAATTAACCGATTTTATCGAAAAGTCGGTTTAATTTGCTGGTTTGATGTGGACTGGTTCGGCAACTTTTGGAGCTGGAGCAGGTGTTATTGGAGCAGGGGTTTTTGCAGCAGCACAGTTACCTTCTTTGCCTTTCATCATCTCGGAACAGCCTTGCATGCCTTCACCGCACCCTTTCATTTCAGCACCGCAATTTCCTTCTTTAGCTTTTACATCTGGACAGTTTTTCATGCCTTCGCCGCATTGTGCCGCGCATTTGCCTTCAGGCATTTTCATACCGGCACCGCAAGCGCCTTCTTTGCCTTTCATGCTTTCGCCTTTCATCATCTCGCCACACGCACCTTCCTTGCCTTTCATCATGGCACCACAAGCGGCCTCCATACCTTTTTTCATTTTATCGCCATCCATCATGTTGCCGCATTTGCCTTCGGTTGCGGTGGTTTTTTCAGATGTTTTAGCACCGGCGCAAGCACCTTCAGCGGTTTTTGCTGTCCCGCCCATGTTCATGGAGGCGCCACACTTCATTTCCGGAGCTTTGGCTTCAGCAACTTGCATGTAACCTGCAGACAATTCTGTCATGCCGAATGGATTGGCTTCAGCATTGGCAGCTGTTGCCGACAAAGATGACATGATTGCCACGCTCATTGCTGCGAATAACGGAGATTTATTGGTTGTTTTCATGGTGGAATCTTCCTAATAGTTTTTGTTTGGAGTAAAAATTCAATGCGGAATACGCATCACTAGGCAATATGTCCAAGCGCGACAGGACATAATATAAATATACTTCTGTTGTAAAAAATTACAATCTATACGGGTTGAGCAGCCAATAAAAAGACAGATATTATTCTGTTTTTCTTAGCAATTTAACATTATAAGGTTTTTTTCTGGATATTCACACAAATCTACAAGCACACATTCGGTGCATTTTGGTTTTCTAGCAGTGCAAGTGTAGCGCCCATGCAGGATCAACAAATGGTGTGCTGTTCTTTTGCATTTTTTAGGAGTCAATTTGTCCAGTTTTTGTTCCACTTCTCGGACATTTTTACCGCAGGCAAGGCGGGTGCGGTTGGCGACTCGGAAAATATGCGTATCCACTGCAATGGTTGCCTGCCCAAATGCCGTATTTAGTATAACATTGGCGGTTTTTCGGCCAACACCTGCCAAGGCTTCCAGATTTTCTCGGGTTTCCGGCACTTCCCCGTTGTGCTTATCGAGCAATTGTTGGCATAGCGTGAGGATGTTCGCCGCTTTGCTATTAAATAACCCGATGGTTTTGATGTAAGTTTTTAAACCATCCAGTCCTAACGCTAGAATGGTTTCCGGGGTGTTGGCGACCGGAAATAATAAGGCGGTCGCTTTGTTTACGCTTTTATCAGTTGCTTGCGCCGATAAGACCACGGCGACCAGTAATTCAAACGGGCTACTGTAGTATAGTTCTGTTTTGGGTTCAGGTATGGCGGTGGTGAGACGGTCAAAAATCTCCAAGCGTTTTTGGGCGTTCATAGTGTTAATCAGTGGGGTTTGGGCGAGGCAGGATTATTGCCATTAATGAAAAATTATTTTCTAAATGACATAAATTACGTAACTACTCAGCCCGCCCTTGAAAAAGCGTAAGAGATCAAGCAAAGTATAGGCATGGAAAAGCAGCCCGATTTATCAACCCTGACCGAGCAAGAAAAAGACACGCTCATTATCACCCTGTTGGGT
>Ga0247839_1000915_pt1 | contig 51612 bp, 47 predicted proteins | sample LaCruzMarch2015__6_FD_192405 | JGI IMG/M metagenome (GOLD analysis project Ga0247839, IMG submission 192405) | Freshwater microbial communities from meromictic Lake La Cruz, Castile-La Mancha, Spain - LaCruzMarch2015_16m | ecosystem: Environmental > Aquatic > Freshwater > Lake | place: Spain... | reverse complement strand
CGAACTTGGCAGCCAGCACCGAGGTGATAGCCGCTGTCAGCGTAGTTTTACCGTGGTCGACGTGGCCAATGGTGCCCACGTTGACGTGGGGCTTGGTACGCGTGAATTTTTCTTTTCCCATTTTTCAATTCTCCAAAGAGCTAATTCCCGTGTATTGGTTTAATGTTTGCACGATGTTGCTTGTTCGCCCCGCACGGGAAACAGGGCGGCACACCGTCGCAGACAACTTCAAATTATTTCGCCCTTGACGCCATGATGGCTTCAGACACATTACGCGGAGCTTCCGAGTAGTGCTTGAATTCCATGGTGTAAGAAGCACGCCCTTGCGACATAGAGCGCAAGGTAGTGGAGTAGCCAAACATTTCGGACAACGGAACTTCAGCCTTGATAGCCTTACCGCCGCCAACCATGTCTTCCATACCCTGAACCATACCGCGACGTGAGGACAAATCACCCATCACATTGCCGGCGTAGTCTTCCGGTGTTTCGACTTCCACGGCCATCATGGGCTCCAGAATCACGGGGTTTGCTTTGCGGCAACCTTCCTTGAATCCAAAAATCGCCGCCATTTTGAACGCCAACTCGTTGGAGTCAACATCGTGGTAGGAACCGAAGTGCAAAGTCACCTTGACGTCGACCACAGGGTAACCCGCCAAAACGCCTTGGGAAACCGCTTCGTGGATACCTTTTTCCACCGCAGGAATGTACTCGCGAGGAACGGTACCACCCTTGATCGCGTCGACGAACTCAATGCCCTTGCCGGCCTCATTGGGTTCAATCTTCAAGACCACGTGACCGTACTGACCCTTACCACCGGACTGACGTACAAACTTGCCTTCAGCGTCTTCGATGGTCTTGCGAATAGTTTCGCGGTATGCCACTTGGGGTTTGCCCACGTTGGCTTCAACGCCAAACTCACGCTTCATACGGTCAACAATAATTTCCAAATGCAACTCGCCCATACCGGCGATCAGGGTCTGGCCTGATTCTTCGTCGGTCTTGACGCGGAACGATGGATCTTCCTGGGCCAAGCGCTGCAAGGCGATGCCCATTTTTTCCTGGTCAACCTTGGTCTTGGGTTCCACGGCCTGGGTAATCACAGGCTCAGGGAACACCATGCGCTCCAACATCACAATAGCGGATGGATCGCACAAGGTTTCACCAGTGGTGACGTCCTTCAGACCAATACAGGCAGCGATGTCGCCAGCAACAATTTCGCTCACTTCTTCGCGTTTGTTGGCGTGCATTTGCACGATACGACCGATACGCTCTTTCTTGCCGCGAATCGGGTTGTACACGGTGTCGCCTTTTTGCAAAACACCGGAATACACGCGCACAAATGTCAACTGACCCACAAATGGATCGGTCATCAATTTGAATGCCAATGCCGAGAACTTTTCGGTATCGGAAGCCTGACGTACGACTGGATTTTCATCTTCGTCCATACCCTTGACCGGCGGGATGTCCACTGGTGAAGGCATGAATTCAATCACAGCATCCAGCATACGCTGCACGCCCTTGTTCTTGAACGCAGAACCACAGTACATCGGCTGGATTTCGCTGGCGATCGTACGGGTACGGATGCCGAGCTTGATTTCATCTTCCGACAAGTCACCTTCTTCAAGGTACTTATTCATGAATTCTTCCGACGCTTCAGCCGCAGCCTCCACCATCTTCTCGCGCCATTCTTTGGCCAGTTCGACCAATTCAGCGGGGATTTCGCGGTAGTCAAACTGCATACCCTGCGAAGCCTCATCCCAAATGATGGCTTTCATCTTGATCAAGTCCACCACGCCAGTGAAGTTTTCTTCGGCGCCGATTGGGATCACCATGGGAACTGGATTCGCCTTCAGGCGCAGTTTCATCTGATCCACAACCTTAAAGAAGTTGGCACCAGTACGGTCCATCTTGTTCACAAAGGCCAAACGTGGAACCTTGTACTTGTTGGCCTGACGCCAAACAGTTTCCGACTGGGGCTGCACGCCACCCACAGCGCAATACACCATGCAAGCGCCATCCAGCACGCGCATGGAACGCTCGACTTCAATCGTGAAGTCAACGTGTCCAGGGGTATCAATGATGTTGATACGGTGCTCAGGCAAGGACTTGTCCATACCCTTCCAGAAACAGGTGGTGGCAGCGGAAGTGATCGTGATACCACGCTCTTGCTCTTGCTCCATCCAGTCCATGGTGGCCGCGCCATCATGCACTTCACCAATTTTGTGATTCACACCGGTGTAAAACAATACACGCTCGGTGGTGGTGGTTTTGCCAGCATCAATGTGGGCGGAGATGCCGATATTGCGGTAGCGCTCAATGGGGGTATGGCGAGCCATGATGGATCCTTGGTTTTGATCTGTAAATTTCAAACGACCACGCCGCTAAGACTTTTGATCTTCGCGGCGTAGCGAGCGGCTTTCAGACTAGGCGTAGCCCCGCAGACAGTGCTATGAGCACAGCAAGGGAGCTGCAACGACGTATGAAAGCCGCGCAGTAGCCGCAAATTAGAAGCGGAAGTGGGAGAAAGCCTTGTTTGCTTCTGCCATGCGGTGAACTTCGTCACGCTTTTTCATGGCGCCGCCACGGCCTTCGGTGGCTTCCATCAATTCGTTGGCCAAACGCAGTGCCATAGATTTTTCGCCACGCTTACGCGCCGCTTCTTTAATCCAACGCATGCTTAAGGCCAAGCGACGAACAGGACGCACTTCAACAGGCACTTGGTAGTTAGCACCACCGACACGGCGGGACTTCACCTCCACCATAGGCTTGACGTTGTTGATGGCCATTGTGAAGGCTTCAACCGGGTCTTTACCTGGATTTTTCTTTTCAATCTGCTCCAGCGCGCCATAAATGATGCGCTCAGCGACCGCTTTTTTGCCGCCTTCCATGATCACGTTCATGAATTTGGACAGTTCTACGTTGCCGAACTTAGGATCCGGCAGAATTTCACGTTTAGGGACTTCGCGACGACGTGGCATTTTTTCACCTCTTTGCTTCAGTTGGCATTTTTTCAAACACCGGGAGAGTTAATCAATAAGACTCTCACTTACTCGACCCAAACATCGGGTCACTTCGTTCGCTTCCTGCGCCACGCAGCAAACAAACACCTTTTTATACAAACGAACCAGCGGTTTATTTAACCTTTGGACGCTTTGCACCGTATTTGGAACGCGACTGCTTGCGGTCTTTCACGCCTTGCAAATCGAGCGATCCGCGCACGATGTGGTAACGCACACCAGGCAAATCCTTGACACGACCGCCACGAACCAGCACAACGCTGTGTTCCTGCAGATTGTGGCCTTCACCGCCGATGTAAGAGATAACCTCAAAGCCGTTGGTCAAGCGCACTTTGGCGACTTTACGCAGAGCGGAGTTAGGCTTTTTAGGCGTTGTGGTGTACACACGGGTGCAAACACCGCGACGCTGCGGAGAGTTCTGCATGGCAGGGCTCTTCGACTTGATGATCTCGACCTCACGGCCTTGACGCACGAGCTGGTTAATGGTTGGCACTTAAGCCTCCTAAGAATGAAACGTCCCTAAACGTTTATAAAACTACGAAAACGTGAATCCCCTCGGAATTTCCGAAAAGCCTTCTAATATAGCAGATCAGGGTTTTTCCGACAAGAGAGGCCACGCACAAACACGCGATTCAGCGAATCCACAAGCGCATTGCATCCCAAGTCCGGCCCAATACACCCGATTGTTCCACGCCATCGAGTGCCCAGAGTGGAATATCCGCTACCGGTTGGTCTCCCGCCGTCACGCGCAGCGTTGCCACGGCTTGGCCTTTTGTGATCGGTGCCACCAACAGATCCGCACGCAACACCTGGGTCTTTAACTTGGCGGCACTGCCCGCCGGGACCGCCACCACAATGGCATGTGGCCGACCCAACTTGACAGTAGGCGACGCACCCTTCCAAACAGTGGGCGCCACCACCGGCTGGGCCGCCTCGAACAACTTCACGGCTTCAAATGCCGTGTAACCCCAGTTCAGCAACTTTTGTGACTCATTGGCGCGCGCGTTCTCGCTGTCGGCGCCCAAAACAATGGACAGCAGACGGCGACTTCCACTGGCGGCAGGCGAACCGGCCGCCGCTCCAGGCGTCACCAGATTGGGGTAATCGCGCTTAGCGGTTGCGACCATGCAATAGCCCGCCGCGTCGGTGTGCCCTGTCTTCAAACCGTCCACCGTGGGGTCGCGGAAAAGCAACAAGTTGCGGTTGCTGTCATTTGCAGCAGGGGTGCCTGGATAGCGGTATTTCTTGATCGCGTAATAACCCACGTAATCTGGGAAATCGGCCATCAAACGGGTTGCCAAAATGCTCAAATCACGCGCAGTGGTGGTGTGACCGGCTTCGGTCAGGCCTTCGGGATTCTTGTAGCCGGTTGACTTCATGCCCAAAGCTTTGGCCTGGTCGTTCATGAGTTGAACGAAGTGCTCGGCGGTGCCGCCCACCCCCTCGGCCAACGCCATGGTGGCATCGTTACCCGACTGGACGATCATGCCCTTGATGAGATCCTCCACCGGCACTTGCATCTTGGGGTCGATAAACATACGGGAACCGGGCATTTTCCAAGCCCGCTCACTCACGGGCAAGGCCTGCTTGATGTCGATTTTTTTGGAGCGCAAGGCGTCAAACACCAGGTACGCGGTCATCAGCTTGGTAAGGGACGCGGGCTCCAAAGGCGCGTCAATCTCCTTGGCCGCCAAAATTTGATTGGCCGTGACGTCCAGCAACAAATAGGAACGTGCCGCAATCTCGGGGGGCTGGGGCATTTGCGCTGCCACAGCGAAACTGAGGGAGGTCAAAAGGACGAGAAGTAGTGATTTCATGGGATTGTGTCAATCACCGAGCCTGGCAGGGCAAGACTCAGCAAAGAAGAAGGAACTAGGGTTTGCTCGGCGGGACAACATTCAGGTGACGCACCACCAAACTGCGCAAAAGAGGCAATTGTCCATGAAAGAAGTGCTCGACGCCGGGAATCACGGTCACGGGCAGGGTTTGGGGGCGCGCCCACTGCATCACGTCGACCAGCGGCACGGTGTCGTCCAACTCACCATGCAGCACTAATGTGCGTTCATGCAACTCGGCCGGCACGGGAGCCACCTCAAAGCGGGTGGCGGCGGTGCCGACCAGCACCAACTGCTGGGGCGACCGCGCAGGCCACAGAGATTGCACCGCATGGCTGGTGACAAAAGAGCCAAAAGAAAACCCGGCCAATGCCAACGGCCCACTCGGGGCGCACTGGGCAATGACGGCCAGCAAATCCTGCAACTCGCCGCGCCCCTCGTCATACGCCCCTTGCGTAGCGCCCACGCCACGGAAGTTGAACCGGATGGCCTGCCAACCGCACTGCACGAAGGCGCGCGCGATGGTTTGCACGACCTTGTTGTCCATGCTGCCGCCAAACAAGGGGTGGGGATGGGCGATGACCGCCACGCCGCGCAGTGCTGCGCCTTCAGTCAAGGACGGGGCGTCGCTTAACGCTTCGATGTTTCCAACCGCGCCCTGCACGGTGAAACGCTGGGTTTTTGAATTCATGGGTATGCTATGAATATAGTAGCTGCTTGCGCATGCTACATAAGGGCTAGAGGCCTAAAACACCTAAAAAATGAGCCTTCATCGACCCAGATGCGGTGGCGTCAACAGGCGCTCCACCACCCGGCCGTTCTTCAGGTGCGACTCCACGATTTCTTCAATGTCGTGGGTGTCCACATAGCTGTACCAAACCGCCTCCGGGTACACCACTGCCACCGGGCCTGCCGCGCAGCGGTCCAAGCAACCGGCCTTGTTCACCCGGACCTGGCCCGGCCCCGAGAGCCCGGCCTCCTTGACCAGCGCCTTGCACCGGTCAAAACCCTCTTGCGCCTGGTGTTGGGCGCAGCACTCCTCGCCGGGCTTTCGCTCGTTCAAGCAGAAAAAAATATGGCGTTCGTAATAGGACGCGCTTGCTGGCTTTGTTTCATTCATGGATAGATTTTAGTTTTTTACGTCTCGCTGCCACAGCTGTGACAGCACATAGAGCAGGGTCGCATACGGCCAGAACCAGCCCAGCCATTGGGCCAAGCCGTTAAAGCGGATGAACCGCCCCTGCTCCCACGCGAATAAGGTTTGCGCCAAATAGGGGTTGGCCGGTGCCTGATTGAGGATGCTCAGGTAGACCCCCAAGGCCAATAACGCCAATGCAGCGCTGGCACGCCACGGCACGATAACCAGCGCCAGCGCCAGCACCGCAGCACCCACCAAGCCGAACTGGGCCGGCAAGTCCAGCCAGGCCCAAGCGTGGGCAGGGCCCCAACTCAGGGCCGCGGACAGCCCGGTGGCCGTCACACCAGCCGCCAACACCATCAGCACCAACACAGCGCGCCGCGCCGCCGAATGAATGATGCAAAACCCCAACAAACAAGGAATAAGCACCCCCAACAAAACGCACAACATCTCGGCGCTGGGGATGAGGGGCCGCAGGCCGACCTCGTCCAGCGGCAGCCACTCCAGAAACGGGCTGCCTTGCAACTGCTCTGCCAGCGCTTCCAGCCCCCGCTCCATGACCTGCCCCAGGCCAAACGGCACAGCGGCGGGAAACAACAACGCCAGCGGCCAGGTGGCCAACAGAACGATGCCGCCGCGTGACTGCTCCACAAACCACCGTGCACGTATCTGACTCCAGCGGTCAATGGCCCCCAAACGCTCCAGTACCAAGGTGCTCACCGCACCCAGCCAAGCTCCGCCCGAATTGAGCAACCAGTCCTCCCGGGAAGGAAATCGGGCTGGCAGGTAGGTTTGCAGGGACTCCATGACCAATGAAAGCACCACGGCAAACAAAAAAGGCAGCAAAACGGCGTGCCTGCTGCTGCGGGTGCGCACCACGCTCAACGCCAGCAAGCCCCCCAGCGGCGCGTAGCCCAGCAAGTTGATGGCGACATCAAAACCAGTCCAATAGCGGGGCAGCGGGGCCTGCAAAAAGGCCCAGGGCGCAATGCCTTGATCGCGCCATTCGGCAAACGGGTACAGACTGGCGTACACCAGCAAAACCACATACATCAGCGACAAGGGCCAAGCCGCGGTTTTGTGCTGATGCATATGCGTCTGGCATCCTAATTAAAAGGGCTTCACCACCACCAGCACCACGATGACGACCATCATCAACACCGGAATTTCGTTGAACCAGCGAAACCAGACATGGCTACGAGCCACGGGCCCCGACTCAAATTTACGCAGCAACCTGCCACAGGCATGGTGGTAGCCCAAGACCAGCAGCACAACACCCAGCTTGGCATGCATCCAGCCATTGCCCGCCCCCAGCCCAATGCCGTAAATCAGCCACAACCACAACCCCAAAGCCACGGCGGGCACCGCAAGGATCGTGGTGAACCGCATCAGCTTGCGCGCCATCAGCAGCAGGCGTGCGCGCTCTGCATCGGAGCCAGCGGGCACCATGGCCAGGTTCACAAAAATACGGGGCAGGTAAAAGAGACCCGCAAACCAGCTGGCAATAAAAACGATATGAAAAGATTTGACAAGAAGATAGGCCATGCGAGCAAGTTTACGGCCAAAAAAAACCCCAGCACTGGGCTGGGGTGGTAAGCCTATTTGCTGTCACACATCAAGGCTCCGCTCAGGGAGGAAAAGCGGAAGGTAGCAAGCTACCCGAAGCGGAATTTACCAAACATTTGTGCGACTTGCAAGTTGTTACTTCAAATGGACACAATTTAGCCGCGGGTATTGAGGCACAATTTTCCCTATGACTCCTTACGCACCCTTTCCCCTTGGCCGCCCGCGCCGCCTGCGCCGCGATACATTCACCCGCAATCTGGTCCGCGAGAACACGCTCACCGCGCACGATCTGATCTACCCGGTTTTTGTGGTCGATGGCCAAAACCAGCGCGTGCCAATTGCCTCCATGCCCGGCGTCGAGCGCCTTAGCCTGGACCTGCTGCTATCGGTGGCGCAAGAGTGTGTGACGCTGGAGATCCCCGTCATGGCGCTGTTCCCGGTGGTGGACCAATCGCTCAAGACCTATGACGGCAAAGAAGCGCTCAACCCGGACGGTTTAATCCCGCGCGTCGTGCGCGCCCTGAAAAAAGAATTCCCCGGTCTGGGCGTGATGACCGACGTGGCGCTGGACCCCTTCACCACCCACGGGCAAGACGGCCTGCCCGACACGCGCCCGGAGAATGAAGGCTACATCCTGAACGATGAAACCACCGCCATGCTGGTGCAACAGGCGCTGACCCAGGCTAGAGCCGGCGTGGACATCGTGGCACCCAGCGACATGATGGACGGGCGCATTGGCGCCATCCGCGCGGCACTGGAGGCGGAGAACCTTATCCACACCCGCATCATGGCCTACAGCGCCAAGTACGCCAGCGCCTTTTACGGCCCGTTCCGAGACGCCGTGGGCTCGTCCAGCAACTTGGGCAAGGGCAACAAAAAGGTCTACCAAATGGACCCCGCCAACAGCGATGAAGCCCTGCGCGAAGTGGCGATGGACATTGCCGAAGGTGCCGACATGGTGATGGTCAAGCCCGGCATGCCGTATCTGGACGTGGTGCGCCGCGTCAAAGACGAATTCAAAATCCCCACCTTCGCCTACCAAGTGTCGGGCGAATACGCCATGCTGAAAGCCGCCGCGCAAAACGGCTGGCTGGACCATGACGCCGTCATGATGGAAAGCCTGCTCGCCTTCAAGCGTGCCGGGGCCGATGGCGTGCTCACCTACTTCGCCATGGATGCCGCCAGGTTGCTACGAAAATAGGAGCTGCTTACGCAATACCCACGGGGGTTAGAGGCCGATTTGGTACTTGAAATTTTCATAACGGGACGTCATGCGTATTTTCCACATCCGAAGCAGCAGCGTGTCGGAAAGCCACGAACTGGCCGAGCTGAACCAGCAGGCACTGCCGGAACAGGGTTTCATCTGGATCGCCTGCGCCCGGCGCGATTTTGAGGTCAACCAAGCCCTGATTCAGGGCACCTTGCAAAGCCTGTGCGGCATGCAGCTGGTGGATTTGCACATCTCCGACTTGCTCAACAACCAACTGCCATCGCGCTACGACTACACCTCGCAGTACGACGTGCTGGTGTTCAGGCGCTTGGCAGCCAGCACCACGCTCGGCGATCAGGATGCGACGGAGCGGCGCATGACCCATGCACCAGAGCGCGGTGGCCCGCCTATTCTGCGGCGCATCGACACCAGCCCGGTCGGCTTTGCAGTGTTTGACCGGGTGCTGGTCACCGTGCACCCGACCGACTGCGCGGTGCGCGATACCTACGCCAGCAAACTGCTCCAAACCGCCAGTGCCGAGGCACACACCGCTGGCGCACGCCTGCCCGCCAACCCGGCCGACCTGATGCTGCGCATCGTCAACCAGATGGTGGACGGCTATCTGGCCCTGCGCCGCGAGCTGACGCACCAACTGGACCACTGGCAGTCCGAGCTGCTCAACCCCAAGACCCGTTTCAACAACTGGTCCGCCCTGCTGGACGCCCGTTTAGCGCTGCACCATCTGGACGAAATTTGTGAAGACCAGCGCTCATCGATCCAGGACTGGATTGAAGCCATCAAGACCTGGCCCGAGGCCCAAACCCCCGCCGAGCGCCGCGAGCGCGAACTGCTGCAGGTGCGTTCGCGCGACGTGCTGGAACACATCGAGCGGGTGGTGCACCATGTGCGGCGGCTGGAGCAAAGTGCGGAAACCGCAGTGCAAATGCACTTCAGCGCCCAGAGCCACCGCACCAACGACATCATGCGCACCCTCACCGCGCTGACCGCCATATTTTTGCCGCTCAACCTGATCGCCGGCATTTTCGGCATGAACTTTGAATTCATCCCGTTGCTGCATCAGCACAGCGGATTTTGGTGGGCCATGGGGGCCATGGCGATGATCGCCTCGGGGTTGGTATTGGTTTTTTGGCGCAAACGTTACCTGGCGCGCACCGAGCGCTGAGGCGCAGGCGCTGCGCGGGATTACTGCGCCTGGAACCCGCTGTCTTTGATGAGTTTGGCCCAGACCTTGGTGTAGGCCTGCTCACGGGTTGCCAACTGCGCCTGGGTCATGAAGCCGACCGTCAGGCCCATGGCGGTGAGGCGGTCTTTCACCTCTGGTAATGCCACCACTTTGGCCAGTGCATCCGAGAACTTGTCCAGCGCGGCTTTTGGTGTGCCGGCGGGCGCAAAGATGCCGTAGTAGGGCATGTCTTCAAACCCGGCCAGCCCCAGTTCGGCAAAGGTGGGCACATCGGGCAAGGCAGCTTGGCGCTTGGTGCCCAGCACGGCCACGACGCGGATTTTGCCGGCCTTGTGGTTCTCAATGAAATCGGGCACCGAGCCCGTGCCGGCGGCAATCTGGTTGCCCAGCATGTCGCCCATCATGGGTGCGCTGCCGCGGTACGGGGCTGACTGCAGGTCCAAGCCATACTTTTGCCCGATCACCTTCACCAGAAATTCGGGCGTGGAGGCTGGTGCCGGCACCCCCACGGTGCCCTTGCCGCCACCCTGACTCTTGACCCAAGCCACGTATTCGCTGACCGACTTGGCGGGCGTGCCGCCCGACACGGCCAGCGCGTTGACAAAGGTGGCAAATCCGGCCACCGGCACAAAGTCTTTGGCCGAGTCATAGCCGGGGTTCTTGACGACCAGCGGCAAGATCGAGATGGTGTGGTCATGCGACAGGAAGAATGTTGCCCCATCGGGCGCTGCGGCTTTCAATGCCTGCGCCGCGATTTGCCCCCCAGCGCCCGCCTTGTTTTCCACCAGCACGGGCGTGCCGAGCTGGTCTTTGAGCTTGTCCGCCAGAATGCGGGCAATGGCATCGGTCCCGCCACCGGCGGGAAAGCCCACCAGCAAATGCACCGGGGGGGTTTGCGCTTGCGACCAAGCGCTGACCAACAGCGCCCCGAGTGCGACCGTGTTGCGAAGCGTGCCCAACACGCGCTGCATGGAAAACTCCGACATGAATGACTCCTGGAAAAATGAAACCATGAAAACCACGCCATGCAATGCGCAAAAAGTGGCGTCATAGAAATGCGCCCGTCACATTCTTACGCTAATGTGTCGGAATTGCTAAATATTTTACGTATTGGGAAACCCGATGGACAGCGCAGATGATAACGATTTCCTCGCCTTTTCCGATGCGATTGATACGCCTGAAAACCCCGACAACGTGCGCGGACCCTTGGTTGTTGCCCCCCCCTGGAAGGTTTTGATCGTCGATGACGACGAGTCGGTGCACGAGTTGACGCGGTTGGCCTTGCGGGACCTTCAGTTTGAAGGGCGCGGAATTGTCACGCTGAGTGCATTCAGCGGCAAAGAAGCCAATATCCTGGTTGCTGCCCACCCGGATGCCGCCATGGTGCTGCTTGATGTGGTCATGGAGGACGAACTGGCCGGGCTGGCGGTAGTGCGCTATGTGCGGGAAACTCTGAAGAACCGGAGAATCCGCATCGTCTTGCGCACCGGTCAACCTGGCTCGGCACCTGAGCAAGATGTGATCTCCAACTACGACATCAATGATTACAAGGAAAAAACCGAGCTAACCTCGCGCAAGCTGTTTACCCTGATGCACTCATGCCTGCGCGGCTACCGCGACATCTGCGTCATTGAGGAAAACAAGCGCGGCCTGGAGCAGATCATCGAGTCTTCGGCCGACCTGTTTCGCACCCAATCGCTGGACCAGCTGACCACCGGGGTCCTGCGCCAATTGGACACCTTGCTCAATCTGCGGGGCGGGTTTTTTGCACGCTCGTCGACCGACCAGCAACGTGGTGCGGGTGGTGTGGCGCTGGTGCGCCGCAGCGCTGACGACATCAACGTCGTAGCCGCCACCGGAAGTTTTGCCGGTTGTGAGGGGCTGCGTGCGCTGGACATGATCCCGATCGATGCGCACGAAAAACTGAAATTGGCGCTGGAGACCGATGAAGGCCAGTATTGGGATGACAAGTTCATCGGCATCTTTCAAACTGGCAACAAGGCCGACCGCATTGTTTACCTAACCGGTGTGCAACCCGTCAACGAATTCGATCACCACTTGATCAAGTTGTTTTCGCGCAATGCCGGCATTTCCTTTGAGAACCTGCTCCTCAGAGAAGAGGTGGAGGAAACACAGCGCGAACTGGTGTACCGCTTGGGCGGCGCGGTGGAGACCCGGTCCAAGGAGGCCGGCGGCCATGTGCGGCGGGTGGCCGAGATGTCGCGCCAACTGGGTTTGCTGGCGGGCATGGATGAGCATGATGCGACCATCCTGAAATTTGCGTCCCCCATGCACGATGTCGGGAAAATCGGCATCTCCGATTCGATTCTCAACAAGCCGGGCAGCCTGACACCGGAGGAATGGCTGGTCATGCAACGCCACACGGTCATTGGCCACGAGTTGTTCATGGGCTCTGAGCGCGAAATACTGCGTTTAAGTGGATTGATATCCCTTGAACACCACGAAAAGTGGGACGGCACCGGCTATCCCCATGGCAAAAAGGGCGAAGAAATTCACATCGCCGGGCGCATCACCGCCGTGGTGGATGTGTTTGACGCCCTGCTGAGCAAGCGGGTCTACAAAGAGGCGTGGCCGCTGGAGAAAGTCACCACCCTGATGCGCGAGCAGTCGGGCAACCACTTTGACCCCCGGCTGGTGGCCTTGTTGCTGGACCACATGCCCCTGTTTCTCAGCATCCGGCAAGCCCGTGGCGATGAGGATTCGGTGGGCGGCGATGGAGCACACTGACGACCTGTCGCGCCCGCTGGCGCAGGTGGGCAGTCTGCCGGCCTTTGAGAGTGCCATGCCGCTTTCGACACCCTGCCGCGAGGTCTATGAGATTTTTTCCACAAACCCCGGCATCCCTGGCGTCATTGTGCTGGGGGCCGATCGGTGCATCCATCGTTTGATTTCGCGCCACCGGTTTATGGAAGTTTTCAGCCAGCCCTATCGCGCAGAGGTGTACTTCGGGCGTCCGCTGGAGATGCTGCTGCACGACCAGTTTGCCCCACCTTTGTGCGTGGAGGCCAGTGCCTCCATCAACGACGCGGCGCAGGCGGCCCTGGCCCGCGAACGCGACCTGTTTCATGAGCCCATTGCGGTGCGCCATGACCATGGGGTGTACCAAATTCTCGATACTCAGAGCTTGCTGCACGCCCTGGCCAATTTGCATGCCTTTCAGTTCTCGGAGCTGCAAGCTGCCAAGGACAGCCTGGTGCAGGCCGAAAAACTGGCTTCGCTGGGTGGCTTGGTGGCCGGGGTGGCGCACGAGATCAATACACCCATCGGGGTCAGCCTGTCGGCGGCATCCTACCTTAGCGAGCAAATCGAGACCTTCAGCAAATTGGTGGATTCGCAGCAGGTGCGCAAAGCCGATTTAGCCACCATGATTAGCAACAGCCGCGAGGCCAGCAACATCATTCTGAAAAACATGGAGCGGGCCGCCGCACTGGTGCGCAGCTTCAAACAAGTCGCCGCCGACCAGACCTCGGAGAACCGGCGCACTTTCGATTTGCGCCAGACCATTGGCGAAATCCTGTTCAGCCTGAGCCCCAGCTTCAAGCACACCAGCGTCGATTTGACTTCAGAGATTCCCGATGGCATCGAGATGGATTGTTTCCCCGGCGCCTTGGCGCAGATCGTGTCCAACCTGGCGCTCAACAGCCTGACCCACGCGTTCGACGAGTCTCAGCCCGGCAAGATACTGGTCACCGCGACGGTGAAGCCGGGTGCTTCCAACCTTAAGTTGACGATTGAAGACAACGGCAAGGGAATTCCGCCCGAGATTTTGGGCCGGGTCTTTGACCCGTTTTTCACCACCCGCCGAAACCAGGGCGGCACCGGCCTGGGCTTGCACATCGTCCACAACCTGGTTCACAGCACGCTGGGCGGCACCATCAGCGTATCCAGTGTTGTGCAACAGGGCACCCGCTTCGTCATACGGATTCCCATGGTGACACCAGAAACGGACGCGGTGCCGTCCCGCGGCCTGAGCTGAAGACGGCTGCAGGCGGAGCGGCTTACTCCGGTGGCTTCCTGAATGCGATGAGTGCGGCCACGCCGGTGATGCTGACAATAATGGCCACCACGATCCAGTAGCCAAAGGGGTGATCCGCCAGCGGAATACCACCCACGTTCATGCCAAACAGGCCCGAGATCACGGTGAACGGCAGCGCCATCACCGTGACGATGGTCAGCACATACAGGCTGCGATTGTTGGTTTCGGCAACGCGCCCGGCAATGTCCTCTTGCAGCAGCTTGATGCGCTCTTGCAGCGCGGCCATGTCGCTCAGGGCCACATTGAACTCCTCGGTCGATTGGCGCAAATGCTCCAAATCGACCTCCTGCATCCAGGCCGGGGGCTTGCGCAACAGGCGAAACAAGGCCGCGGGTTCGGGGGCCAGCAGACGCTGTAAGCGCACCAAGAGTCGGCGCAAGGCGGCCAGATTGGCCCGCTTGGTTTCCAGCTTGCCCGCCAACAGCTTGTCCTCGATCTCGTCCACCCGCACCGTGCAGCCGCGCACGATATCGACCAACACATCGCCCTGGTCGTGCATCAAATGCACCAGCAGCTCCACAGTGGAAGAAAGCAGTGCGCCTTTCTTGACCGCATCGCGCAATTTATCAATCGAACGCAAGGGCTTGAACCGCCCGCTGACCACCAAGCGCCGGTCGACCGACAACCACAGGGTGGAAATATCGGACGGCTCGAATGAAAAGTCATACTGCACATCGTTGATCACGGCCACCAGCATCTCCTCGTCCAGCTCAATGCGGGTGGAGCGTGAGCCGTCCTTGAGCGAGTCATGAAACTGGTCGGACAGCTGCACATGCTCGTGCAGCCACTTTTCGGTCGAGGCGTGGCTCAGGTTGAAATGCAACCAGACGAATCCGGCAGCGGCGTCCGACTCGGGCGCGCCGTGCCCGAGCCACTGCAGGGCCGCATCGGCATCGACCGCGACTCCGTGGCCATCGGGCCCGAACTGGAACCCACAGATCAGGCCGGATGCGTCCGCGCCGTAGGTTGCGCTAGTAGGTGTTGCCATGGCTTGAGCTTGGTAGAGTAGATTGGTTAACTAGATTGGGGGATTCGACCATGATAACCAGCCATGACCGCAGCGCGGGCACGTTGCGGTACCATGCGCCGACCCCATTGCACCTGAAGAAACCCCATGGACCTTAAACCGCTGGTGACCCTACTGGCCATCGTCAACCCGCTGGCCATCGTGCCTTTTTTCATCCATTACACCCAGGGCTTCTCCGCTGAGCAGCGCCGCCAAACCATTCTGGTCTCCGCGTTCAGCAGCTTTGTGGTGATTGCCATCAGCGCACTGGCGGGGCTGCATATTCTGGAATTTTTTGGCATTTCATTGGCCAGCTTTCAGGTCGGCGGCGGCATGCTGCTGCTCACCAGTGCGCTGAACATGCTCAACGCCCAACCCGCCGAGGCCAAAACCAACACCCACGAGCTGGAAGACGGTGCCGCCAAGGCCGCTATGGGTGCCAGCATTGCCGTAGTGCCGCTGACCATTCCGCTGCTCACCGGCCCGGCCACCATGTCCACTGTGGTGATTTATGCCGAGAAGGCCAAAACTTTCGTCCAGATGGGCACCCTGGTCGGCTATGGCGTGGTCATTGCATTGGCCACCGCGCTGTGCTTTGCCCTGGCGCAGCCGATTGCGCGGGTACTGGGCAAAACCGGCATCAATGTCATGACCCGCCTGATGGGTTTGATTTTGGCCGCGCTGGCGGTCGAGGTAATGTCCGACGGACTGACCAAGCTGTTTCCCGCGTTAGGGCGGTAGGCGCCACCCGGCTGCTCTGCCGGGCGGAACTTCACCGGCCTGGCAGCGCCAACTGGGTTTGCTGCAGCCACACATCTATTTCCAGGATGGCGGCGTCCGCGGCAGCGCTCAGGGCCCGCGCGCCACCGGCGGCGTCCTGGCTGGTGCTGGGGCGTTGCACGATGAAGCTGCGCTGGGCAACAAAAGTCTCCTGGCCGCCCCCGTTGACGCCCCCTGTAACGCCCGCCTGGCCTAGCGTGGCCCGCAGGCGCACCAAGCCGGCACTGCTGTTGGCAGACTCAAAAATGTGGCTGAACTCATCCAGCTCAATGCGCAGGGTCAAAAGCGGGCCCGCCGCCAGCACCCCATCTGCCGGGTTGAGCACCGCGCGGCGCTGCCCCAAATATTCCCGCAAGCGCTGGCGCAGCAACTCAGCCGGGGCCATGCTCCAGCGCGCTTGCGCGTAGGGGCGCAGTTGCTGCACATCACTGTAGATCAAGCGGTACAACACCGCCGTGCTGTCCAGGGCGCTGGCGGCATGCACGCCGCTCAAGGCCACGGGCGGCAAGGGGGCGATGCGGCTGGCAGGGGCCGACTGCAGCGCCCCGGGGCCAAAGTCGTACACCACGGGCCGGGCGGCCGGCTGCAAGGAGCCGCAACCGGACAAGACCAGAAAAAACAAGGCAAATAGGGCTCTAGCCCCCATGGAGTATGCGCAAGCAGCTCTTATTTTCATAGCATTTTCCTGGTAAGTACCGTGGGCTGATCGGTCAAGGTGCAGACGGCGGCGCCACAAAACCGGGCTCACCCGGCCCAGGCGCTGCGGCACCCTTGCCCAACAACAGGGATTGCGGGCTTTCGGCCACGGCATCGGCGGCCCGGCCGACTTGGCGCACAGCGCGGGCGGTGTCGTCCACCGTGCGGTTCAGGCGCGGCACCAGCGTCTGGCTCAGGGTTTGGCTGGTCACCACCAGGGCGTCAGTGCCCTGCGCGATTTTGTCCAGCGTGCCGCCGGGCGCGTTGATGCGGGCCGACAGGCGGTTGAATTCGGCGGCCGACGCTTTGACGGAGTCGGCACTGTCCCCCAGCCGATCGGTCGTGGCTCGGATGCCCTTGATAGTGGTGCTGGCGTCCTGCACCAGTTGCGGCAGTTTCAGCTGCTCAATATGCGCCGCCGCCTGGCCCAAGTTGGCAATGGTGCCCATCAGGACTTTTTGGTTGTCCGGGGCCAGCAGCACATTGATGCGCTGGCTGGCTTGCTCCAACTGGAGCAACAGGCTGGAGCCCTGGTCGGTCAGGCGCGTCATCAAACCGGGCCGCATGGGGATGCGCCCGACCTGTTCGGGGCTGGTGGCCAGTGCCTGGGTGGATGCACCCGAGTCGTCCAGCTGAATGAAGGCCAGCCCGGTCACGCCCTGAAAGCCCAGTGTGGCAAACGTGGACTGGGTGATAGGCACGCTCGCATCGAGCGCAATGCGCACCAGCACATTACCCGTGGTCTGGCGATCCAGCTCAATCGCAGTGACCCGGCCAACCGACACGCCCTTAAAGCGCACCCCGGCCTGGGGCTGCAAGCCGGTGACCCCTTCGCGACTGGACAGCTCATAAACGCGGCGCTCGGTGCTGTCCCGTGTCAGCCACACGGCCAACCCAATGAGCAGGGCGACCACGCCCAACAAAAATGCCCCGGCGGCGAGGGCGTGCGATTTGTTTTCCATAAGACTCCGTTTCTACCCCTTATTCGGCTGGGGGTGCAGCAATTCCTGGGCGCGTTGGCCCCGGCCACCCAGGAAAAACTCCCGCACAAAGGGGTGCGGGAACGCAATCACCTCCTGCGGCGGCGCAGCCACAATCACACGTTTGTCGGCCACCACCGCCACCCGGGTGCTGATCTGAAAAATCGTGTCCAGGTCGTGCGTCACCATCACCACGGTCAGCCCCAGCTCGCGGTGCAAGGAGCTCAGCAGCGCACAAAAGGCGTCCGAGCGGTCCGGGTCCAGCCCGGCGGTGGGCTCGTCCAGCAGCAGCAGCGGGGGGTCCATCACCAACGCCCGCGCCAGCGCCACGCGCTTGACCATGCCGCCCGACAAGTCGGCCGGCATCTTGTGGGCGTGCGACGGGTCCAGCCCCACCATCTGCAACTTGACCATGGCAATATCGCGCACCAAGGCCTCGGGCAGGCTTTGCAGCTCACGCAGGGGGAAGGCGATGTTTTCCAGCACGGTGAATGCCGAAAACAGCGCCCCCTGCTGAAACAACATGCCAACCCGACTGGCCGCCCCCACCTGCCCCAACTCGGAGGCCGGGTGCCCCAGCACCGTGACGCTACCGCGCGCCGGCATCTCCAAACCCAGAATCTGACGCAACAGCACGGTCTTGCCACTGCCGGAGCCGCCCACGATGGAGAGCAACTCGCCCTGCGCAATGGTCAGGTCCAGGTCTTGGTGGATGCAGGCCTCCACCCCGTCGGTGCGAAACACCGACCACAGCTTGCGGACCTCAACCACGTTCATAGGCCGACATCCTTGAACAGCACGGCAAACAGGGCGTCCACCAAAATCACCATGGTGATGGAGGTCACCACCGACGCCGTGGTGCCTTCCCCCAGGCTCTGGGTGTTGGGCTGAACGCGCAGGCCGTAGTGGCAGCCAATCAGCGCAATCATCACGCCAAACACCGCCGATTTACCCATCGCCAGCCACAGGTTGGCGATGTTTACCGCCTTGGGCAGCGCAGTCACAAAATAGGCGGGGCTGAGCCCCATGGCCACGTCGGACGCCAGCATGCCACCCAACAAGGCCGCCAACGTGGTCCACACCGTGAGCAGTGGCATGGCAACCGCCATGGCAATGGCCCGTGGCATGACCAGCCGAAAGCCCTGGGCAATGCCCATGACGCGCATCGCATCCAGCTCTTCGGTCACTCGCATCACGCCGATTTGCGCGGTGATGGCAGAACCGGAGCGCCCGGCAATCAATATCGCGGCCAGCACCGGCCCCAACTCGCGAATGAGCGACAGGCCCAGAATGTTGACGATGAACGCATCAGCGCCAAACTGGCGCAACTGCTGCGACATCAGGTAGGCCAACACCACCCCAATCAAAAACCCGACCAGCGCCGTGATCGGCAGCGCCGTGGCGCCAATGCGGTACAGGTGGCCTGAGATGTCGCGCCACGGGCCTTTGGCAGGTGCCCGCAATAGTTGCACCAGGTCCAGCAGCAATTGACCCAGAAGGCGCAACGCACCCACGGCGTGGTCTGCCGCGCCAAACACCCCGGAACCCAACTGCAGCAACAGGCCCCAGGCGGTGGTGCGGCGGGTGGGAGGCGGTGCTACGGAAAAGCGCGCCACCCGCTCCAGTATGGCGCGCTGCCCATCGCGGTACTGCACGCTTGGGGGCCAGCGGCGGCCCCAGGCGTTCCACAACAACTGCGCGCCGCTGTGGTCCAGATGCTGCAGCGCGCGCAGGTCCCACTGACAAGCGCCGGCCATGGGCTGCGGCTGGTTCAGCACCCTTTGCAAGGCCGCCCAGTGCACGGGTTCCGCCAGATGCGCGGCCGTCCACCGCCCGTGCAGCACTGCACACTGCCCCTCGGGCGTGGTCTCAAAAACAAGGCGGGGCTGGCTATCGTCCACGGTGGTGTGGCACCTCAAAGTAAATCTGGAGTCCATCGTACCCGGCGCTGGTATTCCTGCGTGACAATTGCCATCAAAATACACATCAGGAGACACGATGAACACCAGCGCCAGCCCCTTCACATCCTCGCCCGAGCTATCGGTCGAACAGCGCGGCCCCACCCTGTGGCTGACCATCACCCGCGAGGAGCGCCGCAATGCCATGAGCCATGGCGTGCTGGCCGGCATGGCGCAGGCGATTACCGCCGCCCAAGGCCGGCGCGACATCCGCGCCATTGTCATCACCGGCGCGGGTACCAAGGCCTTTTGCGCTGGTGCCGATTTGCAAAGCGCCAATGCCTTCACCACCGACTACTCGGAGCCGCACGGCCACTTGGCGCAGTTGCTGCGCGTGGCCAAGTCCAGCACCATCCCGCTCATCGCCCGCGTCAACGGTGCCTGCATGGCCGGGGGCATGGGCCTGATGAGCATGTGCGACATGGCGGTCGCGGCCAGCCACGCCGTTTTCGGTTTGCCCGAGGTCAAGGTGGGCGTGTTCCCGGCCCAGGTGCTGAGCGTGCTGCAGCACCTGATCCCGCGGCGCAAGCTGGCCGAAATGTGCCTCACCGGCGAGCCCATCACCAGTGCCCAGGCGCTGGAATACAACCTGGTGAACTACGTGAGTGATGAGGGTGGCGATGTGGACGCCAAGCTGCAGTGGCTGCTGGAGCGGCTGCTGGACAAGTCGCCCGCCGCCATCCGCCGGGGCCTGTACACCATGAAGAAGGTAGAGGCCATGGCCTTCGAGGAATCGATGGCCTTCACCGAAAGTCAGATCGCCCTGTTCACCCTCACCGAAGACGCCCGGGAAGGGCAAAAGGCCTTTCAGGAAAAGCGCAAGCCGGTGTGGGCGGGTCAGTAAGCGGCTATGGCAACCGAACTACTGCAAAGCGACCTGGTGCAAACCATCGGCGCGGTGCTCTTTGGCCTGGCGCTGCTGCACACGTTTGGCGCCAAGTACTTTGAGGTGCTGGCGCACCGCCACCCGCACCACGCCGGGCTGCTGCATCTACTGGGCGAGGTCGAGGTGGTGTTTGGCTTTTGGGCCTTTGTGCTGATCGCCAGCCTGGCCGTGGTGGCGGGCAGCAGCGCCGCCATTGATTACGCCGAGTCCCGCCAGTACACCGAGCCGCTGTTTGTGTGCGTGGTGATGGTGGTGGCCGCGTCCCGGCCGGTGCTGGCGACGGTGCGCAACACACTGGGCACGGTAGCGAGCTGGGTGCCGATGCGCACCGCTTTGGTGATGGTGTGGCTGGGCTTGGCCGCCGTGCCGCTGCTGGGCTCGCTGATTACCGAACCGGCGGCCATGACGCTGGCAGCACTGATGCTGGCTCCGCAGATTTTTCGCCGCGACATGCCCGAGCCGGTGAAATATGCGGCGCTCGGTGTGCTGTTCGTCAACATCTCGATCGGAGGCACCCTCACCTCCTTCGCTGCGCCACCGGTGTTGATGGTGGCCAGTGTCTGGCACTGGGACACCGCCTTCATGGCCAGCACCTTTGGCTGGAAAGCGGCACTGGCCGTACTGGTCAATGCCACGGTGGTTTTGTTTTTTTTGCGCCCGCACATTCGCGATGCCAGCGATGACGCGGCAGTTGGCACCGAGCCTGCCGTGCCCTGGGTGGTCAGCGCGGTGCACCTTGCGTTTCTTGCGGGGGTGGTGATGCTGGCGCACCATCCGGTGCTGTTTCTGGGTCTGTTTTTGTTCTTTCTGGGCTACACCCAGGCCTATGCACGCTTCCAAAGCCCGCTGATTCTTAAGGAAGGCCTGTTGGTCGGGTTTTTCCTGGCCGGTCTGGTGGTGCTGGGCGGCATGCAGCAATGGTGGTTGCAGCCGCTGGTGTCCAGCCTGGCACCCACCGCACTATTTTTTGGTGCGCTGGGGCTGACTGCCGTCACCGACAACGCCGCACTCACCTACCTGGGGTCCCTGATTGTGGGGATCTCCGAGCCCGCCAAGTACATGCTGGTGGCCGGGGCCGTCGCGGGTGGCGGCCTCACCGTCATCGCCAACGCACCCAACCCCGCAGGTGCGGCCCTGCTCCGAAATGGATTCGCCGACGACTCCATCGGTGCGCTGGGTCTGCTGCTGGGGGCGGCTGGGCCCACGGCAGTTGCAGCGGCTTTCTTTCTGCTGCTGTAGTGATCGGCCGCGATTACCCGCGTCGTTTGTAGGTTTGTCAGGCCCATCGGCCTTTCGTAGTCTCTAATCCTCCCACTTTTCACTGGACACCCATCCGAATGAGCGACACCACTTTTGACTACATCATCATCGGCGCGGGCACGGCCGGCTGCCTGCTGGCCAACCGACTGAGTGGCGACGCCACCAAGCGCGTGCTGCTGATCGAGGCCGGGCGCCGGGATGACTACCATTGGATCCACATCCCGGTGGGCTACCTGCACTGCATTGGCAACCCCCGCACCGACTGGCTCTTTAACACCGAACCCGACGCAGGCCTGAATGGCCGCGCCCTGCGCTACCCGCGCGGCAAAACGCTGGGCGGCTGCAGCAGCATCAACGGCATGATCTACATGCGCGGCCAAGCGCGGGACTACGACCAGTGGGCCCAGTTGACCGGAGACGCCAGTTGGACCTGGGACAACAGCCTGCCCTACTTCAAAATGCACGAGGACCATTACAAGGGCGCTACCGCGGCGCACGGCGCACGGGGCGTGGCCCCCGAGCTGATGCAGGACAACAATACGCCCTACCGCAAGATCTTGCGCCACCGCAACGCCGGCGGCGAATGGCGGGTCGAGAAGCAGCGCCTGCGCTGGGATGTGCTGGACGCCTTTGCTGCAGCAGCGGTGCAAGCCGGCATTCCTGCCACCGACGACTTCAACCGGGGCGACAACGAAGGCGTTGGGTATTTTGAGGTCAACCAGAAAGCTGGCTGGCGCTGGAACACGGCCAAGGCCTTTTTGCGCCCCACCTGCTATGGCCGCCCGAATTTTGAGATGTGGACCAGTGCCCAGGTGGCCAAGTTGCGCATCGAGAAGTCGACCCAGCCGGACTCGGCCAGTGCACTGCGCTGCACCGGAGCGCAAGTGTGGAATGGCCATGAGATGGTCGAGGTCACCGCCCGAAGCGAGGTCATTTTGTGCGCCGGCAGCATTGGCTCACCTCAGATATTGCAGCTCTCCGGGTTGGGGCCCGCTGCATTGCTGCAAAGCCGCGGCGTGCCGGTAGTTCAGGAGATGCCCGGCGTGGGTGAGAACCTGCAAGACCATTTGCAGATCCGAGCGGTCTTCAAGGTAAAAAATGCCGTGACGCTGAACACCCAGGCCAACTCGCTGCTGGGCAAGGCGCGCATCGGGCTGGAGTACCTGCTCAAGCAAACCGGCCCCATGAGCATGGCCCCCAGCCAGTTGGGCGCATTTACCCGCAGCGACCCAAGCCAGGTGCACCCGAACCTGGAATACCACGTACAGCCCCTGAGCCTGGACGCGTTTGGTGAGCCACTGCACACCTTCGACGCGATCACCGCCAGCGTGTGCAACCTCAACCCCACCAGCCGGGGCACGGTGCGCATCAAGACGGCCGAGTTCACGGATGCCCCCGCCATTGCGCCCAACTACCTGAGCACCGAGGCCGACCGCAAGGTGGCGGCCGATTCACTGCGGGTGACGCGGCGCATCGTGGCGCAAAGTGCACTGCAAAAATACCAGCCGGAGGAATACAAACCGGGCGTCCAGTTCCAAAGCGATGCCGAGTTGGCCCAGCTGGCAGGCGACATTGCCACCACTATTTTTCACCCGGTCGGCACCACCAAGATGGGCCGCGAGGACGACCCGATGGCCGTGGTCGATGCGCGGCTCAAGGTGCACGGGGTGGCGGGCTTGCGGGTGGTGGATGCCGGCGTGATGCCCCTGATTACCAGCGGCAACACCAACTCCCCCACCCTGATGATTGCCGAGAAGGCGGCGCAGTGGATTGTCGAAGACGAGATCCAGAAAACACAGGGTAAGTCCTGATACGCACCACCACAGGGCGGCGATATAGTCCAGCCACTTCACGCGTTTGCAACTGCGAGACACTGGACGGCGAAGACCCGATGGTAGAGAAGACGCCGAGGAGATGACAACGGCAAGCAAGAAAAAAATAGCTCTGCACCCAGAGATGCAGATTCCAAAAAGCACCGGCTGGCCCGGTGCTTTTTTTTGTCAAAACAGGCTGTGGCCCCCGTAGACATTTCGCAAGCAGCTCTCTTATTGATAGCATCCAGGCATACGAATGGCGGTGCGACAATGGGGCGATGGAACTGATTGTTGTGTCTTTGGCCTCATTGCTGGCCGGCTTTGTCGATTCGATCGTGGGCGGTGGCGGGCTCATTTTGGTGCCCGCTTTGTTTGCCACGTTCCCCAATGCACACCCGGCCACTTTGTTTGGCACCAACAAGGCGGCATCAGTCTGGGGCACCGGCATGGCGACGCTGCAGTACAGCCGCCGGGTCGAACTGCGCTGGCATGCACTGGCCCCGGCGGCGCTGGTGTGCTTTGCAGCCTCGTTGGGCGGCGCCTGGCTGGTGACGGTGATATCTCCCCAATACCTGCGCCGTGCGCTGCCCTTGGTGCTGGTGTTGGTACTGGCCTACACGCTGGCCAAAAAAGAACTTGGGCGCCACCACGCACCGCGCTTCGCAGGCACCCACGAAGCCCTCGTGGCCAGTGCTATCGGTGCGGTGATCGGGTTTTACGACGGGTTCTTTGGCCCTGGCACCGGCAGCTTCTTTGTGTTCCTGCTGGTGCGCTTGCTGGGCTACGACTTTTTGAGTGCGTCGGCCGGGGCCAAGCTGCTCAACACCGCCTCCAACCTGGCCGCCATCGTGTTGTTCACCCTCAAGGGCCATGTCTGGTGGCACTTTGTGCTATTCATGGCCATCGCCAATGTGGTGGGCAGCGTGGCCGGCACTCACCTGGCGCTCAAGCACGGCACCGGCTTTGTGCGCGGCGTGTTTATCGCCGTAGTGTCCCTGTTGATCCTGAAGACCGGCTATGACGCCTTTTTACTCAGTGCGCCAATGGCCACGGCAGGTCTTTGACCAGGCGGGGCTTGCCGATGGGTGCCGTGGCCTGGCCCTTGCTCACTGCCGCCATATCTTCTTCATTGGGGTATTGGCCCAAGAGCCAGTAGTCAAACACCCGGCGCGCCATGGGGGCGGCCGAGGCGGAGCCAAAACCGGCGTTCTCAACGATCACAGCCAAGGCGATTTTGGGGTCATCGGCCGGCGCAAACGCAATGTACAGGGAGTGGTCCCGCTGGCGCTCTTCCATCTTGGCCGCGTTGTACTTCTCCTTTTGACTCAAACCCACCGCCTGTGCGGTGCCGGTTTTTCCGCCACTGAGGTAAGCGGCTCCGGCAAATACCCGGGTCGAGGTGCCGCCCTGCGTGACCCCGAGCATGGCCTTGCGAATGATGGCCACGTTCTCGGGCGCATACCCCAGGTCCTGCGGTGGCTCCGGCGGCACCGGCACGCGCACACGGGTGGTGGCATCCTGCGTGGCAATGACCAGCTGCGGCTTGTGCTTGACACCGTTGTTGGCCACCGTGGCCGTGGCCTGTGCCAGTTGCAGCATGGTGAAGCTGTTGTAGCCCTGACCAATCCCTAGAGAAATGGTTTCCCCTGCATACCATTTTTGCTGATCGGCACGCTTGTAATACTTGCGCTTCCAGGCCTGGCTTGGCAAGACGCCGCGGACCTCTCCATGGATATCAATACCGGTCAACTGACCAAAGCCCAAAGGGGCCATAAAGTCGTGCATGGTGTCTACCCCCAACTCGTTGGCCAGGGAATAAAAATAGGCATTACTGGACTCTACGATGGCACGGTTCATGTCCATAATGCCGCCGCGTTCGTTCTCCGGGCTGCCAAAGCGGTGCCCGCCAAACATGTAGAACCCCGGGTCATTGATGAGCGTGGTGGCTGAACGGGTCTTGGTCTGCAGCGCCGCCAGGGCCATGAATGGCTTGTAGGTGGAGCCTGGCGGGTAGGTGCCGCGCAAAGCCCGGTTCAGCAAAGGCTTGTCCGGGGAGCCATTGAGCATTTGCCAGTTTTCCTGGTCAATACCCTCTACAAACAGGTTGGAGTCAAACGTGGGCTTGCTGACAAAGGCGAGCACTTCCCCGGTTTTGGGGTCCAGCGCCACCAGCGCCCCGCGGCGTTCGCCATACATGTCTTCGACCAGTTTTTGCAGTTTGATGTCAATCGACAGCACCACCACGTTGCCCGGTGTCGCCGGGTTGCTGGCAAGCTTGCGCACGGCGCGGCCACCAGCCGATGTTTCGATGTGTTCAACACCGGTGATGCCGTGCAGTTGGCTCTCAAAGCTTTGCTCCACGCCGAGCTTGCCCATGTACTCGGTGCCGCGGTAATTGGCCTGGTCGTCGGCGTCTTCAATTTTTTCTTTTTCCGCCCGGTTGATGCGCCCGATGTAGCCAATCACGTGGCTGGCCAGCTCTCCGTAGGGGTAGTTGCGAAACAGACGCGCCTTGATTTCGACTCCCGGAAAGCGAAAACGTTGGGCTGCAAAACGCGCCACTTCGGTATCGGTCAGCCGGGTTCGTACCGGCAGGGACTCGAAGCTTTTAGACTCTTCCATCAGCTTTTTGAACCGCCTGCGGTCGCGTGGGGTGATGTCAAGAACCTGGGACAGGTCGTCCAACGTTTGCTCAATGCCGCCGCTCTTGGAGGGCGTTATTTCCAGCGTGTAGGCTGAATAATTGCTGGCCAACACAATGCCATTGCGGTCCAGAATCAGCCCCCGGTTCGGCACAATCGGCACGATGGAGGTGCGGTTGCTTTCGGCTTGGGCGCGCAAATCGTCGTGGCGCCATATCTGCAGGTAGACCAAGCGCGCAATCAACAGCATGAAACACAGAAAGACCACCACGCTGACGACAAAGACACGGGTTCGAAAACGCGCCAGATCGGCCTCTACGTTGCGTAACTCCATCATGGCTTGGTCGCGCTACAGGGGACGGTTCGCATCGGGATTGGGGGCGCGGCGCTGCGGCGCCAGCAGCATGACGCTGACCAGTGGCCACAACGCGGCCTCTAATAGCGGGGCCAGCAGCAGCAACAGACCCGGAAAAGTTCCGCCCGCAATCATCCGCAACAACAACTCAACGCCGTGCGCAGCAACAAACAGGGGCAAAATCTGCGCAGCCTGAGACGGCACGGTGAACCACAACAACCGCCGGTGGATGGTGATGGCAAAGTAACTCATGACGGTGTAGGACATGGCGTGCTGACCCAACAACCCCCCCCCGTGCGCATCCATCAACAGGCCAAACACAAAGGCAGCACCGATGCTCACCCGCAGGGGCTGGTGCACCGTCCAAAACACCAGCACGACGGCCAGCACATCGGGCGTCCACGCCGCGCGCCCCCACAGCCCCATGTTTTGCAGCATGTTCAGCAGCAGGGCAGTAACGAGACTGCCCCAAATGAACAGGGGATTGACAGGCAGCAGTAATTGCTGCCCAGGGCGCATGATCATCGAGCATCTCCCCGTCTTCCACCCACCACGGGTGCATCCGGCACCGGTCTGGCTGAAATTTGACTCGCCAGCGACTCAAGCACCATCACATGCCCAGCACCCGACACCAATGCCAGCGGAACGCAATAGATTCGGGCAAACGCGGCGTCCACGCGCCGCTCCACTTTTTCCACCCGCGCGACCGGCAGGCCCGCAGGGTAGACCCCGTCAACGCCACTGGTCGTCAACAAATCACCAACTGCCACATCCGCGTTCGCTGCCATAAATCGCAGCTCCATCGCATCGGCGTGGGTCGAGGTATCGCCAAAAGCGACGCCCCGTGCGCCGGTGCGGGCATTCAACACGGGAATGGCGTGGTCCCGGTCCGTGACCAAGGTCACCTCACTCACCATGGGGTACACGCGGGTCACCTGACCCAGCACACCGGATTCATCCAGCACGGGAGAACCCAAACCGACATGGTCCGACATGCCCTTGTCAATCACGACCTTGCGGGTGTAGGGGTCGGCAGCGTCGTACAAGACCTGTGCCGCCATGGCGGATGATTGCAAACGCTCACGCAGATCCAGCAATTTACGCAATCGGGTGTTCTCCAGCGCGAGTTGCTCCACCTGATTGGCGCGCAGGGACTGGAGGCTGAGCTTCTTTCGTGCCTGCTCTTCGTCGGCTTGCGCGGAACTCAGGGAAACGAAATACTGACCGCCCCCCTGAAGCAGAATCACCGGGCGCATGGCCAGCCATTGCACCGGGTAGAGCACCGTGGCCAGCACCACGCGCAAGGGCTGAATGACCTTGAAACGCGCGTCTGCCACCATCAGGAAGAGGGCCAGCGCGCTACAGACGGCCAGCTTGGACAGGGCGGACGGGCCCTGACGGAAGAAGGGGGGAGGATCTCTGCCCAGCGTACCAAGTGGCATCGCTGTATCCAGGCGCTATTCGCTGGTAAATATTGAACCCAGACGCTCCATCTGCTCCAGCGCCATGCCGCAACCGCGCACAACACAGGTCAGAGGGTCTTCAGCCACCAGCACCGGCAAACCGGTTTCTTCGGCCAAAAGACGGTCCAGATCGCGCAGCAAGGCGCCACCGCCAGTCAACATCATGCCGCGATCGGCAATGTCGGCACCCAGCTCCGGTGGCGTTTGCTCCAGGGCGTTTTTGACAGCGGACACGATGTTGTTCAGCGGATCGGTCAAGGCTTCCAGAATTTCATTGCTGGAGATGGTGAAACTGCGCGGCACCCCTTCGGACAGGTTGCGCCCACGCACTTCCATTTCCTTGACCTCTGAGCCGGGAAATGCAGACCCGATTTTTTTCTTGATGGCCTCTGCTGTGGGCTCACCGATCAGCATGCCGTAGTTGCGGCGGATGTAGTTGATGATGGCTTCGTCAAACTTGTCACCACCCACGCGCACTGAGCCTTTGTAGACCATGCCGCCCAGAGAGATCACGCCGACTTCGGTGGTGCCGCCACCGATGTCCACCACCATGGAGCCACTGGCCTCAGACACGGGCAGACCAGCACCAATGGCTGCTGCCATCGGCTCTTCGATCAAATACACATCGCTGGCGCCCGCACCCAAAGCGGATTCACGGATTGCGCGGCGCTCGACCTGGGTCGAACCGCAAGGCACGCAAATGATGATGCGCGGGCTGGGCTTGAACACGCCACGCGGATGGACCATCTTGATGAATTGCTTGAGCATTTGCTCGGTGACGGTGAAGTCAGCGATCACGCCATCTTTCATGGGGCGAATCGCCTCAATGTTGCCAGGAACCTTGCCCAGCATGGCCTTGGCTTCCTTGCCAACTGCCTGAATGGTTTTTTTACCCTGTGGCCCACCTTCGTGGCGGATGGCAACCACCGAGGGCTCATCCAGAACAATGCCCTTGTCGCGAACATAAATCAGCGTGTTGGCAGTACCCAAATCGATAGCCAGGTCGGTGGAAAAATACCGACGAAAAGACCCGAACATCAAACATCCTCTCAGGTATAGCAGGCACTTCGACCCCCTATCACCATTGTTTTGTTGTTAAAAATTGTAAGCTTGACGTCAAAATCCGTGGTGTTTCTGAAGTCGCGCCAAAGGCAGGATAATAACCGATCCCCCGCGAACAGCCCAGGCAGCAAGCTGCGTTTGGGACTGATCGACCTAATGCTCTAACTTTTTTGCACCATGTCACTGACCTCTCCCGATATCGCGCGCCTTGCCAAACTGGCCCGACTGGAACTTGAACCCACTGAGAGCGAGCGCCTACTGAACCAGATGAACGATTTTTTCTCGATTGTGGAGAAGATGCGATCTGTTGACACCACGGGGATTGCGCCGCTGGCCCACCCGGTGGCTGCGATTGCCGACATTGCACTGAGGCTGCGCGAGGACCGGGCCAGCGAGCCGAACCAGCGCGAGGCGAACCAGCGTAACGCGCCCGCGGTGGAGCACGGGCTCTTTTTGGTGCCCAAGGTAATTGAGTAAATTGAAAAGAAAAAAATTAGATGACATCCTTCACCATCTCCGCCCAGGATCTGCACGACCTGACCGTCCACGACTTGGCGCTGGCACTCAAAAGGAAGCAGGTCTCCAGCGTTGAGCTCGCCACCCATTTCTTGAACCGCAGCCGGGCCCATTTGGATCTGGCCGCCTATGTTGACATTCAGGAAGAAACCACGCTGCAGCAGGCGCGCAAGGCTGACGAACGGATCGCCACCGGGTCGGCAGGCCAACTGGAAGGTGTTCCCATCGCCCACAAAGACATTTTTGTGACCCGCGACTTCTGCACCACGGCGGGCTCGCGCATGCTCAAGGGCTACTGCTCGCCCTTTGATGCCACGGTGGTCGCCAATCTGGCACGCGAAGGGGTGGTGACACTGGGCAAACTCAATTGCGATGAGTTCGCCATGGGTTCAAGCAACGAGAACTCGGCCATTGCACCCGTCGGTCACGCCAGCGTGGTGCCCGTACGCAACCCCTGGAACACCGAGCGCATTCCGGGTGGATCATCGGGCGCAAGCGCAGCCGCGGTGGCTGCGCGGCTGGCACCGGCGGCCACCGGCACCGACACGGGTGGATCGATTCGACAACCGGCCGCGTTTTGCGGCATCACCGGCATCAAGCCGACCTATGGCCGGGCCTCGCGCTACGGCATGGTCGCGTTCGCCAGCAGCTTGGACCAGGCCGGCCCCATGGCCCGCACGGCGCAGGATTGCGCCCTGCTGTTAAGCGCCATGTGCGGACCCGACCTGGACCGCGATTCGACCTCGCTGGATATGCCAGTGGAAGACTTCTCCCTTAAGCTGAACGACTCCGTGGACGGCTTGCGCATTGGCATTCCCAAAGAGTTTTTTGGCGAAGGCCTGGCTCAAGATGTGCGCACAGCCATTGATGCCGCATTGAAGGAATACGAGAAGCTGGGTGCCAAGCTGGTGCCCATTACGTTGCCCCGTACCGAGCTGTCGATCCCGGTGTACTACATCATTGCACCCGCCGAAGCATCCAGCAATTTGAGCCGGTTTGACGGCGTTAAGTTTGGCCACCGCGCCGAACACTTCACCGACCTGGCCGACATGTACAAAAAGACACGTGCCCAGGGGTTTGGCGACGAAGTCAAACGCCGCATCATGATCGGCACCTACGTGCTGTCGCACGGTTACTACGACGCCTACTACCTGCAGGCGCAAAAAATCCGCCGCATGATTGCCGACGACTTCCAGAATGCCTTCAAAGAATGTGATTTGATCGCTGGCCCCGTGGCGCCCACGGTGGCGTGGAAGTTGGGTGAAAAGTCCAATGATCCCCTTGCCAACTACCTGGCCGACATCTTCACCTTGCCAGGCTCGCTGGCGGGCCTGCCCGGCATGAGTGTGCCGGTGGGGTTTGCCTCCAGCCCCGCTGACCAGGGCATGCCCATCGGTATGCAATTGATTGGCAACTATTTTCAGGAAGCCCGCCTGCTTAACGCGGCCCACCGCTTCCAGCAGGCCACCAACTGGCATGCGCATACGCCGAAGGGCTTTTGACATGAACGAGACCGTGAACACATTTGAAGCACAACAACAGGGCCGCCCGACCGGTCCATTGGTGCATGGCTATGAAGTCATCATCGGCTTCGAGACCCACGCCCAGCTGTCGACCGCGAGCAAGATCTTCAGCCGCGCCTCCACCGCCTTTGGCGCCGAGCCCAACACCCAGGCCTGCGCCGTGGACATGGCGCTGCCGGGCACCTTACCGGTGATGAATAAAGGTGCGGTGGAGCGTGCGATTCAATTCGGTCTGGCAATAGGTTCGCACATCGCGGAGGTGAGTGTTTTTGCCCGCAAGAACTACTTCTACCCCGACCTGCCCAAGGGCTACCAGATCAGCCAGTTCGAGATCCCGGTGGTGCAAGGCGGCGCGGTCGATTTCTTTTTGGGGGATGAAAAAAAATCGGTGCGCCTGGTGCGCGCCCACCTAGAAGAAGATGCAGGCAAGTCGCTGCACGAAGACTTCATTGGCCAAACCGGCATCGACCTGAACCGGGCTGGCACGCCGCTGCTTGAAATCGTCACCGAGCCCGATATGCGCTCCAGTGCCGAGGCCGTGGCCTATGCGAAGGAGTTGCACAAGATCGTGACCTGGATCGGCATTTGCGACGGCAACATGCAGGAGGGCTCCTTCCGCTGCGACGCCAATGTGTCGGTGCGCAAGCCGGGCGAGCCTTTGGGTGTTCGGCGCGAGATCAAGAACCTCAACAGCTTCAAGTTCATGCAACAGGCCATGGACTATGAAATTCGCTGGCAGATTGAGCAAATCGAAGACGGTCACACCATTCAACAAGCGACCGTTTTGTTCAACCCGGACACCGGCGAGACGCGCGCCATGCGCACCAAGGAAGATGCAGCAGACTACCGCTATTTCCCCGACCCTGACTTGCCGCCCTTGGTCATTTCCCGCGATTGGGTGGAGACCATCAGGAACAGCATGGCGGAGCTGCCACGCACCATGGCTGCGCGCTTTGAATCCGAATATGGTTTGAGTGAATACGACGCCACGACGTTAACTCAGAGTTTGGCCCTATCCGCCTACTTCGAAGCCACCACAAGGGCTTGCGGCCAGGCCAAACTGGCCAGCAACTGGATCACCGGCGAGGTGGCGCGCCGCCTGAATACTGGCGAGGGCGGCATCGAGTCTGCACCGGTGGCCCCAGCCCAACTGGGGGCGCTGATTGCCCGTATTCACGACGGCACGATTTCCAACAATGCGGCCAGGCAGGTATTTGATGCACTGTGGGACGGCTCGGGCACGGACGTGGATGCGGTGATCGAGGCCAAAGGCCTGCGCCAGATGAACGACAGCAGCGCCCTGGAGGCGATCATTGACGAGGTGATTGTTGCCAATGCCAAAAACGTCTCTGAATTCAAGGGTGGCAACGAAAAGGCGCTGAACGCCATTGTGGGCCAAATCATGAAGGCCAGCAAAGGTAAGGCCAACCCGCAACAGGTCAATGACCTGTTGCGTCGCAAACTTAGCTGAAAACGGGCTGGACTGGCCTCGCCACCTTATGCCTATCGGCGTCCTGGCCTATTTTGCAATCGTGGTCCACAGCTGACGCAGGCGGATCAGTTCGTCGTCAAACCGTATATTGACCCGGCGCGCCTCCGCATCCTGCTCGGAAATAAAGCGCTTTTGGACTAACTGGCTCTGGATGTTTTCTTCCAGTTGCCGGCGCAAATAGGCAGGTGCTTTGGCAGGGTCTTTTTGGTAAAACTCCATCTCGCCATCGATAACCACGCGCTGGCGCGCCAACTCTTCACTGCGGGTACTGGCGGCCTTGATCACCACCGCAATTTGGGCCAAGGCCTCGGCCCGCTCCTGGTCGTGCACGCCCTTGTTCGGGTAGCGAATCAACAGTGCGCGGTCGCGGCGCTTTTCATCGCCGACCCGGCCCAATTCTTCGGCCTCTCGCTTCGCCTTTTGCTCTAGTGCAGTCCGCTCCAATGCCGTCAGCGTGGGGCCCACTCGGGATTGAACGGTGCCACTGGGGTTCAGAATTTTTTGCTCACGATCGGTACATTCGGCAATCGGACGGTCGGCGGTGAGTTTGCGACCCTTCGCGTCGACGCATGTATACACACCGCCCACCACAGGCGCAGTTTGCGCAAACGCGCAGCACGCAACCACGCCCCATGCCAGCAAGACGCCGACAGCGCCCCATTTCTTATTGCTCATTCTCACCCTTCATCAACACCATATTGCGCTCGGTAGGCCAGCACCCGCTGGTGGTCTGCCGCGGTCGCGCCACTGCTGCGCTTCTCCAGATAATGCATTAAATCCGAAAGCTTCGCAATCGCGCACACCTTTAGCCCGAGGTGGTTGCGCACGTACTGGACGGCACTGTAAGGCACATCCGCGCCGTTTTCGGTGGCCTTTTCCTGGCGGTCCAGGGCGATACACACCGCATGCGGCTTGGCACCTGCTGCTTGAATGATGGCGATCGACTCGCGTGCGGCGGTGCCGGCGGACATCACGTCATCCACAATCAACACCCGGCCCTTCAGCGGTGCACCCACCAGCGTGCCACCTTCGCCGTGGTCCTTGGCTTCCTTGCGGTTGTAGGCAAAAGGCGCGTTGCGCCCCCTGCGGGCCAACTCAACTGCCAGTGCTGCGCCCAGCGGAATGCCCTTGTAAGCCGGTCCAAACACCATGTCAAATTCAACACCACAGGCCAACAGGCGCTGCGCATAAAATTCAGCCAAACGCCCCAGCTTGGCACCGTCGTCAAACAGGCCAGCGTTGAAAAAGTACGGGCTCATGCGTCCCGCCTTGGTTTTGAACTCACCAAAGCGCAGCACCCCGCATTCCACCGCAAATTGCACAAATTCCTGGGCCAGTGGGTCTTGCAAAGGGTCTTGAATCGACATGGGAAATTCCTTGTTTAAGTTAACCAGCCTGAATCTCAACGGCATCCGCTCTGCCACCAGCAAAGGGCTGGCGGCCTGGCTCGCGCAGGCTCAGCCTGATTGTATTTGTGTGCAGGAGGTCAAGGCTCAGGCCGCCGATGTGGCGGGAAAGTTCGAACAGATGTCCGGGCTGCAAGGGCACTTTCATTTTGCCGAGAAAAAGGGCTACTCCGGCGTGGCGGTTTACACCCGCAACACCCCCAGCGACGTGATCGTCGGCTACGGCTCGCCCGAGTTCGACGCCGAGGGGCGCTACGTGGAGCTGCGCTTTGACACGCCGGCCCGCAAGCTGTCCATTCTCAGCGTTTACTTTCCGAGCGGATCTTCTGGTGAAGAACGCCAGCAGGCCAAATTTCGCTTTTTAGCCCAGATGTACCCCCACCTGCAAGCGCTTAGGGCGCAGAGGGAGTTCATTTTGTGCGGCGACATCAACATCGCGCACCAGGAGATCGACCTGAAGAACTGGAAGGGCAACAAAAAGAACTCGGGTTTCTTGCCTGAAGAGCGAACCTGGATGACGCAGCTCACCACCGAAGGTGGCTTGGTGGATGTTTACCGCCACCTGGAGCCCAGCGCCACTGACGACTGCTATACGTGGTGGAGCAACCGCGGCCAGGCCTATGCCAAGAACGTGGGCTGGCGCCTGGACTACCACCTGGCAACCCCAGCCCTAGCCGCCACAGCGCGCAGCCATGCAATCTACAAGGGCGAAAAGTTTTCGGACCACGCCCCAATTACGATCGAATACGCTATTTAAATCATAGCTGGTTGCGCAGTATCCACGGGGGCTAGAGGCCTAAAAGGCTCTATTTTTTGGACGCAGCAATTACTCGCTTTTCCCGATGTCCAATGCATGAAGTACGCGCGCGCAGAGCTCCTCAGGGGTGCGTGAAATCACGTCTTCAGGCACCTCGAACTTCTTGGTCAAGCGGGTGTAGTCTTCAAATCCATACGACACCATAAACGAATGCATACCTGCGCGCATTGCTGCGGCGAAGTCTTTGTGCTCGTCGCCGCAGGCAAACGACCGCGCCGGGTTGATGTCGAAGCGCTTTCTTGCCGCCCTGAACGCCGCTGTTTTATCTTGCCCCAGCGGGACGTGGTCCATGAAGTCCAAGGCGTCAATGTCAATGTCGTGCCGGGCCAATAGCTTGCGAATCGTCAGCTCAGGCTCGTTGGTGATGTTGCGGGTAACTATGCCGACCCGAATTGCGGGTGCCGCAATCAGTGTGCGGATCAGGTCAGCAATACCGGGATAGAGTTTTGCATCGTCACGATACACGTCGGTAAGGGTTGCCAGAAGTCGATCACGGCTTTGCTTGCCGAGTTGCTTTTTCAAATTGAACGGGAATTCTTTGAGGCCACCCAAGTACTTGAACAGGTTGTGTCTTTTCTGAAACCGCTCCAGGTCACCCAGCTCCATGCCGTGCTTGGAAAATGTCTGATCGATGGCGCTATAGGCATCAATGATCGTGCCGTCAGCGTCAAATATGATGAGTCGCTCGCTGGTGCTGTACATGGAATTGAGAGTCGATTTGAGGGGGAGCAACAAACGTTGTTTCATTGGGATTGTGACACCGAACATAGCCCATCTCTGGCCACGTGTCCCTGTCGCCCGTTTTGCAACATTGGAGCCGCCTTTGATGTAGCGCAATATTCATGAAACCATCATCAAACGCGTCATGAAAATGTCACGGGCGATTTCTACATTGATTAACAGGGCTGCACACACTGCGCCGCCGCAATTCAATTACTGGAACGCCAACATGAAAAGTTTTCTCGGGAAAATTCGCACCTTGCAACGTGATGACCACCGCTATTACCACCAATGCAGGATCAACCAGTCCTTGCATCTGTTCAGCGCCATCAGCTTTTTGGTCGCCTACGCCTTGCTGTTCACCGACCCTGCTGCAGCGGGCATCGTTGGCTGGCTGGTGGGAATGGTCTCGCGCCAATCAGGGCACATTTTCTTTGAGCCCCGCGGCTATGACAAGGTCAACGCAACCACCTACGAGCACAAGGAGTCCATCAAGGCTGGCTACAACATGCGCCGTAAAACCATATTGATCGGCGTGTGGTTGCTGCTACCCGCGATCTTGTTCGTGAGCCCGAGTTTCTTCGGGCTGATCAAGCCAGCCGTAGGTTTGCAAGGCTGGATCCATAATGTGGGTCTGATGTGGTTGGCATTGGGTGTGGGTGGACTGGCTTTGCGCACAGCGCATCTTTTCTTCATCCGGGGAGTGGCATGGGGCTTGGCATGGGCTTGCAAGATCATGCTGGACCCCATCCACAACGTGCTGACCTACTGGAAGTCCCCTCTCGCGCTGATGCAGGGCCAACGGTATGACCCGCTGCTGCCCCACTGAGCTTGGATCAGCGACTTTTGCGACTGCGCCGCCCCTGACGGAGCGCGGCGGCAGTTCCTTGATCGCCTCGGGTAGTCACAAAACCATCACAATGCACTGACAGACTCAGGCGGTTTTTCCCAAGGAATCTATATTCATGAAAATTTCAGTCATTGGCGCCGGTTATGTCGGTTTGGTTACGGGGACGTGCTTGTCGGAGGTCGGAAACGACGTGATGTGTTTCGACACGGACGCTGAAAAGGTCCGCCGCTTGCAAAACGGTGAGATACCGATTTATGAGCCGGGCCTGCAGGAAATGATCAAGCGCAATGTCAGCGCCGGGCGGCTGCACTTCACGGACAACGTTGAACTGGCCACCCAGTTTGGGACCATTCAATTTATCGCCGTCGGCACTCCCCAGGGGGAAGACGGAAGCGCCGACGTGCACTACGTGATGGATGCCGCGCGCAACATCGGGCGCCACATGAACGACTACAAAGTGGTGGTCGACAAGAGTACGGTGCCGGTGGGAACCGCAGACGCCGTGCGCGCTGCAATACGGGAAGAGCTGGCTTTGCGCGGCGTGGACACGCCGTTTAGCGTGGTGTCCAACCCTGAGTTTCTGAAAGAAGGCGCCGCAATAGACGACTTCATGCGCCCTGGGCGTATCGTGCTGGGATGTGACGACGAGCAGGCCGAACTCAATATGCGTGCGCTCTACGCGCCATTTCAGCGCCACCATGAGCGATTGGTGACGATGGATATCCGCAGTGCCGAACTCACAAAATACGCCGCCAACGCCATGCTTGCTACGCGCATTAGCTTTATGAACGAATTGGCCAACTTGGCGGAAAAGGTCGGTGCCGATATTGAAAGCGTCCGCAAGGGCATTGGCAGTGACCCCCGCATTGGCTACGATTTTCTCTATGCAGGAGCTGGCTACGGTGGCTCGTGCTTCCCCAAAGACGTCAAGGCTTTGATACGAACCGCCGCCAATGAGGCCGGCATCGAACTCAAGGTGCTCAACGCAGTTGAATCTGCCAACCAAGCGCAAAAGCATGTGATTGGCAGCAAGATTGTGGCGCGTTTTGGTGCCGACTTGTCAGGGCTGCACTTCGCGCTGTGGGGACTTGCCTTCAAGGCCAACACCGACGATATGCGGGAGGCCAGCAGTCTGTCGGTCATTGACGACTTGCTGGCCGCAGGCGCTACCGTGACAGCTTACGACCCAGTCGCAATGGAAGCAGCGCGCCGAATTTATACGAATGAAAATCGGCTAAGTTACGCCGATTCCCAATCGGCCTGTCTTGACAACGCAGATGCGCTGATCATCGTGACCGAGTGGAAAGAGTTTCGCAGCCCGGATTTTGACGGGATCAAGAAGGCGTTGAAATCGCCCGTAATATTTGATGGGCGCAACCTGTACGACCCACAACTGGTGCGCGGCATGGGCTTTGAGTACATGCCAATAGGACGGTAACATCGGAATCCCGGCTTAAACGGGATGTTTTTTGACTGACGGTACAAATTCACCGTATCGTCACATCGTCTGTCACAAGATTGCCATGAATTTCCACTAAATTTGCTCCAAGGAGAAATTGATCTATGTCCGAATTTTTTAAACAGCTTTCCATTCAGCGCTGGGACGACCATCGCTATTACCACCACAGCCGTATCAACCAGTCGCTGCACTTGCTGAGTGCCATCAGCTTCTTGGTGGCCTACGCATTCCTGTTCAAGGAGCCCGCCGTTTCAGCACTGATCGCCTGGCTCGTGTCCATGACCGCACGTCAGTCGGGGCACTTCTTTTTCGAGCCCTTGGGTTACGACGAAGTGAACCAAGCCACCAATGACCACAAAGAAGCCATCAAGGTGGGCTACAACCTGCGCCGCAAGGTCGTGTTGTTGGCTATCTGGGCGATCTCGCCGATGCTGCTCATGATTGACCCCACCATGATGGGTTTGTTTGAAGCACGCACCGGGTTTGAAGGCTTTGTTCACAATACGGGCTTGGTGTGGTTGTGGATTGGCGCAGGCGGCCTAGTTTTCCGCACAGTGCACTTGTTCTTCCTGAAAGATGTCATGTCGGGCCTGGTCTGGATGACCAAGATCTTGACCGACCCGTTTCATGACATCTATCTGTACCACAAAGCACCATTTGCCCTGATGCGCGGTGAATTGATCGAACCACGCAAGAGCAGCGCCCACCACGCCTAATTTGCAGGCATTGATCACCAGCCCCTGTCATGCAGGGGCTGGAATTGTTTAGAACTTGGCTGCCAGCATTTCGCGCAAGATACGACGCTTGATGGACTTGTTAGTTAGCGCTGCTTCACTCCACCACCACCCGCTTTGCTGCATCTTCTGAGCAGCCTTCACAAAGCGATCTGCCACCATGTCAAAGTCGGCGTCGGTGTAGTTCAAGCTGAAGATGATTCTGCCGCTACCTACCCAACTCAGAGCCAAGCCCTCCAGGCGCAAATAGTGCTGAAACAACCAGTTGTAACAAGCGGGCTGCGTGTACAAGACAGTCCAGATCGAGGACATATTGGCCACCTGTACCGGAACCCCCGCATCCAGCAATCGCTGGTTCAGTGCTTGCGCGCGCTTGTTCCATGTGTCGTCAATCCCTGTGTAGAGGGCACGTGTTTCGGGACTGTCGAGTCGCTTCAAAAATGCGTTCATCGCACCCATGACGTAAGGGTGCGCATTGAAGGTTCCTCGGGCAAAACAGATATTGGCAGGCGCGGCATCGGTGAAGCGGCGCATCCATTCGCGTTTGCCGCCCAGCACGCCGACAGGCAATCCACCGCCCAGTGTTTTACCGTAGGTGACCATATCGGCCCGCACACCAAAATATTCCTGTGCGCCACCGGGTGCCAGGCGGAATCCGACAAAGACTTCATCAAACACCAGGGCAATCGATTTCTTGTCGCAAATGGTGCGCAGTTCTTTCAGCCACTGGGTATATGCCTCGCGATCGAAATGAGCCTTGCGCGAACTGTCCAACAACGCCGAATCGCCCGGCGCAGGCGCATTGGGGTGCAGTGCCTGAAGCGGATTAATGAGAATGCAGGCGATGTCATTGCGGCTGCGCAGAACCTGCAGGGTTGCTTCGCCCATTTCCTTCAGAGTGAAGGTGTCGAGCTCGGTCACCGGGTTGCCAATTCCGGGCTGCACATCGCCCCACCAGCCATGGTAGGAACCGCAAAACCGCACAATCTTGCTACGCCCACTGTGATAGCGCGCCAAACGCACGGCCTGCATGACGGCCTCCGTGCCGGACATGTGAAAGGACAGCTCGTCCATGCCGGAGATGCGTTTCAGCCGTTCCACATTGTCCGACACCACCGGGTGGTAGGAACCCAGGACAGGGCCCAAGGCACGAACTGCGTCCGAGCCTTCGTCAATGCACTCCTTGTAGAAGTCATTGCCGAACAGGTTGACCCCGTAGGAGCCAGTCAAGTCGTAGAAGTGGTTACCGTCCAGGTCGGTGATAGTGACGCCGTCTGTCGACTGCATAAACGAGGCAATTTTCAGGCCCTGCTCCGCCAGGTTTCTGAACTGGTAGGGGAGCCGGTAGGCGCTAACAAACTGCAGATCCGACAAACCGCCGGCAACATCGGCACCCTGTTGGAGGCTCTTGGGGAAACGCGTACCTATTTCAGCAACCAACGCATCGAAAGCCTGCCGGCGCGTAGCAACAATATCCGCTGGCGCCCCATCCACACCCAGCACCTCTTCGTCGCTGTAGCGATAGCTTGGCAGCAGGGCGGCCAATCTTCGTGCCATGCGCGGATGGCCTGCCAAAGAGCGGTGCTTGGCCAGCGAAAGCTCACCGCGTGCCTTGATGCGCTTAAGGACCAACAGAAAGGCTGCGGTACTCACACCATATAGCAGCAAGGTATTCAAACCAATCGTTTCATTCACGGACATCACCTTTTTTAGACAACCAACTTACGAGATTTAGAAAAATGAGCCTGCGTCAACAGATCCAAAACCTACTTAACCAGGAAGACCTGAACTTCTTACTGACCAATCGACTGCCGCGTCGTTTGTTGACCCAGTTCATGGGTTGGTTCAGCAAAATCGAACAGCCTTTGGTGCGGGACTTTTCCATTGCCATCTGGAAATACTTTTCTGCCCTGGACCTCACAGAAGCCAAAAAGAGCGAGTTCACCAGCATGCATGACTGCTTCACCCGCGAGCTCAAACCAGGCGTGCGCCCGTTGGCAATGGACCCAAAGGTAATGAGCAGCCCGGTTGACGCGATCATTGGCGCGTTCGGACCGATCGAGGGCACCCGTGTGTTCCAGGCCAAAGGATTTCCTTACACACTGCAAGATCTGCTGGGTGAAGAGGAAGACATCCAGGACTGGGTCAACGGAAGCTTTGTCACGCTGCGCCTGACATCCAGCATGTACCACCGGTTTCACGCCCCCTTCGATTGCACCGTTGAAAAAGTACGGTATTTCTCCGGGGACACCTGGAACGTCAACCCGATTGCACTGAAGCGCGTCGAAAAGCTTTTTTGCAAGAACGAACGTGCTTTCATCCGCACCCGGTTGGGCGGAGACGGTCCCTGCGCCGGCCAGCGCGTGGCTCTGGTACCAGTAGCGGCCATCCTGGTGGCAAGTATTCGACTGCATTTTCTGGATGTGCTGTTTCACCTGAAATACAACGGACCCAAGTCCATTGCCTGCAATGCACCGTTCCAAAAGGGCGAGGAGATGGGCTGGTTTCAACATGGTTCTACTGTCATTGTTCTGGCCCCCAAGGGGTTTGCCTTATCCGGGGGTCTCGAACAGGGGTCCCATGTGCGCATGGGCCAGGCCCTCATGCGTTGGGCTGGCTAAGCGGTATGGCGTGAACGGGCGCGCCAGCGGTGCTGAACTGTCGGCCATGCCGCTCGAGTACGCCCGTGAGGGTTTCCACGAAGCTGTCATACACGGCGTCCCACCCAACATGGGCCACGCTGGCCGGAGCGGCGCGTCGAACCCGCTCCAGCTTGGCCGAATCGAGTGCCAAAGCAACAGCGGCATCGACAAAGTCCAGCTCCTCGGCGCTGGCGACCAATACACCATTCAGTCCGTTGGTGATCAGCTCCTTGGCTGCCGCATGCTCGTAGGACAGCACCGCCAAGCCGCTGGCGAGTGCTTCCGGCACCACATTGCCAAAGGTCTCGGTCAGGCTGGGAAACAGGAATAGATCGCCGGAGGCATAGTGCATCGCGAGATCTTCGCCCTTGCGCACTCCGGCAAAGATAGCCTGCGGGCAGGACATTTCAACCTGCTTTCGCAGCGGGCCATCACCGACAAACACCATCTTTGCGCCTGGCACACGTGCTGCAATGGCACGGAAGGCTGATATCACCAGAGCAATGTTCTTTTCCTTGGCCAAGCGCCCAACATGCACCGCAACCAAGGTGCCTGGCTCCACGCCCCAGCTCGCTCGTAGTTCCTGCGACCGCTTCTCGGGGCTGAATTGCTCGGTTTCGACGCCTCGCGACATCAGGGTCACGTTGTTGTAACCACGGGCCTTCAACTCGGCCACCATGGCGCGCGTCGGCACCATCGTGGCTTGGGTTCGGTTATGCAGCTTTTTGAGATAGCCTTCGATGGGCTTCTGAAAGAGTCCAATACCGTAGTGTTGCGAATAGCTTTGAAAATTGGTGTGAAAAGAGCTGGTGATGGGAAGCTGCAAAGACCGCGCTGCCGCAACGGCAGACCAACCCAGAGGCCCTTCGGTCACCACGTGCACGATGTCCGGTCGTTGTTCGCTCCACAATTTGACCAGGCGCTTCCTGGATGGCAGGCCAAATCGCAAATCGCCATAGGCTGGCACCGGTACGCCCCTTGACAGGACTTCATCCAGGCCAGTGCGCGAAGCGGGGTCCGCCTCCTTGGCCTGCCGGGGTCTGACCACCTGCACTGCGTGTCCACGCTTGATTAGGCCATTGACGATACGACCCAAGGTCATGGCAACGCCATTGACTTCGGGGGGGAATGTTTCGGTCACGACAGCAATCCGCAAGCTGGGCGCGCGGGTTGCAAAGGACTCGATGAGAAGTTCAGATGGATTGTTCACGGCATTAAGGCTACAGATTGAACGTAACAGTTTGATGATGATTTTTTGAAAGTATTGCGACAGTACAACGGCGAAATTGCCTTAATAGGGATTAGCCCCAGGGGTCATCAACAGCCGCTGGCGACCCAAGACCAGAACGATCATGGTCACGGTCACCAGCACTCCAAAGCTCCAGATCAGCGTATGCAGCGAAAGCTGCGCTGCTGTCGCTATCGCATACACCGCCAACATCACCAGCATCCCGGCGTTTTCGTTGAACCCCTGAACGGCGATAGAGCGTCCGGCGGTCAACAGACTGCAACCCCGGTGCTGCAATAGCGCGTTCATGGGTACGATAAAGAAGCCGGCCAGGGTGCCCAGCACGATCAGCAACACCACGGCAACCGTGACAGATTCAACGGCCAGCATCATCGGGAACAGCATGCCCATCACGATACCCAGCGGAAGAACATTGATCGCCTGGTGGAGCGACACATACCGGCTGGCCAGTACAGCACCTGCGATCGCGCCAAATGCGGTGACACCCTGGAGGTAGGCACCTTGCGCCAGCGTAAGCCCCAATGCCTCGTGGGCCCAGCGCAACACAATCAGCTGCAAGGTTGCGCCGACACCCCACAGCAGCGTTGTGACGGCCATGGAAATACCGCCAAGGGGATCTCTCCACAGCGCTGCGTTTTCCTGGAAAAAGCGGCGTATCACGCGGACCGGATGAAACGAATGGCCAGGGTAGCGTTTGCCGCTGTCAGACACGCCAAAGTTCAGGCAAAGTGCAAGCACATTGAGACCCACCAGGCAGAGCATGCCGGCCACAAGCTGGGTCGGATTGCTGCCAAACTCTGTGTATCCCTCCGGAAGATCGATTTTCGGCATCATGGGGCTAATAAAAAAGCCACCAAGCACGGTGCCAAGAATGACCGCACAGACCGTCGTGCCTTCAAAGAACCCATTGGCACGCACCAGGTCTTTGGGGGGCAACAATTCAGTCATGAGCCCGTACTTGGCGGGTGCATAGATGGCCGCACCCAGCCCACCGAATAGCAGGGATAGAACCGGGTCGACACCGTATAGCAAGAGCATGACGGCTCCGACCTTGATCCCATTCGCCAAAATCATGACACGGCCTTTGGGAATCGCATCGGCGAGCGGACCCACAAAGGGGGCCAAAATCACGTAGAAAACCGTGAAGCCGATTTTCAGCAGCGGCGTCACCCAGTCCGCAGATGACAGTTCAATGACCCTGGCGATGGCAACAATGAGAAACGCATTGTCCGCAATCGTCGAGATGAACTGTACGATCAGGAGCAGGTAGAAGGTACGGTGCATGCGGGCGGAGTACGGTGAAAGTGAATTGGGATCTCGTTGCCAACAAAGTAGCTCGGGCAGGAATAGCGGTCGATATCATGCTGGCTCAAGGGGAACGATCCGCAGTTGGAAAACTGCCTCCAGGGCGAGTCATATATTCCACAGCCAAACTTGTTGTCACCCAGTGGCTCCAGAAAGACGCAGCGGTGTTCCATGCAGCAATTGCCACATTGAACACAGGACCCCTGTATCTTGCTTGGCACCCGGGGGGCTTGGCCCGCGACCTCGCTGAAGTAGTGAAGTGCCGGCCCCTCTCCCAAGGCGTCCACGTGAATCACGCATTTCCTGAAGGTTTGCGCGTACTGCGTAATGTATTTACGCCTCCAAAAAACGATCCCGGCCAGCAATGGCATGACTGGTAAAAAACAGTACAGGGAAATCAAATAAATTTTGCTCACTACGCGAGCGAATAGACCACGCAAATCAACACCCCTTGGCCCCCGTTATTGAGGGTCGGGGACGATGCTATCGGCCCAATATGTCACTTGTGTGAATCGCCAGATCGACGGCGACGGGGTTCATCTGCGCTGGAACGCGTCACGGGGAAACACCCGCCAGCAGACTGGGCAGATAGGTGGCCGTGGCCGGCACAAAAGCAATCGCCAAGGTGCCCAGGAAGATCGCCAGCACAGCGGGCACTACCGCGCCCGCCACGTAGCGCACCGGCTTGTTAAACATAGCAGACGCAAAGTAGATGTTCATGCCGGCGGGCGGGCACAAAAACCCCAACTCCATATTGGCCAGAAAAATAATACCAAAGTGCACTGGGTCGATACCGTAGCTCAGCGCCACAGGCAGGAGCAATGGCACCAGCACCACAATCGCCGCAAAAATCTCCATCAAGGCGCCGGCCGCAAACAGGAAAAGATTGAGCGCCAGCAGGAACGCCCACTTGTTGGGTATGACCCCTTGAACCCATTCAATCGCGATATCGGGAATGCCGGCCTCAATCAGATAGTTGGTCAGGCCCAGCGCCATTCCAAGGATCAGCATCACGCCGCCGATGATCTGGGCGCAGTCACTCAAAGTGCGCCCCAAGGTGCGAAAACTTAGTTCGCGGTGTGCCAGCACCTGGGTGAGGATGGCATAGACCGCAGCAATAGCAGCGCTTTCGGTAGGGGTTGCCAAACCGCTGACCAACGCCCCAATGGTGGCAACCGGTGCCAGAATTTCCCACTTGGCGGCCCACAGGGTGGCCCTGATGTTGCGGGCCGACAGGGTGTGTGCAGCACCAGACTTTACTTCGGCGACCGGGCTCTGGCGCCTCAGAAAACCGCCAAATGCCAGCAAAAACGCCACCATGATGAAAGCCGGAATCAACCCGGCCAGAAACATGGTGTTGATGGGTACGCGGGCAATAATGGCGTACATGATGAGTGGCACCGACGGAGCAAGGAGCACGCCCAACGCACTCGCGCTGGTGACCAGACTGATACCGCGACGCTCCGGGAACCCCGCATCGCGCAGCAAGGGCAAAAGCAAGCCGCCCAGCGCCAGAATGGTGACGCCGCTGCCCCCGGTAAACGCGGTGAATGCCGAGCACAGCACTGCACTGGCCACCACAGTGCCCGTGGCACCGCCGCCGAACAGCGCCACGAAGACAGCCCCCAGCCGTTTGGTTGCACCAGTACGGGCAAAAATCAGGCCCGCCAATGTAAACAGCGGCAGTGCCGGCAAGGATGGGTTCACCGTGATTTGGTAGTGCGACAGGGGAATCGAGGCCAGCGGCAGTGCGTCCTGCCAGAACAGGGCTAAGCCCAATCCACCCAACACCGTGAATATGGGCGCTCCAAACAGCAGCGATGCCAGCAAGGCGATGATGATTGGCCAAATCGGGACTTCGGTGCCGTCAAGTTGCCACCCCAACAGGAAGCCCGTCGCCACGGGCAGCAGGCCCCCGAGAATTTTTTGCCAGCCCCCGTGTACGCCCTGGGCACCCATTTGTGAGCCAAGCAGCAAGAACCCCAAAGGCATGGTGGCTTGAAACCACCAAACCGGGACGCCATAGGCCAGGGTGTGCGCGACTTGCCGCTCGCTGTCCACCAAGCGCCAACTGGCAAGGCACAGTGCGCCGCAGATCAAGGCCCCAAATAGCTTGCCGAAGGCTTGACTGCCAGCCAACAGGCGCGGATGGCGGGACGAAATAAATCCACTGCCAAACGTACTCAGGTGCCCGTGGCGCAGCGCCGCCACAGAGCCGAACATCGCCATGGCCAGCCCCAGGTGCTGCACCACCACCGGCGCGTTCTCAATACCACTGCCGGCCACGGGGCGCAGCAGTATTTCGATCAGCGGAATGATGGCCATCAGCACCAGCGCACCGGACGCCAGCCATTCGTCCCAGCGGCCAATGCCGCGCAATCCAGGTAGGCGCACGCTCATTTGCTTTGGGTCTGGCGGTAGGCCTTAACGTGCCGAAATACCTCGTCAAAGGTATCCGCCGGCACCATCGTGCCGCGGATGCGTGGGTACAATTTTTCGGCCAGCTCATCCCATTCCTGCAATTCTTGCCGATTGGGCTTGTGCACGATCAGCCCCCGCTTTTTCATGGCGTCCACCGCCTCGTCCACTTCGCGGCGGGCTTGGGCTCGCATTTGCGCGCCAGCCTTGTCGCCTGCCGCACGCAGTGCCTCCTGCGCCACTGGCGTCATGGCGTCCCACGCCTTGGTGGTGACTACCATGGCACCCACGATGGGCGCCCAGTTGATCTCCAGCATATGGGGAGCCGTGTTGTAGATCTGGCTGGCCAGCGCAAAGTACGGGGTTGAGGGCACGACGTTGATCATGCCGGTCTGGATCGCGGGCAAGATGTCGGCCGTCTCCAGCGGAACGGGGGTGTAGCCCAGGCTCTTCATGATGCCCTGCTGTTCTTTTTCTGAGCCCCAGGCGAAGAACTTCATGTGTTTGTAGTCATCGGGCCGAACGGCTGCCTCTTTGGAGAAAAACCGAACCCAACCTGCATCCCCCCAGGCCAGAACGACAAAGCCTTTGTCCAGAAACTTCTTTTCCATGCCTGGCCGCATTTTTTCACGCACATAGTCAAGTTCTTCCCAACTCTTGAAGAGCAGCGGCAAGCTTTGCAAGGCGGTGATGGAGGGTTCAATTTCACGCAGCCCCACCACGGACATCAACGCGGACTGCAACTGGCCAATGCGCAGACGCCGGGCCATCTCCGCCTCCCCCCCCTGGCTTCCGTCGGGGTACACCACATATTTGGATGCCCCGCCCTGCGCGTTGCGCCATGCTTCACCCACCTCCATCAATTGGCGGTGGTACAGCGAGTTCTTGGGTGCGAGTGTGCCGATGCGCAGCTGCATATCTGCGGCCTGGGCCAGGACCGAGGTCCCGAGGATGAGTGCGAGCGTGAACAGGGACGTCAGATTTTTCATGGAGAGATTAAGGTGGGGAATTATTGAAAAAGGTCGTCGGCATTGCCCAGCAGCCACTGCGCACGCTCTCGCATAACCGCGTTTTGCATATCGGGGTAGGCCTTGCCCACGGCCAACGCCTGGCGCAGCAGGGATTCGAATTCGACCCGGTTTCCGTTTGGCAGCGAAACACTCTCTGCTTTGGCCACCAGCGGGCTGGCACTGCGTTTTGCACCAAGGGCAATGGCCTGGTCAAAATACAGCAGTGCCTGCGCGTCGGAGCCGCCCCCGCGTGCGGCTTCGAAGGTGCCCATCAGGCCTGCCAGGGAACCATTGCCGTAGTGCGGGTCTTTGGCATATGCCAATTGAGCCAAACGCACAGCCAAGGGCAAATCGGCCACCGTGTCCGGACTGTCTGTGGACAGTGAGATGAATCCCCCCCAAGACGCTGCGGCCCAATACGCCAAGCCAATGTGTTGCTGCTTCAGTTGCGGCCATTCGCTAGGCTGGGGGCGCTCCAGCGCTTTGCGAAAACCCGGGTAGACGAGCTCCAAAGCCGCCATCGCGTGGCGGTGGGCCCGCAGATATAGCTTGGCGGCACGCTCCCTGAGAACCTGGGCTGCTTTGGCGTCTTTGCCTTCGATGCGTTCCGCTTCAAACGAAACAAAAGCGTAGGCATATTGGGTGAAGCCGGTGGCAACCGACTCTGACAACTTGGTATTTTCGGGCACCGCAAGCAGCAGGGACTCCGACAGCTTGAGGTAAAACGCGCTTGCCTCGCGCGCCAGCACCAAGTCGTCTTCCGGTACCTGGCCTTGGCTCGCCAATTCGTTGGCGATGCCTTGAATGATCAAATGCTTGGGCGAGCAAGCGCTCAAACACAGCAGTGCCGAAGCAAGGCACAACGCATACAAAAACATCTTGTCCCGCGCAAAAATCCAGGCGCACACAAACAGGTAAAACATGAAATGGGGACCTCAAAGAGCTTGGCGATCCCATGCCCGCGTGCATGAAGCATCAATGTGACGAATTTACCTTTTGCATGTGAATGTTCGATGACAATAGGATTACCCACAGGGGCTTGGGACACGTCTGCTCCTGAGGCGCAAGGCCTCCTCCTTAGAATCCGCTGAAGAAGCGCCCTTGGATTGAGCGCCCCAGATATCAACCCCACACACCCGAAATGCTGCACTACACCACCATCCCCGTGACCGCCTTTGCGCAAAATTGCTCCCTCATCTGGTGTGACGAGACCCTGCAGGCCGCCGTCATTGACCCGGGGGGCGACTTGGATCAGATCCTCGCCGCAGTCAAACAGCGGGGCTTGACACTGACCCAGATCTGGCAAACCCATGCCCATATTGACCATGCCGGTGGCACGGCCGAGCTGGCCGCGAAGTTGAACCTGCCGATCATTGGCCCCCATCCTGCGGACCAGTTCTGGATTGACGGCCTGGCGCAGCAGAGCAAGATGTTTGGCTTTCCCCCGGCCGATGCCTTCACGCCGACGCGATGGCTGCATGACGGCGACACCGTTACCGTGGGCCACTGCACGCTGAACGTGCGCCACTGCCCCGGCCACACGCCGGGCCATGTGGTGTTTCACGCGCCCGAGATCAAACGCGCATTTGTGGGTGATGTGCTGTTTTCCGGCTCCATTGGCCGCACCGATTTCCCGCAAGGCGACCACGACACGCTGATTGCCAGCATCACCCAGCGCCTGTGGCCCATGGGCGACGACACGGTGTTCATTCCCGGCCACGGGCCGGAGAGCACCTTCGGGCGGGAGCGTAAAAGCAACCCGTACGTGGCAGGCACCTGAACGCCCCTGGCCGACCCGCCACCGGGCCAGCCAAAGCAACCCGCTATTTCCGTTTGGCACGCTCATACAGCGGCATCACCTTGGGCAGGTTCGCCTCGATCTCCGCAATGCGGGAGCTACCAGAGGGGTGGGTGGACAGCCACTGTGGCGGCCCCGACCCGTTGGCAGCCCCCATTTTTTGCCACAATGTGATGCCCGCGCGCGGGTTGTAACCCGCCCGCGCCGCCAGTTCCATCCCGACCAAGTCAGCCTCGGATTCATCCGAACGGCTGAATTCCAGGGTCAACAACTGGGCACCATAGTTGGTCACGGTTTGGCCCACCTGCCCCAAGCCAAGCACCTGGCTGAGCAGGTTGGCACCGATGCCAGTGGCCGCATTTTTCCCCATGCGCTCGCGGGCGTGCTCGCGCAGCGCGTGGGCAATCTCGTGGCCCATCACCATGGCCACTTCATCGTCTGTCAGCTTGAGTTTTTGCAGGATGCCGCTGTAGAAGGCAATCTTCCCGCCGGGCATGCAAAACGCATTGACCTGGTTAGAGCCCAGCAGGTTGACCTCCCAACGCCAGTCTTTGGCACGCGGATTCCACTCCCCCGTGAACGGGATGATTTTTCTGGCAATCGTGCGCAAGCGCAGCACTTGGGGGTCGTCCTTGGACCCCAGGGCACCCTTGCCATTGGCCTGGCTCAGCAATTGCGCGTACTCTTGGGCCGCAGAGCGCTCGACCTGGTCGGCTGACACCAACTTGCTGAAAGCCGAGTTGCCGCCCACATCGACCCCCTCACGGGTTTGCGCCAGCGGCGCTGCCCCGGGCAACACCAGCAACGCTAGCGCCAAAATCCCAGAGGGCACGCAAGCCGCCTTGGCAACCCGGCACATTCCCTTGACAACTGTTTTCATATGGTCCTTTTGCATTGAAAGCCCGTGGTCAACTCTGCCCGCTTGGGGCCCAAGCACCACGGTATTATTCCTTGATGACTCCATCAACGCCCGACACGGGCCAAACCGCCGACAAGCCCACCTGGGGGCGCACGCTCAAGGTCTACCTGGAACCTGCCTCATTGCGCATGCTGTCACTGGGGTTTTCGGCCGGCCTGCCCCTGTTGCTGGTGTTTGGCACGCTGAGTTTTTGGCTGCGCGAGGCCGGTATTGACCGCACCACCATTGGCTTTTTGAGCTGGGTGGGCCTGGCCTACGGCTTCAAATGGGTTTGGTCGCCGCTGGTGGACCGCATGCCCATTCCGGGCCTGACCCGACTGCTGGGGCGGCGGCGCAGCTGGCTGCTCGCGTCCCAAGCCGTGATCATGGCGGCGCTGGTCATGATGGCCATGACCGACCCCAAACTGGCGCTGGCACCGGTGGTGTGGTGCGCCATTGCCGTCGCCTTTGGATCTGCTACGCAAGATATCGCACTGGATGCGTTTCGCATTGAGTCGGCCGATACCGAGCACCAGGCGGCACTGGCCGCCACCTACCAAACCGGCTACCGGCTGGCCATGATTTGGGCCGGGGCCGGGGCCTTGTGGATTGCGGCGCGGGCCGAAGTGCCTGCTGCCCTGACGGGCGGTGCAGCGGTTTACCAGCATGGAGCCTGGCAGACAGCCTATTTGGTAATGGCCCTGAGCATGCTCCCCGGCGTGTTGACCGTGCTGTATTCGCCAGAGCCCGCGCACCGGGTATTGCCCCCTTCCAAAAATGCACGCGAATGGCTGAAAAGCGCGCTGGTGGAGCCTTTTGCCGAATTTATTGGCCGCTACCGCTGGCAGGCGGTGCTGATTCTGGCGCTGATCGCCACCTACCGCATCAGCGACGTGGTGATGGGCATCATGGCCAACCCCTTTTACGTGGACATGGGCTTTAGCAAGGACGAGGTGGCCGCCGTTACCAAGGTGTTTGGCGTGGTCATGACCCTGGTGGGGGCCTTTATTGGTGGCGTGCTGTCCCTGCGCGTGGGGGTGATGCGGGTGCTGATGCTGGGCGCGGTGCTGAGCGCGGGCAGCAACCTGCTGTTTGCCTGGCTGGGCTCGCAGGGGCATGACCTGCAGGCGCTGGTGTGGGTGATCTCGGCCGACAACCTGGCCAGCGGCATTGCCTCGGCGGCCTTCATTGCCTACCTCTCAAGCCTGACCAATGTGGACTACTCGGCCACGCAGTATGCGATGTTCAGCTCCATGATGCTTCTGCTGCCCAAATTCATTGCCGGCTATTCGGGCCTGTATGTGGACCACTTTGGCTACGCCAGTTTTTTCAACTCCACGGCACTGCTAGGCGCGCCGGTGGTGGGCCTGGTGTGGCTGGCTTCAAGGGTCAAATCGGGCTCTAGACCTTGATATATATGCGCGGGCAGCTACTTATTAGATAGCACAATAGCAGCCTGAGCCGGAAGCCCGCTCTGGCCAGGTGCCAAAAAGCGCTTGCTTTTTCCGTGAGAAATCGGCGAAGATTCGCCGCACCTGCAACTCACCATTCGCCTCTATGAATCTAAGCAACTTGGGCATTCGCGCCCGCATCACCCTGGGCTTGGCTGCGATTCTCATCCTCGCCTTGCTCAGTACCGCCAACTCGCTGTACCGCAATATCTCGGTCAAGTTCGAATCCGGGGAAGTTGCCACCTCCTGGATTCCCGCGATTGAAAACCTGGGCCACATGAAGGATCTGCTGGCAGAGCACCACTTCTCGGTAACTGACCGCGTCACCGGGCGCGACAGCGCCGACAGCGCCACCTTTGCCAAGCGACTCGCCGACAACGACACGGCTTTGGCCA
>Ga0247839_1000908_pt1 | contig 51696 bp, 55 predicted proteins | sample LaCruzMarch2015__6_FD_192405 | JGI IMG/M metagenome (GOLD analysis project Ga0247839, IMG submission 192405) | Freshwater microbial communities from meromictic Lake La Cruz, Castile-La Mancha, Spain - LaCruzMarch2015_16m | ecosystem: Environmental > Aquatic > Freshwater > Lake | place: Spain... | reverse complement strand
TGCCTGCGACGCCTCCCCAAAAGTGTTCATGCTCTGGGGCGCGCATGCCCAAGCCAAGCGCGCACTGATCGCAGGTCAGGGCGATCATCTGATTTTGATGGCCAATCACCCCTCTCCACTCTCAGCTCGCAGACCCCCGACACCGTTTGTGGGTTGCCATCATTTTCGCTTGGCAAATGATTGGTTGGCGCAACACAATCTGCAAGTAATTGACTGGAAAGCATAATTTTTTCATAAAGGGTTTACCCGACACAAAAAATAGGTTAGTATGTGGGCTCTGTACAAAAAGTGCTTGTGTATAAATTACCGCTGGTTTTGTGGTTTTAACCTTACCCTTGGTATAACGTACCGCTGCACAAAAAAGTGCATAAGTCTGGAAATAGGCAAACAACCTAGATTTCGGCTTCACATCATCGATTCCTGACCTCCTTTCCTTTCGTGGGCAGCTAGTGTGATCCAAATAGATGGATCTTTAGCCCAGACGTTCGGTTGATTCGGTCGGCACGATGCTCGATTCAACCGACTACCGCCGGTCTACCAATTCTCCGGGCTGCGTCACATGGCCACTATCTGGCCAAAAGGAAAGTCATGTCCTTCGATTCGTTGGGGCTTGTCCCCGCTTTGTTGTCTTCCATTGAACGTACCGGCTTCACCACGCCGACACCCGTCCAGATGTCTGCAATTCCAGCAGCCTTGGCCGGTGCCGACTTGATGGTGTCCGCCCAGACAGGCAGCGGCAAGACCGCAGCTTTTATGCTTCCCGCACTCAACAAAATTGCTCACAAGCCTGGTAACAAAGGCCGTGGCGTCCAAGTGTTGGTGCTCACACCTACACGCGAACTCGCCATGCAGGTCAGCGAAGCCACCGAAATGTACGGTAGCAATCTCGATGATCTGCGTGTGGCGACGGTTGTCGGCGGCATGCCTTACGGCGCCCAACTCAAAGCACTCTCGCGTCGTGTTGACGTGCTGGTGGCGACACCTGGTCGTCTGCTGGATCACCTGCAGGCCCGCCGCGTTGACTTGTCGACCGTGCACACCCTCGTACTCGACGAAGCCGACCGCATGCTCGACATGGGTTTCATCGATGACATCAACACCATCGTTGATCGTTGCCCCGAGTCACGCCAGACCTTGTTGTTCTCAGCGACGCTAGACGGCACCGTTGCCAAGCTCGCCGCACGCATGATGCGCGATCCACAGCGTATCGAGATGACCTCACAGTCAGATCGTCACGCTAACATCACACAAACGCTACTGTATGCGGATGACGCCGGTCACAAACTGCGCCTGCTTGATCATCTCTTGCGCGACGTTTCAATGGACCAAGCCATCATCTTTACCGCGACCAAACGTGGTGCAGACGATTTGGCCGAACACCTCGCAGACAGCGGTTTTTCAGCAATGGCACTGCATGGCGACATGAACCAGCGCCAGCGTTCACGCACCTTGTCCGAAGTGCAAGACGGTCGTGTCCGTGTCTTGGTCGCCACCGACGTTGCCGCACGCGGTATTGACGTTCAGGCCATTAGCCATGCCATCAACTACGACTTGCCGATGCAACCCGAAGACTACGTGCACCGTATTGGTCGAACTGGTCGTGCCGGTCGCGATGGTGCAGCCTTTACCTTGGCTGTCCACAGTGAGCGTCATAAAGTCCGCCGTATCGAACATTTCATTGGCAACACCATTCCTCCTGGTGTGATCGCCGGCCTTGAGCCACAACGCACACCAAGCGCGCGCCCCGAAGGCGCATCACGCGGCGCGGGCGGCAAAAAGCCAAACCGTTGGAGCAATGACCGTAGCGGTGATCGCTTCGGCAGCAGCAACGACCGTTACTCGGCTGGTCGCAGCGAGCCACGCACGTTTGCTCCTCGTGGCGATGCACCAAGTGGCGCGCCACGTGGTGACAGACCCTACGCAGACCGCGGCGAAAAATCTTTCGCACCACGCGGTGACAGACCCGCTTACGCACCACGTGGCGACAAGCCTTTTGGTGACCGTGAGCGTACTTTCGCTCCGCGTGGTGACAAGCCTGCTTACGCCCCACGCGGCGATCGTTCCGATCGTCCACAGGCTGCGCGTAGTGACAACCCCTTCGCCAGCACACGCGGTGAAGGTCGTCCTTTCGAGCACCGCAGTGATCGCGCACCTTCAGACCGTCCAGCCTATGCAGGCAAGCCTGCAGCACGCCCCGGTCGTGAGTTTGCACCCCGCGCAGCCGCCCCAGGTGGCAAGACCTTCGCTCCACGTGGTGATGGTCCTGCGCGTGCAGGTGGTGCAGCACGTCCTGGCGCGCCTCGCGCTGCGGCAGGTGCACGTCGTGGTTTTAACTTTGACGGTGGTCGCCGCTAATCAAGCAATCTCGTTAAGCGCTGACGCACTGAGTCACACTCAGCGCGTCAGCGCTTTTTTGCATCTGCAGATCCAACAAGCAGGTGGCTGGTTACCCTTTAGTGCATGGATGCATCACGCCCTCTACTCGCCTGGACTTGGCTACTATGCCGCCGGCAATACCAAGCTCGCCGACACACCTAGCACCATTACCAGCACCGGCTCCACAACACTCAGTGGTGATTTCATCACTGCCCCTCAACTCACACCGTTGTTCGGACACACACTCGCGCGACAGGTGTCAGAAATTTTGCGTCAAACCCATACCCTCGAGGTGCTGGAGTTTGGGGCGGGTAGTGGCGCACTCGCTCATGACCTCCTCAGTGCATTTCAGACAGAGGGTCTAAACGTTCGCTATAAGATCCTCGAAGTCTCCGCAGATCTCAGACAACGCCAGCAACAATGTCTGGCTGCATGGGGCGACCGTGTCTCTTGGCTAGATACACTCCCAGCAAGTTTTGCTGGCTGTGTCGTGGGCAATGAGCTCCTAGATGCCATGCCCGTCGAGCTCTTTGTCTGGTCTGACCAAGGCGAAGTACTGGAGCGTGGCGTGGTGTCGGACGATGCAAGCTTTGCCTTTTTAGACAAACCCGCCTCACCTCAGCTTGCCAACACCGTTCGCGCGCGCATGCCTGCGCTGCCCGGCTATACCTCTGAAATCAACCTACAAGCTGAAGCATGGATTCGTGACCTCGGTCACTGGCTCACCCGCGGTGCAGCCCTGCTGATTGATTACGGCTTTCCGCGTCATGAGTACTACCATCCTCAGCGACAGCGCGGCACCCTCATGTGTCATATTCAACACCGTTCACACGACGATGTTTTTTTAGCGCCTGGTCTGCAAGACATTACGGCGCACATTGATTTCACAGCGATCGCCGAAGCCGCCGAGCAAAGCGGACTAGACGTTCTTGGTTACACCTCACAAGCACGTTTCTTATTGAATGCCGGACTACCCCAGCTGCTTGAAGTCTATGCACAACAGCAACTCGATCATCCTGAGCCCAAACAGCGTGCACAAACCTATGCCGCCGTACAAAAACTGATTTCCGAAGCAGAAATGGGTGAGCTCTTTAAAGTCATTGCAGTGGGTCGGGGCTTGACGCAGCCCCTCAGTGGCTTTAGTCAAAGCGATCGCTCAGGGCAGCTAGCCGCGCAGCCCGCACCGCCTGTTTAATGTGTGCAGGCTCGACTGCCGTTTTGGCTGCAGCACCCGCATCGACCGACAAGACGGCCTGAAGTCTGGATCGCCACCATTGCGCATCAAACGCCTGCACAAGACTTGCTGTCTCTAATAACAAACCAAACCGCTCTGGTTTTCTAATTGCATCACAAGTTTCAAACAAGAACATGAGATCCTCAGGTGCGCGTTTGATCATTCCCGTCAACACTACCGGCAGTAAGCGCGCAACATCCACACACTCAGTGGGTACTCTCAAACGCTTGGCCAACTCAGCCCGCGCCTGTGTATCGAGACAAAACAACGCATAACGCGCACTCAGCGGCAAACTTGCAGCAGCGTCCACTAATTGCTCCACCCGCACTGTATGTTGCCACTCAGGCATGACGCGCGCACTCGCGCCGCACGCCACCAAAATCTCCAACATCCGCGAGGGCTTTTCACTCATGAGCCCGCGTGACAACTCCTGCCAGACACGTTCAGGCACCAAGGCATCCACCTCGCCTGTCAACACCATGCGTTGACAGACTGCAAGTGTTTCAGGCGCCACAGAAAAGTCCGTCAAGCGCGCAGCAAAACGCGCTAATCGCAAAATCCGAACTGGATCTTCCTCAAACGCTGGACCCACATGTCGAAATAAACGTGACTGTAAATCCGCAAGCCCGTTTAACGGATCAATCAACGCGCCCGCCATCGACTGCGCCATCGCGTTGACCGTCAAGTCGCGGCGCGCTAAGTCTTGTTCGAGGGTGACATCCGTACCTGTATAAAAAGTAAAGCCCTTGTATCCACGGCCCGACTTTCTTTCGGTGCGTGCAAGCGCATATTCCTCTTTGGTTCGGGGATGTAAAAAAACCGGGAAATCGCCACCGACAGGGATAAAACCACGCTCGACCATTTGCTCAGGTGTGGTACCCACCACCACCCAATCACGATCACCGGCCGCAAGACCCAGCAGCGCATCACGCACGGCTCCGCCCACAATATAGACTTGCAACCCCGTCAAGGCGGCATCTACAGGCACTGTCACGGCAGAGGGGAACGACCATAAGGTCGTGGCTCAATTTGTCCCAAGCGCTGCTTGAGCGACTGGGGATTGCCGGTAAAGACCGCGGCATAGTAGGTCGCGTTAGACATGACTTTTTTAACGTAATCGCGGGTTTCGTTAAACGGGATGGTTTCAGCAAAAATCGCACCCTCTACCGGCGCATCCAGTTTTGAACGCCACAGCATGGGTCGGCCGGGGCCCGCGTTATATCCTGCGCTCGCCAACACCTGCGAGCCACCCAGATCAGACTGCACCATACTCAGATAACTCGTACCCAGCTTAGTGTTGGTATCAAAATCATTCACACTGTTTGGTGTGAAATTCGTCAAACCAATTTTTTGAGCCATCCACTTTGCAGTGGCCGGCATCAACTGCATCAAGCCCGAGGCACCAACGTGTGAGCGCGCATCCATGATAAACAACGACTCTTGTCTAATCAAACCATAGACCCAAGCCGGCTCCACATTGACCTCTCGCGCCTGGGCACTCACCCGCCCCTCAAAAGGCGCGACAAAGCGCTGCGTAAAGTCCACCTCCTCCTTGGTCCGCCCCGACGTCACGACCACACGATCGTAAATACTCTCACGACGCGCGAGCTCAGAAGCGGCCAATAACTGACGGTCCGTCATACCACGCAACGTAAAGTTCCACTCGGGCACTGCCTCGGTACGCCAGCCTCTTTTAAACAAGGTCACTGCACGTTGCAAGCCAGGGTTGGCACGAGCTTGTGCCAACTCTTTCTCCGTAACAGCCTCAGGACGCTTAGGTGCACTAATCGTGCGACCCAACTCCTCGGCTGCCAGCTGTCCATAAAAACTGTAATCCGCCGCAATCGATGCATACGCTTTTTCTGCCTCAGCTTTTTTACCCGTTGCAGCGAGACCTCGCGCTTTCCAATAAATCCACGTCGGATCACTACGCTGAGGTTCACGCATCGTATCAATGCCTTGCATGACCCACTTCCAATCAATCTTAGGTTGGCGCAGCGCCATCCTGACGCGCCAGGCTTCGTTATTATCCGACAAGCGCACTGAACCTGACTCGCGATACCATTGATAGGCACGCGGATCGAGATTCATGCTCGCTACCAAGGCCATCTGCCCATATACCCACTGCGTATATTTTTGTGGCAAAAGATTTTTCCATTGCTTATTGACCAGCGACTCCGCCGCCGCTAAATCGGTACGTGCCAAACGCGCAAGACCGATTGCAATGATCTCATTACGCTCAGTCGAACCCAATGCAGTTTGCGACGCTAACCAGGCTGCGGGGCTTTTTAACATCGCGTCATAGGCAGACATTTCATTCGTATTAAACACATAAGCCGCAAAACGCCGCGCATCAGGCAACTTATTATTTTCAATCGCTTCGTGCAAATAGGGCATCAACTCAGCATTGGTCAACACACGATCCGCCACCAGCTGATCAAACAACTTCCAGCAGGCGCCAAACGGGACAAAAACTTTCATCGCCTCGACTGCTGTGGCGCGCTGACCACCCATGTGCTTGGCTTCGAGTTGTGCGCATAAAACTTGGTTACTCGGATTAAGCACCGGCCCAAGATTCCGAACCGTGACAAAGTCCCCGCTGCGCGCAGCCGCCAGCACCCATTCGCCTCGTAGTCGATCTGCGAGATACGCATCACTATTTTTTTGGAGGAACTGTTCGAGGCTTTGTGTGACACCAGGCGTTTGATACAAACCAAGTTGCGTGCGCAAAAACCAGTACTCAGGATAAGTCGCCAACACATCACCGCGTGCCTGAGGCACAAAGCTGGCGAGTTGAGCAAACTGCTTGCTGTTCACCGCCTGACGCGCTGCGGCTACCGCCTTGGCAGCGGCAGTATCTTCTGGGGCAGCAATTGTGTCCTTGAGATTCGCTACCGGACTTGTCACTGGGTTTGTAACAGAAGTGGCTGCGCTATTGGAAACACTATTTGTTGCACTATTTGTAGCTGCACTTGAGACATTAGCCGTGGCTTTGGGCGCTGCGGGAGATGCTCCTTGAGAAGCGCTGCCAACCGCACTCATGCTGCCATCTGCTTTCAGCACAAATTGCTCTGTCGCTGCAGGCTGTGTTTGCGCCACAGCAGGTAAAGTGACGCCCGCGCCGAAACAGGCTGCGGCAGCGACCAACACGCGGAACTGAAAGCGGATATTCTGATACTTTTCGCTTGTATGCATACAATGCCTTTGAACAACATTTACAACAATAAGTAAGCAACTACTACCGTATATGTCAAAGAATAGCGCAGACCTGCTTCGTATGCGGCTTCGTAGCTTAAGAGAGGCCCTTCCTGTTGCCGAACGCCAACACGGCAGTGTGCTTCTATGCACAGCCCTGCTGAGTTGGTTTGAGGCACGCCTCTTGACACGCACCCAACTAGGACACACCCAGTCTGAAATAGTTGCTGGCTTTTGGCCACTCGATGCAGAGCCAGACTTGCGGCCACTTTATGCACAACTAGACGCGATGGGTATCACATTAGCCCTTCCAGTCGTTGTCAAAAAACAGGCTCCTCTCGAGTTTCGCGCTTGGAAACCAAAAGACCCTCTAGCGCCCGGCGCCTTTGGCGTGCTTGAACCTGTGCGGGGAGAAGCCGTACAACCCACCATTCTGCTCGTCCCCACTCTAGGCTTTACGGACCATGGCGCACGGATTGGCTACGGGGGTGGTTATTACGATCGCAGCCTTGCTCAAATCAACGATACGGGCCAAGCATTTTTGACAATTGGTATTGCGTGGGACCAAGCGAAGGTCGAAAAAGAGGCGAATCACCAGCCAGAGGAACATGACTATCCTCTTGACGCCATTTTGACGCCAAGCGGCTGGATTAGCGAAATAGACCACGCCAAATCGACAAGGTCGCTTCGGCATTATTGAGCGTATAAAAATGTAAACCGGGCACGCCATTGTCCAACAGGGTTTCACACAGACGTGTCACCACCTCGGCACCAAAGACGCGGATCGATTCTTTGTCGTCACCGAACTCAGCCAGACGCAAACGAATCCAGCGTGGCACTTCGGCACCGCACATTTCTGAAAAACGCATCACCTGTGTGTAGTTAGTGATGGGCATGATGCCTGGCACGATCGGGATGTCGATCCCTTTGGCATGGACGCGATCGACAAAATCAAAATACGCATCCGCATTAAAAAAGTACTGCGTAATCGCGCTATTTGCACCCGCACGCACCTTGTTGACAAAATGTGTCAGATCTTTTTCTGGACCCACAGCTTGCGGATGCATTTCAGGATAGGCCGCGACTTCGATGTGAAACCAGTCACCCGTTTCCTGGCGAATAAATTCCACTAAGTCGCTTGCGTGATGCAACGCACCGGCCGCACTCGCCCCCACTCCCGAGGGCATGTCACCGCGCAACGCCACGATCCTGCGAACGCCTTCCTCGCGGTAACGTTGCAATAGACCCTTGAGCTCGTCGCGCGACGAACCAATGCAAGACAAATGTGGTGCGGCGTCGCAGCCAAGCGCGCGCATCGTCCGTACCGTCTCTAACGTACCGTCTCGAGTAGAACCACCCGCACCAAATGTCACACTGACATAATGCGGCTCGATGACCAACATTTGCTTGGCACCCTCAACGAGACGTTCCTGAGCAGCAGCATCGCGGGGAGGAAAAAACTCGAGACTAAACGCAGGCGTAGCTTGGAAATTCATTGATGAATTAATCCCGACAAGAAACCCGAGATCACGCTATAGAGCAGCGCTCCGCCAACCGCCCACCAAAAGCCATTGACCTGAAATCCTTTCAGGAGCGAGCCGGCGAGCCAGAACATCAGCGCGTTAATCACAAGTAAAAACAGACCTAGCGTCACAATCGTGATGGGCAAGGTCAATAAAATAAGGATGGGTTTGACCAACATATTGATCAAACCCAAGATCAGTGCCGCAATCATGGCGGACCAGAAACTGGCCACCGTAATCCCAGGCAATACATAGGCAACAATCAGCAAGGTCACCGCATTTAGTATCCAGACTAACAACCAAGTCATGACAAGCTCCGGTGAACATTACATTGGGTTACAAACTAGGCAATCTAACTTGCAACCCTGACTTACAACCTATTATTTCAACCGCTTATTTACAACAACTCATCACCGCCTCACATAGAGGGCTGATCAATAACGGTATGCATCGCCCTTGAAAGGACCTTCTTGCTTGACGCTGATGTAAGCGGCTTGCTGAGGTGTCAAGGTCGTCAAGTTTGCACCAATCTTCTTGAGGTGCAAACGTGCGACTTTTTCGTCCAAGTGCTTAGGCAACACATAGACCTGACCCGATTTGTACTCTTCGTTGCGTGAGAACAACTCGATCTGAGCAATCGTCTGATTCGTGAAAGAGGAAGACATCACGAAGGAAGGATGACCCGTGCCGCAACCGAGGTTCACGAGGCGGCCCTTGGCCAACAAGATAATGCGCTTGCCGTCTGGGAAAATCACGTGATCGACTTGTGGCTTGATTTCTTCCCACTGCAAGTCCTCGATACCGACGACGTCGATTTCGTTGTCAAAGTGACCGATATTACAAACAATCGCCTGGTCCTTCATGCGGTCCATGTGGGCGCGCGTGATGACGTTGTAGTTGCCAGTTGCTGTGACAAAAATATCTGCCTTGTCAGCGGCTTCTTCCATCGTGACAACCTTATAGCCTTCCATCGCTGCCTGCAGTGCGCAAATTGGATCGACTTCGGTCACCCAGACTTGGGCGCGCAACGCGGACAAGGCCTGTGCCGAACCCTTGCCCACATCGCCATAACCAGCCACCACAGCGACCTTACCAGCGATCATGACGTCTGTCGCACGCTTGACCGCATCGACCAGCGATTCGCGGCAGCCGTACAAGTTGTCAAACTTTGACTTGGTTACGGAATCATTGACGTTGATCGCGGCAAAGGCTAGCTCGCCTTTTTTCGACATTTGATACAAACGCAGCACGCCAGTCGTCGTTTCCTCAGTCACGCCCTTGATCTGAGCCAAACGTGTGGAGTACCACTTAGGATCTTTCTTGATCTGCGCTTTGATGGCGGCAAACAGGACGACTTCTTCTTCGGAACCTGGGTTGTTCAGGACCGAAATATCGCTCTCAGCTTTTGTACCGAGGTGCAACAAGAGCGTGGCGTCGCCACCGTCATCCAAAATCATGTTGGCTTGCTTGTCGCCGGGCCATTCAAAAATCTTGTGTGTATAGTCCCAGTACTCGACCAGTGACTCGCCTTTTTTGGCGAATACGGGCGTACCAACAGCCGCGATCGCTGCAGCAGCGTGGTCTTGCGTGGAATAAATGTTGCAAGAGGCCCAGCGGACTTCGGCGCCGAGTGCCTGCAAAGTCTCGATCAACACCGCGGTTTGAATCGTCATGTGCAAGCTACCCGTGATGCGGGCGCCTTTCAAAGGCTTGGTCTTGGCGAACTCTTCGCGGGTGGCCATCAGACCAGGCATTTCTGTTTCAGCAATCGCAATTTCGCGACGACCAAAATCAGCTTGGTTGATGTCGGCAATGATGTAATCAGCAAATTTTTCTTTTACAGCGTTCATGTCTTTAAGCTCCGGTGTGCCCGCGGAGCAACAATTGAACGGCTGTGTCATGAGCACCACCTCAATCGCTGCCTGGCAGGATTAGGTGAGCGCCGTTAAGGTCGGCAACAAGGCCAACGGTAACGTGGAAGCTAATGAGCCTGGCGGATCCTGACATGGGTCCGTCGCAACGCCCCTCAAAAGCATAGCTATTGTAGCCCGTTTTTAGAGCGTGCGATAGGGTTTACCCGTCAACCCCTGAGAATTTAGGCCTTTGGTGGCAAGTGCAAGGCCACAATATCGTCCGCAGGATTGCCATGGAAGGGATAACGCCCACGTACCAAAGGATCATGCCCAGGGATAATGTGTTGTGCCGAAGCGGCCGCCGCGCGCAAGGTCGCATAGCCCGCCACCATATCGCCGACATGAAACACAATCGGAAACGGTGACGGCTTTTCCATATTTTCATAAAAATGGCTCGCATCCGAAGCCAGCACCACCCAGCCACGCGCCGTGTGCACACGCAAAGATTGCAGCCCTTTTGTGTGCCCCCCTATTTTGATCAACTCAATGCCCGGCGCCAGCTCAACACGACCCTGGTGGAAATGCACGCGCTCCGCATAGACGCGGCGCACCAGACTCACCACGTCTTCCACATCGTAGGCATGACGAAATAGTCCATGGCACATGTGCTTGCCACAGGCGTAATCCAGTTCGTCTTCTTGGACATGAAAACGTGCCTTCGGGAGCAAGTCAATATTGCCCGCATGGTCGTAATGCAAGTGCGTCAACACAACGTCCTCGATGTCCTCTGGCGCGAGACCCAGTAATGAGAGTGCCCCAATCGGGCAACGCAGTAACGTGCGCCCGCGCTCTTTCGCTTGTCGCGCATTGAAACCCGTATCCACCAAAATATTGCGCTGACCTTCTCGGATGAGCCAGACAAAATAATCCATGGGCATCGGCTCATCATGGGGATCCTGCGCAATAAAGTTTTCGCGACGCATACGTTGCTGAATCGTCGCATAGCGCAACGCATAAATTTCATACTGGGGCAGGCTCATGATCTCTCCTTTATAAACCTCAGCGATGATTCCTGCTTGACATAGGTAAAGACAAGCGCAGACAATCAAAGCCATTCGTGATGTCACCGACAAGGTTGGTTACACGTTTTACTTTATTTATTTTTGATCATACTGATTCTGGAGCATTAAATGTCTGCAAAAAGCGAAACCGCCCAATTGTTCAAAGACGGCTTGGCCGTTCGTCGTGCCGTACTCGGTGCCGATTACGTAGACGGCTCACTGGCAAAAGCCAACGACTTCACGATGGCGTTTCAGCACATCACCACCGAGTGGTGCTGGGGCTACGCTTGGACCCGTGACGGTCTGAGCCGCAAGACACGCAGCATGCTCAACCTTGCCATGCTGACCGCATTGAATCGTTCGGCTGAAATCAAACTGCACGTCAAAGGCGCACTGGCCAACGGCGTCACCATCGAGGAAATCAAAGAGGTCCTGCTGCACGCAACCGTCTACTGTGGCATCCCCGCAGGTCTGGACGCGTTCAAAGCCGCCAACCAAGTGCTAGAAGAAGAAGGCGCCTACACAAAAGCTGCCGCCAAAGCCGCCAAGAAAAAAGTAACTGCCAAGAAAGCTGCCGCCAAAAAAGTCGCCGCTGCTAAGCCCGCTGCTGATGAGGCCGTCTCCACTCCAGCCCCTGATAAAAAAGCAGCTGCAAAAAAGGCAGCTAAGAAATGAGCGGCCTCCCCACGATCGGTTTTGTGGGCTTAGGCAGTATGGGATGGCCGATGGCCTCCCTGCTGCACAAAGCTGGCTACCCACTCCAAGTCATTGATGCCTCAACAGAGCGCGCGCAAGCTTTCGCCATGGAAATAGGCGGTACTGTCGCTGCCTCTAACCGCGCATTGGCGGCCGCCTCTGAGTTGATCGTCACGATCTTGCCCACTAGCAACATCGTCGAAGCTGTCCTAAACGGCCCTGATGGTCTACTGGCGGGTCTGCGTCCAGGCTCAGTCGTCATCGACATGACCTCGGGTGTACCAACCATTACACGCACCTTGGCCGGTCAGGTCGAAGCAGCCAAAGGTCACTTGGTCGATGCCCCTGTTTCAGGCGGCGTACCACGCGCCAAAACTGGCGAACTCGCCATCATGTTTGGCGGTAGCGCCGAGATCCTCGAGCGCGTTCGTCCCGCGTTGTCCTGCATGGGCACCTCAATTACGCCAACCGGCGACGTCGGCTCTGCCCACGCGATGAAGGCACTAAACAATCTGGTGTCTGCGGGCGGCTTTTTAATCGGCGTCGAAGCACTCTTGATCGGTAAGCGTTTCGGTCTAGACCCTGCCGCAATGGTGGATGTGCTGAATTCTTCAACGGGGATGAACAACTCCACACAGAAGAAATTCAAACAGTTTGTGTTGTCAGGTCAATACAACGCTGGCTTTGGTCTGGACCTGATGGTCAAAGACCTGAGTATTGCTTTGGGCATTGGTCGCGATACCAATACACCGACGCCTTTCTCTGCGTTGTGTCGTGAAATGTGGGCCTCGTGCGCACAAATGCTGGGACCCGGCCAGGACCACACGGCAATCGCCAAGTTGTCCGAAGCCTTAGCAGGCGACACCTTGTCGGAAAAGAAAGAAAAGTAATCAAAAAAAGGTGCTCGACATGAGCACCTTTTTTCTTGGGTTCAATTTCTTTAGGTCTTTCTACTTTAGGTTTCCCCTGACTTACGTGGATAACCTTGCGCGCGGATTCTCACCCAGACTGCGTGCTTTTCCTCAGTGTCCATGAAGACCCAATTCGAGACCTCCATGACCGTCCGGCCACAGCCACGGCACACATCATCAAACAAGGTGGAGCAAATCGCCACACAAGGCGAATCTGCACCATTTGAAACGTCTTCTGGCACGTGGCCAATACCTTGAGGTGAAGCACCCTGAGATGAATCATCTTCAGGGGCCTCATCCCAGATGAGTGATGGTGGCTGAGTGGTCAATTTAGACCGACTTTTTCAGTGCAGCTGCCCTGTCAGTGGCTTCCCAACTGAACTCGGGCTCGCTGCGGCCAAAGTGACCGTATGCGGCTGTCTTGCTGTAGATCGGACGCAACAGATCGAGCATGTTGACGATACCTTTTGGACGCAAGTCAAAATGTTCGCGCACGAGTTTGGACAGTTGCTCGTCAGACACGACGCCTGTGCCATGTGTGTCAACGGTGATGTTGATCGGCTCTGCCACACCGATCGCGTAGCTCACCTGCACTTCGCACTTGCTCGCCAAACCAGCGGCCACGATATTTTTAGCCACATAACGTGCAGCGTAAGCAGCAGAGCGGTCAACTTTTGAAGGATCCTTGCCGGAAAACGCGCCGCCACCATGACGGCATGCGCCACCGTAAGTATCGACAATGATCTTACGACCGGTCAGACCGCAATCGCCCTGGGGTCCACCAATCACAAAGCGGCCGGTTGGGTTGATCAGGAACTTGGTCTTGGGTGTCAACAAACCAGCAGGAAAACTTGGACGGATGATGTCCTCGATCACCGCTTCGTGAATCGCAGTTTGTGAAATTTCTGGTGCATGCTGTGTCGACAACACAACAGTATCGACCTCGACAGGCTTGCCATCAACATAGCGGAACGTGACTTGTGATTTTGCATCGGGACGCAGCCAAGGCAAGCGACCGTCTTTGCGCAACTCGCTCTGACGTTGGACCAGGCGGTGTGCAAACCAGATTGGCGCGGGCATCAAATCAGGCGTTTCATTACACGCGTAACCAAACATCAAACCCTGGTCGCCGGCGCCTTGATTGAGATAGTTCTCAGATGTGCGGTCCACACCCTGAGCAATATCAGGAGACTGTTTGTCATAGGCCACCAATACTGCGCAACCTTTGTAGTCAATACCGTAGTCGGTATTGTCGTAACCGATGCGCTTGATGGTGTCGCGCGCGACCTGGATGTAATCGACGTTGGCGGTGGTGGTGATTTCACCTGCCAAGACGACTAGACCAGTGTTACAAAGTGTTTCCGCTGCGACACGGGCATTAGGGTCTTGGGTAAAAATCGCATCAAGAATGGCATCTGAGACTTGGTCAGCGACCTTGTCTGGATGTCCTTCGGAAACGGATTCAGAGGTAAAGAGATAGTCAGAAGAAGTTGTAGCCATGATCACATCCTATTTCTGGCAATGCCAGAGGTGAAGTTAAGGAGGTGCGTTGCACCCCGTACCGACACCTAAATAGACGCTGGATTGGGCGCGACGCTTTAGCGGATTTATTTTTGTGTTGACGCAGCATTTCAGCTTTTGTCCAACACCGTCGCCCCGCAAGTTGTCGGTTAACTCAGCGACTTAAATTGTATTCTAAGGCAAAACTACGAACAAATGGGCGATAATCCCCACATGATTTGGAACTTCACAAAAATGCACGGCGCCGGCAACGACTTTGTAGTCTTGGATGGGGTGCGACAACCCATTGAAATGACTGCAGAGCGTGCACGCGCCCTCGCTCATCGGCAATTCGGCATTGGCTGCGACCAGATATTGCTGGTCGAACACCCTTCTCATCCCGAGGCACACTTTCGTTACCGGATTTTCAATGCCGACGGCAGCGAAGTCGAACACTGCGGCAACGGCGCGCGCTGTTTCGTTCAGTTTGTCCATGAACAAAAGCTCTCTTCGCGCAACCCCTTGCGGGCTGAGATCTCGACCGGATTGATCACACTCGAGGCAATGCCTAACGGCGAAGTGGTCGTCGATATGGGTCAAACCCGTTTCGTTGCTGAGGCCCTCCCTTTTGATGTCACAGGACTGGCCACGCGCTTTGAGGGGCAAGACACGCTCTACGCGCTGCCCCTGCAGACCCATACCAATCTTGGCGAAGTCACCGTCTGGCTCTCCGCTGTGGCGATTTCCAACCCGCACGCAGTTCAGCTTGTGGATGACGTGGATACGGCACCCGTGTCTATGATCGGCCCCTTGATCGAGTCGCATCCTCGTTTCGCTCGCCGGGTCAATGCAGGTTTTTTACAAATTGTTGATCGTCACACCGCCCATCTGCGCGTCTATGAACGTGGTGCCGGCGAGACGCTCGCGTGCGGCTCAGGCGCCTGCGCTGCGGTCGCTGCCGGTATTCGCCGCGGCCTCTTAGACTCCCCTGTACGCATTCGTACCCATGGCGGCTGGCTCACCATTGCCACCCATGGCGATCAGATGCGCATGACGGGTCCTGCCACCACGGTTTTTTCCAGCACGATCGACATTGATCGCCTGGTCGCCTCTATCCCCACTTCACTTAGTCACACGCCATGATCGATTCACTACATCCTCACACTGTTGCGAAATTTCTTCAGGAACACCCTGAGTTTTTTGTTCAGTACTCGGAGTTGTTTTCTACGCTTGAGGTGCCCCATCCGCATCAAGCGCGGACGATTTCACTTGGCGAACGTCAGATCATGACCTTGCGCGAGCGGCTGCGCGACTTTGAATTCAGACTCGCTGACTTGGTGCGTAACGCCGCGCTCAATGAAATCACCACAGACAAGCTCAATCGTTGGTGCGTGCGCATGCTGGGCGAGCAATCGAACCTGCGCTTGCCTGGCGAAGTCGCGCTGGGGCTCGCCGAACAATTCAATCTTCAGGAAGTCGCCCTGCGTGTCTGGGGTCTGGATCTACCCGCCGAAGGTGTAGGTGCCCCCGTCGATGAGGAAGTACACACTTATGCTAATAACCTTGTTAATGCATATTGTGGCAACGATACCGCTCTGATCCCGGCGAGCTGGCTGCATGCCAAACCTGCTTCGCTCGCCATTTTGCCGCTGCGCGCTGCGGTCGGACAGCCCGCCTTTGGGTTATTGGTTTTAGGCTCGGACGATCCCGAGCGCTTTGGTCCCGACATGGGTGTTGCATTTTTGCAAACTGTCAGCATCCTCGCCAGCTCAACACTCTCACGTCTCAAGCCCGCTGGCACCAAGCTGCGCGCAGCCGACGACGCCTGAGCACGCTCACCCGTATGTCAGCCCTACCCACGCTGCCAGACCCGTCCGATCCTGTCTCGACTTGGCTTAAGCATCTCGAAGTCAATCGTCGTTACTCCGTTCACACGCTTTCAGCCTATCGGCGTGACCTCCAACAGCTCGTTACGCTTGCCGACGGCAAGTCTCTTGACCAGCTCGTCAACGGCAACATTCGGCATTTTCTTGCCCGTCTCCACGGCCAAGGGCATAGCGCCCGAAGTCTGGCGCGCATGCTCGCTGCCTGGCGCGGCTTTTATAAATGGTGGGCACCCAAGAGCCAGATGGCGACCAATCCTGCGGCTGATGTGCGAGCCCCAAAGGCCGCACGGGGCTTACCTAAGGCACTGTCGGTCGATCAGGCGCAGGCGCTCCTGGAGGCCCCTGCGCTGGTCACAATGACCGACCCAGCCTCGCTGCGTGACAGAGCCATGTTCGAACTCTTTTACTCAAGTGGTTTGCGGCTCTCCGAACTCGTCAGCCTCGACGTCGACTATACACAAAGTAAAACCTATAACTCCGCAGGTTGGATCAACTTAATCGACCGCGAGGTCAACGTTCTGGGCAAAGGCGGCAAACGCAGAAGCGTGCCGATCGGTACCCAGGCCCACGAATGTTTAGTGCGCTGGCTTGAAGCCCGTCAGCAGTTTGTCCACCCTCAAAAGCTTGCGCTTTCAGGCGAGACCGATGCCGCAGCGCTTTTTATCGGCGTGCGTGGCGGCCGCATCAGCCCACGCGTTGTACAGAGCCAACTGACAAAGCTGGTCAAACTGGCAGGCTTGCCCACACATGTTCACCCGCACGTCTTACGCCACAGCTTTGCCAGCCACGTTTTACAGTCTGCACAAGATTTGCGGGCAGTTCAAGAAATGCTTGGCCACGCCAATATCTCTACCACTCAGCTCTACACCAAGTTAGATTTCCAGCATTTAGCCAAAGCTTACGATTCCGCACACCCACGCGCCGGTAGAAAAAGCGATTAAAAAACATGTAGTTACAGTTTTTTAACTCACAAAAGCTTTTCGGGGTCTTGAAATTTGGACCATCGACTCCATTTAATAACATCTCTTTTAATTGGCGATCAGATTGAGATGACATTTTCATGTCAGGCTAAATGTCTAGAATGTTTGCCGGAAGGCTTAGGCTGTGCTGTAATCCGGCGTTCGCGTTGGATCTGATTGCTCGCCTAATGCCCCGCTTTTTTACCCGTTTTTGAAGTCAACCTGATCATGAACTCCCCTCGTAGTATCGACCAAATGGTCCCCGTCACTATCCTCACCGGCTTTCTCGGCGCAGGAAAAACTACGCTTTTGAAACGTATTCTGACGGAGTACCACGGCAAGCGCATTGCGGTCATTGAAAATGAATTCGGACCCGAAAGCATCGACAACGAACTTCTCGTCCAAGATCAGGAAGAGGAAATCATCGAGTTGTCTAACGGCTGCGTCTGCTGCACCGTACGTGGCGATCTGATGCGCACCTTGATCGACCTGCGCAAGCGCCACGAGAGCGGTGCGTTGAAATTTGAACGTGTGATTATTGAGACGACCGGCATGGCCAACCCAGGTCCGGTGTGCCAGACGTTTTTCATGGACGATGACATTGCCGAGTACTACCGCCTTGACGCGGTTGTGACGATCGTCGATGCCAAACACGGCATGGACACACTCGATGAGCAAGAAGAAGCTCAAAAACAAGTCGGCTTTGCGGATCGTATTCTGATTTCCAAAAAAGATCTGGTGACTGAGGCCGAGTACGCTGCACTGCGTCGCCGCATCGTCAACATGAACCCACGTGCCGCAATTGAGGCCGTCAATTTCGGCGATACCGATCTGAAAAAGATCATCGACATCAGCGGTTTTAATCTCAACACTATTTTAGATATCGACCCAATGTTCCTGGCCGATGATCATCCCGATGCCGCGCATGATCACGATCATGGACACGGACACGACCATGGACATGATCACGCACATGCCCACGATCACGATCACGGTCATGATCACGATGCTGCAACATGCACCAATCCCGACCACGACCATGGTCACCAGCACGCCAAGCCCGCGCACAACGACAACATCGGTGCGTTTGTTTTCAAGTCAGACAAACCCTTTGATCCAGAACGCCTCGAAGAGTTTCTCGGTGGCGTCGTTCAGGTCTACGGACCCGATCTACTGCGCTACAAGGGCATTCTTTACATGAAGGGCATCAATAAACGGATGCTCTTTCAGGGCGTCCATATGTTGATGGGTGCCGAACCCGGCAAACCCTGGCTTGCGAACGAAAAAAAGAACACCAAAATGGTCTTTATCGGACGCAAACTACCCCAAGAAATCTTTACCAAAGGCCTGGAACAGTGCCTGGCCAAGTAGTTTCTCTGCGCTCTTGCGCTGAGCTTAATTAATGGAGTGTTTTTAATGGTAACCAAGGCAGCAAAACCCGCAGCAAGCAAGGCGACTGCAGCAAAAGCCCCCGTATCCAAACAGGCCGCGGCCGCTCAAAAAGCAGCCCCCGCACCGGTAAAAACACCCGCTGTTGCTACTAAAGCGGTCCAAAAAAAGCCTACGAATACTGGCGACCTCTCAGAAAATAATTTACCCACTGAGGCTGAGTTGTTGAAAATGCCTGAGTCCGACTACATGAACGAGCGACAGCTCGGCTTTTTTCGCGACCGTCTCAGACAGCTCGAGCAAGAGATCCTCAGCAACGCCGGTGCGACCACTGAAAATTTGCGCGAAACGCAATTTGTTCCTGATCCCGCTGATCGCGCTACGATCGAAGAAGAGCATGCACTCGAACTACGCACGCGTGATCGCGAACGCAAGCTGCTGAAAAAAGTCCAGCAATCCATCGTGCGTATCGACGGTGGTGAGTATGGCTGGTGCGAAGAAACAGGCGAGCCGATTGGTCTGCGTCGCCTGCTTGCACGCCCGACTGCGACGCTTTCCTTAGAAGCACAAGAACGCCGGGAAATGCGTCAGAAAATGTTTGGCGACTAACACCCATCTGTAAAGCCAGCGTTTAGTCTGGATACATTTCCTCAAGAGGGCACACTTGCTTCACCACGAGTGTGCCCTTTCACTTTATAGTGAACATAACAGCTCGGTATTTAATTTTGAGCCGTGTTTATTGAACGGCACCTATACAAGCACTGAAGGCCACACACATGGAACAGTTTCACGGCACCACTATTGTTTGCGTCCGACGCGGCAATCGCGTTGCACTCGGCGGAGACGGTCAAGTCACGCTTGGCAACATCATCATCAAAGGTACCGCGCGCAAAATTCGCCGTCTCTATCATGACAAAATTCTCGCGGGCTTTGCCGGCGCGACGGCTGATGCGTTTACGCTCCAAGAGCGTTTTGAGGGCAAGCTCGAAAAACATCAAGGTAACCTGATGCGTGCAGCAGTCGAGCTCACCCGCGACTGGCGCACCGATCGCGTCCTGCGCCGACTCGAGGCCATGCTGATCGTGGCCGATCGAGAGCACACACTGGTACTCACCGGCAACGGCGATGTCCTCGAGCCCGAAAATGGTTTAGCCGCGATTGGTTCCGGTGGCGCCTATGCGCAATCCGCCGCGATGGCACTGTTGCGCCATACCGAACTCGCACCCGAGGTCATCGTCAAGCAGTCACTTGAAATCGCCGGCGATCTTTGTATCTATACCAATCAACAGCACCTGATTGAAACACTGGAATAAGCATGTCAGCATCGACAATGACCCCTAGCGAGATCGTGTCCGAACTGGACAAATACATCGTCGGCCAAAACCGTGCCAAACGTTCTGTCGCCGTGGCCTTGCGCAACCGCTGGCGCCGTCAGCAAGTCGCCGAGCCTCTGCGCTATGAGATTCATCCAAAAAATATTCTGATGATTGGTCCCACCGGCGTGGGTAAAACCGAAATCGCCCGCAGACTCGCCAAACTCGTCGATGCGCCGTTCATCAAAATCGAAGCCACCAAGTTCACTGAAGTCGGCTATGTTGGACGTGACGTCGACACCATCATCCGTGACCTCGCTGAAATCGCAATCAAACAAACGCGCGAACAAGAAATGAAGCGTGTGCGCACGCTTGCCGAAGACTCCGCAGAAGACCGTATTCTCGATGTCTTGCTGACACCTCCACGCGCGGCAGACGGCTCACCGATTCGTGAAGAAACCGCGACACGCCAAACGTTTCGTAAACGTCTGCGAGAAGGTCATCTCGATGCGACTGAGATTGAGATCGAAGTCGCACAGCCCACGCCACAGATGGACATCATGACGCCACCCGGCATGGAAGACATGGCCGAACAACTCAAAGGGATGTTTGCTGGCCTCTCACGCGACAAAACTAAGTCACGCAAAATGACCGTCAAAGAAGCGTTCAAACTGTTGGTCGACGAAGAAGCTGCTAAACGTGTCAACGAAGATGATATTCGAACCGTCGCGATTCAAAAAGTTGAGCAGCACGGTATTGTGTTTCTAGATGAGATCGACAAAATCGCTGCGCGCCAAGAGTCTGGCGGCGCCGATGTGTCACGCCAAGGCGTTCAGCGAGACTTGCTCCCCTTGGTTGAAGGCACGACCGTCACCACCAAGTACGGCATGATTCATACGGATCACATTTTGTTTATCGCCTCCGGTGCTTTTCACCTCTCGCGTCCCTCTGACTTAATCCCTGAGCTTCAGGGTCGTTTTCCCATTCGCGTCGAGCTCGACTCGTTGACCGCCAAGGATTTTGTTCAGATTCTTTGCGATACCGACGCCTCTTTGACCAAGCAATATACCGCCCTGCTCGCCACCGAAGCTGTACACCTGAACTTTACCGATGAAGGTGTGGCACGGCTCGCAGAGCTCGCCTTTGAGGTCAACGAGCGCACTGAAAACATCGGTGCCCGCAGACTCTATACGGTGATGGAAAAGTTGTTAGAGGACTTGTCCTTTGACGCCACTAGCAGCAGTGGTCAAACAATCGTGATTGATGCGTCCTATGTCAATGACAAGCTCGCAGAAGCTGCAGCCAGTCAAGACCTTGCGCGCTACGTACTCTAACAATACGTTTTCAACGCCTCTAACTCCCCTAGGACTCTTATGAGCACTCGACTCTCGATCATCGCAACACGCACCGGAGACGATGGCTCAACGGGCCTAGGAGACGGTACGCGCGTCCCAAAAGACAGCGCACGCGTACACGCCATGGGAGACGTGGACGAACTCAATAGCTGCTTAGGCGTGTTGCTCTCTGATGAGCTGCCAGCAGACATTGCCTCGGCGATCGCCCCCGCGCAACACGTATTGTTTGACCTCGGCAGCGAGCTCGCCGTACCCGGCTATTTTTTGATGAAGGCCGAACAAGTCGCGTATCTCGATGAGCAGCTCAGCATCTTTAATGCGCGGCTCGCACCACTCAAGGAATTTATTTTGCCTGGTGGTACGCGCACTGCATCGCTTGCGCACGTTGCCCGGAGCGTCTGTCGACGCGCCGAACGTTCGGTCGTGGCTCTACATCACGAGACACCCATGGGTCCGCTGCCACAGCAGTACCTCAATCGACTCTCAGACTTGTTGTTTGTTTTGGCAAGATGCCTGAACCAAGCCGCGCAGCATCCTGATTCGCTTTGGAAGCGTGACTAGTTATTTTTCATGAAGTCTCATGCGTTGCAACCGAAGTGCTTCGCCTTGCGCTTCTATAAGTAACTGTTGCCAATCGTCTGGGGGGTGGCCGCTCTCGAGCATTTTTCGAAACACCAAATAGGCATCATCACTGCTTTCATACGCCCGCTTAGTATTGTCATCGTTGACCCACACATACACAATCACTTTGGCTTGAGCGTGATAACGATAAAACAAACGATACTGTTGGAAAAATTTAGCGCGAAACCAGTGTTTGCGATTTGAGCCAAGGGTTGTGCCCTGTCGATACTCGGTCCTCGTTGGGTCTTGGGGTATCACGTCAAATGCTAGCTTCATGACAGCTGCTAATCGCTTGCTCACATTTTTTTTTACATACCCGACTGGATCTCTTTTTTTAAAGCTCTCGACTTGACTGACGAGCTGCTCAAGCTGCTTTAAGAAAAGTGGATGCGCAAAAATTGTCCAACCGTTGATAGTCAGCCCTTCACTCTTAGCGCTGCTCACTCATCATCTGCCGATAAGGGCTGATCCAAATCAACGTGGATATCCTCAACAAGAGATTGAATCCGTTGAACAAAAGCTGAGTCCATCGCCACTAATCGCTCAGGGTGGTTAGCCAGATCTCGGGCGAGGAAGCCCAGAAACGGATCCAGAGCGGGGTCGTTGATTTCAATGGTGTCGGCACGCGTGAGCATCACGCCGCCATCCGGAAGAATGGTGTAGTGAATCTTGTCACGTTTACCCAAACGTAAGGCACGGCGAACAGTTTCGGGCACCGTTGTTTGATAACGATCAGTGAGCGTGGATTCAACTTCAAGCGTGATGGGCATGATGCGTAAGGGACAAAGCTTCAATGGAGCATATAGTAATGCAATCGCATTGCCTCCGTCAAGAAATCAAATCTTTCATGAAAATTGATATCCTTTAGTTATCAATTCATCATTAACTTTCATTTTACATGAATCAATTCAACTTCTAGTATGTGGGGGTTCGTCCAATAACGGAATCTGGAGACCCCCATGAAAATAAAACTTATCAATGCGTTGTTGTTTGGCCTGGCTGTATCGCTTAGCGCCCCGACCCTGGCACAAGAGTGGCCGACCAAACCCGTTAAATTACTCGTTGGCGCCTCACCCGGCGGCGGCACAGATCAGATGGCCCGAGCCGTAGCAGACAAACTCACACCTCTGTGGGGCCAAACCGTGGTGGTCGAAAACAGGCCTGGCGCCTCAAACACACTTGCGGCTGATGTGACGGCCAAAGCAACGGATGGCCAAACCATGTTGATGGGCGTGTCGACCGCGCAAGCCATCGCACCGCATCTGCTCAAGCTCAACTACGACAACGCAAAAGATCTCATCCCCGTTGCTTTTACCGGCTCCGTGCCTAATGTACTTGTTGTCGCAGCCAATAGTCCCGTTAACAGCGTGCAAGACCTCGTCACACTGCTCAAGAGCAAACCCGGTCAACTGAATTTCGCCTCGAGCGGTGCAGGCAGCACACAGCATATCGCGGCCGAACTCTTTAAAGATCTGGCTGGCGTTAATGCCGTTCACGTTCCTTACAAAGGCAGCAGTCCTGCCATGATTGACCTGATCGCCGGACAGGTTCAATACGCCTTCGAAACTATGTCCTCGGCATTGCCTCAGATCCGTGGGGGCAAACTCAAAGCCCTCGGTGTTGCGAGCGACGCACGCAACCCACAACTGCCCGACACACCCACGATGAAAGAAGCAGGTGTCCCCTTGGTGATGAGTGCCTGGTATGGTGTCTATATGCCTGCCAATACACCTGCCGCAGTGATGAACAAAGTCAATGCGGATGTGAACAAAGTACTCAACATGCCCGACACCGCCAAACGCTTGGAAACCATCGGCGCGACGATTCAGCCTATGTCACAAGCCCAGTTCAAAGCGTTTCACGATGCTGAAAACAAACGCTATGCCGACGTGATCAAAAAGAACAACATTCAAGTCAATTAATTTTTTAAAAGCTGCACAGGAAGTGTATTTATGAAGATCAAAGCCGTCCGCGCCCGCGTGTTTGAATGGAAGGGAAAAACCGTTCCACCTCAGGGTAACTTTTGCTCAAACGCCATGGACTTGGTGTACTCAAAAAATGAAACTATGAGTACCTTCCGTTTCCATTCGTGGACAGTGGTCGAAATCGAGACTGACAACGGTATTGTCGGTCTCGGTAACGTCGCACTCGCACCAAAGATTGCCAAAGCCATCATCGATGAATATCTCGCGGCCATGGTGATTGGCGAAGACCCGTGGGATTACGAATATCTATGGCAAAAAATGTATCGCGGTACGCATGCCTGGGGACGTAAAGGCGTCGCCATGGCCGCAATCTCAGCCATCGATTTAGCCATCTGGGACATCCTTGGCAAAAGCGTCAATAAGCCCGTCTTTAAATTGCTCGGCGGTCGTACCAAAGAAAAAATCCCCTGCTATTACTCCAAGCTTTACCGCACCGATTTAAATGAAATGCAAAAAGAGGCGCAGACCTTTCTTGACCAAGGTTTCAAAGCCTTCAAAATGCGCTTTGGTTACGGCCCTGCACACCTGCAACAAGGTGTAGTTGAAAACCTCAAATCCGTTGCCGCTGTCCGCGAAGTCATCGGTGACGATACAGACCTCATGCTCGAGTGTTACATGGGCTGGAACTTGGAATACGCAAAACGCATGCTGCCCAAGCTGGAAAAATATGCACCACGTTGGCTAGAAGAACCGGTCATCGCTGATGATATCGATGGCTATGCTGAGCTCAATCAACTGACTAGCATCCCAATTTCCGGTGGAGAGCATGAGTTTTCTCTTTACGGCTTTAAGCAACTACTTGATCGCAAAGCGGTCTCGGTTGTGCAATACGACACGAACCGTGTCGGTGGCATTACTGCTGCACATAAGATTAATGCGCTCTGCGAAGCCTACAGTGTGCCGGTGATTCCTCATGCCGGCCAGATGCATAACTATCATCTGACGATGAGCACACTCGCCTCGCCGATGAGCGAATACTTTCCGATGTTCGACGTCGAAGTCGGCAACGAACTGTTTTATTACATCTTCGATGGTGAACCTGTTGCCAAAGATGGTTTTATCCAGCTTGACGACAATATCCCTGGACTCGGACTCACACTAAAGACCGAGTTTCTGAAAGACTTCAACATCATCGAGTAACTCATGACTGCACACCCCAGATATCAAGGCGTATTTCCCGTTGTCCCGACCATCTTTAAAGCGTCTGGAGAGCTGGACCTACCCAGTCAAAAGCGCTGTGTTGATTTTATGATTGACGCGGGCTCTCAGGGTTTGTGCATTATGGCAAACTTTTCTGAACAATTTTCAATCTCTGATGATGAGCGAGATCTGCTAACCCGAGAGCTTCTTGCGCATGTCGCAGGACGCGTACCTGTCATCGTCACGACGACACATTACGGCTCATTGATTTGTGCACAACGCAGCAAACGCGCGCAAGATCTTGGGGCTTCGATGGTGATGGTGATGCCGCCCTACCACGGCGCAACGATTCGGGTGCCTGAACAAAACATTTACGAATTTTTTGCAAAGGTCTCAGACGCCATTGACATTCCCATCATGATTCAAGATGCGCCCGTCAGTGGCACCACTTTGTCCGCCGCATTTCTAGCAAAAATGGCGACCGAAATCGCTAATGTCTCTTATTTCAAAATTGAGACCCCGGGTGCGGCCAGTAAGTTGCGTGAGCTCATCAAACTCGGTGGTGCTGCAATCGAAGGGCCTTGGGATGGTGAAGAAGCCATCACGCTGCTGCCCGATCTCGAAGCAGGCTGCACAGGCGCTATGACGGGTGGGGGCTACCCAGATGGTATCCGACAAATCATGGATCCCTGGTTTGCAGGCAAGCGTGAACAAGCGATCGATGCTTACACGCGCTGGTTGCCCTTGATCAATTACGAAAATCGCCAAGGTGGCATCTTGTCAGCCAAAGCACTCATGAAAGCGGGCGGCATCATCGACGCCGAGATGTCTCGCCACCCCTTTCCTGAGATGAATCCTGCGGTTCGTAACGGCTTGATTGAAACAGCTAAACGACTTGATCCCATGGTCTTTCACTGGGGCAAGTAAGCCACGGATGTCCACTCACAATACTCAGTTTCTGTCACGCTTCAGACGCTGAGTCCTGAGGATGCAGCATTGTTAAAAATGCTTTTGTTGCTGGCGAACTTGGGCGATCACGCTTGATTAAGCTGCCATAAGGATCAAGCGTGTTTTTAATCCGATAGCGCAGCACTTTGATTCGACCGCTATCGGCAAAAATCGCCGCAACAGACTCAGGGATGACGGCAATCATCTCTGTCCGCGCCACGATATCCGCGGTGGTCAAGATTGAGGACGTCTCAATCAAATTAGTCGGCAAAGCCAAGTGCTGATCACGAAACTCGCGCTCGATGACTGCGCGCATTGGACTGCCGGGCCCTTGGAGGATCCAAGGATACTGATGTAGAGCCTCTAGCGTGACCCTAGACTTTCCAGCCAGAGGATGATTGGCTGCCCCAACGATAGATAACACTTCATTGGCAATGGGTCGAAACGCGTAATCCTCATGCTTGACACTGACAATCCGGCCAATCACCAAGTCTAAATCACCTTGGTTAAGCGCCTCAATCAGCACATCGCTGGTCCCCGTCGAGATATTGATCGATAACATCGGATAGGCGCGACGCATCGCAATCAAGGCATCCGTCAAGCTCGCGGGCGAGGCCGCCATAATGCTTCCAATCGAAAGCGACCCATGAATACCCGAGTGCATGGCGTCAAGTTCACGTGCCAGAGACTCCAGACTCCCACGCAAACCCTGAAAGAAACCAAGAACAGTCTTGCCCGCGACGTTCAAGGTCAGTGTTCTGCCCGTTCGGTCAAAAATCTTTGTGCCTAACGCATCCTCAAGCTCATGCAACATTTTGGTGGCGGCGGGCTGCGTCATCCCCATCACCTGAGCGGCCGCACGTAAGGTCCGGTGCTCTTGAATGCTCAACAAGAGCGACACCTGTCGCATGCGCAGTCGATTTAATAAGGTGTGGGAATAGCTTGTCATGAGAGGGCATTCATTTTAATGATAACTTTTAGATATCAATCAATGATCAAGTTTCATTTTACTGGAATTGATTTATTACCTAGAATGGGTTGATCTAGGAAAAAAATATACAAAAGAGATACACATGCAAAACGACCTTCCCGTTGTCGTCCTGACGCTCGGCGATCCTTCTGGCATCGGTCCCGAGCTGATCGCTCGCCTGCTTGCGCAGCATCCTGTCTGCGCTTCAGCGAATGTCGTGATTGCCGGTGACCGCTGGCTATGGGAACAAGGCCAACAAATCGCAAATGTCACCGTGCCTACAACCAAGGTCGACTCTTTTGAGACCGTCCGCCAGCGACCCGAGCAACATTTACCTGCATTTTTGACGCTTCAGTCGATTGATTCACAAAACGTCACGATCGGTCAGGTCAGCGCGTTAAACGGTCAGTCTGTTTTAAAAATATTGGATGTTTGCATGGATGCCACATTGGCAGGACATGTCGATGCGATCTGTTTTGCACCACTGAATAAGCAAGCCATGAAAATGGGGGGTATGCAGCACGAAGACGAACTGCATCACTTTGCCGAACATTTAGGTGTGACAGGTTATTTCTGTGAGTTCAATACGCTCGGCAATCTGTGGACTTCACGCATCTCCTCACATGTCCCCCTTAAGGATGTGGCCCAGTACCTGAGTAAAGAACGAATTGAGCAAGCCTCGGAGCTCATCTACAAGGCACTGCTTGCCAGCGGCTTTGAAACACCCAAGATTGCGATTGCAGCCTTCAATCCACATGGTGGAGATGGCGGCTCTTGCGGTCGCGAAGAAATAGACATCATCGCGCCCGCAGTCGCCGCACTTCAAGCGAAAAGCTGGCCAACCGAAACGCCCTTTCATGGCCCCTTCCCGGCTGATACGATTTTCTTGAAAGCCCAGGCTGGCGAGTATCAGGCGATCGTCACCATGTATCACGACCAAGGCCAAATCGCGATCAAGCTACTCGGCTTTTCAAGAGGCGTTACCGTTCAAGGCGGTCTGCCGATCCCGATCACTACGCCGGCACACGGCACCGCCTACGATATCGCCGGCAAAGGTCAGGCCAGCGTCGAAGCAACCTGGCAAGCTTTTCAGATCGCGGCACGCATGGGTAAAGCCTGGCGCCAATGATTGATTGGCAAATTGTGATGGCGATGGCGATGTTTGCCTTCGCGTCCTCCATCACATCCGGCCCAAACAACATGATGTTGCTCAGCTCGGGCGTCAATTTCGGCTTTACGCGAACGATTCCCCACATGTTGGGGATTTCGTCGGGACACCTGGTGATGCTGCTCGCGATTGGTGCGGGCCTCGATCAACTTTTTCAAGTCTTTCCGCTTGGCTATCAGATCATGAAAGTAGTGGGTTTTTGCTACTTGCTTTATCTGGCTTGGCGAATCGCCTTTAATCAGACACCGCTCGAGCGCGGTGAAACAAAAGGCAAGCCGCTAGGATTTATTGGCGCCGCCCTGTTTCAATGGGTCAACCCAAAAGCGCTGCTGATGGCGATTACTTACTTTAGTAATTACATGCCAATCGATGCGTCCAATACGTTTATCTTTGCGACCTGTTTGATGTTTACCGCGATCAACTTGCCTTGCCTGAGTTTGTGGGTATTGCTTGGCATCCAACTCGAACGCGTGTTATCCAAGCCGCATCAGCGACAGATTTTTAATTGGGTCATGGCGCTTTTACTTGTTTTATCGATGGTGCCGGTATTGTTGACCTAGCGCTCACGCAGCGCAAGAAACAATCTGATCAAAATAATCGTCTCCGGAACCCCTGAGATATACGCATCGTAGTAATCAAAGCTTGACTCGGCAACACCTGGATCAAAACCTGAAAGCCCATCAAGATAGGCATACACTTGCCACGCAATCAAGGGGAGTAGCCAAAGCGTGCGGCCCTTATCCACCGCTTGTTTTTTAATCAGCCAGTACGCTAGCCCCATGAACGCTATTATAAAAAGCGCAAACAAACCCATCGGAATGCTGAGAAAGCCACCACTTTCCTCCAGAAAATCTGCTGCAGAGTTTGTCAGGAAATACGCCCCAATATTGAAAAAAGAGACGTAAAAATACATTTTCCAGAGCTCGGCCGGATTGTCGAAAGCCTTGAGCTTGACTGGTGCAACCTCTGGGATGGGGGGAGCGGTGACCGAAGGCGCTTCTGGAAGTGGAGATGCTACAGGCGCGCTTGATGTGGCCGATGGTATGTCGCTCGGCGCTTCCATTGCGTGCCCACAGGCACGACAAAAACGAGCATCCACTGGGTTTTTAGTGCCACACGCGGTGCAAAACGACATCACTCACCTCTTCTCAGATCAAATCAACGCAATAACCCACACTTTAAAGCATTCAGCCCAGCGTGTTTAACCCATTCTTTGGTAAGTGTTAAAGACTTAACCCACCGCGCGACGCACAGAATCCAGCGACATCAGTTTGAGTCGTGGTCCTGCCTTCATCATCTGACCAGGCAGCTGTCGCCCCATCATCTGCTCAACCTGCTTGGCTACGCCGATGAGTTTCTCTAGATCAATCCCAGTCTCGTAACCACACTCTTCAAGCAGATAGACCAAGTCCTCGGTACAAATATTCCCAGTCGCACCTGGTGCAAACGGACAGCCGCCCAAGCCTGCAATCGAGGACTCAAACTCACGCACGCCGAGTTGCAAACCATTCATCACGTTGGCCAGACCGACGCCACGCGTATTGTGGAAGTGCAGAGCAATTTCCATGTCTGGATATTTGTTGCGCACCGCATCCACCACGCGCGTCACCACAGGAGGTGTAGCCATGCCGGTGGTATCACCAAACGTAATATTACGAATACCGTGTGCATCGTAGGAGCCGACGATCTTTAAAATATTGTCGAGTGACACCTCGCCCTCAAAGGGGCAACCAAACGCAGTCGCGACCGCACCACGCAATTGGATATCCCATTGGCGGGCAATCGGCACCACTTCGGCAAAGTCCGCAATCGCTTGGTCGATTGACTTGTTGAGATTGGTCTTGCAATGGCTTTCGCTGGCAGAAATAAAGCCCACCATCATGTCGGCCTTGGCCGCTGCGGCACGCTCAGCGCCACGCGCATTCGGCACCAACACGGCAAGACGGACGTCTGGATTGCGGTGCACCTGGGCCAACACCTCGGCCGCATCGGCTAGTTGGGGAAGCGCACGGGGTGAAACAAACGACGTCGCCTCAATGCTACGCACACCGGCATCGATGAGTCCGTTGATCGTCGCGACCTTATGGGCGGTTGCGATGAACTCTGGTTCGGCCTGAAAACCATCACGGGTCCCGACTTCGGTGACCATCACAAACTTTTTGGATTGCGTTGACATAGTGAGTCTCGAAAAAAGAGTCGAATAATGAATTGAATATTACACAATCCCGCGGCTTCTAAGAGAGGAAATCGCCTCTGCACTAAACCCTAGCTGACCGAGAACGGCTTCGTTATCCACGCCCAAATCCGGAGGCGGACGATGGATCAGGCAAGGCTCGTCCGAAAACTTGATCGGAAAGCCCAACACATCTAGCCGACCGTGCTGCGGATGCTCAATCGTCAAGCGCATTTGCTGATGTTGTGTCTGTGGATCGTCAAACACCTCACCGATATTAAGCACACGCCCACACGGCACACCTGCTTCGTTGAGTTTTGCAATCCAGTGCGCGATCGGCTGTTGGCGGACTTTTTCGTCCAATGCCGCATTGATCGCCTCGCGATTGGCAAAGCGTAAGGTGTTGTTGGCAAACTCAGGACGCTCGCGTAGATGCTCGAGGTCGAGTGCAGCCAAGAGTTTGAAATAAAACGTATCGTTACTCGGTGCGATCGCAACCTGGCCGTCAGCGGCTTCAAACAAGCCGTAGGGCGAAGCCAGCGCGTGGTCATTGCCAGTGCGCAGAGGCAATTTCCCGGTTGCAAAATAATTGGTCGCCAAAAATGCCAACATGCTGGTCAAACCATCGGTCAGCGAGGTCGTGACCTCCTCGCCCTGCCCCGTACGTGCACGCCTGACCAAGGCCGCCAAAATACCCATCGCCGCATAGGAGCCCGCAATCAAATCCGAGATTGGAGGGGCTGCGCGCATCGGCGGCGCATTGGCGGCACCATTCACGCTCATAAAGCCACTCATGGCTTGCGCGACAAAATCAAAAGAGGGTCGATCCGCATAAGGACCGTCCAGGCCAAAGCCTGTGACATTGCAGCTTACCAGATCGGGCTTGATCTGAGAGAGCGCCTCTCGGCCAAAACCCATCTTGTCCATGATGCCTGGACGATAGTTGTTGACCACCACATCTGCGGTCTTGAGTAATTCACGCAAAATATCCTTGCCTTCAGACGTACGCAAATCTAGCGTGATCGAACGTTTGTTGCGATTAAAGGAGGCAAAGTAATAAGAGTAGCCATTGGGCGCTTCGCCCTGCTGACGTACAGGATCACCACCTTTAGGGTCCTCGATCTTAATGACCTCGGCACCCATGTCGGCAAGAAACATCGTACAAAACGGACCGGACAAAATTCGCGTCAGGTCTACGACTCGGATACCTTGAAGCTGCATGGTGTGCGTGACGCCTTTGATCTTTACCCAGCAGCACTCAAGCTCGCCGCATGCGCCTGCTCGTCCGCGTGATACGAAGACCGCACCATCGCCCCCACCGCCGCATGATGAAAGCCCATCGCATAGGCTTCACGTTCAAACATCTTGAACGTATCAGGATGGACGTAACGCAGCACCGGCAAATGGTGCTCCGAGGGCTGCAGGTACTGGCCAATAGTCAGCATCTCAACATCGTGCGCGCGCATGTCACGCATCGCCTGCAGGATTTCCTCATCGGTTTCACCCAGACCCAGCATCAGACCGGACTTGGTCGGGGTATTGGGGTGGCGCTTTTTAAATTCCTGAAGCAGCTTGAGCGAGTGCATGTAGTCCGAGCCTGGTCGGGCTTGTTTATACAAGCGTGGCACGGTCTCGAGGTTGTGGTTCATCACATCGGGTGGGCCACCATCCAGAATCTCGAGCGCGCGATCCAGACGTCCACGGAAGTCAGGCACCAAGACCTCGATACGTGTCTCAGGTGAGAGTTCACGCACCTTTTGAATGCACTCCACAAAATGCCCCGCGCCACCGTCACGCAGATCGTCACGATCCACGGAGGTGATCACCACATAGGTCAGCTTGAGTGCGGCGATGGTCCGCGCAAGGTTGACGGGCTCGTCGACGTCAAGCGGATCGGGGCGGCCATGGCCCACATCGCAAAAGGGACAACGACGGGTGCACTTGTCACCCATGATCATAAAGGTCGCCGTGCCTTTGCCGAAACACTCACCGATGTTGGGGCAAGAGGCTTCTTCGCACACGGTGTGCAGATTGTGCTCGCGCAAGATGCGCTTGATGTCGTAAAACCTGGAGCCTGCGGGCGCTGCCTTGACACGGATCCAGTCCGGTTTTTTCAGGCGCTCGGCTGCGACAACCTTGATCGGAATGCGCGAGGTTTTGGCCTGCGCTTTCTGCTTTTGGGTCGCATCGTAGGGCGCTGCAGCGGGAGGTGCGGCTACCGAGGTTTGTTCAGGTTGTGTGGACATGATGTACGTGGGCGTTTGTGCGCCCAACCGTTCAGTAATAGTGATTAATCATTTTACCCGCGGACGCGCCTCAAACTACGGATAAACCACAGAACCTTACAATTTGTTGGGACAATGTTTGCGCGACCTCCTCCCAGCTCGCCTTGACGCCATATTGCGCCATGCAAACCGTCTGCAAGCCCGCATAACCACAGGGGTTAATGCCGTCAAAGGGCGTCAGATCCATATCCACATTGAGCGCCATGCCATGATAGGTGCTGCCGTTGCGAACCTTGATGCCCAAGGCAGCGATTTTAGCGAGCTCAACTGGAAAAGATGCGGGATCCGAGGCTGGGTCTGCGATTGCCGCAGCGGATGATGACTGACGCACAGGCACATACACCCCGGGTGCGCCTTCTTTGCGGCAAGCATCCTCGATGCCGTAAATCCTGAGCGTCTCAATCGTTGCGTCTTCAATCTGAGACACCATGGCCTTGATATAGCGACCAGAGCGTTTGAGATCTGCGAGGATATACGCCATCACCTGCCCGGGACCGTGATAGGTCACCTGACCGCCACGGTCGGTTTGAACGACAGGGATACTGCCAGGATTGAGCAGGTGTTCGGGCTTGCTGGCCTGACCGAGGGTGTAGACAGGCTCGTGTTCAACGAGCCAGATCTCATCTGGTGTCTCAGCCGTTCGTGCTTCGGTAAATGCCTGCATGGCGCGCCAAACAGGCTCGTACGGCGTCGGACGTGGCCATATGTGACTCAAGATTAGCCAATCACAGCACGATCGACACCATGGGGTGTCCGTGCAGGGCTTTATACAAGTTATCGAGCTGCTCACGCGAGGTAGCATTCACTGTAAAGGTCAGCCCCATGTAGTTGCCGGCTTTGCTCGGACGCATCTCGACCGTCGCAGGGTCAAAGGCGGGGTCAAATTCGAGCACGAGTGCGGTTAAAACCTGAGCGAGCTCAGGATGTTGCTTTCCCATCACCTTGATGGGAAAGGCACTCGGATACTCAATCAGCGATTCGTTTTCAGGAATAGTCACTTATATTGCCACCAAAGTTTGCAGGCATGTACCAGCAGGCACGTCATACCCAGGCGCTTAGAAACTTCGCGTCACACCAACGCCGCGATCCGTGCATCATAAGCCGCACGCAGTTTTTGATAAACCGGACCCGCCTTGCCTGAGCCGACGGGCTTGCCATCAAGCTCGACGACAGGCAAGACCTCACGCGTGGCCGACGACATCAATAACTCATCGGCCGCTCGGGTTTCCGCCTCAGACACGACACGCAACTCAAAGGGGATACCGACTTCGGCACACAGCTCTTCAAACAATCCATAACGGATGCCTTCGAGCACCAAGTGATTTTTCAACGGTGCGATCACCTTGCCATTTTGGACAACCCAGATGTTGCACGTCGCACCCTCGGTCAGGTTGCCATCACGGAACTGAACCACCTCATCCACCTCCGCATCGACCGCAGCTTGCTTGGCAAGCACGTTACCAAGCAGCGAAACAGACTTGATATCGCAATGCAACCACCGCTCGTCGAGGAGGCTCACCAGACGCACGCCTTTTTCACGCATCGCGGCGTTCGGTGGCGACATCGGGGAGACCATGGCAAACACGGTCGGCGTCACAGCGGGTGAGGGGTAGCCGTGATCACGCTTGGCGACACCACGGCTAATCTGTATGTAGACCATGCAAGTATTGTCGGGCGCCTTGGCCACAAGGTCATTGACCAGGCCTTCCCACTGCACCTTTGTCATGGGCTGCTGAATGTGGATCTTTGCCAGACTGCGCTCCAGGCGCGCAAGGTGTTGTGCCATACGAAACGGCTTGCCGTGATAGATCGGCACGACCTCGTAGACCCCGTCACCAAAAATAAAACCGCGATCGAGCACAGAAATTTTGGCTTCGGACAGCGGCCCGAAAACACCATTCAAATAGACAATCGGATCACCCGATACACCTTGAATCAACATGTTCTGAACCATTTTTAGCTATGCTCTCTCAAAAAAATCAATCAGGTTTTTTACGGAACCACAATCTCACTGAGTCAACCGTACGACCCACAAAGCCAGCGCGCTCGACAGGGTCTAGGACCAACAACGGCCGCGTTAACAACATCTTGTCGCCTAGCATCAGGGTCAGCGTACCCACGCGCTCATTCTTGGCCAGTGGCGCAAACAATGGATCTGGACGCTTGGCAATGGGTTTGACCTCACTCGCCTTACCACGCGGCACCGTCACCCAGAGTGGCTCAGAGACACCCAGTTTTGTGGAGTCGACCTTACCCTGCCAAACCTCTGCCTCAACCGCAGCGTGTGTCTGATCAAACAGCTTGACCGTTTCAAAGTTTTGGAAGGTCCAGTTCAAAAGCTTGAGACTTTCCTCTGCACGCGTGGCCATGCTGTCAGAACCAACGATGACAGTAATGACGCGACGGTCACCACGCTTTGCGGTTGCAATCAAACAATACCCTGCTGCGTCCGTATGTCCAGTTTTCATACCATCGACTGAAGGGTCGGCCCACAACAAACGGTTGCGATTGGATTGCTTGATTTTGTTGTACGTGAACTCACGCATGGAGTAGTACGGAAAATAATCAGGGTGATCCGTAATCATCTGGCGGGCGATCGTGGCCAGATCGCGCACTGTTGTGAAGTGTTGCGGGTCGGGCAATCCGGTCGTATTCATGAAGACGGTATTGGTCATCCCCAAGCGACGAGCTTCCTCGTTCATCGTCGCCACAAAAGCAGACTCGCTACCCGAGACCGCTTCGGCCAAGGCGACGGAGGCATCATTGCCCGACTGGATAATCACGCCTTTGATGAGCTCATCGACGGTGACCGGTTTGCGCGGTTCAATAAACATCCGTGAACCGCGTGTTTTCCAGGCGAACTGAGATACGTTGGCCTGCTGGTCCAGCGCGATACGTTTTTCTTTTAGGGCATTAAACGCAACATAGGCCGTCATGATTTTAGTCAGCGAGGCGGGCTCGATTTTCATGTCGGGATTGGAGGATGCGACGACCTGACCGCTAGTCACATCCACCGTGATCCAAGCCTTGGCTGCAATCGCAGGTATTGGCACTGCAGACAGATCACCTACCTGAAAAGGCGTGAACGGCGACGGCATAGTCGCAGCAGTCGCGGCATTCGAAGGTGTGGCGGGCGCTGAAGCAGGGGGCGTCTTGTCTTTTGGCGTTTTCTGCGCCCAGGCAGGCGCAAAACCTGAAGCAGTCAGCGTGGCAAGCGTTACCACTACAGCAATTGCGACCGAAAAGATGCTGCGTCGGGCGGCGCAAAGATGGTGGTTAAGCATAAGAGGTACTCACTGTCATAAACAACCTATTATAGGCACGACCATCCCGACCCGACCACGACTGAAACGAAATTTACTTAGCAAATTTATAAGGCTTTCAGCCGCGTCTGCACCAATTGGCGTAACACCAGTAATTTGCCGTGAAAGAAATGTCCTGCCTCGGGAATCACGACCACAGGCATGCCGAGCGGACGCGCCCATTCCATCACCTCGGACAGCGGCACGACCTCGTCGAGCTCACCGTGAATCACCAAGGCATCCTCAGGCGCCTTGGCCTCGCTATGGCGAAACCGCAGCGCCGCCGAACCCGTCAAGATGACAATATCAGGCAGATTTTTACCGAGTCTTTCCCACTGTGCGTAAAGCTGAACCCCGATGGAGGTCCCAAAAGAAAATCCTCCGAGCACCCAAGGCTTGGCCGCGATCTCGGGGTAACGCACACGAAACTGTTCGACGAGCGCCGCCATGTCTTGCAACTCGCCCTTACCGTGATCGAAGGTCCCACCTGAGGCGCCAATCCCCCGAAAATTGGGGCGTAAGGCCACCAAGCCTTGCTGCACGCACGCCCTCGACAAAGTCGTCACGACTTTATTGTCTCGTGTCCCGCCTTGTGAGGGATTGGGATGCAAAATAAGCGCCCAACCTGTGGGTATGCTTTCTGGCCAATCAATCGCGCAATCAATGAGGCCAGCCAGGCCATCAAAACTCGTATTTTCTGTATGAGCAGGCATAAGTCCGCGTGTAAAAATTAAATTAAAGACATCACGTTAGCATCGCAGCGAAATCGTAAGAACACTCAACGTGTTTTTACCCCGCGCACACTTGTGATCCATTGTGCCACTTGCTCAGCAGCCTGATCGGTTGCTGTACGCAAAGCCAATGCGCCGCCTGGGGCATCTTGAGTCGCTGCAGGCACGCGGATATTGATCAAGCGCTGACTAATGACCTCAGACCCGCGCATCAGCACGGCTTGCAGCGTCAGCTGTGCTTGGCTAGAGACCCCATCAGTAGAAAACGTTTGTTCGAACCGCTGAAGATTTAAACGCAATTGCGGCACGTCGCCGCCAAAATTTTGCCCAAGAACAGCGCCCTGCAAGGACAGGCGATCCACGATGCGTTGCGTCACAAGACGCGCAGGCGGTGCAACCCAGCGATAAGTTGCAAAAGCTTGAGGCTGACCCTGATCGCCAACACGCCAAACCACCGTTGTCTCTGTCAACAACGAGGCGGAGTTTGCAGGGGGCACCACAATGGGCGGCATCTCAGGCAAGGCGGCTGTTGCAGCACTGCCAGCGCCTGCAAACGCCCCCGCACCCAAATCGAGTTGCGTTGGAGCTGTCGCGCGATCGCCCAGAGCGCATGCCGTCAGCACGCTCACGATCCCAAGCGTAGTCACCAACCTCATGATGGATACAAAAATCATATTGCCCGTATTGTGAGTCCGCGTACTGTACATGATGGGGGTCATCTCGATATCCTCAGCGCCCTGCGGCGCCAAAACCTGAAAATCCTGGCTCGCCAGGACCCGCTTTAGAACGTGGCGAACCAAAAATCAGCGACTGGGGGGACTGTCCTAACTGACGCGCCGTTTGCGTGAACGCTTGCGACGCTTCGGTCGCGCTCAGCGTCAACATCGAGAGGTCTGGCAGTGTCGATCCCCTGAACTGCGCGACCGCCTCGCGGATATCCTTGAGGCTCTTGCTCACCTGCACCATCGTGCCACTTGGTGCATTAAAACCGTCCAGTGTTTTCTGTGCAGAAAGCGTGAGCTTACGCACATCTACGACCGCTTCATCGACACGCTTGCCCGTAACCGTCAGCCCATCAATCAGCGCCGGAACCTTAGCAAGCCCTGGCTCAAGTAACACCATTGAGCGATTGAGCTGATCAGTTAAAGACGCCACATTGCGCAAGGTTGCACTGAAAGCTTCAATATTTTCCTCGTTGGAAATTTTGTTAATACTCTGCAATAAACCCTCAACGGCGGGCGCCATCGCGTTGGCCTGTGCAATCAAACGATCAAGGAAGTTAGGTCGAATCGGGATTTGCTGTATATCATTCAGCGAAGACACGAGCCGTTTCTTCGAGGTCCCATCATCTCGTAGCTCAACGTTAGAGATCCCAGTCACTCCCGCAATCACAATCTCTGCCCAAGTGGCTTCGGTAATCGGCGTTTTCGGATCAATGCCAATCAAAATCAATACCTTGCCAGGGTTCTCTGGCACAAAACGCAGGGACTCCACGTTGCCGACAGGCACACCCTGATAGCGGACTTTCGACTGCACCGACAGGCCCGTGACAGGAGAAGTCGCAATCAACTCATAGGGAATGCGCGGTAGATTTTTCTTGCTCACCCAAATCGCCGTTACACCGGCAGCGATCACCAGCAGCAGCGTAAATAGTCCCGCCAAGAGGGCATGACTACGGTTTTCCATGATTCTGTTCCTTGAGATGATTCACGCCAAACGCACGAACCGCACGTTCGCCATGGAAGAACGCATCGAGGAAAGGATGTTTGACTTTCATCACCTCCTCGAGCGTGCCCTCTGCTAACACTTTCTTTTCCGCTAACACCGCCACGCGCGAAGACAAGGCTGCAATCGTATCGAGATCATGCGTCACCATGACGACAGTAAAACCCAACTCATGATGGAGCGCGCGGATCAGTTCGACAAATTCGTCGGCGCGTTGCGGATCGAGCCCTGCTGTTGGCTCATCGAGAAATAATAATTCTGGATCCAAGGCCAACGCGCGTGCCAAGGCTACACGCTTGACCATACCACCCGAGAGATCCGAGGGCATCAAGGCAGCGTCGCTCGCCGTCATGCCCATCCAACTCAGCCGCATCAACACCACCTCGCGGATCAAATCCTCTGGAAGATTACGCATCTCTCGCAGGGGTAGCGCGATATTATCAAACACGGGTAACGCAGAAAATAGCGCCCCCGCCTGAAACAGCATTCCCCATCGATGCGTCAGGTCCACACGCTCAGCGCCCACATAATCGTGTACGGGTCGACCAAACACTTTGACAACGCCAGCTTTCGGACGATCCAGACCCAATATCTGTCGTAATAATGTCGTCTTACCCGAACCAGAACCACCCACCAAGGCAAGAATTTCCTTGGGGTAAATGTTTAAATTCAAATCCTGGTGGACGACATGTGTGCCAAAAGCCGTCGTGAGATGATCCACCTCGATAATAGGCGGCACCGAAGTATCCGTTACCTCAGTATTGGCGATGTGAGCGTCGATCACGGGTGTGTCCATGCTCAAATTCCCATCTCATTAAAGAGGATGGCATACAGCGCATCGATCAAAATCACCCCCGTAATCGCCGTCACCACTGAGGCTGTTGTCCCGCGTCCCAAACTCTCTGTGTTGGGCTCAATCCTTAAACCAAAGTGGCAGGCGATCAACGCTATCCAGGCACCAAAGGTCACACCCTTGATCAAACTGATCTTGTAATTGGTCAGGCCCACCGCGTCTGGCAACTCGCTAAAGAACCATTGCATTGACAGACCGAGCTGCCACTTTGCAGCCAACATACCGCCCAGCAACGCGATCGCATCGGTCCACAAGACCAACAATGGCATTGCAATCGCCAACGCAATCACACGCGGCAAAATCAGGCGCTGACCGTGAGAAATCCCCATGACCTCCATGGCATCAAGCTCCTGCGTCACTCGCATCACGCCAATCTGCGCCGTGATCGAGGAACCAGACCGACCCGCCACCAAAATCGCAGCCAGAACGGGGCCCAACTCGCGCACCGTGGCGATGCCCAGAAGCTTGACAATGAACTGACCGGCGCCAAACACCGCAAGCTGCTGCGCCGACAGGTAGGACAACACGACACCAATCAAAAAGCCCACCAGCGCCGTGATGCCCAAGGCCTGTGTTCCCACACGATAGACCTGCGCAGAAATCTCTCGCCAGGGACCATGCAGCGGGTGGCGCAACAGTCTGACAAAATCCAATATAAAACCACCAAGCAACAGCATTAATTTGCGACCATGTTCCGCGATCACAAACAGACCCATCCCGATGGCGAGAAGCCAGGCCAGCCAATCTCTTGGCGAGGCCGCAGGCGCTTTTTCTAAGGGGTGTTCCGCCAAAATATCAAAGAGCGCCTGCTGACCTGGGGTCAGTTGGGTGCCAGCTGGGATTTTTTGCTTCCACTGGGTCCAAAGCAACTGCGCCCCTACGGCGTCGAGCAAACCAATTCCAGAGAGATCCCACGCCGTTGCAGCTTGAGTCGCTGAGAGGGATTTTCTACGTCGATCGACCTCGCCCTTGACGGCAAAGGCTTGCACATTCCAGTCCCCCTTCAGCACACAACGCCCACCGTCCATCGTCACGACCGCAGCAAGGGTCGTCGCCCCGGTTGCCGTGCTGGTCACGGCACTGCTCGCAGGACTGATCGACGTGCGGGTTGCAGCTGCGGAAACCTGAGGGGATGCGGGTGGTGGAGTAAGCGCCATAAAACCGTGGAATCCGTCAAAAAATACGACTTTTATTTAGACTGATTTCCTCCATCATAATTCACCCCGTAAAATCACGTGATGCGCATTTCCGCCCACGACCATCCAATCCATGCTTTTCCGAGTCCCGAGGACTTGCTCGAGAGAATCGCCGAGGCACTGCCCGGCTTTGGCGCAATCGATTGGGTCCGCAGCACTGGCTCGACCAATACGGACCTTTCACTGCGTGCTCAACGAGCAAGAGCGCAACAACCAACACCCCCTCGCCCCTGGTTGCTCGGTGCGCACCTGCAAACCGCCGGCAAAGGCCGTGCCGGTCGCCCCTGGACCAACGAGGCAGGCTCCACACTGATGTTTTCCTGCGCCTTTGCGACTGAAATCCCCTTGACGCAGCTGCCAGGGATTGCACCCGCACTCGGTGTCACGACCTGCCTAGCGTTACGGTCCCTATTGGGTGTACAGCGAAATGATCCAATGCTCGAGTCCCTGACCCTCAAGTGGCCCAACGATCTACAGTGGCATGGCGCTAAGCTTGCTGGACTGTTGATTGAAACCGCGCCCTCCTCCACAGTAGTAGTGGGCATGGGACTTAATCTGCGCGGCGCGGCAGCACTGAGCGCGGAACTCAGTCGAGAAATTGCGGATCTGAGCCAAATAGAACAAGCGTGCAACAGAGCTATTGACCCCGCGAACCTCGTCGCGCACATCGCCCAGGCCTGGCAACACGCCCTGCATGACTATGCTGCCAACGGTTACACAGCTTTTACACACTCTTTTGATATAGTAGACGCACTGGCTGGACAATCCGTGCAAGTGATGGATCAGGGCAATATTCTCCATCAAGGCATCGCCCAAGGGACTGATTCGCTCGGTCGCCTGCGCGTGAGGACGGAAACTGGCGTAGTACCCGTGCTGGTAGGCGATGTCTCGATTCGCCCTGCGCACCCACTTAAAGGGACACCATGATCGTTTTGCTAGACGTTGGCAACAGTCGGCTCAAACTCGGTTGGTATCACCCAAGACTTGGGCGTGAGGCCGCTGTCCACGCGATTGCACTCAATCCCTTGGCGCAGCTTCCTGAGCGCCTGCGCAAATGGATGGCAGGCTTGCCGATGCAACCGCGCGCAGCCGTGGGCGTCAATGTCGCAGGCAGTGTGGTGGCAGAAATGCTGGTAGAGGTCTTTCAAGCCGCCAGCTGTCAGCTCAGTTGGAACGCGCCTGCTGCGACTCAGCTTGACGTTCAAAACGGCTATGAACAGCCTGAGCAACTGGGTGCCGATCGCTGGGCATCCATGCTTGGGGTCTCCGGTCATTTTCCCAAAGCGCACCCCCCTTTGGTATTAGCGACCTTTGGGACTGCAACGACCATCGACACCCTCAGCCCAGAAAAACGGTTTGAAGGCGGGCTGATCCTGCCTGGTCCCGCGCTGATGCGACAGTCACTGGCCCAAGGCACGGCTAACCTGCCGTTGGCGAGCGGTGTGGGCTCGGACTATCCCACCCATACCTTACAAGCCATCGCCACGGGCGTTGTGGCTGCGCAAACCGGCGCTGTCTGGCGCCAGTGCGAAATCACCCGTCAACGCTTTGGCGTGGCGCCGACGCTCTGTGTGAGCGGCGGAGGGTGGCCCGAAGTTGAAAAAGAAGTCCGCCGCATGCTGGCACCGCTCGAGATCAAATTCATCGCTCACCCAGTGCTTGACGGTCTTGCGCGCGTGTTGCAGAGCACTCAAGTTTGACTCCAATGCTGTCGCCTATTACAGTGCGCCCATAGGGGATCCCCGCATGAGAGCTGTTTTCGTTATTTTGATGCTGATTAATCTGGGTATCTTTGGTCTCGGCCAAGGCTGGTTTGGCACGCCTCGGTCTGAGGCCGGTCGCACTGCGACCAATCGACTGCCTGTCCCGCTTAACGCAGAGGCTGCAAAGCTTGGTCCCGTGCAACTTCAAACTCGTTGATGTGCTGCACAATACGGGCTGTCGCGCCAGTATGTAACCCCACCCACTCCTGACCTAAACGGCCCCGCTCGCTGAGCGCCTCGGGCTCCTTGAGCCAATTGAGTGCTGTCGCCACCGCGCGCAAGGCAGGGTCTACGAGCTCAGAGCGCTGAATCTTAATCGCCGCACCGGCGGCCACTGCGCCCTGGACCGCATCCGCAAAATTGCGCGCAAAGGGCCCGACGATGACGGGTGTGCCTATCGCACACGCTTCGATCAGGTTTTGACCGCCATGTGGAGCAAAACTACCCGCCACAATCGCCACATCACTCGCCGCATAAAAGAAAGGCATCTCACCCAAGGTATCACCCAACACCACCTGCACCTCCGACAACTCGCGATCGGCATGCGTGTTGTGACGAATCACTGACCACCGCACAAAACGCAGTCCTGACTGCTCCAACAAAGCAGCCGCCTCGTCAAAACGTTGTGGGTGGCGCGGGATCAAGAAAAACAGGGGAGGCGGTGACGCAGGCAGAGGTGCTGAAGAAGCAGAAAGACCGGCATCACCCGCCGAGGAAGCAGAAAGATCTGAAGGCGTCGCGGCTACAGGCAACGGAGTCAAGATCGGATCAAAATGCACTGCATGCGCAGAGTAATCCTCAGGCATCACCTCGGGGTGGGTCAACTGATGTTTGATCGCCGCAACGAACATCGCGTCCTCACCCTCACGCGTACTCGCAATCGAGATCACGGGGCGCGTCAGATGCTGTCGCCAAGCGCGACCCGCATCTACGGCAAGTATGGGCAACACCACATCAAACTTTAAATTACCAACGATCTGGACGTTTGAGGCACCGACCTCAAACAGCCTGCGTGCGTCGTCTTCGGTTTGAGCTAGCACCAGATCGATACTGGCATAGGCATCGCGCATCAGACTTAAGAAAAGCTGATCGATGCGACGCACGTGCGTCTGCGCACGCTCAGAAAATCGCGCGCTCGCCAAGATCATTGGTACATCGGCTGCTTGAGCCTGGTCCAGTAGATTAGGCCACACCTCACGCTCAATCAAGATTCCCAGTCTGGGTCGATAATGCTTAAAAAATCGGCGCGTCGCACCCGGAAAATCATAGGGCAACCATTGCTGTCGCAACTGACCCGTCGCGATCTCGGCTGCAAATAACTTTGCGCCCTCGGCACGACCCGTAGGCGTGGTGTGCGTCAACAACACACGATCACCGCGCGACAACAAAGACACAATCAAAGAGTGCGTTGCACGCGTCTCACCGAGACTAACCGCATGCACCCAGACTGGAGCCTCTCCATCCCAAGGGAGCGCATAGGAAGCAAAGCGATCGGCCGAGAAAATTTGCCAATCACCGCCGGCGCGCCGAGCACGCCAATACATCCATCCCCAGATCAGGGGGGACAGCAATCTCAAAAGGAGGGTATATGCCTGTTGTGCCATTCCGAGATACTAGCGCAGAGCGTCGTTCAATGCACTTAAAACTGTCTCTCGGGTGGGAGATTTGCCACGATCACCCAGCTTGCGGTAAAACCAGATCCCACCAGAGGCGTTCTCACAGGGGTTGATGCCTTGTAGATGCCTATTGTCGGGCGACCTAAAGCCGCCGAGAGGTGGGTTAAGCCACTATCCAGACCGACCATCAGCCTAGCCCCTGCTAAACAGCGGGCCGCTTCGGTCAAATCCATACGCGGCAGCACCAGCGCATTGGAACGCCCCGCGACCAGCTCTTGGGCGCGGCGCATTTCAGATTCATTACCCGACAAGATCTTGAGCTGTAAACCTTGCTCTGTTAAACGATCAAACACCGCATGCCAATCCTCGGCAGGCCAGAGCTTGTCATCACGACTGGCCGAGGGCATGATCACGGCATACGCATCCTCGTGCGTACGTAATACCCGCGCCTCGTCCTCGAACGCATGCAAACCAAAGTCAGGTTCGCCCTCGTAGGTGTACCCAAATGTTGCCGCCGCCAACTCACGCTGACGCGTCACGGCTGGCTGCCAAAATTTCACACGATGTCGTACATCATAAAAAAAGCAAGCGAGCGGCTCGCGGGCGGAAGTAAAACCAAGACCGTGCTTGGTGCCAGACGCCATGCGGGTGAGCCAAACGGATTTCAATAACGCTTGCATGTCCAGAACGATGTCATAGCGACGCGCACGCAGATTGAGCTCTAGCGTCTGGCGTTCCGCACGGACCTCGGCTGACCACCAGGCTTTGCGCCAGCGGCGATGTGCCACGGGAATCACCTCGTTGACCGCAGGATGCCAAGCAGGAATCTGCGCAAAACTGTCCTCCACTAACCAATCGATCTGCGCATCCGGTACATGCCGCGCAATATCAGAGATCGCAGGCAACATATGGATCAAATCGCCTAACGAGGACGTGCGAACGATTAGGATTTTAGTGGTCATGGCCTTTAGTTCGAGGGAGACTTTAGCGCCACCAACACCTCATCCACCCCCACCCGCCAATCCGGCAAACTCACACCAAACGCCTGCCGTACCTTACTCGTATCTAAACAAGAATTCATTGGCCGAGTCGCAGCCACCGGATAGTCCTCAGTCCGGATCGCCGCAATCGCCTCATCCGCAACCTTGATCGGCCAACCCGCAACACGCGCCTGCGCAATCACATAGCTCGCATAGGCATGCCAGTTAGTCACGCCACCTGCAGTCAGGTGATAGACACCCCAGCGCGGATCGTCTGCGGGCTGTCCAGCCATCACATTCAAAATCTGCGTCGTCGTCTCAGCGATCAGAGCCGCCGAAGTAGGCGCTCCGACCTGATCGGCCACCACTCTCAACGCATCCCGCTCCTGCGCGAGCTTGAGCATGGTCTTTAAAAAGTTACCACCGTGTGCGCCCACAACCCAGCTTGTCCGAAAGATCAAATGTCTCGGGCATGCCTCAGACACAGCTTGTTCGCCCGCAAGCTTGCTCCGGCCATACGCCGACAACGGCTGCGTCTCGTCCGTCTCAATATAGGGTGCCTGTTTTGTCCCAGCGTACACATAGTCCGTGGAATAGTGCACCACGCATGCGCCCACTGCATGAGCAGCCTTGGCGAGCAAGCCAGGCGCGACAGCATTGATCGTATGTGCGAGCTCAGTCTCAGTTTCGGCGCGATCAACCGCGGTGTAGGCCGTTGCATTAACGATGATGCTTGGTTTGACGCGAGAGACGAGTGCCGAGATTGGACAGTCTGCAGCAGAACCAACGCCTGCCAGACTGAGATCTAACTCTGTGCGGGTGCAGACTATCACCTCTCCCAGAGCCTGAAGAGAGGATTTCAGCGCATGGCCGACCTGGCCGTTGCCACCAATTAGGAGAATTGTGTTTTTCATGCGTAAATTATGCACCAACATTTGCGCTCTTCCTTCTTGCTAAGCAACACCGTATAAATTAAAATTAAAATAAATGGGTTGCGACTACGCGGCCGGCGTTGGGCTCCTGGTATTACAGGAGCCCTTCTGCTTTTTAACTCCCACAACCCACTCATGGGAATACTTTTAGCCCCGTTCCTAAGTGATCTCCAGATCTATCGCGATAATATTTAGCATGAAGCACATCCCCCGCACGATTCGCCTGACTTGGCCGGAGTACGCTCAAACCAATCGACGTGCGGGGGAGATTCACCCGTTCATGTCCAACCGACATCAAACGGCCAACGTCGCCACTCCCACCACTAACAAAAACCATAACGACAACCGCCGAATCAAATGTGCGCTGCCTTTTAAGGCCTTGTGAAACAAAAACGTCCCCAACAAAGTCGAGACGATATAGACCGGGATAAACGAAACCGTATACACAATCTGAGAAAAGTTGACCAAGTCTTTAAAGACAAAGAACGTGAGCGTTGCGATCTGGGCGATTGCAAAAAACATCATAAAAAACGCACGGACAACCTGGGGGCTGAGGGACTTGTCACTGAGTAGATACACCACCAAGGGTGGTCCGCCGACACCCGCCAACGCCGTTAAAGCGCCCGAGGTCACGCCCACGACCCACGCCTGCAAACGACCACGTGGGCCGTTGTAAGTCCAGCCCACCAACATGATCGCAGCCAAAATCGCCACCGTGCAACCAATCACACGACGAATCATCATCGGATCAAGCACCTCGATCAACCAGACACCAATGGGCACGCCGACCAAAGAGGGCACAATCATGGCCCAGACTACTGGCCAAGGCGTGGTCTTCCACGTCTCAGGTAGCGACTGCACCGACGTTACAAAATTAAGTAACAGCACCACCACAACCAAATCGGCGGGTGACATAAAGAAACTGAAAAACGGCGCGAGCACTAGCCCACCGCCAAATCCCGTAAATGAACGGATGGTCCCGGCCAACAACACCGTCGCGCACATCAAGATAAAAACAGGGATCGAAGGGAACAGCTGATGCCACAGATCTAAAACCATTAGTGCTCTTTAAAAGCACCGATTACAGTGCAGTTGAAACATTGGGGGCCACTAAAAATCATGCGATGGCCTCAAGCCCTTTTTTCTGGATCACTGTGAGTAATCGTAAGGCAGGACCCCCAGGCTTTTTAACGCCGCGCTCCCAGTCTGAGACAAGATTTCTTGAAACATTCAGATACCGCGCAAAAACAGGTTGTGAAATATGTTCGCGCATTCGGATGGCTTTGATCTCTTCTGGGGCGAGGGCATGCACTGGCGATAAGCATGCCTCATCAAACTCCCGCATCGTCTGCTTATCAATTGCATCGATTTCGTGCAAGGCCTCCATCGTTTCATGGACGGCGGCGAAAGCTTCACTACGATATTTTTTAACCATTTGTCGTTACCTCTTCAAATTGACCGCTTTCAGTCAATTTTCGAATTTGGTTGTCTGACAGAGCTAGGATTGACTTCGCAGCCTTCTTAAACTGCTCCACCTCATCATCACGGATGTTACCGACGTTGCTTTTTGGGAAACCGTAGACAAAAAATGCTTTCTTGCCTTCCCTGTAAATAACAATGCTGCGATAACCGCTAGACTTTCCAGCACCAGGACGGGCAATTCGCTGCTTTATTACCCCGCCGCCGAGGTCTGCATCAATCAAGCCTTTTTCCGCACGCTCCACTGCATCCAAAAGGGATTCAGCCGAGATCTTCTCTTTTCGAGCGAATCGCTCGAACCACGCATTTTTAAAAACTCGCAAACCAATCTACCTCAAAGACAAACCCATTGTATCACACCTTGTGTGATACAATGGGTTACATTTAATTGAAGTATTTAGTCACTCTTCTAACTCTCACTAGAGAGACACAGCCCTATTACTTATTACGAAACACCGGCGCACGCTTCTCAGCAAAGGCGCGCTTGCCTTCCTGATAGTCATCACTGGCGAAACATGCCAACACCATCTGCTTGATACCTTCGACGTCAACGTGTGGAGGTACTTTCTGAAACTCGCGGATCGCTTTTTTACCGGCGCGCAATGTGATCGGAGCGTTTGCTACGACTTTAGCCAGATAGTCATCCACGGCCTTGTCCAACTCAGCGACAGGCACCAAGTGCTGAATCAAACCTTTTTCTTTAGCTTCTCGCGCACTAAAGCGCTGTGCGGACAACATGATGTCTAGTGCTTGTGGCGCACCGACTGTGCTGACCAAATTGCGAATTGCAGTCAGGCGATAGCCCAGACCCAAACGACCTGCGGGGATCGCAAACGAACTCGCATCCGAAGCAATACGGATATCGCAACACAAGGACAAGTTCAAGCCGCCACCGATGCAATAGCCATCGATGCGACCAATCACAGGCTTGGTGCAGTTGTAAATCGAGCCTTGGGCTTCTTCGCCGACACGCTCGTATTCCGCGACAGCATCCGCAGCAGTGCGCAGTTTCTCAAACTGAGAAATGTTGGCGCCGCTCACAAACGACTTGCCGCCAGCGCCTGTCAAGACGACTGCGCGGATCTCTTCATCGTGTTCAAACATCTTGATAATGCCGGGCAAGGCCGCCCACATGTCATAAGACATGGCATTGTGTTTTGCGGGATCATTAAACGTGATCCAGCCCACAGCGCCTCTTTTCTCGATGATCAAGCTGTCTGTGATTTCGCCCTGCAACAATCTGGTAGTCGTCATTTTCAAAGGTCTCCAAGTAATGTTCGATAACGTGCCATAGCGGTTTCTAAATGAGTGCGCATTGCGAGGCGAGCACCTGCCGAGTCACGCCGAGCGATTGCCTCGACGATGATCTCGTGCTCGTTCTCAATTTCTTCCACGCGGGTCGTGCCGATCGTTCTAAATCTAAACGTGCGCACTGCATGATGGATCACGTGACTCAAGTGCCCCATGATGCGCACAAAGTAGGGATTGTTGGCACAATGCGCAACCGCCAGATGAAAGTCAACTGCCGTGTGCGCTGCTGCCTCCCAATCATTAGCATGCTGCTCCAGACGCTTGAGCGACTGGCGAAGTGTTTCGAGTTGCGCCGCAGTACGATGCGTCGCTGCTAGAGCAGCCGCCCCCGATTCGATCTCTATCCGTAATTGATGCACATGGATCAGCTGAGACAAATCCAGCAAATCGTCATGCGACACCTCAAAAGGACGTAGTGCGATATCCGCACAAACAAAGGTGCCCACCCCGTGACGTGTCTCAACCAAGCCCGTGAGCTTAAGCCGCGCGATGGCTTCGCGCACGACATTGCGGCTGACACCAAACTGCGCGCCAAGCTCTTGCTCGGTCGGCAGACGCTGACCGGGTGCGAGGCTTTCATTTAGGATGCGTGCGCGTAACTGTTGAGCAATCTCGTCTGGGAGATTTTCCGGGCGACCGAGACTGTCAAAGGCAGAGACCGTGGACGCAGGCTTAGCTTGGCCGAATGCGCTGTGCGAACCGAAAGCGCTACCCGTTAAGCCCGCCGCTGACGTTTTACTCGCCGCGCCACGACGCCCCGACGTTGCTTCCCGTCTGGACGTATAGACCGTTGTGGTGATACCTGGCTTATCCAACTTAAATTGCACCTTCACGGGCGAGCTCTTGGATGTGAGCCGCGCTGATTCCAAACTCGGCGAATACTTCTTTGTTGTGCTCTCCACGATCTGGGGCTGCGACAAATACATCCCGCTTGGAGCGACTCATGATGACCGGCTGACCCACCACACTGATTTCGCCAAGCTTGGGATGCTGGAGCTTTTTAGCCATGCCAAGGTGAACAACCTGCGGATCTTCCATGGTTTGCTGAACGTTCTTGATCGGACCACAAGGCACGCCTTCCTTGTTGAGCAAATCAATCCAAAATTCCGTGCTTTCCTGTTTCGTTCGCACATTGATGGCGGCATTGAGGTCGGGACGATTTTTGGCGCGTAGCTGGAGTGTCTTAAACCGTGGATCGTCGATCAGCTCTGGCAAGCCCAGTACATTGGCCAGACGCACGTACATTTCTGTGCCCATGGCAGCTATATTGATATAGCCATCCGAAGTCGTATACACCCCTGTCGGCGAGCTGGTCGGGTGGTCGTTGCCGCTCTGACCCGGGATTTCCTTGTTCATCAGCCAACGCATGATCTGGAAATCCATCATCCAGACCTGCGCCTGCAAGAGCGAAGACTGCACCCACTGGCCCTCGCCGGATTCTTCACGCTCGAGCAAGGCGACCAAGGTCCCGATCGCGCAAAACAAGCCGGAGGTCAGGTCCGCGACCGGGATTCCGGCACGCATCGGACCGCGACCGGGCTCACCCGTGACCGACATTATGCCGCCAATGCCCTGAGCGATCTGATCCAGACCTGGACGATCTTTGTAGGGGCCATCTTGGCCAAAGCCGGAGACGCTGGCGAGAATGATGCGTGGATTAACCTTGCGCAGTGACTCGTAGTCGATCCCGAGCTTGAACTTGACGTTGGGGCGATAGTTTTCAATCACCACATCCGCCTGCTTGACCATTTCCATAAACAAAGCCTTGCCCTTGGGGTGCTTTAAGTTGATGGTGATGCTGCGCTTGTTACGGTGGGTGTTTTGATAGTCCGCAAACTGTGCTGAGCCGCCCGGCTTGTCGTCCGGCATATCGCCCGGCTCTTCGATCTTGATGACGTTTGCACCCCAGTCTCCGAGTTGACGGACCGCGGCGGGGCCTGAGCGCACGCGCGTGAGGTCAAGGACCGTGAAACGGGTAAGGGGTAGCTTGGGCATTGAGGTCTCCGGGGTAGTCTTATGTGCAAACTTGGTGGCAAAATTAATTGCTTTTTTGCTTGTGATTTTTAGATGTTGGACATCTTACAATAACTCCACCGCAATATCGAGCCAAATGTCACATCTAAATTTTGAGCACAGAGGCGTGTGGTTTTTTTGATGCTTAATACGGCGATGCTCAATCAGTTAAAATTCAAATACACCACTCTTTGTCATGACCCAAAGAAAAATATGGCCCTAGCGCCTCTCTCACTCCACCCTCATCACAGCCAGACAACCCGCTTGAGCGGCATCTTTATCTGCTTTCTGATCGGCTTTCTCCCCATCACCATGATGACCGAGTTACGCGGTGGCAGCGCGAACTTTTGGGCGTTGATCATTACTAGCTTTGTGATCTGTCTCTTGCAACATAGGGACATGAGTGCTGCCATCAACGCTCTTCGCCCCTACAAGGTTTTATTTTTCTCCCTACTCGTCATGCCCCTCACAGTGTGCATGTCGATGCTGTGGTCCCACGAATTTTTAGGTGGGGATGCAGAACGCGCAATCCGCGTGTTTGTCGGGACATTATTGATACTGGCCGCATGCCTCACACTCAACCCCGTTTGGCTCAGGCAAAGTATCTGGGGTTTGATGGCGGGTGTCCTTGGCGGCACCGGCAACCTTGTTTGGTCAAGCTGGCCACACCTGTCTCGTCCAGACATGGATCAGTACACAACGGTCGGCTTTTGTAACATCCTGCTGCTTCTGACGATTTTGGTGTTGTTTTCGCTTGGATGGCAGCTTTCGCGTTTTAAAAAGACCGAACAGCTCCTCAAACTCATCATCGTGATGGTCGGAATGTTTGGCGTCATCATTGCCGACACCCGTAGCAGTTGGGTTGCAATGCCATTTTTTATATTTATTTGCCTGATTCTGATTGGTCGATTCATCAGCGGATGGCGCTTAGTGCTCGCGGGGATTGTTGCAGTTGCCCTCGCAGTTGGAGCCTTTTTCGCCAATCCTTCGCTACTGGGCCGAGCCAATCTCGGAGTCAAAGAGTATGTGGAGTGCCGCACTATCAATCCCATCGCAGACACCTCGGTATGTATCCGCATTCAGCTTTGGCGGGCCTCTTGGCATATGTTCAAAGCGAATCCGCTACTAGCCAACGCGGGTGCTTCTAATTATGAAGAAAAGCTCGAAGAACTGTACAAAAAAGGTATTGTGTCCGAGTACACCTCAAAAAACTTTGGCGAACCCCATAATGATTTCTTTTTTGCCTTGGCCAAT
>Ga0247839_1000907_pt1 | contig 51725 bp, 47 predicted proteins | sample LaCruzMarch2015__6_FD_192405 | JGI IMG/M metagenome (GOLD analysis project Ga0247839, IMG submission 192405) | Freshwater microbial communities from meromictic Lake La Cruz, Castile-La Mancha, Spain - LaCruzMarch2015_16m | ecosystem: Environmental > Aquatic > Freshwater > Lake | place: Spain... | reverse complement strand
CATTTCAGGGGCTTATAAATTTCGATCGTCATGCGGCTGAGTACCCAGAAAAGCTGCTGTCCCCGAAGTCCGGCATATCCGAAGCCCAGCGAATCGGCCGAGTTGATAGCGGCAAGTACAAGGAAGTTGATGAGTCCGCCCGGCCTCAACCGGGCATTCCTGTCGCAGTCGGCGGTGGTAACATCAAAGGTGTAGGTCAGGACAAGTTCCTGGTTCGAAATTTCGTCAGCCATAACATGATCATTGGTCAGGAGTTGTGATCGGGAATAACCGAATGACGGATATTGTCAATCGCTGCTGCTATTGCACGAACGACCATATCTACCATTTGAAGATGTTCCTCCTTAAGATCTTTATTCCGTACGATTTTTGTGTTAAGGGCGTTTTCATTTCCAATAATTTTTGAAATATCAATAAAACCGTTGATCCTGCCGCTAAACTTTTCAGTGCTTCTTTTAGCGCACAGCTTATCGCACCCGTCAACAGATATGGTCGGAAATACTTTTGCAAAGTTTCTTTCCTCTTCACCACCTGCAAGATACAGCGGCAAACAGAGGGTAACCGTTTCAACCAGTTTAAGTTCATCAAGGACCCTTCTCGTGGCAAGTCTTGAAATGGTCCCGCCGAGACATTCCTCGCCGCTGCATGATATGAGGCCGATTTTTAATTCAGACATGAATACGCCGCTTAATATATTTCTTCAATTTTTTTTGCGATCTTCTCCGCGATTTCACTTACAACAGCTTCGCCATCAGCATCAAGCTGTATCGGTGAACCGAACTTTTTCCCTTTATGTTCTTTTACCGTCTCCAGAACCTTTATCTCTTCTATCACGATGCCGCCGGAAATGGAGACATTTTTTGAGGCACACATTTTTGGGCAGCCGTCGACGGTGATGCAATCAAAGCCTTCGATTTTTTCTTTTACCTCTTTATCGCCGGTTACGATCCAGGCAAGGCACACCGTCTCTGATTTTTCGGGACATAACTCCATGACTGTCTTCAAAACCGCCTCTCTCGCCATGAGTCCGTATACCTTGCCAATGCCGCTGCATGGAACAACTTTCACCTTTTTATCCATCGATCTCCTTCACCTTTGTTTTCAGGATTTCAAAATAGGGTTCGAATCCTATTAAAAGTTCTTTGTCATTTTCAAAATCAGTCAATCCGATCTCTGCTATCCAGCCCGATTCATACGGGTTTTGGTTGATAAGTTCAGGCTTTTCGATAAGCGTTTCATTGATGGTGATAACCTTGCCGCTCACAGGTGAAATTAATTCAAAGACAGACTTTGACGATTCGATCTCCCCGACTGCACCGAATTGGTCGATTTCAGCACCCATTTCGGGCGGAGTAAAATATAAAATATCGGAAAGGTTTTGTTGAACGAAATCTGTAACGCCTATTCTGGCGCGGTTCCCGATCACCCAGGCCCAGCAATCATTTTCGTTAAAGTAAACTTCCTGATTGGCAGGTACCCTGAAGAGGAATTTGCCATGTTGAAATGTCGTATAGGTGAAATCGTATGAATAGTGTATTTCCTCATCAGTTGTTGCGACTAAGTTTTCGGGATTGTTCAGTCCGTTCAATATCAATTCAATCAGGGTATGCTCATTTTCCAGGAGCCGGAGATGATTCTTCAATTCAATGTGATGTTTTTTAGCCTCATCGGTCACGGTTATTTTCCGGGAAATTTTCAGGTTTTTTTCCGCAGCAAGTTTACTTGCGCAACGGGTCTGGCAACCATCGATGACGAATAGCGCATGTTCTCCTGCGATTTTATTATATTTTGCTTCGGCAATTCTGTAATATACGGGGCAAATCATCTCATTTTCACCCTTTTCGCAGAATTTTATCGCCAATTCCCTTGATATAACCCCGGCGCATTTATCCAATCCGTTGCATGGGAGGATGGCATAATTTTCAACCATGGGCCTCCTCCTTTCTTATATCCTTGATCCGTTGCGTGGTGGCATTTTTATCGGGAAATGAAAGGGCGTCGGGACCGCAGATCTTTGAACATGCCCTGCAGAAGACCACGCAGTTATTTGCATTTCTGACGATCAATTTAATCTCTTCGGATTCACGTACTTCGAAAACCTTGTGCGGACAGAATTTTACGCACTCCATGCAATAGTCGCATTTGGTATAATCGATGGTGGGTTTCCAGTCGATTGTATCGCGTTCGACGCCCATAAAGGTCGTTGCACTCATATCGATGCCTCCATTTTTATAAGCGCCGCATTGACCTTTTCAATGGCCTGATCGGTGGTCATGTCGCGCACGTCAATCGGGACCAAATCTTTGGTTATATCCAAACCGGATGCCTGAAACGCATCTCTGAAAAGCTTGTTCTGCATGTTTGGTGCACAGCCTCCGATCACTACTTTTCTGTGGGCTTTCAGAAAATCTAGTAAAAACCGGTCTCCGTCCTCCTCACACAGTTGCGGATGGATAAATCCATATTCAACAGGCAGCTCGATTCGCACCCTGTTTATAAAGTCCCAGATATCCATTTGTGAAAATCCCGGGCATTTTCCGGTGCAAACGCACATAATAAAACCAGGTTTATTCTTTTCTGACATAAGTTCAACTTTTTTTATTTCGCGGCCTGAGCTGGCACATGCAGGAGCCGGATAATTTTTCGCTTTTATCAATGACGAGCGGCAGTTCGTCGCGCTCCCATTCAACCATTCCGCCGGCCAGGTTGGCTATCCTGTCTGCAAGTCCTTTCGCGATAAGCAGCTTTACAGCTTCCCTGCTGTGCAGACCGGCAGCGTCGGCAAATATCATGGGTTTATCCTCAGGAAGATGTTCGTAAGTCTCTCCGAGTATGCTGAATGGACAATAGATCACCTCGGGAACCCCGAACATTTTAAACCGGTTCAGCTCCTCCTCGCGAACGTCGATGATTACGGCGCCTTGCTGGCATAAGGCAAAAGCCTGGCGGGGTGTCACATTGATGATACCTGCACTCAAAAATCCCCCGCTGAAAAAACCATCTTCCATATAATTCACATAAAAAACACCGCAATGTAATAGATCCCGACCAGGATAAACAATACCGCCACGATCCTGCGGAACCACAGTTCGAAGGTTTTGATCTGGTTGTAAAGTTTTCCGACATTGCCCACGGCATAGGCCAGCAACCATGCAAAGATGATTACCGGCAAACCGGTTGCAACGGCAAATACAACCGGCAAATACAACCCGCTGGCACTGGTAATTGTCATGGGGATCAGCATGGCAAAGTAAAGTACGCCGCTGTAGGGACAAAAGGCCATGGCAAAGACCATTCCAAGGAACAACGTGCCCCAGTAGCTTTTTTTGCTGTGTTCGCCCATCTTTTCAGTTACTCCTGAGAACCCCGGAAATCTGATCTTGATAAAATCCAGCATTAAAAGGCCGATCATGATAAGGAGGGGCCCAAGCAATTTCTCTCCCCAGCCCTGAAAGAGCATGGTCACCTTCATTTTACTGGCGCCCAAAAAGAGGATCACCCCAAGTGCGGTGTATGAAATCGCACGACCGAGGGTATATACCAACCCCTTGATAAAGACCCTTCTGCGGTTGTCAAGATCACGGCTGATAAACCCGATGGCCGATATATTGGTCGCCAGCGGGCACGGACTGATGGCCGTCATCAATCCCAGGATAAAGGCGGTTAATGCCGCATACTGGGAGTTTTCTAAAATTGTTTGTAACCAGGAGCCCATGTGAAGATTTGAGGATGTGAAGATGTGAAGATTTGGGGAGGTGGAAATGTCTATTTCATCATTCCGTCAACTGCCTTTTTAATTTCAGCTTTCAGCTTATCAGGGCTGTCGTTGGCATAGAGAAAACCTTTGTCGGTAAGGTCTGTGCGTTTATCTCCGTAAATTACAATCAGGGTTTGACCTTCGATTTTATACTTTGCGCCGATGGCTTCACCCTCTTTTTCGTCCAGGTTTACACTTTTGAAGAAGATATCTCCCCGTTTCACCTTCTCGGGATACAAGGTCTGCACGGCATCTTTGGAAACTTTCTCCACATTGTTGCAGGTGGTGCACCGCCGGGTGAAATGAAAGTAGTAGACCTCGATTTTTGCTGTCGGAGCCGGATTTGCAGCGAATACGCCTGCTGCGAATATGGCAGTAAGAATAAACAGGATACTTTTTTTCATGGTCAATAGATTATTTGGTTAACAATTGTTTGATTTCGTCTGCAGAGGGAATACGGCCACTGACCACAACCTTTTCATCCACCACCAGGGCGGGAGTTGACATGATGCCGTACTTCATGATCTCCATGATATCTTCCACCTTGGTTATGGAAGCGCTGATCCCATTCTTCTCCACCACTTCCCGTGTGAGTTTATCCAATGACCCGCATTTGGAACAACCCGGACCTAAAATTTTAATTTCCATGATCTATTTTCTAAAAAAATTGTCAAACATTGCTTTGGCTTCTTCCCAGTTTTCCTTGTTGATACAGTACTTTATATAGGGGGGATTGATTTCGCCCTGGATAAGTCCGGCTTTCTTCAGCTCCTTCAGATGTTCCGAAAGAGTCGACCTTGCAATGGGAATATCTTCGGCCATGTCACCGCTATAGCAGCATTTATCAATGTTACCGGCAAGGAAGTCAAGGATGTACACCCTTGCCGGATGTGCAATGGCTTTTGCATACCGCGACATCTGCTCCTGCGATACCGTATAATATTTCTTTTCTGCCATCATGTTATTTTGTATTTCGTAGAATAACGAAACAAAGATAAAGGTTATATCAATATGTGTGTGAAATTTTGGGAATTTCTCACATTAAAATCTTATACATCTTTGTTAAAATATCGTAATAGATATATATGATCATGTGTTTACTTTTGTTTTCGAAGAATGCATTCCGTCTAATTTAAACTAAACCACTAAAAAACTTCCATTATGAAAACAACGAAAATGTTCAGACGCGTGATGATGTTAATGTTGGGAACTTCATTCCTGACCCTCTCCTTTAACGGATGCACAAAAGCAGAAACTGTTGTCGCACCCGCTGATGAAACCCAAACAAAGGAGGCCATCTTTAACTATTCCTATACTGACACCACAATTGGAGCGAGCTGTTGCATTGATTCCCTGCCATATGAAACCCTCAGCCAGGACGAAACGGATGCACTCATTTATATGCGTGAGGAGGAATACCTCGCACACGATGTCTACCTTACGCTGTCTCAGCTCTACATCAAACCCATTTTCAGGAACATCACCCTAAGTGAGCAGAGGCATACGGATGCCATAAAGGCATTGATCATGAAATATGCGCTGGTAGATCCTGCAGCCAACCATGTTACAGGAATTTTTACCAATCCGGTGCTTCAAACCCTTTATACATCCCTGGTCAGCCAGGGTTCAACATCCCTGTTGGACGGACTGAACATCGGAGCCACCATCGAAGACCTGGATATTGCAGACCTGAAGAACAACCTGCTTAAGGTTGACAACCAGGACATCACTGCGGTGTTTAATAATTTGATGCGGGGTTCGAGAAACCATTTACGTTCTTTTTATGCAAATATCCTCTTCCTGGGAGGAGCCTATACTCCTCAGTATTTGACTCAGGAGGAGTTTAATGCGATTATTGCCGGCAAACATGAACCCGGATCAGGCTGTTAGGTTAACGGAATATCCATGATCCTCAGCCGATTTTTCAAACGTGCAGGGGATCATGGATGTTTTTTTTGTTATTTTTGTTTTTAATCTTATCAAAATAACCATGACAAAACTAACCGTAACTTTTCTTGCTAAACTGATTGGATCAGTGATAATTAGCCTCACAATCAGTACCGCTGCAATGGCTTATCCCTCCGGGTCCCCTGCCGGATATACCGGGTCACCGGGCGATGGCCAACATTGTGTAAGTTGTCATGGAGGATCTGCAGCTACCGTGAGTGGTTGGATTACCTCTAACATCCCATCCCAGGGATATACGGCAGGAACGGTGTATAATCTTACCGTCACCGTCACCGGATCTGGATCGAAAGGCTTTGAAGTTTCGCCGCAGAATCCTTCCGGAACGCAGTTAGGTACCTTAGGCGCAGGGACGGGAAGCAAACTTGTCGGGGGAACGAAATATGTGACCCAATCATCCTCAAGCTCATCTGCAACAAAAATCTGGAATTTTACATGGACCGCCCCTGCTGCAGGTACCGGAGTGGTTACCTTTTATGGGGCATTTACCGTGAATAAGCCCGTTACTAAACTATCCACCCTGGTGGTTAATGAAAACACAGCAGCTCCTCTTTCTGCGACTGCAACTGCAACACCTCCCGTGATATGTTTCGGGCAAAGTTCCCAGCTCAACGTCACTCCGGCAGGCGGCAGCGGAACCTATACTTATTCCTGGAGCTCCATTCCCGCCGGATTTACCTCCGCTATCCAGAACCCGGTTGTCTCGCCCGGCATTTCTACGCAGTATCTGGTCAATGTTGCTGATGGTGCAGCCTCTGTTGATGTTTCAACGGATGTGACCGTGAATCAGCCTGCCACAGCCAGTGCCGGTAACGATACCACGTGCGATTACATCACTGCACAGGTTCCGTTAAACGGGATTGCTTCAAATTATGCCGGTATTCTTTGGTCCACTTCGGGCAGCGGCACCTTTACTGTTCCCACTGCGCTGGCTGGTTATTATCTCCCCAGTACCGAAGATAAGGATCTGGGAATCGTCACCCTCACCCTCACCGCTTCAGCCCAGTCGCCCTGCACCGTTTCAGCAACCGACAGCATGATCATCCATTTCAACGGACCCGTTGGAATTACAGAGACAAAAGGATCTTCGTTAAGTATGGTCCTCTCTCCCAATCCATCACAGGGGCGTTTTACGCTTCGGGTCGATGGTGTTGATTTTACAGAGGCGACGGTGACCATTTTGGATATGACCGGCAGAACCATTATTCAGCGTGGCCCCGACGCTTCAACCGGGCAGCACCTGCAATTCGATTTGTCAGAAAGGGCTAAAGGCATTTACCTGGTGAAGATCCAGACACCGCAGAAGTCGATGGTTAGTAAACTGATTATTGACTAAGTAATTTTGCATTGCAAGAGCGTTAAAGAAAAGACCATGACACACATCGTAAATACATCCTGGAAAGGAAATATGTTGTTCGATTCCAACGTGAGCGGACATAGCGTGATGATGGATTCAACACCGGCTGGTGGCGGGGAGGATAAAGGTTCGCGCCCCAAGGAGCTGATGCTGGCAGCGCTTGCAGGATGCTCGGGCATGGATGTGGTATCCATTCTGAAAAAGATGCGGGTTGAATTTACCGGATTGAATATCCGTATTGAAGCCAATGTAACTGCAGAGCACCCGAAACACTACGACAGGATGCATGTCATTTATGAATTTACAGGGAATGGTTTACCCATCGATCAATTGACCAAAGCGGTGGAACTGTCGCAAAACCGTTACTGCGGAGTCGCCTTTGTGTACAAAAAAGCGATGGAAATGACCTATGAGATCCAGATCGTTGCCGTTTAGCAGCTCGTTGTTATTAGAGGAAGTGCTATTTTAGTAGTAATATAATCTCGGATTTCAGCTTTGGTAGGTCGTTTATCAAAATACCCCAAATTAATTCATCTGAAATTACATCGTACCCATGTATTATTCTGTTCCTCAGACTAACAATTTTTTTTGAGTAGGATATTTCAACACCGGCCTCTTTGTCAAGAATCCTTTATATTGCCTCACCAATTATTTCGAGATTTCTTTCAACCGCACGTTTAGTTTTGAGGTCATGTTTGTAATTCTCAAAAATTCTTTGGCCTAGGGGAAGAAATTCTTCAATTTCCTCAATAGCTTTTTGAATATCAAATAACCAGGTTTTGATTTCCCTATCCATAAATTAATTTTTTTGATTCATTTACAGCATCGAGGAAAAAGGGATTCTTAAGAGATTGCTCTTCTAAAAGATCGACAGGCCTTTTAAGTAGGTTCTCGAGAGAGAACTTTAAATCAAAGTAGTTATCGGCATATTTTAATAAATCAATGTTCTTAAATCTGACAAGGAAGTCAATATCACTATTATCATTAAAAGAACTTCCCAACATAGAACCAAACAAATAAAGCTTGTCAACTCTATGATTTTCACATAGATGTTGAATTAAGGAGATATTTTGTTCTACTGGATTCATTTATACTAAAATAATGGTAACTATTCACCCCCTACAAATATAGGGCATTAATTTGGGAAAGAGAATGCAAAGGATTCAGGTTATTTTTAATCGAGGTATCAATCACAGATCGAAGGATTGCAAAAGACTCTGCCCCTTTGACAGACTTGAACTGGCCGGATATTTTTTGCTTCACTTTGACATTGCGAATGGCTCGTTCTGAACCATTGTTATCTGGCGGTACCTGATGATAGTACAAGAAAGGGAATACATGTTGTCGGTATTTTGTCAAACGATTTTGCAGTTTTTTTGCTATTGGATGTTTTTTCTTGATGGGTTCTTGTAGTAATATGTCAAGCCGTTGTTCGAATTGCGTTCTTTGAATTAATGTTTTGTGATAATCCTCTGGTAGGAGTGTCTTTTTGAAGACAATGGTTTCAATCAGAAGTTGTTTGAAATCAGCCGCCCATTTAATTTTGTAGCAATCGCTTACATGATTGAATTCACGCAGCAAATGGGATAAACAGATTTGATGGGCAACAGCGGGAAATTTAAAATAACATCTCCAGCAATCATGAACAAGGACAGAAAAAGCAAGCCCATTTGGGAAATGTTGATAAAGGGTTTGTGCTCCTCTGTTGAGCGAAGCAATGATGAAAGTGAATAGTTTTCCCTGAAGCGTCCAGAACCATCCTTTCTGCCCGTTGATTTTCATTCCAGTCTCATCTCCACCATTAACATCAGCGGTTTCTACCCGTTTTCGGATGAGTTCATATGCGGGAATGGCTTTTTCGGCAACCCGGTTAATTGCTTTTACCAATGCACCTTCACAGATAGGCGTATTAAATACATACCGGAACATTTCGGCCAGCCGTTGAAAGGGAACAAACTGACGGGCGCTCAGATAGGCTGCAAGGGTTTCAACGTTTTCTCCGTAGCTGATGCCTGGCGTGATGCCCGATGGAAAATCAGCGATCACTGTATTGCCGCATGTGCATGTTCTTTGAAAAGCCTGATGTTCGATAAATATCGGCTTTATCACAGGAAGGACAACCTCCTGACGACTTTCGACCAACTCGGCCTGAATATGGCTTATATCACGACCACAACAGGTGCAAAATTGAGGAATATGTTCAATAATCTCATCCGGTTTTTCAACCATTTCAAGGGTGGCGCCTTCGTGTCCTGGTTGACCTCCCGGTTTTTTACCACTGGATTCCCTCAGGCTTCGTGTCTTTGGCGCCCGGGAATAATCATGACTGGGAGGAATAGAACTATTGCGGCTGTTTTTGGGATTTTCGTATCGGGCAAGCCGCTCTTCAAGAGAAGCAACTTTCGCTAAAAGGATTTGAATAATTTCTTTGAACTGTTGGTTCTCTTTACGAAGCTCTTCGTTTTCTTTTCGAAGTTCTTTGTTCTCTTTTCTTAGTCGTTCGATTTCCCGAGATAGATTCACAACAACACTTTTGTTTGTTGCAAAGTAACATCAGAAATAAATGAAAACATCAATAAAATCAGATATCATACAAACAATCGACCAACAGGAAACTGTTGATATCGGCGAGATTTGAAAAAAAATCAGGAAAACAGCCCTGAAATTGTCAACAACCCCTGGATTTAAAAAATAGGGGGGGGTGAATAGTTACAAATAATGAAAAAAGCTTAGAATCTGGATTTGCCATTCAAAATAGCCCCTTTTGTTATGGGATTGGTTTTATTTTTTCTTTTCGATTACCCCTGCTTTTAGCAATGGTCACTACCAATTCACCTTCTTCACTTGTCTTTCACACACCTTACCGAAAACCCAAAGGCCTTGTAATTGTCAATCCGATCCATCCGGTCGCTGCCATTTTGAAAATACCTGCACCAGCCTGTTTCAGGGGCATAGGCGGTTGAAGACCAGAGAAACGTATAGCTTCCCAGGCTGTGAAATGTGCCCTTTATACTACGGTATCCCCCGGCCAGGGCTGTAAAACCACTCTCATTGGTCGCTCCAAAATTGGGTGGATCCCACGAAGAGGCCTTGGTATCCTTCATCTTCCCCGCAGCAATAAGGTCTCCGCCAAGAAAAGAGCTCAGGATATCCCAGTCTTCATCGGTTGGCACATGCCAGCCAGCCGGACAGAGGTTGCGCGTGTCGAGGGTCGTGTAAAAATTATATAAGTGTCCATAAGTTGATCCATAGCTGGCATCGTTTTCATAATTGCAAAAGGCGCCAGTGGTCAGTTTGTTCCATTGCGAATCATCTTTAACCATCGGGATTGGTTCACCGTTGTCATAGCGCGTCGTTCTTAAATTTTCAACCATCCATACCTGGGTGCCGATGGTCACCATGTGGTACACATTGCCATCCCTGTCCTCCACCACGGCGGGTGTGGGGCTTATTAAATCTGTAACCACGGCCTTTTCTTGTTTGAATCGGTTGCAACTGGTCCCAACCAGGAACAGCAATCCCGTTAAAAAAATAATAAAGGTCCTTGGGATGACAGGATTCGACATAGTACCAATGATTGAAATTTGCCATAAAGATAAAGAATCAAATTCTATTTTCATCTCAGGTGATCATGATTCTTGCTACTTTTACATCAATGAATTTCACGGTTATCATTCTCGCAGGTGGTCAAAGCTCACGCATGGGTTCGAACAAAGCGCTTACTCCCTTTTCCGGAAAACCGCTGATTGCCTATGCCATCGATGTTGCACGTTTGCTTTCCGGGAATATCCTCATCAGTGCCAACAACCATGATCTTGACTACCTTGGATTTCCGGTTGTGAAAGATGAACTGAAGGTAAGGGCGCCCCTGGCTGGCATTCATGCCGGACTTCGGGCCAGCAACACAGATTGGAACCTCATACTATCGTGTGATATGCCGAACATTACGAAGGGTCTGCTGGAGCGTTTATCAGCCGGATTAGACCAGCAGGTCAGGATGGTTTTACCCCTGCACGATGGCTTTATTGAACCCTTGTGTGCGTTTTATCACAGGGATTTAATTTCACTGATTGAACGTAATTTCAAGGAGGGGAAGTTGAGCCTGCTTGATCTTTGCGGAGGTGTGCCCCACAAGCTGATCGACATGGCAGATACGCCGCCTGAGGAGATAGCTTTGCTTTTTAAGAATGTGAATGAAAAGAAAGACCTGATATTTTTCTAATTTAGCAGGATCAATAAAAAAGGGAAACAATCATTGCATGGAAATTTCACTGCTGTTTATTTTATCCTTGTTGCTGGTATCATTCATGTATTCAACAGTAGGGCATGGCGGGGCCAGCGGCTACCTGGCCGTGATGTCGATCTTTGCCGTCAGCACCCTCTATTTCCGGAGTTCAGCGCTGATCCTCAATCTCTTTGTTGCAGGGATTGCTTTCATCAATTTCCAAAGCGGTTTTAAGATCCGGTGGCGACTCTTTCTGCCATTCCTCTTACCTGCTATTCCTATGGCTTTTCTCGGGGCTCTTATTCACATTAACCCGGCCACCTATAAATTTATACTGGGGATTTTCCTGTTCCTGGCGCTGCTGCGGCTTCTGTATCGTCCATCCAAAGCGTATGCATTAAAACCGGCTCCCGGAATATTGTTGTCTGTGATCATCGGATCATTTCTCGGCCTTCTTTCCGGAATGATCGGGATCGGAGGAGGAATCATCCTCAGTCCCATATTCATCCTGATGAGGTGGTCGCAGGTAAAGGAGACGGGGGTTTACTCCTCCCTGTTCATCCTGTGTAATTCCCTGGCCGGATTGATCGGACTTCGTTTCAGCGGCATCATGCTCCCCCCGGACTTTATCTATTGGATCATCGTGGTTGTTGCAGGAGGGCTCCTGGGGTCAATGACCGCTACGAAATTTCTTCCGGTGAGGTATTTTAAAATTTCCCTGGCGGTGGTGTTGCTGTTTGCCTGTTTTAAGCTGCTTATTCCCTGATCCGTTTCATCCTCATGTTCCGAAAATCTTGTCCAAAGTTCATCATCATCTCCGGTTCCGGGAAGAGGGTTGGAAAGACCCACATGGCAACAGCACTGATACGTGCATTTTCAGTGAAGTTTCCCCTGCTGGCCCTGAAAGTTTCGCCCCATGTGCATGATTCACTCGGAAATACCAGATTAACGGCAACATCCGAAGGGATCCGGATTTTCCAGGATCTGGGCCCACATCATAAAAACAGCGGACAATTCCTCGAAGCAGGTGCTTCTCAATCCTTTTTCATGGAAACCGATGACGAGCACCTGCCCAAGGCATTTGACATCTTCATGAAGGAATGCAACCCGGGGAATTATCCTGTAATTTGCGAATCCGGCGCCTTAGGCAACCTCATCAGTCCCGGCATATTGATCTTTATTTCAGATTCCACGGAGATGCTGCGTGCAGATAAATTGAAAACGATTGAGCTTGCTGATATGGTGCTACCGGCAAGGTCATTTGATCCCCAAATCATATTGCGTCAGATCACCTGTGCTGATGGAAAATGGGGCTTCACCTTACCAACGTAAAGACCCCTGTTTCCCGTTGATTTTCCCCCTGCCCGCCGGCAATGGTATAATCGGCAATGAAGACATATGCATCCGCAGGAGCCGGGCCATTTTTTACGCGGCCATCCCACCCCACATTGATGTCGTCTGTTTCGAACACCATGGCGCCCCAGCGATCGTATATTCGCATTTTGAAGCTGGCAATGCTCACGCCGACGGGCATGAAGTAATCGTTGAATCCGTTGCCATCCGGGGAGAAGGCATTTGGAAACCATAGTTTATAAGGGCAATTGGAAATCGTAATTGTATCGCCATACATGCATTCATCATAAAGCAGGTGCACCCAATAAATTCCCGGCTGCGAAACAGTATAGACCGGGGATCTGCTTCCGTCCTGCCAAATATAGGATTGGGCACCTGAAACAGTTGCATCGAGTATGATCTGCATACCGGGGCATATGGAGGTATCCCTTCCGAGATTCAGCGTAGGTTTTGGTTTAACCTGCAGCGAGGTTTCAACAATGCTGTCGCATCCGGTGGAGGCGGGCAGCGTATCACGATATACCCCTGAAAGATTCCGCCATGCCCCCTGGGCAAAATAGGGCTGATTAAAACATATGGTCGTATCAACAGGGTTTCTTATTTCAGGGACAATATTCACTGCAATGGTATCCCATGCATCACACCGCGAAAAGTTCAATACGTGAACCGAATAGCGGCCTGAAGAGGCAACGGAAATAGTACGGGTAGTCTCTCCCGTTGACCATTCATAGAGGCTGTCGCCGGCGCCGGCATCGAGTACAACCTGGGTTCCGGTACATGCTGTGCGGTCGGGACCTAAATTTATGGTGGGCAGATCCACCACGCGCACATTTTTACATTCGGTCGATTGCTGGGGAGTTCCCTTGTTAATGATCAGCTGAATATTATAGTTGCCGGGAGCCGCATAATAAATCGGAGGAGGATTGGGACCCGAAAACGAGGCAATGGAGGCACCGCTACAGACAGGAAAATCGAGGCGGGTCAGTGTTGAACTGCCATTATTTACAACAAAACCAAACAACGAATCCCCGTCCCTGATGATCTCAGATATTCCATAAGGATTATTCATGATCCCCATGGGATTGGTTGCGAAGGTCGTTACAGGACCGGCCAGCCCATTTTCAAATATCAGGTGAACCAGTTTCCCGAAAGGGATGCAATCGACAATATAGCCATGAACCCGTTCACAGTCGGATACCAGCGAAATTCCTGCGATATTATTGAAGCCTGCAAGTGTTCCCAAATTCACCCCGACAGGAGGTGCAGTAAGCCCCTGTGAAAAGGTCAGTTTGCTCAATGTGTTGATATTTGTATTGGTCACGAAAAGATACCAGATCCCATTCTGTTGTGCCATGGTCAGGTTGGTCGGACTGATGAGATTCCCGATGTTTCCCAGGTTTGTAAACTGAGGGGTATTACCCAGACTGTTTCCAAATTCAATTCTGTGAATGGTTCCGTTTGGACTTCCATCAAGGCAAAAGCCAAACCAATCAGAACCCTCGCTGCAAATGGCAAGTCCTGAGCCTATCATCATCCCCGGTATTTCGACCGCGGATGCAACCGGGGTATTCAAAAGAGAACCGCCAAAATCGAAGATTACAAGTTTCGAATGATTCATGGCAAACGCGTACCACCCGGAATTGTCTTTTTTTACCTGGATTCCCCGAACCCCCTCGTCAAGCAGGCCGAAGCCTCCAAGATTGACAGAATTGAGCGGATAATTCACAAACGAAGACCCATAGGAATTGCGGATCAGCCTACCCCTGTTCGCATCGGTTATAAAGGTGAAGTAATTATCTCCGTCATTCACTGCTGCAATAAAATGCGCATTGCTGATGAGACTGACAGGATCCCCGATATTTTTCGCAACAGGCTGATAATAGGTGTTGCCGCTGCAAAAATTCCAATGGTATGTGGTTGCATCCTGCGAATAGTTTTGAATAATCACCGGATTCCCAAGACAAACAGTATCCGTGACGGAAAAATCGGCCAGGGCGACGGGATTCTTTTCAATTTGAGCCTGGTTGGCAATTCTGAATGAAAAGAAGATGATCAGGATTGCAAGGGTGTTTTTCATCCTGTACTGTAGCTTACCAAACAACAAAACACAAAGATAAGATTAATCCAAAGCATTTAATTTACAAAACCGTAAAGCGAAATTACGATTTCGATACCTTTGGCCTTTAGAATTTTTCCGGAGATCATTGTAATTATAGCCAAACTTCACATGAGAACAAGAATTTTACTGACCTTACTGCTGATTTGCGGCACTGCGATGACTGCCTCAGCATGGGTATATCCCGAGCACAGGAAAATCATGATCGCTGCCATCCAAAAACTTGATTCCAACCACCGTGCCCTCCTTGACCAGATATGGGCATCGGCCAGGAAGGGGAATGAATCGAGAATGTGTGCCGGTGTCATCGAGCCGGAACAGGGCGTAAAACCACAGTGTCTCGATTTTGCGGGATGGTGTGGAATAGCGGGCGACCACTCTGTTTCAGCATCAGATATGATCAATATTGTACTCCAGAGCGACTGGATCATGAATGTGGCCAATATTACTGCAAAACTGCAGGTTGGTCTCGACAACGCGCATAATCGCAGCGCACGTGTAAGTGAAGTAAGGGATTCGGATATCAAACTGCTTCGTGCCGATCCGGAATATGTTACCAGGGCCGGAAAGAACAATGGCCACTTTATGCTGGCGCTTCCCGGAGTAAATATCAAACCGGAGGAATATTTTGCTTTATGTTTCAAGGAGGGCACAGAGCTGAATACGGTTGGGACCTATACGTGGATGCACATGAGCGCACTGTCGAAAGCTACCCGTCTGAGTTCAAAGGATCTGACACCCGGCCAGCGTTCAGCCCTGGCCTTGTCGGTTCTTGCCGATGAAGCGTTTGCAGCGCATTTTCTCGAGGATAGTTTTACATCGGGACATGTCATGGGAATTTGGGGTGATGCGGCCAAGCGTAAAGGAACACATGATTATTACAACGAAGCCGGGGTGCATGTAACTACCTGGCAGGGAAGTCAAATGGTATTGATGGGCGATGCCACGATGCGCGAAGAGGATATCGGATGGACATCTGAGTCGATCAAGGCGAGCCTGGAGCAAATTTTGGATGCAGTGAGCGGAGCGATCAGGCTTGATTCGGCATTCGTTGAAAAAGAACTTATGCCGGCCACACCTGATACATTTAATGTAAGCAAGGCCATGGGTATGCCCATATGCACGGTGGATCCCAAAATGAGGATGTTGTGTGACACCGTATTGATGGCGACGCCGATTCCGGGTTTAACGGCCGGCTTGGGCGAATTACCAAGATTCCGGGCTGAGATAGGTCCATTTGTCGGCCTCAGTGCAGCAACCAGTCTCAATTATCTGAGCAGGGGGTTTTTTGACTATCAAACATGGGATGGTTTCAGCTCCGGGCTGGAACTCGGCCTACGCATTGGATTGGGAATGGAAGGGGTTCTGAACGAATCGGGCGATGGACTGGTCTTCCTCGATATGGGCGCCCGTATTGATTTGGGCTCTACCATGAGGGTTGATGAAAATGACAACAAGGAATTGCATAAGTTTGGCGATTTTGTTGCTGCCATTCCAACCCGTGACGCCTATTATGTCCGCTTGAGATTACCCTTTTTCCTGATCCCCGGCGACTTGATTCTTCTGGCGCCCATTTTGGCGCTGACATCTCCCAATACCATGCAGAAGGTGGTCGCAGCAGCGGGAAACGGAGGTTTGATTCCATGGCAATCGGGTTTGCCAACCCCAATCGGAAGATTCCAGTTCGTGCTCGGAAGAGAGGTGGGCATCAGCATGTATGGATCGGGAAGGGGACCGGATCCATACATGGTCATCGTTAAAAACATGGGTCCGCTTATTCCCGATGATGTGGGGTATTATTCTATGTATACGACGAGGTTTGAATTCCCGATCGTGGAATATCGACCCTTCCGTACCTACTCTTCACGACAGACCGGGAGTCTTCTTTTTCAGCTGCATGCCGGTTTTGATATACCGGGCAAACGAGACATCCTCATGGCCCCCAATGAAGGAACGTATACTGTGATGCCTGAAACAAATACCATATGGTTCGCGGGCATCCGGCTTGTTTTTGACTACCGCTATTATTTTTCCGGGAAAAAGAAATAATAGTTATTGCGGAGAGACTGGGATTCGAACCCAGGGTACACTTTTGGCGTACACACACTTTCCAGGCGTGCTCCTTCGACCACTCGGACACCTCTCCAGGATATCGTTTTGCAGTGCAAAGGTATTAAAAATATTGGATTTTCAAACTGTCATCTCGCCACGAAGAGAGGATTGCAGCAGTTGTTTCACGCTTTCTGATGAATAGCCGCATCCGAGGAGGTACATCAGCTTGGTAACGGCCGATTCGGTGGTGATGTCATATCCACCAATGATGCCGATCTTTCCCAGCCCTGCACTGGTTTCATATTTGCCCATCTCAACGGTGCCGCCCTTGCATTGGGTCACGTTAAAAACAATGATCCCCCTCGATACGGCGTCTTCCAGCTGATCGAGGAACCACTGAATGGTAGGGGCGTTCCCGGCGCCAAAGGTCTCAAGAATGACAGCCTTCAGCCCTTTGGTGTTCAGGATCGCCTCTACGGTGTTTGGTGAAATTCCAGGGTAAAGTTTCAGGATGGCAATGTTTTCGTCAAGCTCCTTGTGTACGCGCAGCTTTTTAAAATTTGGTTTTAGAATCAGATTGTGGTGATATTTGATATGAACGCCTACTTCACCCAGCAAAGGGTAATTCCCGGAGACGAATGCCTTGAAATTCTCTGCATTGAGTTTGCTGGTCCTGTTGCCCCGGTACAATTTGTTCTCGAAGCAGATGGCCACCTCAGGCACAACCGGTGTATCAATCTCCTTGGCTGCGGCAATTTCGATCGCATTGATGAAATTTTCGCGGCCATCGGTACGCACCATCCCGATGGGAAGCTGCGATCCGGTAAAAATCACCGGTTTGTTCAGGTTTTCAAGCATGAAACTCAGTGCAGAAGCGGTGTAGGCCATGGTATCGGAACCATGAAGGACCACAAATCCGTCGTAATCTTCGTACTTTTCTTCAATTACACCCGCCAGGTGAATCCAGAAGGCAGGATTCATATTCGAGGAATCGAGCAATGGCTCAAAGGTGAAGAATTCAATCCGGCAGTTGAAATTTTCCAGGACCGGTAGATATTTGTATAAAATATCAAAGGTCAGGGGTTTTAACGTCATTGTCTTCGGGTCCTGAACCATGCCGATGGTACCCCCGGTATAAATCACCAAAATATTTGTTTGTCCAATCATTTTTTTACTTATAAATTACGATTAACCATCCTCAAATCCTCACATCTTCAAATCCTCAAATCTTCACATCCTCACATCTTCAAATCCTCAAATCCCAAACAACCTTCGTGCGTTTGCAGTGGTAATTTCAGCGACCTTTTCCAGAGCGATGGCCTTTAATTCAGCAACTTTTTGTGCAATAAGCGGGATGTAGGATGGCTCATTCCGCTGGCCGCGATGCGGAACAGGTGTCAGCCAGGGTGCATCCGTCTCAAGCAGCAGATGTTCCATCCCGATGTTTTCAACCACCGTTTGCAAGCCCGAATTCTTATAGGTTACCACCCCGCCGATGCCGAGCATAAATCCCAGGTCGATGGCCCGTTTTGCCTGTTCGGTATGGCCGCTGAAACAATGGAATACCCCGCGGATGGCCTGATCGTTGCGGCCTTCCATGATCTCAAGTACAATATCCATGGAATTACGCGTGTGAATCACGACGGGAAGATCATATTTCAACGAAAGGTCGAGCTGATCACTAAAGGCAATCCGCTGTTCCGCCTCAAATGTTTTGTCCCAGTATAAATCGATGCCAATTTCACCAAGGGCCCAAAACTTCAGCGCAGGATTTGAGAGGTGTTCTGAAACGATATCCAGCTCATCCCGATAATTTTGCTTTACAGAGGTGGGATGCAGCCCCATCATCGGAAAACACACATGCGGAAAATCAGCGGTGACCTGTAACATCTTTTCATGATACCCGGAATCAATGGCAGGAAGCAGCAGATGCAGCACCTCATTCTGTTCAGCCCTGTGCATCATGGCTTCGCGGTCGGCATCGAATTCTTCTGCATACAGGTGGGTGTGGGAATCGGCAAAAACCATGCAATTTTAGATTTAGGATTTCTTGTTAAGAAAAGTGACGATCTCAGCCAGATCAATCTCTTTCATACAACGGAAATGTTTTTTCGGGCAGGAATGATGTCCAAGTTTGCTGCAGGGCCGGCACGACAACCCAATGACCTCAGCGATGAGCGAATCTGATTTGCACTCCGCCGGAAGATAGGGGTACATGCCAAATGCAGGTATGGTATTCCCCCAAACAGATACGACCGGCTTTTTAAATGCGGCAGCCACATGCATCAGCCCGGTATCATTCGACAGAACAGCCCCGGCCTGCCTGATCAGCGAAGCGGACTGGTTGATGTTAAAAAGTCCGCACACATTGAAAACCATTGTTCCTGTTGATCCGGCGATCTGATCACCCCGATCCCGGTCCTCTTTCCCGCCCAGCAGGACGACCGGCCGGGCAAGCTGCTTGCAAACTTCAATGACCTTTTCGGCAGGGAAAATTTTTGTGTTGTGTTTGCCTCCGATCACCATGGCCACGAATCCGGCACGATGGGTCGATGGGAGCATGGAAAATTCCACCTCATCTGCTGCCGGGATAAAATAATCAAGCCCGCGCCCGTCATTTTTTATATCCAGGGATGCCGCTGCCTTGAAATAACGGTCAACGATATGAACATCGGGAAGACAATTCAGCTTTAACTGAACCGCAAGCCACTTCCGGAGATTCAATTTCGGAAAGGAGGCATGGCTGACTCCCAGCCTGTTTTTTACAAAGGCGGAACGATAATTTTTATGCAGATCAACAATGAAATCAAACTCCTGCGATTTCAATTGCGGAATAAGTTCTTTGAAGTTGTGATCGTACAACCACAGTTTATCGATGTTTGGATTTGAACTGAGGATTGGCCCAAACTGGGTTTTCGTAAGGAAATGAACTTCAGCTCCATCCAGCTGCTGCTTCAGGCAACGGACAACTGCGCTGGTGAGCACAATGTCGCCAATGGAGCTAAACCGGATTATCAATATTTTTCTCACACCTATCACCCTGTTACCTTGTTACCCTGTTACCCTGTTACCTTGTTACCCTGTTACCTAATAAACGGATTATTCTCCTCCTCATACCCGATCGAGGTCTCCGGCCCATGACCGGGATAAACCAGCGTCTCTGCCGGGAGGGTCAGCAGTTTGTTTTTTATACTTTGCATCAGTTGTTCAAAATTACCGGATGGCAGATCGGTACGGCCAATGGTATCCTTGAATAACACATCGCCGGTAACTACAAAGCCCTGACTTTCATTGTAAAAACATACGCTGCCCTCGGCATGGCCGGGGGTATAAAGCACCCTGAGTGAAGAATTTCCCCAGCTTACCATCTCTTCGTCTTCAAGGAACCGTTTGGGGGGAGGGATCCGGTCGATCGAAAAGCCAAAGGAGGAGCCGATCTCCTTCAGGACGTGAAAAAGAAAGGTCGAATTTTTATGGTACTCCGGGTAGATCCCGAAGGTATGCGCGACATAATCATTTCCCAGCACATGATCGATATGGCAATGGGTATTGAGATTGCGCACAAGCTTCAGATTTTTCGCGCTGATAAATTCCTTCAGGCTCTCCTGCTCTTCAGGTTCATAACATGCTGGATCAATGAGGATGCATTCACCGGTTTCATCGTATAATAACCAGGTGTTGACCATAAAGGTATTGAAGACGAATTTTTCTACATTTATCATTCAGATAGCGGTGTTTTACATGATTTGCAAAGATAGGAAAATGCAGCGATGTGGCCGGTACATTGAAAATAATCGTATTTTAGCACCTCCAAAAAATCCCCTTGTACTGCCGGATATGACGCATGATGCATGCATGAACAGAAGAATGAATCGCTGGACTGGATCATGGATCATTCTTGCTGTCGTGCTGTTGCTTTCACTCTCCGGACAGGCTCAGTTTTACAATGGTTCACAGTTGACTTTCGGGAAGAGCCGGGTTCAGTACAATGATTTTCTCTGGCTCTATTTCCGCTTCGAAAAATTCGATACCTACTATTATCTCAATGGGAAAGAACTGGCGCTTTATACCAGTGAATATGCCGATAAGCACATCAAGGAGATAGAGGTGTCGCTCCAGTCGAATCTTGAGGAGAAGGTGCAGTTCATCATATTTAATAAACTCTCTGATCTGAAGCAGAGCAATGTAGGATTGTTCGGTGACTGGGATTATTACAATACCGGGGGGGTTACCCGGATTATCGGCGGCCGGGTCCTCCTCTTTTTTGACGGAAATTATGAACATTTTGATCAGCAGATCAGGGCAGGTATCGCGCAGGTAATTCTCAACAACATGATCTACGGAACGGGGATCGGGGCTCAGATAAAAAACAATGCTCTTTTTACTGTTCCCGAATGGTATATGAACGGACTCATATCCTTCATCTCCCGGAAATGGGATGCTGAAATCGAAAATCATGTCAGGGATGCCATCCTGAACAAGAAATATGACAAGTTCAATGGCCTTACAGGCCTGGAGGCGACCTATGCCGGCCATTCTTTATGGAATTACATCGCCATGAAGTATGGCGCTGCCTCCGTCCCCAATATTGTATATATGGCCCGCATGAGCCGGAATGTGGAACGGGGTTTTCAGTTTGTTGTCGGTACCAGTTTCCAGTCGGTGGTGCAGGAGTGGCTTGCTTTTTATAAGGAGGTGTACACGAACCAGGAGAGCGGCCGGACTACACCGCAAGGCGAGATGATCAACAAACGGAAAAAACCCGACCGGGTTTACCGAACGTTAAAAATCTGTCCTGACGGCAATAAGATAGCCTACACCACACATGACCTGGGCATTTATAAGGTATTCATCCAGGATACGGAGACCGGGAAAAAGAGGCGGATCTACCGCGGAGGATATCGGCTGGCCGACCGGCCCGATTATTCCTACCCACTCGTAGCCTGGCATCCCAGCGGCCGGGTGCTTGCCATTCTTGTTGAACGCAAAGGCGAAATCTGGCTCTATTTCTATAACCTGGATGACCGGAAATTTGAACACCAGATCATGGCTAATTTTCAGAAGGTGTTGGATATCTCTTACTCTGACGACGGATCCCTGCTGGTTTTTTCAGCTGTTCAGAAAGGGCAGTCCGACATTTTCGTATACAACATCGCTTCCGGATCACATGAACAGCTTACGAAGGATGTATACGACGACCTGAATCCCAGGTTTATCAATCATTCCGGCAACATTATCTTTTCCTCAAACCGGGTGAATGACACCGTTCGTTTTGATGACCCTGTGAAGATCGGCGACCTGCATTATTTCAATGACCTGTTTCTATATAATTACAGTGCGAAATCCGTTATCCTGCAGCGCCTGACCCATTCGCCCGATGCCCACGAAACCCAGCCGCAGCCATACGGGGACAACTATTTTTCTTTTCTGAGTGATCAAAATGGCGTTGTGAACCGGTATCTTGCCAGATACGACAGCACGATCTCCTTCATCGACACCACCACCCATTACCGTTATTATACAACCTCCTATCCGGTTACCAATTATTCCCGCAACATCATCGAACAGGATATCTCTCCGAAGGCAGCCAAAATAGGTGAAATCGTGTTTCAGAATCAAAATTACAAGATGTTCACCTCCGATTTGATCCGGCCTGCCAAAGTACCAAAAGCGGAGGTACAGCCCTCTTTTTTCAAGGTCTTCAAGCCGGCATCGGAGATGAAACCACCTGAACTGCAAAAACCCGACAGCAGCCTCAGGCTGGCTGAGCCATTTTCAGTCTCGGGAAAGAAACATTTCACGGTTGTCAGGCAAAGTGAGGTGGTGAAACAGATCCTTTCGCGGGTTGATACATCCGGGAAGGGCGGGTTACAGCCGGGAGGGGAGAATGCATTCGTGACAGATACCGTCGCAAACAATCTCCTCGCCCTCTACAAAGCATTGCAGGGAAAGGGATACCAGCGCGGCGCTGCAGGTAAGGATTCGGTGAATAGGTACAAAACGGCCAAGCAGTTAAATTACAATGTGGAGTACTACATTGACCAGATGGTCACACAAATTGATTTCACCTATCTTAATTTTGCCTATCAGCCCTTTACAGGAAACATGACGCCTGAGTTTATCAACCCCGGATTGAATGCCCTCTTTATGGTTGGGGTCACTGATCTGATGGAGGATTACCGGATCAGCGGCGGGGTGCGTCTGAACGTGAGCCTCATCAACAATGAGTACCTTTTTAGTTTTGGGAATTATAAGCGGCGCCTCGACCATCAGATCGTTTTTCACAGGAAAGCAGTAGAGGAGTTGGGGTACTATTCACTCATACGGCATAAGATCCATGAATTATATTATGTAGCTACCTGGCCGTTCAATCCGGTACTGAATATCAAGGGCACCGCATCCATCCGGTACGACCGCGCCATCTATCTATCAACTGATCAATACAACCTGAAAATACCCGACATCCATAATGTCTGGGGCAGTATCAAAGGAGAACTTACCTATGACAACACCCGCAGTCTGGGGCTGAACCTTTACCAGGGAACACGCTATAAATTTTTCGGAGAATATTACCAGATGCTCAATTCTTCGGGAACCAACATGATTGTGCTGGGTATGGATATCCGTAATTACCAGAAGGTGCATCGTACCCTGGTGTGGGCGAACCGTTTTGCTGCAAGCACCTCCTTTGGCGGCAATAAGCTCCTCTATTATATGGGTGGTGTCGATAACTGGTTATTCCCGACATACAATATGAATACGCCGATTGCCTTCGATCAGAACTATGCGTTCCAGACGCTGGCTACCAACATGCGCGGGTTTAACCAAAACATCAGGAATGGCAACAGCTTTTTCGTTTACAATACCGAATTGAGATGGCCCGTATTCCGGTATCTGTTCAATCGCCCGATCAGGTCCGATTTTATCAACAATTTTCAGGTTGTTGTTTTCGGTGATGTGGGAACCGCCTGGACCGGGGCGACGCCATGGTCGGAAGACAACCAGCTCTTTACCCAGTACATATACCGGAATCCGCTGTTTATCAAAGTTGAAATGCAGAAGGATCCCATTGTCGAGGGATTCGGTTTTGGCTTACGAACGAGGCTGTTTGGCTATTTTCTCCGCGGCGACCTGGCCTGGGGCATTGAAGATGGCCGCGTAAGCAGACCTGTCTTTTATTTTTCACTTAGTCTTGACTTCTAACCATGACCCTTCCTGAACCACGCATCGTCGATTTTATTGGAGAACATCATATTCTAACACTTGCTGTGGCCAGGGAGAATGTCCCCTATTGTGCAACCTGTTTTTATGCCTATCTTCCTGCCCAAAACCAGTTTATTTTCACCTCAGACCATGAAACCAGGCATATCCGGGACGTTTTAGAAGGAGGCAATCCCAACGTGGCGGGAACCATTGCCCTGGAGACAAAAATCGTTGGTAAGATCAGGGGAATTCAGTTTACTGGCTTGATGCAGGAACTGGAGGGAGATGAATTGAAAAAAGCCAGGTCGGCCTATCTTAAACGCTTCCCGATTGCCAGGCTGATGCCGGCTTTGAATCTTTGGATCCTGTCGCCCGATTTTATCAAAATGACGGATAATCGCCTTGGTTTTGGGAAAAAGCTGATATGGACGGCTTGAAAATCTCTGAAATCAAGATCAGCCGCACCATAAATGAATTATCAAAGTCTATGTTTTTTTAAGTCAGGCGGTTATCCTTCATACCCCCTGTGGATGTTAATAACTATATTCAGGTAAACCCACACTTCGTTGTATATTGCTCCCTCAAATTAATCCCCCGAAATTTATTGAAACGTTCGTAAGAACAAGGAGTTAGAAAAAATTAATCACATAACAGATAATCCTGTTCATGCATGGAAAACAATACCCTGGTAAATAAGGAAACGGATCATAAAGCTGATTATTATCAAGATGTCTTGGCAAAAAGGATCCGTCCGAAAGTTACAATTGAAGAATTGGAAATGAAAGAAAAGAAGGTAGAGGAACACAAACGCACGATTTATTCATTTGCAGAGGTAATTGAGAAATCAACAGCATATTTTAACGGTGATAGCCTGGCCGCCAACGTGTGGGCAAATAAATATGCCCTGAAAAATTCAGAAGGACATTTATTTGAGTTGACCCCGGATGACATGCACAGGCGTATAGCCCGTGAAATCGCCCGGGTAGAAAAAAAATATCCAAACCCGATGAGTGAGGATGAGCTCTTTGAACTCATGCGAAACTTTAAGTACATCGTTCCCCAGGGAAGCCCGATGGCAGGCATCGGAAATGATTTTCAGATTGGATCACTCTCCAACTGTTTTGTGATTGGCAATGAGGGGGCCTCTGATTCATATGGCGCCATCATGAAAACCGATGAAGAACAGGTTCAGCTGATGAAACGCAGGGGAGGAGTGGGTCACGACCTTTCGCACATCCGCCCGAAGTACAGCGAAGTGAAAAACAGTGCGTTGACCTCCACAGGAATTGTACCGTTCATGGAGCGCTATTCGAATTCAACCCGTGAAGTGGCTCAGGAAGGGCGACGCGGGGCGCTGATGCTGAGTATCTCCATTGCCCACCCGGATGCCGAACATTTTATCGATGCCAAACTGGAAACGGGGAAGGTGACCGGGGCCAATATCTCGGTAAAACTAACCGACGAATTCATGCTGGCCGTCGTGCATGATACTGAATTTGTCCAGCATTTTCCCATCGATTCAGATGCACCGGTGGTGACCAGACCAATCCGCGCAAGGGAACTCTGGAGCAAGATCGTCCACAATGCATGGAAATCGGCTGAACCCGGAATTCTTTTCTGGGATACCATTATCAGGGAATCTATTCCTGACTGCTATGCCGACCTGGGCTTTCGCACCGTTTCGACCAACCCCTGCGGCGAAATTCCCCTTTGCACCTACGACAGCTGCCGGCTGCTGGCCATCAACCTTTACAACTACGTCGACAAACCCTTCACTCCTGAGGCAAGTTTCGATTCCGAACTCTTTACCCTCCATGTTAACAAGGCCCAGCGTATCATGGACGACATCATCGACCTGGAGCTTGAAAAGATTGACCGTATCCTGGCCAAAATTGAAAAGGATCCGGAGGCTGAAGATATTAAAGCACGTGAACGTACCATGTGGCTGAATATCAAGAAAAAAGCCATCCAGGGCCGGAGAACGGGTTTTGGCATCACGGCAGAAGGCGATATGCTTGCAGCATTAGGCACCCGCTATGGATCTGACGATGCAACCGATTTTTCAGTTGAGGTACACAAAATTCTTACGCTTGAAGCATACAGGTCATCCGTCATGATGGCCCGGGAGCGCGGCCCGTTCCCCATTTATGATACCGAACGTGAAAAGAACAACCCCTTTATCATGAGGATAAAGGAGGCAGCCCCTGATGTTTATGAGGATATGGCTAAATACGGCCGCCGCAATGTGGCCATGCTTACAATCGCTCCAACGGGTTCAGTGAGCATACTCACACAAACAACCTCCGGTCTCGAACCCGTGTTTGCAGTCAATTACAAACGCCGCCGCAAGGTGAACCCAAACGATAAGAATGTAAAGGTCACCTTTACAGATGAAGTGGGCGATACCTGGGAAGAGTACAATGTGTTCCACCATAATTTTGTTACCTGGCTCGTCGTCAATGGGTACAATGTGGAAGAGGTATCCAGCATGGAGGAAAAGGATCTTAAACAAATCATCAAGAAATCGCCGTTTTATAAAGCCACGGCCAATGATGTGGATTGGGTTGCCAAGGTAAAGATGCAGGGTGCCGTCCAGAAATGGGTCGATCATTCCATCAGCGTCACTGTAAATGTTCCCAACGATGCCAAGGAAGAGATGATCAGCACCATTTATGAAACAGCATGGAAGGTTGGCTGCAAAGGGATGACCGTTTATCGCGATGGCTCACGCTCCGGTGTATTGGTGAATAACGATCCGAATGAGAAAAAAGAAAAATCCGAGATTGACGAGTTCCATGAAACCAAAGCACCGCACCGCCCCGACCGCCTGGAAGCTGACATCGTCCGCTTTCAGAATGATCACGAGAAATGGGTGGCTGTTGTAGGAATTCTAAACGGACGTCCCTATGAGATATTCACAGGGGTAGCCGAAGATTTCTGGATCCCAACCTGGGTTCAAAAGGGCTGGATTGTGAAAACACGGCCCGATGGTGTTGGGTCACGCTACGATTTTCAGTTTGAAGACCGCCAGGGATACAAAATCACCATTGAAGCACTTTCCCGTTCGTTCAATAAGGAATACTGGAATTATGCCAAACTGATCTCCGGCATCCTGCGCCATGGCATGCCCCTGCCTTTTGTGGTCAACATCATCTCCAAACTCCATTTTGAAGTCGATTCAATCAATACCTGGAAAAACGGAGTGGAGCGGGCCTTGAAAAAATTCATTCCCGATGGAACCAAGGCAGCCGAACATGCCTGTCCGAAATGCAGTGATCAGAATGGATTGGTATACCAGGAGGGTTGCCTTGTATGCAAGAGCTGCGGCTACTCGAAGTGCGGATAAAAGCTAAAACTTCTTTTTGTGGTAATCAAAGGTGGTGTTGTCACGCAGATCTTTGATTCTTTTGGCTATGAGTACAAAGGCCTGCATGTTGTTTTTATATAACCAGTCAATGGCCGCCTGCTTTCCGCGGCATGCATCGGCAAAAACAACCAGGAACGGGTGTTTGTTTTTCTGCAGCCATAGATAGGCCTGAACGTTTTCATCAATCGCCGCATCCAGGGCAGCCAGGTGGAAAAATTTGTTTTTAAACAACCAGGCTGTCGCCTCTTCACCGCCCCTGATGGCATGCGCCAGCGCTGCAACTTCAGGAAATCCGTTGTTCAGCAACCATGCTGCGATCTCCTGGTTGCCATTGACCGCTTCACCAAAAGCAAGCCAGATCTTGGCGGGATAATATAGGCTCTCCATAACTCGTCATTCGTCACTCGTCATTCGTCACTTGTCACTCGTCATTCGTCACTCGTCACTCGTCATTCGTCACGCGTATACCTGAACCTGAATCCCGGCCGCTTCAACTTTTCTGGCAATGGATTCCAGCTCCCCAAGGGCAATTTTCTCAAGGTTGTGCACCGGTGTAGCCCGGGCAATGGGATAGATCATGACCAGCGTTGGTTTAATCTCTGTCAGACGCTGAAGCCATCCCGCCACCTCAATTTCAGTTGTATTATCAACGACCTGCCCCTTGAATTTTCCACGCAGGAACATGCTCTGGATGATGAGATTATTCCTGAATTTCTTCAAATTTTCAATCAGCATGTCCAGCTTCACTGGTTCAACTGGGTTGTTGATGAGGTTAAACATGGGTTCATCCCCGGCATCCAGCTTAAGAATATTGTTGTCAAGTTTTTCCAGCGCTGCAAAAACAGCGGGATGATGGATCATGCTGGCATTTGAGAGCACAGTGACCTTTGCGCCGGGAGCATACCTGTTCCGCAGGGCAATGGTATCATCCACGATCCCTGAAAAATCGGGATGCAGGGTTGGTTCCCCGTTTCCGGCATAGGTGATGGCATCGGGGAGATGATTCTCTTTGACCAGTTCCTCAAGCCGCTGTTCGAGGTAGCTGGCCACCTCAGCGCGCGATGGAAATTGGGGATGCAGGGTCTGTTCGGGCGGGGTCCAGCCGCATTCACAGTAAATGCAATTAAAAGAGCAGTATTTGGAATGAAGCGGAAGTAAATTAATTCCGAGAGAGAGTCCGAGCCGCCTGCTGCGCACCGGGCCAAAAACAACATCATCAAAGAGAAATCCAGACATCCTGTTTGTTTATTGTGCAAAATTCCATATTTTCAACTGCAAATCCTAAATTAGTCAGAGTAAAAATGTTTACTTTTGGGCTTCAATGAGCAAACCGTTGATATCACTCAAAGAAATTAAAGCGCCCATCGGGGAACACATCGAAACCTTCGAAGGAAAATTCAGGGCTTCAATGAAGAGTTCCGTGCCGTTACTGGATACGATCATGCATTATATTATCAAGCGGAAGGGCAAGCAGATGCGGCCGATGTTCGTCTTCCTTTCCGCCGGACTCTGCGGTACGGTGAATGAAAGTACTTACAGGGGTGCTTCACTCATTGAGCTTCTGCATACGGCTACCCTGGTTCACGATGATGTGGTGGACGATTCGAATCTCCGCCGCGGATTTTTTTCCATCAATGCCCTGTGGAAAAATAAAATTGCCGTGCTGGTGGGCGATTATCTTTTATCCCGTGGATTGCTATTGGCACTGGAACAGGATGAATTCAAGCTTCTGAAAATTGTATCCAATGCGGTACGTGAAATGAGCGAAGGCGAGCTGCTTCAAATAGAAAAAGCAAGGAAACTCGACATCCGGGAAGATATTTATTTTGAGATTATCCGCAAGAAAACGGCTACGCTCATCGCCTCCTGCTGTGCCTGCGGCGCCTCATCGGTCAATGTCTCTGAAGAGCTTATCCGGTTGATGTGGAGTTTTGGTGAACATGTTGGGATCGCCTTCCAGATAAAGGATGACCTGTTTGATTACGAACGCAACAATGCCACGGGAAAGCCCAATGGGACGGATATCCGCGATCAGAAAATGACGCTTCCCCTGATCTACCTGCTGAACCATGCTGATTTCTTGGAAAAGCGCTGGATCATCAACACGGTGAAAAATCACCACAACGACCCGGAAAAAGTCTCCAGACTGATTGAAAAAGTGGTCGAACGCGGCGGGATCAGCTATGCCCATGAAAAGATGCTTGAATACCGGCAGAAGTCTTTGGATATCCTGCAGTCATTCCCCGAAAATCCCTGCCGTAAATCACTGGAGCAGCTGGTGATTTTTACTACGGAGCGCAATACCTGATTTCACCCTCCTTCAGGAAGCTTTCTTCAGGGTGAACCCAAACGTGGTTCCCACCCCGATGGTGCTGCGCACATTGATTGTTTGCTGATGGGCTTCAACGATGTGCTTTACAATGGCCAGGCCAAGGCCTTTCCCCTTTTTGGTGGCGTTCCTTCCCCGGTCGGTACGGTAAAAACGATCAAATACCCGAACCAGGTCGCCGGAATCGATGCCAATCCCGTTGTCTGTAACTTCAACAAGGAAATTTTCGCCCATGTCATAAAAGCTGATTTTGGTTCGTCCGATTTCCTGATTTCCATAGCGGATGGAGTTATCAATGATGTTGGTGAGCACCTGCCTGATTTTATCTTTGTCCCCTTCGACCATCAGCGGCTTGCCCGGATCATTCAGGACAAACTGGATTTCATGCTTTTGCGCCTTCATCTCCAGTGATTCTGTTACTTCACGGGTGAGGCTGACGATATTGAAGCGGGTAATTTTCAATTTCATATGACCGGACTCCAGCTGTGAAATCTCATCCAGATCTTCAAGGATCTTTGCCAGCCGCTCAATGCTTTTTTCAGTCCGTTTCAGGTATTCCCGGTTGATGGTCGGATCCTCCAATCCGCCGTCAAGCAGAGTGGAAACGTAACCCTGGATGTTGAACAGGGGTGTTTTCAGCTCATGGGCCACATTCCCTACGAAATCACGTCGATATTGGCTCAGCAGGTTGAGTTGTTCAATCTCACGCTGCTTCTCCGATTCCCAGTTTTCAACCTCTTTCTGAACATGGTCCATGAGGTTGCCTGCCTGCTGATTATAGGGCTGCTCCTTTTTTCCCGTCTTTACCGAATGAATTGATTTATAGATCAACCGGATCTTGCTGTAAATAAATTTTTCAAGGGTATACCGGAAAATGAAAAAGGTTATGATGAAAAGTACGATCGAAGTGATGATCAGTGTGATGTAGGCATACATATTAGAAAGGGCGCCTGTGAAAATGATTCCGACAGAAAGAAAAAACAGCATGATGTAACTTCCTGTGATGATCAGGGAGTTCAGCAAGGCCAGGTTTTTCGGTTCGTGAAATTTCATTCCTCTTCGAATTTATAGCCGACCCCTTTGATGGTTTTGATGCTGTCGATGTTCAATTTTTCGCGGATCCGGCGGATGTGAACATCAATGGTCCGGTCACCCACAACCACATCTTCACCCCATACATTCGAAAAAATCTCTTCCCGGGACACCACCTTATCCGGTCGGGAAACAAGGAACTGCAGGAGTTCAAACTCCTTGCGCACCAGCGTGATCTCTGCATCATCCTTCACCACCAAATAGCGGTCTTTGTCAATGGTAAAACCCTTGAGCTGGATTATCGCGTCATCCTCCCTTAAATGCTTGTATCTTCGCAGCAAGGCCTGGATGCGGCTGATAAACAATTTCGGCTTGATGGGCTTGGTGATGTAATCATCGGCGCCTGCTTCAAACCCGGCTATTTGGGAATAATCCTCCCCGCGGGCCGTCAGAAAGGCAATCAGCGTACCGGCCAGTTCGGGAATTTTCCTGATCTCATTGCAGGTCTCCATCCCGTCCATTACCGGCATCATCACATCGAGAATGACCAGCTGGGGCTTGTGTTCCATGGCCAGCTTCAGCCCTTTCAGCCCGTTTTTTGCTTTTAAAACCCGGTATCCCTCCCTTTCCAGGTTGTATCCGAGGAATTCAAGAATATCGGACTCATCATCGACCAAAAGGATCGTAATCTCACTATTCTCCATGGCGCTTGCAAATGTGGTGTAAAGGTATAAAACTTCAAGTTATGTTGTGAGACATGCAAGCCCCCCCGCGCAAAAATGCGCTTTGTTAGACGGGATCGCAGATTTTTTATACTTTTATTGAAAATTTGAGATGCGCAAGATTATTTTTTCCCTGTTGTTTATTCTCCCGCTTTTTGGATTTTCCCAGAAATTCAACGGAGGTTTATTGGCTGGTGGTTTGGTGAGCCAGGTTGATGGTGACACGTGGGGAGGATATCATAAATTTGGTTTCTATGGTGGTGCATTTGTCGGTTTGCAGGTATCCCGGCGCTCAGCCTTCCAGATGGAGATGGAGTATATTCAGAAAGGAAGCAGGCAGAATGGAGATACCATCACCAATACCGGAATGACCTATCTGCTCCGGCTACATTACCTCGAAATACCCATCCTTTACCAGTTTTCTTTTCATAAACGGTTTTCTGCCGAAATAGGTCCCGCCATGGATATCCTGATCGGATCAGAAGAGCTTGTCAATGGCTTCGACCCTCCTTCAACAGTTCCGTTAAGGCCGGTAACTTTAGCCGGGATCCTTGGATTTAACGGGTATATCACCAGCCATCTGAGGGTGAATGTGCGCTTTAACTATTCGATCCTGTCCATACGGAACGGTGTGGCCAATGGTTACCGGCGCATCCTGTTTGAGGTGGGTCAGTATAACAATGTTTTATCATTTGGATTGATCTGGGATTTCAAACCAAGAGAACTGTAAAAGGATATGTCAAAACATAAGATTATCATAGGAATCACGGGTGCCAGCGGCGCCATCTACGGCAAAATGCTGCTGGAACGCCTTCAGGGATTGCAGGATCAGATAGAGACCTGCGGGGTGATCTTTTCCGAAAACGCCAGAGCCGTCTGGAAATTTGAACTCGGGGAGGAGCCTGAAAGGATTGAAGACCCTCGGAGGATGGGGGCGGGGAAGTTTACATTTTATAAACCCGATAATTTTTTTGCACCCGTGGCATCCGGGTCGGCAGGGTATGATGTGATGATCATATGCCCTTGTACGATGGGGACGCTTGGGAGAATCGCATCGGGCGTGTCATCAGATTTGCTCACCCGCGCAGCAGATGTCATGCTGAAGGAACGGAGAAAACTCATTCTCGTTTCCCGTGAAGCCCCGCTCAGCCTGATTCACCTGAACAACATGAAACTGCTTACCGAAGCCGGCGCCGTCATCTGCCCTGCATCACCTTCATTTTACAGTCACCCTGCCACCATCGAAGCCCTGGTTCTGACGGTCGTTGACAGGGTGCTCAACCTTGCCGGATTTGACGTGGATAGCTATGCATGGGGATCATCACTGTGAAGCCGCACGAATGTTTCTCATCAATCGCGCGTATCCCATTCTTTTAACAGGCGTGGCTGCGAACATCCTGTCGAAATCAGCTTCCGTCAAGGAAAGCCACTCCTTTTTTCTCATCTGCATCAAGGGTTCAGACGGGGCGAATTCAGGAATCCCGTTAGGCACCGCGAAACGGTTGTAGGGGCAAACATCCTGGCAAATGTCGCAACCGTAAATGCGATCCTTCAGCTTTCCTTTTAATTCAACGGGTATCTCTTCCTTGCTTTCAATGGTCAGGTATGAGATGCAGCGCCGGATATCGAGCTGGTAGGGTGTATCAAGCGCCCCGGTCGGACAGGCTTTGATGCATTTTTCGCACGAGCCGCAATGGTCTGATTCCGGCGCATCGGGTTCAAGCTCCAGGGTTGTAAGGATGATCCCGATAAAAAAAAACGAACCTGCCAACGGATGGATGACCAGGGTGTTTTTTCCTTGCCACCCCAGCCCGCATCGCTGAGCCCAGGCTTTCTCCAAAACCGGACCTGAATCCACGAATGCCCTGGCATGCAGATCATAGACCGGACCCGAATCCTCGGATTCCCTGCCACTCAGATCCGCAGTGATGGATTTCAAAAATGCTATAAGCAATCCAAGCCGTTCACGCATCAACAGGTGATAATCGCGGCCATAGGCATATTTTGAGATGATAAAATTGCCGGTTCCGGGGATTTCATCCTGCGGATAATAATTCATCATAACTGCGATAACCGACCGGGCTCCCTTCAGTAAAAGCTCCGGATTTAAACGCTTCTCAAGATAGGTCTCAAGATATTCCAATCCAGCCGGGCCTTTCCGTTGGATTAGGCGGGTATATAACGCTCTTAGGTCCTCCAGCGGCTCATTTCGCGCCATCCCGCAGAACGAAAACCCAAGCCGCCGGGCCTCGGCACGAATCTGCGCTCCATTAATTCCTGTTGATTTTTTACCTCCGGATCCCGACATCAGAAAATCAAAAATTCGTCATTGGTAATTGGTAATTGGTAATTGGTAATTGGTAATTGGTCATTGGTAATTCAAAACAGTCTGTCCTGCGTCCCCGCTTTCATCTTCCCAAGATGCCGGTATGCCAGTTCCGTCACTTCGCGTCCGCGCGGCGTGCGCATGAGGTAGCCCTCCTGGATGAGGAATGGTTCGTACACCTCCTCGATGGTTCCGGCATCTTCAGAAACTGCGGTTGAAATGGTCCCCAGTCCGACAGGCCCTCCTTTGAATTTTTCAATGATGGTCATCAGGATCTTGTTGTCCATCTCATCAAGACCGTTTTTATCCACATTCAGGGCGCTGAGTGCATACTGGCTGATCTTCAGGTCGATTTTACCGTCGCCCTTGATCTGGGCAAAATCGCGAACCCTGCGCAGCAGCAGGTTGGCAATGCGGGGTGTACCCCGGCTGCGGCGTGCAATTTCGGCAGCGGCCGCCTTGTCGATGGGAACATCCAGGATCTCAGCAGAGCGGTGAATGATCTGGTCGAGGGTGCCGGCCTGGTAATAGTTTAGCCGTGAATTGATCCCGAAACGCGAACGAAGCGGCGCTGTAAGCAATCCTGACCGTGTGGTAGCCCCGACCAGGGTGAAGGGGTTCAGTTTGATCTGGATGCTCCGGGCATTCGGACCGCTTTCGATCATGATGTCAATCTTGTAATCCTCCATGGCTGAATAAAGATATTCCTCCACCACAGGGGATAACCGGTGAATCTCGTCAATAAACAACACATCGTTCGGCTCCAGACCGGTCAGCAATCCCGCAAGATCCCCGGGCTTGTCAATCACCGGCCCCGAGGTCACCCGGATATTCACCTGCAGTTCATTCGCAATGATATGGGCCAGCGTAGTCTTTCCAAGACCCGGTGGACCGTGAAGCAAAACATGGTCAAGCGCTTCATTCCGCTGCCTGGCGGCAAGTACGAAAATCTTCAGGTTTTCAACGATGGCTTCCTGACCTGAAAATTCGATAAACCCGCTGGGTCTTAAAGCTTTTTCTATCTCTTTTTCTGCCGGATTTAACAAATTTCCGGAAGGATCAAGGTTTTCATTCATCATCACAAAAGTAAATTAATTCTATCTATTTCCTTTGTAATTATTTATTCTATCTTTACGTTATTATTTTTTAAACCCCTTGCTATGCATCCCATTGTTGTTGCGGTCGATTTTTCGAATACTTCCATTCACGCTGTCGAGTATGCCATTTCACTCGCTAATAAAATGAAATCGGATATCCATTTGATATGGGTTGACAAGATCAGTACGCAGGAGTCGGTATATCCCGATACATCGAATGAAAACCGGAATGAGGCCAAAAAACGATTCGACGAATTAATCGCCCAGTACAGCAGTAAACTTGCAAAGGGTCTATCCATGGAGTATAAACTCAAAAAGGGAAGGATTTACCGTGAAGTGGATAACCTGGCCCGGTCGAATGAAGCAGAGTTAATCGTTACAGGAGCCCATGGTATTTCAGGATATGAGGAGTACTGGATTGGAAGCAACGCCTATAAAATTGTGACCTACACCGCCTGCCCCGTCATTACCGTACGGCATGACTTCAACATCAAACCGAAAATCGAACGGATCCTGGCCCCGATGGATGGCTCCAATGAATCGCTTCAGAAGATTCCGTTCATTGTAAAACTTGCGACACTGTTCAAGTCAGAGGTACATCTGGTAGCCACCCATAGCAGCCATTTAAAGTCCATCCAGCGGATAACAGAGAAAATAACGCAGTCAGCCGCTTCATACCTGCAGCAGCAGCAGGTTCGTTTTATCGAGGACAGCATTGTGTCCAATGATCTTACCAAGGCCGTTCTTTCATATGCAATCAATGTACAGGCTGATTTAATAGCCATCATGACCGAACAGGAAACACCCGTAAATATTTTACTTGGCGCGCAGGCACAGCAACTGATCAACCAGTCTCCCATCCCGGTATTGAGTATTCACCCAACGGAAAAGCAGAACCATACCCCATGAGATACCTGATCCTATCTGGCGCCGTTCTTTTAATCCTGCTGATTCGCCCCCCCTTTACCATGGCCCAGGAATCGGTTATGCCGGGAGGAGAAGCCGGGATTGTCCAGGATCCAAGGATCGAACAGCTGGTGAATAAACACATCCAGGCCAGCCAGGCCATAAAAACCATGGATGGATTCAGGATACAGCTATTCTCTGATTCCGGAAATAATTCAAAAACCAGGGCGCAGGTGGTGTATGATGAATTCATGGCTCGATTTCCTGAAACAGGCGTTTATCTTACCTTTAAGTCCCCCAATTACAAAGTGCGGGTTGGCGATTTCAGGACCAAACTTGATGCCCAGCGGTTTTTAAATGAATTGTCCGGCGATTATCCCAATGCATTTATCATAACTGATCAAATTAATTTACCCAAAGTAGATTGACCTAACATCCAAAGGATATGAATAAAATTATTGTGGCCATCGATTTTTCTGAATGCTCCATCAATGCATTCCTCCATGCACTCTCCATCGGGGATGCCTGTGGAGCGGAACTGATCCTTTTATGGGTTGAAAAAGCATCTTCGGAGAAGTACAAATACATTGACAAGTCAAAGGATCCCCAGAAAGAGGTGCAGCAAGCCATGGAAAACCTGATCGCCAAACATCAGCCGGACCATCCCGAACTGAAAATGTACTGGAAAATCAGGAAGGGGAAAATTTATAAAGAGGTCACTGATGAAGCCAAGGCGATAAAAGCCATGCTAATTGTCACCGGAACCCATGGTGCGTCGGGCTTCGAAGAATTCTGGATCGGAAGCAATGCCAACAAAATCATCTCAGCCAGTATATGTCCTGTCATCACCATCAGGGGAGGAATCAATATCAAACGACCACTGACAAAAATTGTTCTGCCCATCGACAGTGCAGAAGAGACGAGGCAAAAAGCTTCATTTGTGGGCTATCTTGCCAAAAAGCACCATGCCACAATCTATATTCTTAAATTGAATACCTCTATGCTCAAGGCGATGAGACAAAAGGTCGACCTCTATGCGGCGCAGGTAATCAGGCATTGTGAAGAGGAAAAGATTCCCTTCCATGTTGACCAGGTTGATTGTATGAATATATCCGATGCAACGGTTGTATACGCCAAAAAAATCGACGCCAACCTCATTGCCATCATGACGGCACAGGAAACCAAAACGTCAAATATCTTTCTCGGTTCCTATGCACACCAGATGGTGAATAATTCACCCATACCCGTACTGAGCATCCGCCCAAAAGACACACTGGCAGCGGGACAAGGGTTTTAATACCTGTCAATGCAATTCAGATCCTTGAACGCGGTCTTCAGCCGTTCAACCACCGATTTTTCACCCTCACGCAGCCAGGCACGCGGATCATAAAACTTCTTGTTGGGCTTGTCTTCTCCTTCGGGATTGCCAATCTGCCCCTGCAGGTATCCGCTGTTCTTTTTGTAGAAGTTCAGAACCCCTTCCCAGAATGCCCATTGGGTATCGGTGTCGATGTTCATTTTCACGACGCCATAGCCGAGCGCTTCAGCAATTTTTTCGGGCTCTGATCCCGATCCGCCATGAAAAACAAAATTGACCGGATTTGGGGCCGTATTGAATTTTTGCTGGATATATACCTGTGAATTATGAAGGATGACAGGTTCAAGTTTTACATTTCCCGGTTTGTAAACCCCATGAACATTGCCAAAGGAGGCAGCGATCGTGAAGTTGGGACTCACGCTTGACAACGACTCATAGGCATGGGCCACATGTTCGGGCTGCGTATAAAGCCGTGAACTGTCGATGCCTGTGTTGTCAACCCCGTCTTCCTCACCTCCGGTTACACCCAGCTCGATCTCCAGGGTCATCCCCATCTTGCTCATGCGTTCGAGGTAGCGCTTGCATATCTCGATATTCTCCTCCAGCGATTCTTCCGATAGATCAAGCATGTGTGAACTGAACAGCGGCTTTCCATATGTTTTAAAGTATGTTTCACCTGCATCCAGCAGACCGTCGATCCATGGCAGCAGCTTTTTTGCAGCATGATCGGTATGCAGGATCACCGGGATGCCATACATGGCTGCTATCTCATGCACATGCTGTGCACCTGAGATGCTGCCTTTGATGGCAACGGATTCATGCTCATTTTTCAGAGATTTTCCGGCGTAGAAGACACCTCCGCCATTCGAAAACTGGATGATCACCGGGGAGTTCACACTTTTTGCAGCCTCCATAACAGCATTGACCGAATCGGTACCAATCACGTTCACCGCCGGCAAGGCAAAGCGGTTGGCCTTTGCAATACGAAAAATTTCCTGAACAGCCTGTCCGGTTGCAACTCCCGGAGCAACTTTATCTTTTATTTTTTCTGACATAATCGTTTGTTTTAATTGACGTGTTCAAAGGTATGAAAAATAATTGTTTAGCTTCGTTTCCTCCAATTTAGCTATTTTTGTTTTTCAACATTCCACACAAAAACAGATGAAAATCAGCACAGTTATTTTGTTTGTGGTTTTTCCTTTTGCCATAGCTGCTGCACAGCCACCTCAGCCAGTATTTAAATCCAAAGGAAAGGTCAACTACCCGTTAACCCATGATGAGGAGACCATGCTCGATACAATCCAGCGTAAAACCTTTCTTTTCTTTCTAAAAGAACATCATCCTGAAATGGGCATTGTTAAAGACCGTACCGCAAAATGGGCTCCTGCCAGCATTGCCTCAACCGGTTTCGGATTGCCTGCCTTCGCCATCGGTGCCGAAAGAAAATGGATCACCCGCGACCAGGCAGCGCAGATTACCCTCCGGATTCTTAAATTCTTTGCCGGTTCAGTTCAAAGTGCCGATACAAATGTTACGGGATACAAGGGATTTTACTACCATTTCCTCAGGATGAATTCCGGAACACGTGAATGGAAGTGTGAACTTTCCTCCATCGATACCGGCCTGCTGATGATGGGGATCATCTTCGCCCGGAACTACTACACCCTGGACAATGAAGTTGAAAAACAGATCCGTTTGCTTGCAGCCATGATCCTTGGCAGGATTGACTGGGATTTTATGCGCATGCCCGATTCGGGTAAATTCGCCAACACGATCTCCATGGGCTGGTCGCCCGAAAACGGATTGCATACCTACGGATGGAGTGGTTATAACGAGGGGCTTTTCCTTTATGTATTGGCAGCCGGCAGCGGGATGGAAAATGCCGGAGAAAGTTACAAGGCATGGCTGAAATCGTACCAATGGAACACCCCGTACAAAGGACTTTCGCACGTAGCTTTTCCTCCTTTGTTTGGCCATCAGTTTTCACAGGCATTTATTGATTACCGCGGCATAGTTGATGAATACATGAAGGACAAGGGAATCGATTACTTTGAGAACTCCCGTCGCGCAACCTACGTTCAGCGGCAGTATGCCATCGATAATCCCAAAGGGTGGATCGGGTATGATTCGCTTTGCTGGGGTGTCACTGCCAGCGACGGACCTACGGAGAGGTACAATTCCGGGGATAAGAAGTTCCTGGGTTATGCCGGAAGAGGAACCAGCGGGCCCGATTACAACTATTTTGACGACGGAACCATCGCACCCTATGGTCCCCTCTCATCGCTGCCATTTGCTCCTGAGATCGTTTTGCCGACCATCAAATCAATCAATAAAAAGTATGGCCAGAAGTTATGGGGCAAATACGGCTATTATGATTCCTTCAACCCCACCGCCAAATGGTTCAACGATGATTTTATCGGTATTGATGAAGGCCCGATGCTGATCATGATCGAAAATTTCAGAACGGGGCTGGTCTGGAATTATGTGATGAAGGATCCGATCATCCAAAAAGGTTTAACCACACTCGGGTACAAGCCTCTAACCAAAACCCTGGATGAATTTGAAAACACAACGGGCTGGACGTTTATCAAGTCCGATGGGGTAAACCTGAAGCTCTCCAATGAAAAAGGATTGACAGGCAAGGCCATCCGTTTCGATTACGATTTTACCAAAGGTACCGGCTACGGCGGAATTCAGAAACTGTTCCCGATCGACCTTCCCGATAATTACGAATTTACCTTTTATGTCAAAGCCGAATCACCGGCCAATAATTTCGAGATAAAATTCATTGACAGCACCGGAAACAATGTTTGGTGGGTGAATAACCGCAATTATGATTTTCCAACAGAATGGAAAAAGATCCGCATTAAGAAACGGCATATCAATTTCGCCTGGGGGCCGACGACTGATCAAAGTTTAACGCGGGTCGACCGGATTGAATTCACCATTGCATCGTTTGTCGGGGGCAAGGGAACCATCTGGCTTGACGATCTGAAGTTTGAACCGCTTCAGCCCGAAACACAATCCTACCCTGTGCCATCTGTCACCGCTTCGTCATCTGTACAAAGTCATTCGCCGGAATTCATGGTCGATCATTCGAATGTATCATACTGGCAGAGCAGGGAGGTAAAGGATCAGCAGGTGATCATTGACTTTACAACCCGGAGGGAGTTCGGCGGCTTACAAATCAACTGGCTGAAGGGTCATTATGCGAAAAATTTTGATGTGCTCCTGTCGGAGGATGGGCAGCGTTGGGAGAAGGTCTATTCCGTTCAGTCAAATCGGGGAGAGGTCAGTTTTATCAGGCTGCCCGAAGCGGAGGCCAGGTTTGTAAAGATTGATCTTGCACAAAGCGCTTCTGATAAAGGCTTCGGCATAGGGGAGCTGAAATTTTTGGATATTAAAAGCTCCCTTTCGCTGAATGATTTTTTGATCTATACTGCTAAAAATTCATCGGTTGGAAATTACCCGAGGTACTTTCTTGAACAGGCATCCTACTGGACCATCACCGGGGTCAACAATGATGTGAAGGAGGCCCTGATCAATGAAGATGGCATGGTTGAGGCGGATAAGGCCCGATTTTCGATTGAGCCGATGATCAGGATAGGCGATTCGCTGTATAACTGGAGCAATGTCAAATCCGTTCAATCAATGGGACTATCTGAAGATAAAAGCGAATTTAACTTTGTTCCGTCGGTGACCTGGCATTGTCAGGATCTGAAATTTTCGACAGGCGTGACGGCAAGCGGCGAGGCAAATAAAAATTCCAGGCTGGATATCAGCTATGCCTTTGCGAACCTTTCGGGAGAGCCGAAAGATTTTGAGTTTTATCTTCTGGTCCGCCCGTACCAGGTTAATCCATACTATCAGTTCCTGAACCTGACCGGCGGCGCAGGTAAAATTCATGCCATCAAAGAAGATGGCCCTGTTGTGGTAGTGGATGACAAAGTCGTGCTGTTTCAGAAAAAGCCGGATTTCTTCACGGCCGGCACCTTTGATGATGGAAACATAGTGGACTTTATTCGTAGCGGAAATATTCCTCAAAATAAATCTGCATTAGATCAAAGCGGCCTGGCAAATGGACTGATCAAATATAGGTTTCACCTGAACCCGGGTGAACGTACTGAATTCTTCGCGGTAGTTCCGTTTTATCCTGAAAAATTAACGGCCGAAAATCCAGTCACTGAAAATGTCACGCAGGAGGTCGATAAAGCAACGGAATTCTGGAAATCGAAAACAGGGCATATCAAATTCAACCTGCCTGCATCGGCCAACAGGATTGTAAATACCTATAAATCAAATCTCGCCTACATCCTGATCAACAGGGATAAAGCAGGCATTCAGCCCGGTTCGCGTTCGTACGAACGAAGCTGGATCCGCGACGGCGCCCTGACTTCATCCGCCCTGCTGAAATCGGGCATCGTGCAGGAGGTGAAAGAGTTTATCGAATGGTATGCCAGTTATCAATACGAAAACGGCAAAGCCCCCTGCGTGGTTGATTTAAGGGGACCCGACCCGGTTCCCGAACACGACAGCCACGGGGAGATGATCTACCTGATCCGCGAATATTTTAACTTCACGAAGGATACAATCTTCCTCAGATCAAAAAACAGGAATGTTTTAAAAGCGGTTGAATACCTCGAATCGCTGATTGCAGAAAGATCAACGGCCCATTTTATAAACGGGAATGACAGTGTACGCGCCTACTACGGACTGGTTACGGAATCGATCAGCCACGAAGGCTATTCCGCTAAACCGATGCACTCCTACTGGGACAACTTCTTTACCATGAAGGGGTTGAAAGATGCCGCCGAGATCCAGAAGATCCTTGGTGAAAAAGAGGCCTATGAACGAATAGCAAAGGTGCGCGACACCTTTAAGGAAAATCTCTACAACTCGCTTCAGCTTGCGATGAAAACGCGGAAAATAAACTACATCCCCGGCTGCGTCGAGCTGGGTGATTTTGATGCTACATCTACGACCATCGCCCTGACACCCTGCAACGAACTGAACAACCTACCCAGGCCGCAGGTGTACAACACCTTTGAAAAGTACTATGAATTTTTCAAAAACAGGAGAGACGGGAAACTTAACTGGATGAACTACACACCCTATGAAAACCGATTGATCGGCTCCTATATCATTTTGGATCAGCCTGACAGAGCGCACGAGCTGATCAAATTTTTCCTCGATGATCAGCGTCCGCCGGGATGGAATCACTGGGCTGAAGTGGTCTGGAAAGATTACCGCATTCCGCGTTATATCGGGGATATGCCCCATACCTGGGTCGGCAGCGATTTTATCAATGCGATCCGCGCCATGTTCGTGTACGAAAATGAGTATGATCAATCGCTCGTTCTGGCCGCTGCGCTATACCAGGACTGGATTGATTCGCCTGCAGGAATGTCTGTCGAACATCTGCCTACCTATTATGGTGAAATATCCTACGCCATAAAAAAGGAGGGCAACAACTATCATTTTTCAATTTCCGGTGATGTAACACTTCCAGCCAACGGGATCAAAATCAGGAACTTTAACGGATCGAAACCTCCGTTAAAAGTAACCATAAATGGCATTGAGAGCAAAGATTTCAATGACAAGGAAATATCAGTTAACGTGATGCCGGCAGAGGTAGTTATTTATTATTGAAGGCTATTGAATTTATGAAAAATCAAAAAATAAATGTGAATGGAATTGAAATAGTTCTTTTAAAGCTAGAAAAAGAAGATTTTTTTTCCCTTACTGACATTGCACGTCATAAAGATGTAAGTAATACAGATTCTATTATTCAAAATTGGCTCCGAAACCGAAACACGGTTGAACTATTAGGTTTTTGGGAGTTGATGTACAACCCAAATTTTAAACCCCTCGAATTCGAGGGGTTTAGAAAACAAGCTGGCCTTAACAGTTTTGTATTAACACCAAAAAAATGGATAGAAGCAACAAATGCCATTGGCATTATTTCTAAATCTGGGCGTTATGGGGGTACTTTTGCCCACAAGGATATAGCTTTTGAGTTTGCTTCATGGATTTCCATAGAATTCAAATTATATATAATCAAAGAATTTCAACGCCTTAAAGAGGATGAAAACGACCGCCTGAAATTAGATTGGAACCTACAACGAACCCTTGCCAAAGTAAATTATCATATTCATACCGATGCCATTAAGGAAAAACTCATTCCTGTAGAACTTACTAAAAATCAAATATCGTTTGTATATGCCAATGAAGCGGATATGCTGAATATGGCTTTATTTGGGAAAACGGCAATGGATTGGAGAAACGAAAATCCGGATGCAGAGGGGAACATCAGGGATATGGCAACTATCGAACAACTGGTTGTCCTTTCAAATATGGAAAGTATCAATGCTGTGTTGATTCATCAGGGATTATCACAAAGCGAAAGATTGTTGCAACTCAATAAAATTGCCATTAATCAAATGAAATCGTTACTTGGTAACAAAACTTTAAGAAAACTAAAGTAATATACTTGTCACAAATAAAAAAGTGCAGGCAGCACGTAAATCAATTGGGAACCAAATGAAAGACCAGGAAAAACGCACGGATCACGCCACAAAACCGGAAGACCGGATTCGATTTACACAGTTGGCTGCCTATGGGGCCGGGGGGATCATTCCCATTGCCCTTTTCAACATAGCCGGAATACTCGTGGGCCTAATGGGCAATATAAGTCTCGGGCTGAGCGCATTCTGGCTTGGAGCCATTCTCATCGTCCCCCGTTTGTGGGATGCCCTCTCTGATCCCTTTATCGGTCATCTTTCCGATAATACCCGGACCCGCTGGGGACGCCGGCGCCCCTATCTGCTGATTGGCGGATTACTCGTGGCTGTATTTTTTGTCGTCATCTGGTGGATCCCAAAGGGCGACATGGTGCGCACCTGGTTCCCGTCGGATGCGGGCTTCCAATGGTTTCAGCTTGGCTATATTCTTTTTTCCCTGCTGCTGTTCTTCACTGCTGTGAATCTTTTTGAGATTCCTCACGGCGCGCTCGGCATGGAGATGACCACCGATTACCACGAACGTACCCGGTTGTTCAGCGCCAAGAGTTTTGTCGGCAATCTTTTTGCCATGGGCACACCCTGGCTTTTTGCCCTTGCAAGCATGGAAATTTTTAAAGGTCCCGGAGGAAATGAAGCCGATGGCATGCGTTACGTTTCCCTGATAATCGCTGCTTTTCTGATCCCGCTCTCTTTCTGGTGGTTTTTCAAATTACGTGAACCGGGATTTGTAAAGGCCGCCAAGCATGAAAAAACACCCTTCTGGAAAGACATGAAACATACCACCGGCAACCGGAACTTTATCATGTTGACACTGACGATCTTCACACTGGCCATGGGATTTAATTTCGTCCAGCTGATCGGGTCATATATCCCCATTTTTTATGTTTTCGGGGGAGATAAGGTTGCCGGAGCTTACCTGCTCGCGATCAACGGGATGATCTGGGCTATCACCGGGGTGCTGGCAGTTTTTCCCCTCAACTGGATCAGCCCGAGACTTGGGAAAAGGAATACCCTGACCATAGCCATCGTACTCATGTGCCTGGCACAGCTTTCCAAGATTGTCTGCTACAACCCAACCTATCCTTATCTGATCATCATCCCCACGGTGCTGCTTTCAGCCGGAATGCTGTTTTTCTTCACCCTTGGATCTTCCATGGTGGGCGATATCTGTGATGAAGATGAATTAAAGACCGGGTATCGTTCAGAGGGCAGTTATTACTCGGTATTCTGGTGGTTCATCAAAATGGGATCTGCCCTGGCCAGCTTTGTAACAGGTGTGTTGATCGTATTTACCATGTTCGATGAAACCCAGGTCACAAAGGTCGATAAGATACAGGGAAGCGTCAGGGAGATGCGAAGCATCGTTCAGTACTGGAAGGGATACCACGGGCTCGGCAGCACCAATAAGGAGTGGCTGGAAAACACGAAAACCAAGGTCGCTGAAGCGTTGACGGAATCAAAGGATTACATTACCTATTTAGGCAAGGAATCCTTGAAGGAGCCTGACGAGGCGAACCGAATCCTGACCGCATACCCGGTGGAGCGGAAAAACATACTATCAAATGCACTCATCACGACACAGGTTACGGTGAAAGAACTGGAACAGGTTCAATCACTGCTGGAAAACCTGGTGCCTGTGGCCCAGGATTCCCTGATGAATGCCACCGTCGCAAGGGCAATTCCGCTGACGCTTGAAACGAAACTTGTAAAGGCCAGGATCTATTCTTTTGAGCTGAGGTCGCACCTGGAAGCCAAATCACTGGAAACGAAAAACAGCAGGGAACACTATGACGTCATCATGCGCGACATTTCCGGGGTAAACAACCGGCTTGCCAGCATGAACCCGACATCATCCATGGTTTTACTGGACAATGAACTCGGTGCAATTGAAAGCAAAATCGTACCACTTACACAGCAAACGCCCTATACACTTTTAATGATGCGCGTGGTTGAAATCGGATTGCCCTTGCTTTTGAGCATCTTTTCAATCTTCTTTGTTCTGAAGTACTCGCTGACAGAGAAACGAAGCCACGAGATTAAGGATTTGCTCAGGCAAAGAAACGTGACCAATGACCAAAGACCAATGACCAATGACCAATGACCAATGACCAATGACCAATGACCAATGACCAATGACCAATGAAATTCAGTATTAAAGACGATAACTTTTATCTTGACGACAAAAAGGTTTTTCTCCTGTCGGGGGAGATTCATTATTTCAGGATAAAGCGCGAACTGTGGGACAAACACCTGGAAGCAGCCAAAGAAGCCGGGTTGACAACCATTAGCGCCTACGTTCCATGGGCATGGCACGAACCGGAGGAGGGGAAGTTTGATTTTGACGGCTCATCCTGCCCCGAACGCGATCTGAAGGGGTGGCTCCAGCGATGCCAGGCTCTGGGATTACATTGCATCCTGAAACCGGGACCATTTATTCTGGCCGAGTTCCGGGGGGCCGGACTGCCCGACTGGTTTATGGATCGGCATCGTGAAGAGGTCAAAATGCGCAACAGCAAAGGCGAAATAGTGCCGAGTGACGGCGTGAGCCTGTTTAATCAGAAATACCTGGAAAAGGTAACCCTTTGGTACGATCAGGTTATGCCGTTCATCAGGGCACACGAAATATCAGCAGGCGGTCCCATCATCATGATGCAGATATGCAATGAAATCGGCGTATTTTCCTGGCTTGCCAGGCAGGCCGATTACAGCAATGCGGTAAAGGATCACTTCATTGCCTGCCTCATGCGTAAATTCACAACGATTGCAGAGGTAAACAGCTTGTGGGGAACAAATTTCCGTGGTTTTGACCAGGTGGAATTACCCCCCGACGGCAGACTTCCCTATGCATCCAGGGCCGACCGTGGCCGTGATTATGAATGGCACTGTTTCTGGAGAAGCTATTACGGCGACTACCTGCGATTGCTCACCGCCAAGGCCAGGGAAAGGGGGGTAACCGTTCCGCTCTATCATAACCTCCCCGGATGGATCTATGGAAACGGCTATGAATTTCCGGTCAACATCACCATGTATGATGATCTTTTTGGGGATAAAAGTGAGATCATGTTCGGCGTCGACCATATTCCGGAATTCCTTTCGTACCGTAATTTGCACGACGACCGGATCATCAATGACATAACCCATGCCATGCAGGGGAACAAGCCGCTTTTTGCAGCTGAATTCCAGTGCGGCTCCCGTGAATATCACGTGGTGACGAATCCACGGGAGATGGAACTCTTCTATAAGGCCAGCGTGGCCAACGGCCTTACCGGCTGGAACTACTACATGTTCTCGCAGGGTCGCAACCCGCGCCGCAAGGGCTATTCCGGGGAAACCTTTTACTGGTTCAACCCGCTTACGGCTGAAGGGGAGCGCACCAGTGCTTTCCCCCTTGTCAAACGGATGAATAGGGTCATCAGAACCTCCGAAAGTCTGATCGTAAATGCAAAACGCAAAGCGGAGGTGTGTGTCCTGTTCTATCCGCCCTATTATGCAACGGAGCTGGAACGACCGGTTGACGGGGCAATTGAATTGATGTTCACACCTTCTGCCATCCGCCGGCCTGCATATTTCGACGGATTGCTGAAAGCGCTCCAGGTGCTGAATATTGATTATGACATGATCGACCTGAGCAAAGCTTCTGCGGATACATTGAAAACATATAAACAAGTCTGGGCCTTCTGCACCGACGAGATGAATGGCCGCGATCAGCAAACCATCGTTGATTATACCAAAGCCGGCGGCAATTGTGTTATTTTTCCATTTCTGCCCGATCGTGAAATGTCGCAAAAGCCATGCACCCTTATTCGTGACGCCTTATCCATATCCCCATCCGGAAATGAAATCATTGATTCTCCACTGATCGATATATATGATCTGAAAGATATCAAGTGTGCCAATCCGCTGGTTACCTATTCTGAAGAGTCGCTCGCCGGGGCGGAGGTGATTGCCCGCACGCTGTATGGCACCCCTTGCGGATTCGCAAAAACCCTTGGGAGCGGATCGGTGATTCACCTGGGCACATGGATCGGGTTCGACACCGAAGGACACAAACCGGTGTATGAGACCATTCTGGAGAGATCGGGTGCGAAACTCAGGCAGGCATCAGCCGGCAGCGATTGGATTGCTGTAAGGGAGCGTTTCACAAGCGACGGGTCAGGCATGCTTTTCATCGGCAATTACTACAACGAAGAGCAAACCGGTAAAGTGACCTACACCCATCCCGAAAGTGGAGAAGCCATTACGATTCCGTACACCCATTCCGAAAGTAGCGAAGCCATCACAATTCCGTATATCCAGGAGGAGATGGTTTGGCCGCCGTTGTACGGCGTTTTAACCCCGCTGTGCCTGCAGGTTTCCGGCGGACTCAAGATCCTGCACAGCACCTCTGATTTATTGGGGATTGAATTTTCTGACGGTTGTTTGAAGATTACCCTCTCCGGCGACCGTGACCTGGCCGGCGAGATCGTGTTCGAAGGTGAAGATGCGCAGAACCTCAAATCTGCAGCACTCGATGGGGAAGTTGTTAACATGGTTCGTGACGGTCAGCGTGTCGTGTGCAGGTACATCCACCACCACAAAAAGGAGCAGACCCTTCATATTGAATTGAAAAAAAATGAATATTGCACTTGATACATCGTCTGCCGGAATAAGTTGGGAGTCACTTATTTTATTTTTGGTGCCAACCTGGAATCAAATTGGGGCTAGCCATAATGATCTTAATTGGCCTAAAAAACAGACTGTTACGAAAGATGAAATTAAAAAGGTGCCAACCTGGTCTGAAAAAGGTGCCAACCTGTTACATAAAAAAGCATTTTATCTTATTGCAATACTATTTCTTGTAAGTAAAGAAATCGGTATAGATAATTTGATGAAGTGGATGGATTATAAGAAGCGGCAAACCTTCAGAGAAAATTATCTACTTCCATTGCAAAAAGCCGCACTGATTAGCATGACAAAACCTGAAAAACCAAACGATCCGGAACAGAAATACAAATTAACTGACAATGGAAGATTATTCCTGGCTGGAAGAATAGTTTAATTCACAGACCCAACAAGAAAATGAAAATTAAAAATTCCCATGGTCTTTCGTTTGATTTCCTTGAAAACGGCTCCGTTCAAAGGATTGAAGCTGGTCAGGTCAGGATCAGCCTGAAACCGTCAACCCCTTTTTCAAAATCAGGAGCCAACCTTTACCTGCGGAAAAGATCAAACCCCGTTGAATACACCGCATTGATTGGTCCGGGAAGCAACAGCAGTTTTATAGTAAACGAAGATTCGTTTATTGCGAAAGGAGGCTGGGCCGGGCTCGATTATACCTGCACGCTGCAGATTTCAATGAAAAGCCTGAGCTGGCAGTGGCTCGTTGATATCACCAACACCTCAGGAGAAGCAGTGGAACTCGAGCTGTTCTATGTCCAGGATGTCGGGCTGAAGCAAATATCGGACGGGCTGGTCAATGAATATTATGTGAGCCAATACCTTGAGCGGCGCATCCTTGAAGATAAAGACCATGGTTCCGTCATATGCTGCCGCCAGAACATGAAGGAACCTTCCGGTCATCCATGGCTGATGGTGGCCAGTAAGAACAGCGCTGTTGCAGCCAGCACGGATGGCATGCAGTTTTATGGCAAAACATGCCGGGAAACCGGAATCCCGGAAGGGTTGCTCACAGCGCAGCTGGGAGGCGAATATGCCGGAGAATCCTCCATCATTGCACTTCAGGAAAAATCCTTCATCCTGTCAAAAGGGGAGGATCATCAAAGTGTGTTTTTTGCGACCTGTATTGTTGATCATCCCGAGGCCACGTCAAATGAGGATCTGAACAAGCTCAAAGGGCTCCTTCTTGAGTTTGCAACTGAAGTTCATCCTGCAAAGCCAAGTGAATTGATCAGCCCGGTCAGAAACCTGTTCAACACCGCCGCTTTTTTACCGGTGGAGGATCTGGATGATGAAGAATTGACACGGTTTTTTGGAAATGAAAGGCGCCATTGTGAGGAGGAAAATGGCCAGCTTTTGTCGTTTTTCTGCAAGGAGAATGACCATGTAATCGTACGTACAAAGGAGATCCTGGCCGCCCGCCCCCATGCCCATATTATGCAAGCCAAAGCAGGATTCGTCCCCGATGAAAATATCGTCTCCACCACCGCCTTTGCCTTCGGCGTGTTTAATTCGCATCTGTCGCAGGGCAATACCAACTTCAATGTGTTCCTCTCCATCTGCACCAGCCAGTTTAACCTCGAACCTGAAACAGGGCAACGAATCTTTGTTGAGATCGATGGTAAACAATATTTACTTGGGGTTCCTTCGGCTTTTGAGATGGGGTTGAATCATTGCAGATGGATTTACAAATCCGGTGATCATTGCTTCCAGATTCGTACCTGGACATCTGTCGCAGCGCCCCAGGTAAACATGGATTTCAAAGTGATCAAAGGAAGCAAGGTGAACCTGTTGATCACCCATGATTTTGATCGTCTCAATGGCTGGACGATAGCCGCTGGCAATACAGACAGGGAGTTTGTTGCCAGACCAAAAGCAGGCAGCATGATCGCGCAAAAGTTTCCCGGGGCACAATTCAGAATGATCGTTCAACAGCTTAATTCTGATTATAAACCCTGCGGAAAAGAGGCGCTGTGTCCCGATTATCAAAGCGGTGGGTCATCTTTGTTCGGCCTCGAAGTGCGGGAACCATCTGATTTCTGTATGAGTTTCATTGGCGAAGTTTGCTCCGTCGCCAAAACTGTAGAAATTAAAGATTCTGATGTTCAATGGCTTTCTGATGGCCAGGATGGACAAACTGTTTGGAAAAACTTGTGTTCAAATCTGTCGCTGAAAGGAGATCATGCTGACTTCGCAGCCATTCATGAAATTCTTCCCTGGTTTGGGATGAATGCCCTGACCCATTACCTGACGCCATACGGCCTGGAGCAGTTCAGCGGTGCAGCCTGGGGAACGCGCGATGTATCGCAGGGGCCGATCGACCTGCTTCTGGGGATGGAGAAATATGATGAGGCCAGGCAGATCCTGCGCATCATCTTTTCAAATCAGAATCGGGATGGCGGATGGCCGCAATGGTGGATGTTCGACAGCTATGCAAACATCCGGGCAGACGATTCACACGGAGATGTTGTTTACTGGACCATCATCGCCCTAAGCAGCTACATCAAAGTCACCGGCGATCTGAAGATCCTGGATGAGGTATTGCCTTACTTCCATGAAGCGGGGCCTGACCATGCCGAGAAAACACCATTGAGCGAACATCTCTCCCGGCTCATCAAAATGATCGTTGACTCATTTATTCCGGGAACGGCGCTGGTTCCCTTTGGCGGCGGCGACTGGAATGATTCCCTGCAGCCGGTCAGCAAGGAGCTGGCAAGGCGGATGATCTCCAGTTGGACGGTTGAAATGAATTATCAGGCCTTTAAGCAGTACCAGGTTGTTTATGAACAGGCCGGAAACAGTGCAAAAGCCAACGAACTGAAGGATATCTGCGAACGGATAAAATCTGATTTTAACCAATACCTGATGAAGGATGGAATTGTTGCCGGATATGGATTGGTGGAGGAAAAGGGCAACATCAGCGTGTTGCTCCATCCGGGCGACGATAAAACCAACATCCACTACAGCATCCTCCCGATGAACCGTGGGATTATCAGTGAAATCTTTACCAAAGAGCAGGCCCTGTATCATCAGGATTTGATAGAACAGCACCTGAAGGGTCCCGACGGAGCCCGTTTGATGGACCGTCCGCTCAAATACAGGGGAGGCATTCAAACGATCTTCCAGCGGGCCGAAAGCAGCACATTCTTTGGCCGGGAGATCGGGCTGATGTACGTGCATGAACATATCCGCTATGCCGAAGCCCAGGCGCGCACGGGGAGGGCCGGGGCCTTTGTGAAGGCGCTTCGCCAGGCCAACCCTGTTGCCTACAGGGAGATTGTGCCCTGCGGGGATATCCGCCAGGCGAATTGTTACTACAGCAGCTCAGATGTTGCATTCAGGAACCGTTATGAGGCCGATGAACTGTACGATGAGATCAGCACCGGCAGTATCACGCTTCGGGGCGGATGGCGGGTCTATTCC
>Ga0247839_1000900_pt1 | contig 52004 bp, 45 predicted proteins | sample LaCruzMarch2015__6_FD_192405 | JGI IMG/M metagenome (GOLD analysis project Ga0247839, IMG submission 192405) | Freshwater microbial communities from meromictic Lake La Cruz, Castile-La Mancha, Spain - LaCruzMarch2015_16m | ecosystem: Environmental > Aquatic > Freshwater > Lake | place: Spain... | reverse complement strand
AATCGCTGGCATTTTCCAAAAAGCTGGATAACCATATCGGCGCCATCTGGCTTTTTGTCCACCACTATAATTCTTCAAGGCTTGACTTTTCATAAATCATGACAATTGCAGGACTACCAAATTTTTATGTTCAGAAAGCGAAATTTCTTCATAGCGAAAACCGCTGTTTAGGCGCAACAGGTGTTTGTCTACACCACGGAATATCGACGTTAATTCAAATGAAGGGATTTTTTCTAAACGTCCTACGTTGGCAATCACCCCATCAGGAAAGTTTATTAGCGCACTGATTTGTTTAGTATTGAAATTACCGTCAGCCCCGACCGGTAATCTGGTGTTTTCTGGAAACGCTTGAATCTCAGCGAGAAAATCAGCCTGAAGATAACTGGCATGGGCAATCAATTCCCAGTCTTCCAGCCAATCTTCGGTTGAATAGCGCACATCACCAAGATACTGTTCACCGTTTGCACGGCCTTTCGGATCTAAAGCCCCCGTATTTCCAGCCCGTGTTCCCGCATCTATGGAATTAAACGCCCATAAACCAATATCCCAATGTTTGCGCTGTAAATTAAGATGCCCATTCAGCGTCTCATAGCGCGTGTTTAAAGCACCAGGTGCATGCGAGGCGTTAGTGCCGAAGGCATGGTCAAAATTCGTTTGGGTATCGGCACTGAGGATACGTCCATCATTGTTGCTATGTTGATATTGTAGGCTGGTGGCGATTTTCCAATCGGCCAATTGGCTACTATGCTGGCCCCAAGCACTTTGGGTATCCCAATTTCCGGCACGGACACCTACCTTGGTGCCGTTAATATCGTCGGCTTTTTTGGTGATAATGTTGATGACTCCTGCAAACGCATCGGCACCATATAATGCTGAACCTGGGCCTCGGATAACTTCAACCCGTTCGACAGCTTCCAATGGCATCTCTGTTCCAGTCATCAATGTGCCACCAAACGGAGTGGTAATACGGATACCGTTTAACAAAATCAGAACTTGCGAATTAGCGTTATTGCTAATGCCCCGCATACTGTAACTGTAGTCATAATCCCCTTCCTTAAGACTGGCATGAACACCAGGAACGGTTTCCAGCACTTCATGCAGTTCCGTTGCACCCATAGATTTGATCTGGTCAGCGGTAACCACACTGGTGATGGCGGCTGATTGGAATACGGGTTTTGGGGTGCCGGTCGCTATGGTGACTGGGATATTGGCGAGTTCAGCGGGTGACATCGCAAAATACTCTTCCACTTCGGAATCAGCTAAGACCTTGATTGGGCAGAAAGCAAAAACTAGCAAGCTAACAGAAGTTACGGCTTTGATATTCATGCGTGTCACATAGTAAAAGGAATTATCAACTTGAGATTTTGCAAGGGTACAGGTTTGCCAATCGCATAGCCTTGAGCATAATCCACGCCCAGCTCTTTAAGCAAATTAAAAATCTTCTCGCTTTCGACGAATTCGGCAATGGTTTTTTTGCCCATCATTTGCCCGACTTCATTAATGGCTTTAACCATGGCTAGGTCGATTTTGTCATCGAGAATATCTTTTACGAACAAGCCATCAATCTTTAAATAGTCGACCGGCAAGTTTTTTAAATAGGCAAACGATGATAACCCACTACCAAAATCATCCAGTGAAAACGAACAGCCCTTGTCCCTAAGTTTATGGATAAAACGGGTGGCATTGGTAAGATTGCCGATCGCGGCAGTTTCGGTAATTTCGAAACAAATCTTATGGGTGGGAATATTCCAAATCTTAAACTGATCAAGGATAAAGTTGAACAGGGTGTCGTCTGAAAGCGATAAACCAGATAGATTGATGGAACAGAGTTCGAGCTGTTCAAGAAAAAGGGGCGTTTGGGATATCCATGCAAATAGATTTTTTATCACCCACCTATCCATTATTGGAGCTATATTGTATCGCTCGGCAGCCGGTAAAAACGCTCCGGGCGGGATGATAGTGCCTTTGGCATCTTTGTATCGCACCAAAGTTTCAAAATGCAATCTTTCGTCTGGTTTGCCTATTCCTGCTATCGGCTGACCGTACAGGCAAAACAAATCCTGTTCCAAACCTTGATGGATTTTTTGCACCCATTGCATTTCGCCATGCCGAGTCGCCAGTTCTTCATCATCAGGCCGAAACACATGGACGCGGTTGCGGCCTTTATCTTTGGCGGCATAGCAAGCGGCATCGGCTTCTTTAAGCAGGTTGACGGCATTGCCACTGGTATCCCTGATAGAAGCAATACCGATGCTGACGCCGACCGAAAATCGCCGCCCTTCCCAGGCAAAATGAAAATCCCTAATGGCATTGCGTATTTGTTCACAGGCAGCCACGGCTTCATCGAGCGTGCATTGATACATCAGCACACCAAATTCGTCACCGCCTAGGCGGGCAATGAAATCATTGCGGCGTAAATTTTTTTTCAGCAAATCGCCCAACTGCCGGAGCAATTCATCACCAGCCAAATGCCCTGAGGTGTCATTGACGATTTTAAAGTGATCCAAATCCAAGTAGCACAAAGCGTGTTCAGAATTGTCGGTATTTGCCAGAGCAATGGCCTCTTTTACCGCTTTATCAAATTCACTGCGGTTAGCCAGACCGGTCAAGGCATCATGGCTGGCTTGATAGGCGATTTGCTGGCTGAGGTTATGGGTTTCAGTGACATCCTCACAAACTAGCAATAGGCTATTTTGCTGTCCGTCATAACCTGCCATCCTAGCGGTTGCCCTGACCCAAATTATGCGCCCGTTATTGCACACTTGCCGCAGTTCCTGTTTGTGGACATTTGTTGGGCTGGCAAGGCATTCCTCGATTAATTCGTCCATTAACGCGGAATCAGTAGGATGTACAAAATCTAAGATCGAGCAATCTTCTAAGGCATTGACACTTAAGCCCAAATGGTTTGCCCCCGTCAAGTTGGCTGACAAAATCAGCCCGGTTTCGCTGAGGTTAAAAATCATAGTCGGGTTGTCATCGTACAAAGCCAAATAGCGGTCTTTGGCGCGTGTCAATGCCCTGTTCTGGTTTTCCACGCGCTCTATCAAAGCATTGAAGGCGTCGACTAAGACACCTAACTCGTCGTTATAATGTTTTTCGGCGCGTAATGAAAAATCTTTGGTATCCGTAATGGCTTTAACCGTTGTCACCAGTTTTTTTACCGGCAAGGCGATCAGTTTGACAAACGGTGCGGACAAAAAGAAGGCAATGACTGAACAAACGGCAAGTACAAAAAACACCAAGAGGGTGAATTGTATCTTGCGTCCGTATGCCTCAGTAAAATCGGCATGGACAATAATGGAACCTTCATGCTCGTTTTTATCAATAATAGGTACTACCACCCAAAGCAGATTGTTTTCAAAATGACCGGACTGCCCTTCAATATCTGGCGGGCAAATCCACGTGGCATTTCGGGGAGCTTTTATAAACTGGGCGAAAAGTTGGCCTAGTTTATTGTAGACACAGGCCGATTGCACTGCTGGCTGGATTTTGAGTGCTGCCAAGTTCTCCTCGGCTAAATCAGGGTCACTGAACATCAGTGCGGCGGTACTACGGTTGCCTATCACCGTCGCTAGGGTAGTCAGGTCATTTTCGACAACTTTTTTAAATTCCACTGTTTCCAGGGCAATCAAAACAATGCCCGCAAATAACAGAGAAACTAGGCTGGGAAACAAGATCGTCAGTAATAATTTTCCACGAATGGAAAGACGGCGGATTTTTTCAATCATGGTTGTCACCGTCAATTAGTTCAGACACTTCCATTAATTTAGCACTGACTTTCAGTTCGCTTTCTTGAAATGCTTTCCGGTTGATTTGTAATTTTATCCGGCTGTTCTCGTTGACAAAGCCGACCATTCCTCCATTGCGGGCAAAGTTTTCACTTTCACCAACCACCAAAACATTTTTGGCTTGATGGTTTGAGGGCAGGGTAAGGACAGACGAACTGACAAAGAGGATATGGCAGGGGCTTGTTTTACTGATGACTAGCAGTTCGTAGGAATTTTCAAGCCTGAAAAGTTTAATTGGTTTATCAAATGCCCGACGTTGCTCAATAGGGTCGATTAATACGCCAAAAGGATCATCCCCCAAAATGCACAGATTAAAAGTTGCAGACTTGTCTTCGGGCCAGGTAATAAATTTAGTGAAATTATAGAGATACCCGGCTTTTATTTTATATTCAACGGGTTCTGCATAAAGCGGTTGCAAAAACAGCAGGCAAGAGAAGGCGGTTATGACCAAGGGCAGTTTTATGAAGTTTATTTTCGTAACCTGATCGGGGTTCAGGAAATACAAGAATAGCGGATGCAAATGGTCTGCCCTGGATAATTAATTATAAAAACGCGCTGGTCTTAGTATAGTCAGATTGCTAGCCACAAAAAAACCTTTTAAGTACCAGAATCATATAATTGTGGTCTAGTACCCCTGCGCTTTCGCGGATACTATGCATCGCCCACATAGGATTGCCCACATCCACGCAAGTTATGCCCAGTTTAGCGGACACTATCGGGCCAATAGTGCTACCACAAGGCAAGTCACAACGGTGCGAATAATATTGGTAAGGGACGCCCGCTTCTTGGCAATAGTGGGCAAATAAAGCTTCTGAGCCACTTTCGCTGCTGTAACGGCGGCTGGCATTGACTTTAATGACGGGGCCATTATTGACGATGGCTTTGTGCTCGGGTTCGTAAGCCAAAGGAAAGTTAGGTTGGTACGCATGGGCCATATCGGCACTGATCATGACGCTTTGTGCCAGAGTTTGGTGATATGCCTGCTGTCCAATGTTTGTGGCAATGGCAATGCGCTGGAGAATGTCGGGGAGAAAACTGCCCGCCGCGCCTTTGTGGGTTTCGCTGCCAATTTCTTCATGATCGAAAAACGCACAAATCTGTGTCCCATCATTTTCGAGCACCATATCATCAAGCAAGGCAACCAACCCCGCATGGCAAGAAGCCAGATTATCCAATTGGCTGTCGGCATAAAATTCTTGGTCTGCACCCCAGAATACGCCGGGCTGGGTGTCATAAACCGCCAAATCCCAAGCTAAAATCTGCGCGCCCGTTATGCCGGCTTGTTGTGCCAAAAGTAACGGGAAATAGTCGGGTGGAAGTTGTTCTTCCGTCCATCTTGCCAACAGCAAAGGCAACTCATTTTGTTTTTGCAATTTAAGGCCATCATCATTGACACCGCGATTTAGGTGGATGGCCAGGTTCGGTAATCTCAACAAGGGGCGGTCAAAACAAACCAGCTTATTGGCGATATGGCCTTGCGAGGTTTTATAGCTGAGACGTCCAGCCAGAGCCAAATCACGGTCAGCAAAAGTCGCCAAGATGGGGCCGCCATAAATTTCCACGCCCAAACGCACAAAACCGTCCAAACAACTGCCGGCATTTGGCCTGATGCGTAGACCTGGAGAATCGGTATGGGCACCGATAATTTTAAAACCGGTGCTGGACAACGGTTTTTGCCCCAATTTAACGCAAATAATTGAGGAATCCCCTCTGACGACATAATAGCGTCCACCTGTCTGTAATTCCCAGTGGGCGCTTTCATCCAAAGCTTGGAAGCCGCGTTGTTCCAGGCGTTCGACCATATTGGCCACGACATGCCAAGGGCTAGGGCTGGCATCGATAAAATCCAGCAGTTGCTGGGTTTGTGAGTGCTCAATCATAGGGCTTCGTGCAGATCAAGGGCGGCAGAATTGATGCAATAACGTAAGCCCGTTGGTGGAGGGCCGTCAGTAAAAACATGGCCTAAATGGGCTGCACAGTTTTTGCAGGTTATTTCCACACGACGCATACCATAACTGGTGTCCGCGTGTTCGGCAACGCTGGCCTCGGAAAGCGCATCCCAAAAACTGGGCCAACCCGAACCAGAATCAAATTTAGTTGCCGATGCAAATAATGCGTTGCCGCAACAAACGCAATGATATGTCCCGACTTTTTTGCAATCGACATATTTGCCGGTAAACGGCGGTTCCGTGGCTTTTAATCGACAGATACTAAACTGTTCAGGTGTGAGCCTGGCGCTCTCTTCTTGGGTGTCGGTATCTGGTTTATCGTTGGGCTTTGATTTATCAATCATGGGCATTATTCCTGGAATAAGGGCGTATTGAAAACCGATACGCTTAACTTAACGATATAGGGCAAAAGTGATGTTTGACAAGTCATTGGATTTTTGCCGGGCTAATATGTTTATTACTTATAAAATAACCTAAGGAATGCGCATGGAATAAGTTCGTCAGTTAAGACCTTTCAGGTTTTTAAAACCTGAAAGGTCTAGCGTGCCATTGCCTACATTATTTCATGCTTATTCCTAAGCTAAGCTAAGCTAATTTAAAATTAAACCTGATTAGTAAGATGATTCAGCCAAATCTAAAATCGTCATTCCGGCAGGGATTGCCGGGCCGTTAGACCGCGTTAGCGACTTGTAAAGCACGTAGTGAATCCAGAAGCCTCGGATGGCAATACAACATCACATCCCTGTGAGCTGTATATTGGCCAACCCTCGCTTCGCTCTCCCTGCCGATATGACGGCTTAGCTGAATCATCTTGCTAGTCAGGAAATTAAATGATCTCAATTGCTTGTTGAATTCAGCCAGCGATGCAGTTCGGGCAGGAAAGTTTTGATCAGGATATTGCCCAACAACAGCGGTGCGCTAATGAAAATCCACAAATAAGTCAACAAAAGGGAATCCCGAAAACTGTTCCAAAACCTATTGTCTTGGTTGAAACGATGGCTTACGGAATGTGCAAGCCCAGCGTTTGTATCCGTATAATTTTCATCACAGCCAACCACTCCAACTTTAGGCTGGAATTCAAGCTTTGCACCAGTTGGATTCTGCAGGTGATTGGCGCTTGCTAGCAATGTTGACTGATCATGATGCCATGCGGCATGACGCCAAATCTCTTGGCGTGGTATCAAATTAAAATCATCCAAAACGGATAGTAGCTTATGTAAGCCTGTTTTGTCTAAATTTTGGACATATCCTGCGTTACATCCTAGGTGTTGAAACAACCTGAACAATCGCCAACACCTATTGTTTTCCTGACTTTCCTGACTTTGCTGACTTTGCTGGCTGGACGGATGGCACTGAATTAATAATGTCATATCCGCTAACTGCTGCCAATCTTTACGACATTGGCGTTCTGAGCCTGAGCGGATGATCAAGGCTTCGGCTTGCTGGGTAAGATATTCCGGTAGATTCCCTTGATGAAGCTGCAGCCGTACCCAAAATTCGGATAAATATTTATGGAAATATGCTTTTAATGAGCTGGTTTTTGCTTCGATTTTCCATAGATCATAACAAACTTGGTTCAGCCAGAGCCTGTCCAGCGTCAGGCGTATTGCCAACAAATCTGCCAGCGCCGTTGTTGGCTCTAGGCTGTAGGGATGGTGTTGCATCCAGCAGGATGATTCTAAGGCCAAGCGGCGCAAATACGCTTGCCAATGGCTGGAGGGTATATCGAAGCATTGCAGTTGCAGGATGATTGTCGAAACCGCAGCTTCAGGCAATTCGGCAATAATATCTTGCCAATCAGTAAGCTGATGTAAAAATAGACTGGCATCATGACGTGCCAAGGTTCGCCACAACCCATAAAGACCGAAGTTTTGATGGGCGGCGGTAGACCATGCGGAAAATTCAGCATCCACTTGAAGTTTAAAGGTACGTTGCATTTGTTGGTTGATCTGCTCGAGAACATCAACGCCGCTTAATGACTGCAGAAAATCCCGTAGACTACTTGTTGCGCCCAACATTGACAACCTGCTGTCAAGTTCTGCGCCTGCTATCTGTCTGAGCGTGTTATGGATATTGTTCCCTTCCCGCCAATTGTTGGATTGTTCCCTAACTAAGTCTAAACTCTCCGATTGTAAAGGATTGCATGCAAAGCCCATGCATTCTTGCGCCATATTTGAACCAAGCAGGCTAGGTGCGTTGGACTCTGACGTTACATCAGGCAAATCCAAAATATCAACCAAGACCTTCCACAAATTCTTTACTGCGTCGGCTTCATAGGCATCTGCAAGTAACTTTTGGCGCACAGGATCAGGCACATCGGGCAAAATTTTGCTGAACGCGGACATTTCATCACGCCACCAAGCCAACTGGGCATCGTTGATGGTGGCCATATCAAACACCAGCGCGATACGGTAAATATCCCCACGGGTGATGATGCGTTCACCGACGCTGCAAACTGGCTGTTTTGTTTGCATATTGGTAAGCCCATCGAATGCCGCTGACAAATCAGTGTCGTTAATTCGGCCTTGGTGATACAACTTGCGGTATTGCCCTTCAGAAACGGGCAATATTTGACCATTCTGCCAGGACGGGTCATTGACCAAACCATCAACAATGCCAAGAACCAAGGATTGCAAGGAGGCGAGTTTTTCGGTAGCTATGGACACGCTTAAACCTATAAAGCCAATGGATTGAGCACATGATGCATTTGCGAAATCGTGCTGGCTGACAAATTTAGTAAGGTTTCAGGCAACAAGCCGAGGGCCACGATAGCCGAGACCATTATTCCCGCCACCAGCACTTCTAAGGGACGTAAATCATTTATTGCTAGGCGGGGTGGTGATATTTCACTAATAAATAATAAACCCAGAGTGCGGATGAGGTAAGCCGCAGTAATTAATAGGCTTAATGCGATAAAAATCCATAGCCATCCCGATTGTGGATAAAAAGCCGCCAAGGTTTGTATTTGGGCAACAAAACCAATAGTTCCGGGCAAATTCATTGCGGCGAACAAGCTGACGATCATCAGGCCAGACCATTGAGGCATTAACGGTATCAGGCCGCCATAATCTTGAACTAGGCGACTATGGGTTCGTTGGAACAGTTGCTCAGTCAATAACAATAACGCACCAGCGGTTAAGCTGTGTGCTGTCATTTGTAAAATCGCACTCTGAATGCCCGCTTGATCTAAGTTACTGATGCCTAGAAGCACTACCCCCATTTGGCTAATCGAAGCATAAACGATCATGGCTTTTAGATGGTTTTGCCGCCAAGCCAGCAAGCAGCCATACAACATACCGGCCAATCCCAGCAAAACCAACAAAGGTTGCAGGATATGCGCTGCATCCGGCAGGATGACCAAGACTCTGAGTAAGCCATAAGCCGCCATTTTTAATAACACGCCCGACAATAACAAACTGACAGCCACAGGGGCTTCGATAACCGCCAAGGGTAGCCAGCCGTGTAAAGGAAAAATCGGTAATTTGATGCCAAAACCAAGTAAAAACCCCAAAAGTACCCAAACCTGTTGTTGGATTGGCATGGCTTGCGCTGAATTTTGGATGGAAGTCATTAACGAGCCGCTCTGTTCAAGATGATACTGGCTGATGGCCAGCAAACTCATCAACATGAACACGGAACCAACCAGAGTATAGAAAACAAAATTAAGGCTGGCGGCATGGCTACGTTTGCCTCCCCAGCGACCAATCAAAAAGTACAGCGGGATTAGGCTGATTTCCCAGAAAACATAAAACAACACCCAGTCTTGGGCGAGCAATACACCCAACATGCCGAATTCCAAAATTAGCAGGCACAGATGGTAGGCTTTGACATGAGTGGTCAGATTGAGCGAAGCCAGCATAGCAACCGATGAAAGCAAGGTGCATAGCAATAGCAAAGGCATGGACAAACCATCAATTCCCAGCGAATACGCACTACCTAAAGCAGGGTTTATGGCAAAAAACTCGGTAAATTGCATCGCTGGGTCATGGGGAGCGTACTGACTAAGCAACCAGGCACTAACAAATAATGCTGCCATTGCAGACAGGTTGGCAATCAGGCGCACTTGACCAAAATTTTTTCCGGGTACCCATATCAACAATAAGCTGCCAATAGCCGGAGTCCAGAGCAATAGGCTGAGCATCCCCATGATGTTATACCCCTAAGTCTGATATGGCCTGCCGTTGCTGAGTAGGCCAGGCGATAATTTTTAAGCAATGTACAATAACGTAATAGCAATACTTACGGCGTTGCGCCTTTGCCGTTCGATGGTGCTGGATGTGGTGGAGATTTTTCCAAATTATTAATATTTCCAATAATTTAGGCATCAACTAGTTGGTAAGGATTACGGCAATCCATCCGAATCAATATTTCCGATATTATTCCGTCCGGTAATTGGGGGCTTCTTTAGTGATCGTAACATCATGGACATGGCTTTCGCGCATTCCGGCACTGGTAACACGCACAAACTGGGCTTTTTCGTGCATAATTTGGATGTTGCTACTGCCCGTATAGCCCATGCCAGCTCGGATGCCGCCCAATAGCTGGTGGATGACCGCCAGCAAACTGCCTTTGTACGGCACACGGCCTTCAATGCCTTCCGGCACCAATTTTTCTACCGCATTGGATTCTTGAAAATAACGGTCGCTGGAACCTTGCTGTTGTGACATCGCCCCCAATGATCCCATACCACGGTAAGATTTGTAAGAACGTCCTTGGAACAGTTCCACTTCACCCGGCGCTTCTTCCGTACCGGCAAACAAACTGCCCAGCATCACCGAGTATGCACCTGCAGCCAAGGCTTTGGCAACGTCCCCCGAATAACGGATGCCACCATCGGCAATCAGTGGCACACCCGTGCCTTTCAGTGCGTCGGCAACATCACTGACGGCGGTAATTTGGGGTACGCCAACCCCCGCGATTATGCGCGTAGTGCAGATAGAACCGGGGCCAATGCCGACTTTAACGCCATCAGCACCGGCTTCAACCAGCGCCAATGCGGCTGACGCAGTGGCGATATTGCCACCGATCACTTGTACGTCGGGGTAGGTTTGTTTGACCCAACGGACTTTGTCTAATACTCCTTGAGAATGCCCGTGGGCAGTATCGACAATAATGACATCAACCCCAGCAGCAACCAAGGCTGCAACTCTCTCATCCGTGTCTGGGCCAGTGCCGACTGCCGCACCGACGCGTAGACGCTCTTGATTGTCTTTGCAGGCTTGTGGGTAATCTTTGGCTTTTTGGATGTCTTTGACGGTTATCATGCCACGTAAGTGGAACGCGTCGTCGATGACCAACACTTTTTCAATGCGGTGTTTATGCAGTAAAGCCACAGCTTCTTTGGGATCGGCATGTTCACTGACAGTAATCAAACGATCTTTGGGTGTCATCACTTTAGAAACGGCTTCATCAAAACGTGTCTCAAAGCGCAAATCGCGGCTGGTGACAATACCGACCAATTCGTCGCCAATTACAACAGGTACGCCAGAAATGTTTTTAGCGCGGGTCAAATTGATGACATCACGGATGCTAGTGTCGGGCGATACCGTGATCGGGTCCTTAATGACGCCGCTTTCGTATTTTTTAACATGGCGGACTTCACGCGCCTGTTGCTCGATGGTCATATTCTTGTGAATAATGCCGATGCCGCCTTCCTGGGCGATGGCGATGGCAAGCCGCGCTTCAGTCACGGTATCCATAGCGGCAGAAACTAGCGGAATATTGAGCGTGATTTTACGGGTCAGTTGGGTCTTTAGTTCTACGTCGCGCGGCAACACGGCAGAGTGTGCAGGGACCAATAAAACATCATCAAACGTTAGCGCTTCCTGAATAATTTGCATGAACCACACCTTACAGGCAATAAAATAACTTTCTATTATACGGTCAGCCTGAGTATTTACTAACCTTAAATGATCGTAGAAAAATCATTTCATTCACGAAAAACACGAAAGGACGTGGTTACTAAAAGATGCCGGACTCCAGGCCGTCATCCAAAAGGCGACTAGCCAGATCAACACAATATTTTGATTTATATCGTGAGTTTATTGTCTTTCTTGGACTGGCTCCGGTTTTTAGAATGACGTGCTTACGGGCATGGACCGCGTGATACCATGCAAGAAAGTAGAATGCCATTGAATAAAATGATAAAGTTTTAGCCTTTCCTGTATAAGTCACAGGCTTACAACATAAGCAAACTGTGCGTCTTTTTAACATTATCCAAGTGTTCAAATCTTATGAAAATCCTACAATTGACTTCAAAAATTATTTTCGCGGCGATAGTTTGTGGTGTGTTGGTATTGTCGGCCACTGGCTGTTCTGATAATTCAGATAAGAAAGAAAAACCGCTGGCGGCTAAAGCCAAACCCACGCATAACCCCAATCCATTTGACCATTCCGGTGAGGCTAAAGTCACAGAGAGTGAAAAGCAAAAATTTGAGCAAGTATTTGCCGCACAATGTGTTGAGAGGGAATCGAAAAACCCTGACAACAAAGACGACAACAAAAAACGTTTTGAACGTCCTTGCACCTGTATCGCAATGTTTTTAATGAAAGATTTGACGCCACAAGAAGCTGAAAAATTTTTGGATGAACATGAAAATCCGCAATCTTTGCGGATCAAATACGAAAACGCCGCCTACCATTGTCTGCAAGAAAACGCGCCGCCCAAAGAGCCAAATTTTTCGCGTCAAACACCTGCGCTTGCGCGATAAATCAGCCCGATGAACATTAAAAACGCCCTTCAAAGCCTATTGGAACATCAAGACCTTAGTCTTGATGCCATGCGCGGCGTGATGCGCGAAATCATGGCAGGCAAGGTCACCGACGCACAACTGGGTGGCTTTTTGGTCGCTTTGCGTTGCAAAGGCGAAACAGTTGATGAAATCACCGCCGCCGCCGAAGTGATGCGTGAATTGGCGGACAAAATAACTGTCACTGGCGGGCATGTTATTGACACCTGCGGCACTGGTGGGGATGGTGCCAACACTTTCAATATTTCCACGACTTGTGCGTTTGTCGTTGCCGCGGCTGGTGGGCAAGTCGCCAAACACGGCAACCGCTCGGTGTCCAGCAGCTGTGGCAGTGCCGACGTTCTGGAAGCGGCGGGAGTCAACCTTAACTTGACTGCGGCGCAAGTCGCCTTATGTGTCAATGGCATTGGTGTGGGTTTTTTGTACGCGCCGAACCATCATGGTGCGATGAGGCACACCCGCAGGGTACGCAAAGAAATGGGGGTGAGGACACTTTTCAATGTCTTGGGGCCGTTGGTTAATCCGGCTGCCGCGCCCAACCAATTAATCGGCGTGTTCGGCAAAGAATGGCTGGTGCCCTTGGCACAAGTGTTGAAAAAACTCGGTAGCCAGCATGTTTTGCTTGTCCACGCGGATGATGGTTTGGATGAGTTCAGCATCGCTTCGGCATCTAATGTCGCAGAATTGCGGGATGGTCAAATTTTCACCTACACGGTCACTCCAGAACAATTCGGCTTGGAACGGGTCAGCCTTACCGAGTTGACCGTCACCGATGCGGCATCCAGTCTGGTGATGATTAAAAGTGTGCTGGACAACCAACCTGGGGCGGCACGGGATATTGTTTTGCTAAATGCTGGAGCTGCATTGTATGCCGCCAATCTCACCGATTCTATAGCTGAAGGCATTGTTATAGCGCGGCAAGCCATAGCCAGTGGCGCTGCCCGTGGCAAAATGACCGCCTTGATTGAATGTAGCCAACAGTTCTTCGCACCAATAGCTTGACTGTTGCAATGATGTCGCTACCCAATCCCCATAACCACCGCCTTTTGTTTACTGCAATATGACCAATCCCCCTGATATTTTACAAAAAATCCTTGACCAAAAAGCACACGAAGTCGCCAAGCGCAAACAATCAAGGTCAATTGCCAACTTGGAAGACATTGCTGAATTAGTCACGAAGCCGCGCGGTTTTGCTGAGGCCTTGCAAAGAAAAGTCGCCGCCAAACAAGCGGCAATTATTGCCGAAATCAAAAAAGCCTCGCCTAGCAAAGGCGTAATCCGCGAAAACTTTGAACCCGTCAGTATCGCCCAAGATTATGCAATGAATGGCGCGACGTGTTTGTCGGTATTGACCGACAAGGAATTTTTCCAAGGCTCCGAAGTGTATCTGCAAATGGTTCGGGAGCGTTGCCCCTTACCCGTGCTGAGGAAAGATTTTATGGTCGATCCTTACCAAATCTACGAAGCGCGCGCCCTAGGCGCCGACTGCATTTTGCTGATTGTCGCCGCATTGGAAGATGGCTTGATGCACGAATTGGAAGATGTCGCTAGGCAATTAAGCATGGATGTGCTAGTGGAAGTGCATAATGCCGAAGAGCTGGCCCGCGCCCTGACTTTGGACACCCCGTTGCTGGGCATCAATAACCGAAATTTGCGGACATTTGACACGGCTTTGCAAACGACGCTGGATTTACAAGCACAAATCCCGGCAGGACGCATCATCATCACCGAAAGCGGTATCCATACGCCAGAAGATGTACGGTTGATGCTGGACAACGGGATTTATAGTTTTTTGGTTGGCGAAGCCTTTATGCGGGCGGACAGTCCGGGCCAAAAAATGCGTGAATTGTTTATGCTGTGAAATATGCCCTATTGCGAGTTAAACCGACTTTGAGTGATTGTTATGGCAGAGAGAAAAAATCTGGTGATTAAAGTCAAGTATCCGACCAGTGCAAAAGCAAACAACGGATCACAGCCTGCCGCCCAAGTCATAACGGTTTGGAATGTCCAACGGATTAGCTTGGCAGTAGGGCTATTGCTAGTTTTATTTGGGTTGCTGATTTATGTGTTTAGCGGCGGTAACGATGAACCGTTGGCAGTTGTCGCGCAAAATAAATCGGAAAGCATTTCAAAAATGCCGGTGAAAACTTCTACCAAAACTCAACTCGTTGCAAGCCCAGAAATTCATGATGCCACGCCTGTCGATTCAAGAACGGGCAATAAAAAAGAACGGTTAAGCTACCTCGGACTAGCCAATAATCCGCAAATTTCTTCGGCTACAAAAGAATCGCCACGAGTACGTAGGGCATTACTGACTACACGGGTTCTTGATAAGGAACCAGTCAATGAAGCCCCCCAAACTTTGCGCGTAAAACCCAACAAGCCGGTCACGGTGTATTATTTCACTGAGTTGCGGGGTATGAACGGCAAAACGGTTTATCATGAATGGTTGCGCGACGGCGTGCAGCTTGCCAAAGAGCCACTACTAGTAAGCGCCGACCGTTGGCGCGTGACCACCCATCGCACTTTGGATGCACCAGCAAACGGCAATTGGACGGTAAGGCTGGTTGATGACAATGGCAATTTGTTGGATGAAAAATATTTGGAACTCATACAAGACTAGATTAAGCCTAAACGTGATGGAACCTGTAAGGCATTATTTCGTCTAAGGCCTAAGTTTTACGACAAGGCTAGATAAACTGAAATTCAGGATTTATTCAGAATGCCCCAAGTAAGCTGAGTCGTTTTTTTAATCAACAATAAAGGAAATTAGCATGAAAAAATTATCGATCAAACTGGTTGCATTAGGAATATTGGCGCTCACTGGCTGTGCAAGCCAAACTGGATGGACACCAACTGTTGATAGCTATAATGACCCGAACGCCTACCGTATCAACCAAGATATGGCAGAATGCAAACAACTGGCATCACAAGCATCTGGAGGCACTGCAAAAGAAACAATAGTCGGCGCTGGTGTTGGTGGTTTAGTTGGCGGTGCAGGCGGCGCGGTAGTCGGCGCATTTACTGGTAATCCAGGTATGGGTGCTGCGATTGGTGCGGCGGCTGGTGGCTTAGGTGGTGCAGCTAAACAAGGGTTTACTGCCGAAGAACGCTATAAAAATGCTTATAACAACTGTATGAGTGGCCGTGGGCATCGTGTTATCCGTTAACATCGCCTTGTTCAGTCTCGAATTGTTGGCTTATAAAATATCCAACGCTTGGGCTTTGGAACGCTAAAGTGGCAACGATACGATAGTTTTACCTGAGGGGTTCTTTGCGAACCCCTTTTTATTTAAGGGCTACCTTTCATTAATCAAACCGAGTGCAACTGTGACGCAAACAGCAACTGATATCCACGCCCACAAAATCCTAATCTTAGATTTCGGCTCCCAGTACACCCAACTCATCGCCCGCCGCGTCCGTGAAATTGGCGTGTATTGCGAAATTTATTCTTGCGATTGCACTGCCGACGAAGTGCAAAGCTTCGCGCCCAACGGTATTATCCTCTCCGGCGGCCCGGAAACCGTCACCACTGATGACACACCCCGTGCGCCCGCTTGCGTGTTTGAATTGGGCGTGCCCGTGCTGGGAATATGCTACGGAATGCAAACCATGGCAGAACAGCTGGGCGGTAAAGTTGCAAGTTCCAGCCATCGTGAATTTGGTTACGCGCAAATACGCGCACGTGGGCATTCCAAATTACTGAACGGCATTGAAGACCATTTATCCCCAGAAGGCTATGGTTTGTTGGATGTATGGATGAGCCACGGTGACCGCGTCACTCTATTGCCTGAAGGCTTTATCATGATTGCCAGCTCTGACGGTGCGCCCATTGCCGGAATTGCCAACGAAGCCAAAGGTTTTTATGCCGTGCAATTTCATCCCGAAGTGACGCACACCAAACAGGGCGGGCGTATCTTGTCACGCTTTGTTTTGGATATTTGCGGCTGTGCAGCCTTGTGGACGGCGGGCCACATCATTGAAGACAGCATCCAAGCCATCCGCGCCAAAGTCGGTGCCGACCATGTGATTTTGGGTTTATCAGGTGGCGTAGATTCATCCGTTGTCGCGGCTTTATTGCACAAAGCGATTGGCCCGCAACTGATTTGCGTATTTGTCGATACGGGTTTGCTGCGCCTGCACGAAGGCGACCAAGTCATGGCGATTTTTGCCGAGCATTTGGGCGTGAAAGTTATCCGCGTCAATGCCGAAGCACGTTATTTGGCGGCTTTAGCAGGTGTGAATGACCCTGAACAAAAACGTAAAATCATCGGCAATTTGTTCATCGACATTTTTGACGAAGAAGCTGCCAAGCAAACCGATACCCTTTGGCTAGCGCAAGGTACGATTTACCCGGATGTAATCGAATCGGCAGGTGCGAAAAGTGGTAAAGCGCATTTAATCAAATCCCATCATAACGTCGGTGGCCTGCCGGAAAATATGGCCTTGAAACTGGTCGAGCCATTACGCGAATTGTTCAAGGACGAAGTGCGCAAAATCGGTTTGGAACTGGGCTTGCCTGCCGAAATGGTGTTCCGCCATCCCTTCCCTGGCCCTGGTTTAGGTGTGCGGATTTTAGGTGAAGTTAAAAAAGACTACGCGGATTTATTAAGACTAGCCGATGCGATTTTTATTGAAGAATTATACCGTCATGATCTGTACGACAAAGTCAGCCAAGCCTTTGCCGTGTTCCTGCCCGTCAAATCGGTCGGTGTGATGGGCGACGGGCGGCGTTATGATTATGTCATCGCCATCCGTGCCGTCGAAACTATTGACTTTATGACTGCGCGTTGGGCGCATTTGCCTTATGAGTTTTTGGATTTGATCTCCCGCCGTATCATCAACGAAGTCGCAGGCATTTCCCGCGTGACTTACGATATTTCCGGCAAACCACCTGCAACGATTGAGTGGGAATAATCTAAAAACAATAAAAAAACCGCTGTAATGAATATTTCAAGCGGTCACGTTTTTTGGAGCGAGGCCGTTTTGACTGCAACTGGGGGGCAAGATGCCATTATGCTCCTGAGGGTAATCGTACCCACAGACTAAAACCGGAAACATGACCGTTCAGAGTGCGTATATCAAAGGTAGATTGCTGCTTTTGGGATTTTAAATCAGCTCCAAACAATATAAATCCTTGCCTAGAAATACACAGATTAAGCCAGTTAGAAACGAATCCCAATTATCACGCCCGCGCACAAACCCACACATCCACTTTAGCCACCCCCGCCTTTTTTAACACCTTTGCCAGCTCATGTACCGTTGAGCCCGTGGTCATCACATCATCCAGCACAGCCACATGCCGGACGTTGATGGGTTTAACCACGGCAAAGGCGTTTTTGATGTTCTTCCTTCGTTGCTTAGCCGTCAGATTGCTCTGATGCGGCGTATCATATCGTCGTTGGCAAGTGTGCAAATCCAGCGGTATTTGCATCTCTTTGCTGACCGTGCGGGAGATTTCTATCGCTTGGTTAAACCCGCGCTGCCGATAACGGCTTTTGTGCAGTGGCACTGGCAAAATCAATTCCGGCTTTTCAGCGGTTATTTGTAAATGTTCTGCCAGCAAATGCCCCAGCAAACGGGCGTTTTTATACTGTGCACCAAATTTCAAGCCCATGACCAAATACCGCAAGGAAGCTCCGTAGAGAAAGGGTGCATACGTTTCATCAAATGCGGGACGCTGGCTCAGACATTGACCACACAACATCGGCGCGGCTGATGGCGTTTCCAGTTTAATCCCGCATTGGTAACAGCATTGATTATTGCGCGGTAACTGTTCATGGCACGGCTTGCACAAATCCCGATGCGACCCGCTTGGATTCCCGCATAACAGACAAGTAGGCGGCAATAAGTAATCCTGTATAATATCCAGCCAGTTGTTTACTATTTTCATCATAACGAGTTGATAAGTGTGGTTTTACGCTTAGGCGATTTCCAAGAATGAATATACCTAAATTACGCAGGATTTTTGTTCATTTTCAAGGCGTAAAAAAAGCGCATAGCAGGCTATGTAACTATTTTTACAACGCAGAAAATGGGCAAAAAGACCAGTGAGTTGGGTATATGCTTCGCCGGAAATCGCCTTACCAATAACTATAGCCGGAGTCCTCCCAAATGTCTGTATTACGCCACGATTGGCAGCTTGCCGAAGTGCTAGCCCTGTTTGATTTACCGTTTAACGACCTGATTTTTCAAGCTCAAAGCGTCCACCGCCAACACTTTGACCCCAACGAAGTGCAAATCAGCAGCTTGCTTAGCATCAAAACCGGATCGTGTTCAGAAGACTGCGGCTATTGCCCGCAAAGCGCGCGTTACGACTCCGGCTTAAAATCCGAAGCTTTGATGCCGATTGATGAAGTCATCCAAGCCGCACAACAAGCCAAAGACCAAGGCGCATCGCGTTTCTGCATGGGCGCGGCATGGCGGCAACCCAAAGACCGCGACATCGAACGCGTCGTGGAAATGGTGCAAGGCGTCAAAGCCTTAGGCATGGAAACCTGCGTCACCTTGGGCATGTTGACCGACACGCAAACCGCGCGGTTAAAAGAAGGCGGCTTGGATTACTACAACCACAATCTGGACACTTCCGAAGATTACTACTCCGAAGTCATCACCACCCGCACCTATAAAGACCGCTTGGACACCTTAGCGCGGGTGCGCGACGCAGGCATTAACGTATGCTGCGGCGGCATCGTGGGCATGGGCGAAGGCGAACAAGACCGCGCCAAATTATTGATCGAATTGGCGAATATGCCAAAACACCCCGAAAGCGTACCGATCAACATGCTGGTACAAGTCGAAGGCACACCGCTGATGGGCACAGAAAAACTCGACCCGTTGGTCTTCGTCCGCACCATCGCCGTCGCCCGTATCCTAATGCCCACCTCCCGCGTCCGCCTCTCCGCAGGCCGCAAAGAAATGAGCGACGAAATGCAAGCCTTGTGCTTCTTAGCAGGCGCGAACTCGATTTTTTATGGCGATAAATTGCTGACCACCGATAACCCGATGACTAATCATGATGTGGCATTGTTTGATCGGTTGGGACTGCATTCGGGTGGGTCTAGTTATGCGAATTGAGGGGGGTGTAAGTTTGATTTTGTTTTGAACTGCAAAGTTAGCTTAGTAAGTCGCTTTTTAAGTTAAAATCCGTTTACTTATTCATATATTTGTCAATAGCCATGCCACTTTCTCAAGTTACCATTAAAGGCTTTAAGTCAATTGTTGATCAAACTATTGATTTGGGGCAACTCAACGTATTCATTGGAACGAATGGAGCAGGCAAAAGCAATTTACTGGAAGCCATTGCTGTTTTGTCATGCGCAGTGGATGGCAAGGTTGATTACAGCAAGCTGGCTGACCGTGGCGCACGATTATCTGCTCCTGAGGTTTTTAAAAGCTCATTCAAAAATTTGAAACGTAAAAATACATTTTCACTTGAGGCTCATTTTGGCGACCTTACTTACCACACTAACATTAATGCCAATATCGAAGCAGAGTTTATATTTTCAGCTGAAACAATTAGCAAAGACCAAAAAAAATTGGGTGGACGAAGTAACGCAGGTGTAACAGGATTGACTATCGCTGACCTTGATCTGAAAAATTATTTAAAACTGCCAAATCAGCAAAGCATTGTTTCAACATTAGAAACATTAGGGCGTTTTGATGATGCCGAGCTTAAGGAGTTAAAGTCATTGCAAAGGTATGCCATTTATGCCCCATCTACGCCTATTTTACGTGGTGTATCTCCTGACGTTAGCAATGCAGAGCCTTTGGGTTTATATGGAGGTAGCTTAGCAAATGCACTGGCCGATGTTATTCATGATGCTAAAACAATGACTAAGGAACATGATTTGCAGCGTTTTTTTAATTTATTGGATTGGTTTAGGCAAATCGGGATAACTGAAAATGTCTCTGAACAGCTCCAATCAAAACATCTGCATACTGGTAAATTGGTAGTAAATTATGTTGATAAATTCATGTGGGAGAAATTTAATAATCTTTATGCCTATGATGTCAGCGAAGGTGCTTTGTATGTGCTTTTCATCCTTGTGCTTTTGTTACATAAAAAAGCACCGCCCTTATTTGCTTTAGAAAATGTCGATAATTCATTAAACCCAGGAATGGTTCGTGACATGATGGGGCATATTGTTGAGCTTCTCAAAGACATGCCGGAAAAACAAATTTTAATGACTACGCATAACCCAACAACACTAGATGCGGTGGATTTGTTTGATCCCAATCATCGCTTATTTGTTGTGGTACGCAACCGAAAAGGGCATACCGAAGTAAATCGTATAGAACCACCACCAAACTTTACCCGTGAAACATGGGTGGAAAAATACGGTGCTATGCGTTTATCTGAAATTTGGCTATCAGGAGCGATTGGTGGTTTAGCTTTAGCTAAAGGATTTTAGTCATGGCTGAAAAATTTGTGTTGCTAGCCTGTGAAGGTCAGACAGATGTATTTGTTTTTCAAGAATTAGCCAAGCATTTTTCAACGACCGAAGTCCAATTGATAATGGTATCACTTGCCCCTCAGCAGGACGCTACTAGCGGTACTTATCCTGCACACGGTTATGGAGAAGTGCTTAACTGGTGTGCGGCTAACCGAAACAAGCTGCAAATGCTGATTGATTTTCGTGGGGCGGCGGCTTTATTTGTTCAAATGGACACTGATATTGTTTTAGATATAAATCGTGAATGTGTCGAACAAGGTTATTCTTCTAGGCATTGTTGCCAAGATAAGTTAAATGAGAAGTTAGGAACAACTATTGAGCCATCCCGCTGCCATTACATTCTACCTTCCCAAAATACTGAAACTTGGTTGTTGGCTAGTGCTTATATTTCTATGCTTGATGAAAACGCTCTTCCAATAAACAATTATGAACTTATTGTTGACCCCGAAAAGCAGCTCGTAGAATTATTAGGATACCTCAAAAAAAGGGGTGCAGATAAAAAACTGAACAAAAGTCCTACTAAATATAGAAAATACAGCAAACAACTCATCGAAAATATTGTGCTTGCTAGACAACGATGTTCCGAATTAGAGCGCTTGTCCAGTTTGCTTGAATACTATGCTCTACCATAAAAGACACGTTTTGCTGTATTTTCATCCCCTTCTTATCCTCCAGCCAAGTGGGCAGAAAAGCGTTGCCCACCCTACGCCGCTGACTCACATCTGCAATTTATTACGCTAATTCATGAGGCAAAAATGGAACTCTCCGCAATCTTAACTCCCGCCGCTGAAGGCGGCTACGTTGCCTTAAATCCAGAAACAGGCACAACCAGCCAAGGCGATAGCATTGAAGAGGCTTTGGCTAATCTACAAGAAGCCACCGAACTTTATTTGGAAGAGTTTCCTATCACTTTTTCAGGCCGCTCGTTAATGACAACCTTCCAAGTTACCCCACATGCCGCCTAGCTTGCCGATTATTTCCGGTGCAGAAGCCATCCGCGCTTTGCAACGATTAGGATTTGTGGTTGTGCGTCAGCGCGGTCTTCGCCGTGGTTCGCAAGGTTGCGTAGTACCTAATCACCGAGAAATGAAAATAGGCACGTTATCAGGTGTGCTTAAGCAGGCGGGCGTTTCGGTTGATGAGTTTATTAATGCAGCCAAGTAGGGTACGCTCTGCGTACCTTTTACATCGTTATTGTTGTAGCGAATAATGGTACACACCGCGTACCCAACTCAAAGAACGTATTAGGCAGATTCACGCCAACAATCCGGTAATTGAGGCTTTCAAACTGAAAAAAACGCCATGAGGTCATGCAGCATGAAATACACCGTAATTTTTCATCGTAACGAAGAAGGTATCAGCGTTTCAGTGCCTGGACTTCCTGGTTGCTGGTCTGAAGGTGACACCGAGGAAGAAGCATTGGCCAATATTCAGGATGCCATTTCAGACTATTTCGCGGCTGTAAAGGAAATGAGCCAAGACGAGGAAACTCATGAGATTGATGTAGCGGCATAGTATCGTCAGCCCGTTAATGAAAACGTTTCAAGTGATTACACAACAGAGCGTTTAAGCAGAATAGCATCCAACACGAAGCAAACAGCAGATGAAACGCAAAGTCTACCTTGAAACCTCGGTAATCAGTTATCTGACTGCGCGTCCCAGCAAAACGATATTGGGAGCCGCCCATCAGCAAATTACGCTGGCTTGGTGGGAATGCCGCCATCATTATGAATTGCACATTTCCGAATCTGTAATAAGGGAGTGTGCGGCAGGTGATCCGGTTGCCGCGCAAAAGCGACTGGCGATATTGGCGGATATTCCTTTGTTATTGCTTGACGAAAGTACCGTTACTATCGCGATGGCTTTAGTATCGAACGGAATTGTACCTACCAAAGCGGCGGAAGATGCCTTACATATTGCGATTGCAACTGTTTATGGCGTGGACTATCTGTTGACTTGGAATTGTCGGCATATTGCCAATCCCGAAATACAACGCGGCATTTCTGGATTTCTTGAACAACAAGGTTTATTTTTACCGTTTATTTGTACACCAGAAGAACTTTTAGGAGATGATGATGCTGAACGATGACATTGTTGATGAAGTGCGGAATATCCGAGAAGCACATGCCGCTAAGTTTAATTTTGACTTGCTGGCGATAGTTGAGGATTTAAAAAAATCTGAGGCTAAACGTATTGAAGCAGGGCATCCTTATGTGTTGCCGCCTGTCATGCCACCTAAACCTGACTCGGCATTTCAACAATCCCGTTTTCCCCGTCGTTGAACTCAATTTTAGTGGTTTAAACCAGTTTTCGACTTTTTTTAAGCGTACCCGCCCTAAGGCGGTTTCCGGCGAACTGATGGTCACTCGTCAGTCATTCCCGTCCATTCTAATGAATCCATTGACCCAGGATCACTTGCCAAAATCCTTCGTGATTGCGATTTTGCATGCGAACAAATGCAAATACTGCTGTAAATATGCCCTTTTCACATCTAACCAATAACCTCAATAAGCTCACCCAACAAGGCTTATACCGCTCCCGCAAGGTCGTTGAATCTCCGCAAGGCATTCATCTGCAATTAAACGGCAAAACCGTCGTCAATTTTTGCAGCAATGATTATTTAGGCTTGGCAAATCACCCTGCCGTCGTTCAATCCTTTAAAAACGCTGCTGATACTTACGGTGTGGGCAGCGGGGCGGCGCATTTGATTTGTGGGCATAGCACGGCGCATCACGCGCTGGAAGATGAGTTGGCGGCGTTTACTGGGCGTGAGCGGGCGCTGTTGTTTTCCACGGGTTATATGGCGAACATCGGCGTGATTAATGCCTTGGTCGGGCGTGGCGATACGGTGTTGGAAGACCGACTTAACCATGCGTCGTTGTTGGATGGCGGTTTGTCGTCAGGGGCAAAATTCAAACGTTATGCCCATGCTGATACCCAACATTTGGCGGAACTGTTGGCGCAAGCGACAGGTAATAAATTGATCGTGACCGATGGTGTATTCAGTATGGATGGCGATGTCGCGCCTTTGCCGGAGTTGGCGGCGGTGTCAAAACAACACAATGCTTGGTTGATGGTCGATGATGCCCACGGCTTAGGCGTGTTGGGTGCAAACGGCGGCGGTTTATTAGAGCAATACGGTTTGCAGCAAGACGACGTGCAAGTGCTGATGGGGACGCTGGGTAAAGGTTTTGGTACGTTTGGCGCGTTTGTCGCGGGTTCGGACGTGTTGATTGAAACCCTCATCCAATCGGCGCGGACATATATTTACACCACCGCTTTGCCGCCATCGGTTGCCGAAGCCACCCGTGCCAGTTTGCACATTATCCAAACTGAAAATTGGCGGCGGGAGAAACTTGCTGCTTTGGTAACGCGTTTCCGTTCCGGCGCGGAGCAATTGGGTTTGGAGTTAATGCCTTCAGCTTCACCAATCCAACCGATATTGATAGGGGATAGCCTGCGTACAGTGGCTATCAGCAATGCCTTATTGGCAGCCGGATTTTTGGTCAGTGCGATCCGTCTGCCGACCGTGGCGCAGGGTACGGCGCGGTTGCGGGTGACTTTTTCTGCTTTACACGAGGAAAGGATGGTTGATGGCTTACTCGATGCTTTAAACCAGATCAAAGCATGACAATCCTCCACCACCAAACCCTAGGCTCCGGCAAACCCATCGTCCTCATCCATGGCTGGGGCATGCACAGCGGCATCTGGCAGGATTTTGCCGGACAACTTGCCGCGCATCACCAAGTTACACTAGTCGATTTGCCTGGGCATGGGCATAGTGGCAAGCTCACACCGTTTAGCTTAGAAACCATCACCGACCTGCTGGCGCAGACTTTGCCGGATGAACCCTGTTGCTGGCTGGGTTGGTCTTTAGGTACGGCGGTGGTGTTGGAGATGGCGCGGCGTTTTCCTGAACGCGTCAACCGTTTGGTTTTGGTGGCGGGCAACCCATGCTTCCTCCAACAAAACGACTGGGCGGGAATGCGGAAGGATGTGCTGGACAGTTTCGCCGAGAATTTACAAAAGGACACGCAAGCGACATTGACACGGTTTTTGGCGATCCAGGTCATGACTTTGCCCAATGCAAAAGAACTGGCGAAATCCTTAAAAACCGCTGTGCTATCGCGCCCCATGCCGGACGATATCGCCTTGCAAGGTGGTTTGGACATCCTCAAAACCGCCGATTTACGGCCTGCGTTGGTGGCGGTCACTGTTCCTGTATTGGTGGTGTTGGGCAAAAAAGACAGCCTCGTCCCCGCCGCCCTTAGCCAACATCTTCCTGTTTGCCAACCTGCCGCGCAAATGTGTTTGCTGGAACACGCCGCCCACACGCCTTTTTTGTCACATCCTGAGGAGATGCTCATCTTGCTCAAGGATTTTATGGAAAACCAAGTTGATAGATAAACACAAAGTCAAACAGGCCTTTTCAGCTGCCTCTGCCAGTTATGACGGTGTCGCCCATTTGCAACGCGAAGTCGGATTGGCCTTGTTGCAATCGGTGGATTGGTCAAAACAAGGTGGCACGTTATTGGATATTGGCTGCGGCACCGGCTTTTTGACCAGTGAATTGCTGAGCTTAGTTCCCTGCCAAGCTATTATCGCGTTGGATTTGGCCTTGGCGATGCTGCACACTACCCGCAACAAACTCAGCGCAAATGCCAAGGTAAACTATCTGTGCGCCGATGCCGAGGCTTTGCCGCTGGCTGGACAAAGCGTAGACGCGGTATTTTCGAATTTGGCTTTGCAATGGTGCTTTAACCTTGATGCAGCATTCACTGACATCCACCGAGTGCTGAAACCGGATGGGCAGATACTCTTTTCGACGTTTGGCAACGGTACTTTGCAGGAGCTGAAATGCGCTTGGGCAAGAGTGGATGCTTATCAGCATGTCAATGACTTTTGTAAAGAATATCAGCTTCTTACCATTTTAAAACAGGCCGGATTCCACGATATCACAAGCCAGCGGCTGACTTACCAACCCCGATATGCATCGGTCTTGGCCTTGATGCAGGAACTGAAACAACTTGGTGCACATAACGTCCTGCCCGGACGCAATCTGCGCGTAACCGGCAAAACCGCACTTCAGCGTATGATCGCGGCGTATCCTAGCAATCCCGTCATTGCCACGTTTGAAGTCATCATTATGGAAGCAAAACGATGAATACCGCTTATTTGATCACTGGCACCGACACCGATGCAGGCAAGACTTGGGCGACTGTCGCGCTGATAGAATATTACAAACAGCTTGGGCATACCGTCGCGGCGATGAAGCCCGTGTCGGCAGGTTGCGAATGGCGGGATGGGTACTGGCAAAATGCTGACGCCTTGTTGTTGCAACACCATGCCTCGCAGCCATTGCCGTATCATTTGGTTAATCCTTACGCTTACGAACTCGCCGTGTCGCCGCATCTTGCCGGTGTTGCCAATCCGGTGGAAATAGACACCATTATTGACAGTTTCAATCAAATCAAAACCCAGGCCGAAGTCATCCTAGTCGAAGGTGCGGGCGGCTGGTACGCACCCATCAACAACCATCAGGACATCAGTCACTTGGCAAAAGCTTTGAGCCTACCAGTTATTTTGGTGGTCGCCATCCGCTTGGGCTGCATCAACCACGCCAAACTCACGCACCAGGCAATCACTGCCTCCGGCTTACCTTGTGCCGGTTGGATAGCGGTTTGTAATGATGCCAACATGCAAATGCGCGAAGAAAACATTGACACTTTGGTTACGGCTTTAACTTCGCCGTTATTGGGGGTGTTGCCTTATCAAAACCAAGCTGATTTTGCCGCGCTTGCCCGACAATTGTATGGCCTTGGATAGATCTGAAAGCGTTTGTAGATCGAGTTAATTGCGTCAAGCATCACACACAACCGACAAATAGCCCTCATCCGCCGTCCACTTATACCTCACGCGGTCACGCCTGCGGATTTTTCAAATAGCTGGAATTTAGGGTTCAGAAGAGTTTTTACTTGTTCTTTGAAAGTAGATTTCACCTTATCAAGGCAATCGTCGATGGCTTCCTTAAAATGGCAAAAGGTTTCGTAATACCGATTGTATAGGCACTTCTTTTTGGTGAATTTCCACAAGCGCTCAATCAAGTTCAAGTTGGGTGAGTAAGGGGGCAGAAAAACGATGTCGACACCCAGCATTTTTGCCTGTCCGGTCACCTTATTGCAGCGTTGGTAACGCGCGTCGCCTAAAGCGCCTACTGTTGGTGTCCATAATGAGCGTTAACCGGATGTCGGGGTATTCTTGCTTGAGCTTAATCAGCAGCGCCACAATCGTGTCAGAGTTAATGTAGGCTTCATTGGTGATGGTGACCAGATCGGTGCCTGTTACGCTAAAGGCCCCCAAGACATTGTAACGTCTGCGCCCGCTGGATGACTTGAGGAATAGCCGCCCGAAACACCACAGCATGCCCAAAAACGCACCCATGACAAAGTGCGCGGCATCGACGAAGAAAACTTTGCGCTGGCCTTGTTTTTCCTTTTCCAGCAAGGGTTCAAGCTCGTCGTTTAAGAACTCGGCCTGCTTTTGGGGCCGGCTTTTGCGGGGATAACCCCCATTTTTCGGAACTTCATGCCCAGGCGCTTGCGCATGAAGTCGCGGCACGCACTGGGGCCTGGTTTGATACCGGTTAGCGCCTCGATTTCATGGGCGGCCTCGGCGACCGTATGGGGAGGCTGTTTTAAAAAGTGCGCTTTTAGTTGATCCTGATAAGGCTGCAACGAACTGGCCGGACGATTGGTGCGCGACACCCCCAGCGCGGCTAAGCCACCCTCGTCATAGTCTTTTAGGTAACGCGTCACGCTGTCGGCGCTGGTGCGGGCAATGCGTCCGATTTCCTGATGCGGCAAGCCCTGTGATTTCAGATAGACGACATGCAGTTTTTTCTTGGCTGGCCCGGAGGGATGCTCCATGAATTGTTGGTACACGTCGTCAATGGCTTTTGGGGTAAAGTCGATCTTTAGCATGTCAGGTTTTATGTTTAAATTTGGCTATTATACCCTCTGCATTTTCCGCAAATTTGACCAATCGGAGTATACTTTCAAAAGCACAATGCTTTATCATGGCGAATTAAAAATACTGAGTTTATGCCATGAATGTTGCACCTGACCGTCGTTTATCCCTGATTTTGCTGTTCGCGGTGACTTTGTTCACTAGCGCGTCACTGATGTTTGTGCTGCAACCGTTGTTCGGCAAACTGTTGTTGCCCTTGCTGGGCGGTTCGCCAGCGGTGTGGAATACGTGCATGGTGTTTTACCAAACGATCTTGTTCTTGGGTTATTTGTACGCCCACACGCTCTCGACCCGTTTGAATGCGACCCAACAAATCGCTGTCCATGCCGGGATTATTTTACTCAGCGTGTTTGCCTTGCCTGTCGGTTTACCGGAAACTATTTCCCCTCCGACTGAAAGCGACCCGACTTTTTGGCTGTTATCAACATTAGGCTTGGCGATTGGCTTGCCGTTTTTTGTTTTGTCCACCACCGCGCCGCTGATCCAAAAATGGTTCGCGCAAATCGGGCATCATGCTAGCCACGACCCGTACTTTTTATACGCCGCCAGCAACACGGGCAGTTTGTTGGCTTTATTAAGTTATCCATTTGTTTTAGAACCGAATATTGGCCTCGCCGCCCAGCAAACGGATTGGAGCATCGGCTATGCGGTTTTGGGTATGTTGATTGCATCTTGTGCGGCAGTGTTATGGAAAAACTACACACCAACCGTGCAAACTGATAGCGAAGCTAGTGACAAAATCCCCTACACCACACAATTGCATTGGTTGGCTTTGGCCTTAGTACCTTCCAGTTTATTGCTGGGCTCAACCAATTTCATCAGCACCGATATTGCCTCCGTGCCGCTGTTGTGGGTCATTCCGCTGACCGTTTATTTGTTGTCGTTCATCATCGTGTTTTCGAAATGGAATGATGCCATCCATCCGTGGATGGTACGTATCCAGCCCGTGTTCCTTGTGCCGTTTATCGCTTACGCCTTCATCAATCCGGCGGATTTGCCGTATTGGATGTATCTGATTTTGCACGTCATCGCGTTTTTCTTCGCGATTATGGTCTGCCACGGCGAACTGGCGAAAATGCGTCCGAATACCCAGCATTTGACGCGTTATTATTTGATTATGTCGTTTGCGGGGATGTTGGGCGGCATGTTCAATACCTTTGTCGCGCCATTCATTTTTAACGGCATTTACGAATACCCAATCATGATTGTCGCGGCCTTATTATTGCGCCCTGGTTTGGTGTTCAATAAACGCGTGTTATGGCAATTGCTCCCACCTGCCCTGCTAGTGGCTATCGGTTTGGTGCTGTATTTCAGCGTCAGCAATTTATTGGATTATTTCGATGCCATCGCCATCAGCCTGATGGTGCTGACGTTGGTGATTTTCTTCTTCCGCAAACACCCTGCGATATTTGCCTTGTCCGCTGGCGCGATTATTTTCTTAGCATTGGGCGTGCATAGTTTGTCATCACACACCTTATTCCAAGACCGCACTTTCTTTGGTGTCCTTGCTGTGCGCGAAAGTTCCTTGACTAACGAACAAGGCCAACCGGAAACTTATCGGGAACTGTTCCACGGCACTACCAAACACGGCGCACAACGTCTCGCCGCCAACTTAAGCACCATCCCACTGACTTACTACAGCCGTCCTGGGCCGATGGGGCAGTTGTTCAAAGCGTACGATAATGTTAACCAGAACTGGCGCATCGGCAGCGTGGGTTTAGGTGCGGGGGCGTTGGCGTGTTACAGCAAACCAGGGCAACAGTGGACGTTGTATGAGATTGACCCGCTGGTCGTCGACATTGCCAGTGATCCGCACTGGTTCACTTACCTTAGCCAATGCAACAAAACCGCGCTTGTGAGCATCGGCGACGCGCGATTATCGCTAGTAAAAGAGCCCGACCACAGTTTTGATTTGCTGGTCATGGACGCGTTCAGCTCGGATGCCGTACCAACGCATTTGCTTACCGAAGAGGCGATGAAGCTGTATTTTCAAAAGCTCAAACCCAACGGCATTCTGGCTTTCCACATCACCAACCGCCATTTGATGCTGAAAAAAGTCCTGTCCATCCACGCCGAAAATCTGCATCTGGCGGCGTTGATTGAAGAATTCACCCCACAAGAAGAGCAGCCGCTAGTCGTTGCGACCGATTGGGTGGTGTTGGCTAACCATTCAGAAACATTAGAACCTTTGAAAGTAAGCCTATTAGGCGATTGGCAAAAAATGCCGCTGTATTTTGATATGAAACCGTGGACGGATGATTTTACGAATATTGTGGATATTTGGAAGTAAATTTTCGTATTTCCGTTGTTGGAACTGCGTTGGTAACGAACTTGGTTTCGATTAATGTAAACCATTACCCCCAACTCCAAAAATCAGCGACGATATAGCCAATTGACTAAACATGTGAGCTAGGTTTAACAGGGCGGAGAGGGGATGCCTTGGTTATACACTTATCTTTCACCAGAATGTCCACTATGGTTTTGGATTTTGATTTGGTTTTAACGGTTCATCAGGCGGAGGCCTCATATATCCAAACTTCTTCCAAAACTGATACCCTCGAAAAACAGCCTATATGCACTTGATTGTCCGGCGGACAGGTGTAAGAAAGATCGCCGTACCCAATTGGCTCAAGCGTCTCTTCAGAAAAGAGTATTTCTGATAGTTTCTGGGTTGCTTCTCGATCCAAAGACGGCTTAACTGCAAGCGCGTCACGCGCATTGGAGTCGGCAAGCACGAGCATCAAAGTTTTTGCACCCATAGATTTTTTCCTGTGCATTAAAAAAGCCCAACTTGAACTTACTCCCATCCCACTCTAAAGCCGACGCATTGAAATATTTACGAAATAGCATTGTTCAGTTTTTTGGAAATCTGGATAGGACTGTTATATGCCTTGAACTTGCAAAAAATGGATACTGAATAAATCATCCGGGTCTGTCCAGACTTTAACGGGGTGAAAACCGGCCTGTAGCGCGAGGTGATGAAATCCGGCTATGCTGTATTTGTGGGAATTTTCAGTGTGTATGGTTTCCCCTGCGTTAAAGTGAATCAGCTTATTCGCGATTCGGATAACCTGTTCCCCTTCACTTTTCAAGTGCATTTCGATACGGTCGAGGTCTCGGTTATAAAATGCGCGATGTTGGAAGCGGTCTATCTGGAAATTTGCACCCAGCTCACGGTTAAGGCGCAACAGCAGGTTCTTGTTAAACGCCTCAGTCACTTTCTGCTGATCATTATAAGCGGCTTCCAAAAGTCCGATGTCCTTGATCAGGTCAACTCCTATCAATAAGCCGCCATCATTACCCACTAGCCGGGCGATTCGTTCAAGCAGTCCCACCGCTTCCCCGGAGTTTAAATTGCCAATGCTGGAGCCAGGGAAAAAGGCGATACGGTTTTTGCCTTCTAAGTCGGTAGGTAAGTTCCAGGTGCCGGCATAATCTACACAAACCGCATGAATTTCAAGCCAAGGGTAATTTTTCGCGAGTAAATTCACAGACTGGAACAGATGATCTTTGGATATATCCATCGGCACGTAACTTGACGGCCGTATTGCCTCGAGCAATAGACGGATTTTGCTGCTGCTACCGCTGCCGAGTTCAAACAAAATAGCGTCCGGTCCGATAGAGCGGGCGATTTGAGTTCCATATTGCTTTAGCAAACCGATTTCTGTGCGGGTCAGGTAATATTCCGGCAGTTCACAAATCCGGTCAAACAGAAGGGAACCCTGGGAGTCGTAGAAATATTTTGGCGCTATGAATTTTAGATCAGCTTTCAACCCGGCCAATATATCTGACCGGAAGTCACCCAAGGCGGGATGAAAATCGTGAAAATGAATCATGGCTGGTTTCGTCATGCGTCGTTTGCCAAACGGAGGCCCATAAACTGCCATCGGCTATGGGGATAAAAAAAATTTCGGTAGGTTTTACGGATATGATTAATAGGCGTAACACAGGACCCGCCGCGAAGCACCATTTGGCTGCACATGAATTTACCGTTGTACTCGCCTATCGCGCCTTCTGAACGCCGGTAGCCGGGATAGGCTGAATAGGGGCTTTGCGTCCATTCCCAAACATCGCCGCCCAGTTGCCGAAACCTGTTACCGGAAGTTGCGGGCTGCGGATGGAAACACCCGGATTCCAGGAAATTACCTGGCGTCAAATCCTCCTCAGCGGCCGCATATTCCCATTCAATTTCCGTGGGTAAGCGTTTGCCCGCCCACGTCGCATAAGCATCCGCTTCGTAATAACTGAGGTGACAAACCGGTTCGTCAGGCACAACCGGTTTTAGTCCTTCCATGGTAAAACAGTGCCACGCCTTGTCAATTTGCCGCCAATATAAAGGTGCCCTCCAGGACGCTTGTTGAACGGTACACCAACCGTCCGATAACCAGAGTAATGGCTTGTCATAGCCGCCATCCTCGATGAATTGCAGGTATTCCGCATTGGTCACCAAACGATTGGCTAGAAAAAAATCGTTTGTTAGCACTTGGTGACGGGGCAATTCATTATCAAAACAAAAATCTAGCCCCTCATGGCCGATGGCAACCTTGTCAGCAGGGAGCTTGATCCAAGCCAATGCCACGGCCGAATTCTGTGCTGGCTGGGCAATATTATGGAAGTAGGCAGGAAGCAAAGGGTTGTTTCCCAAAATATGCTTGATATCGGTCATCAGCAATTCCTGATGCTGCTGTTCATGGTTCATGCCAAGCAGGATCAATGCCCGGATTTTTTTATTATCCCGATGGCAATCTAGGCTCGCTATCAATTCGCTCATGTTTGCATCGATATGCGCTCTATAACTGTAGACCTCGGCTACGGAAGGCCGTGACAATAAGCCCCGTTGCGCTCTTGGAAACGGCTTGCCGATTCCCTGGTAATACGAATTGAAAAGGTCATTGAATTGAGGATTAAATTGCTGATAGTTTTTCAGGTAAGGCGCGAGGATAAAGGTCTCGAAAAACCAGCTGACATGGGCGAGATGCCATTTAGGAGGACTGACATCGGGCATGGTTTGGACGACATAATCTTCAATCAGGAGCGGTTCGCATAGCTTGACACTCTGCCGACGCACTTTGGAAAAAGACTCGCCCAATGCGATGAGGCCGGATGACGCGGGTTGGCTATGGATCATGCTCGAATATTCTTCAATCTATAAAAAGATAGAAAGCAAATGGCCACCATCTGTAAAACTCCCCGCTTCATTGGCTGACCTGTACGCCATGCCAGAAAGCAACATAGTTTTTAATGTTTAATGCCTCCTGTTTCGGTTCTGGATAGTACCATGCCGCATCTTTATTGATCGCATCGTCAATCACAATATCGTAATAACTTGCCTTGCCTTTCCATGAGCAAGTGGTGTGTGTACTGCTGTCACGCAAAAATTGAGACATTACGGAATCGGGTGGAAAATAATAATTTCCTTCAAGTTTCACGGTTTCATTGCTTTCTGCAATGACGGTGTTATTCCAGATAGCTTTCATTGTTCATGTTCCACTGTTGCTGACAAGAGACTAAAAATATTCACTATGCCTGATCGGTTGCAAAATTCACGAGGATTGACAAAACAGTCGCTTTAAACCCACCAGACAAGGAGAAGTGAATTGGCGGCGTCAACAAAAACCTAGGATATTGTGCGGTTGCTTTGGCGATGGGTAAACCATTAAAACGACTGGCTTGCCAGCCAACAAAAAATCGAAGTTGGTCACCAAGTGGCTTGCAATTATATGAATTTTAAATCTATTTTGGGATTAGTAGCGAGCTGATTTTAGAATCCAGTTGTTCTGGAGTGACATTACTGGCAAAAGCCTCAATGGATGAACCATCCCGGCCAATCAGATATTTGTAGAAATTCCATTCCGGTGCCTGACCGGTGGCCTTAATCAGTTTTTGAAAAAATGCATTGGCTGATGATCCCGTAACAACACTTTTTTCTAACATGGGGAAAGTGACACCGTAGTTGATGTAACAAACTTTGGCGGTTTTTTCCGGTGCATCGAATTCTTGGTTGAAATCATTGGAAGGGAAGCCGACAACCACAAGACCCTTGTCTTTATATTTTTGATACAGCGCTTCTAGGCCTTTAAATTGAGGGGTAAAACCGCAATTGCTGGCAGTATTGACTGCCAAAACCACCTTGCCTTGAAATGCCTGGCAAAAATCAAGCTGTTCGCTGGACCTTAATTTGCCCATTTTATAATTCAACAAATCAGAACAAGGTTCTGCCGCGGCTGCTGAAACAGAAAATAACACCATGCTTGCCAATAAAACTAGAATTTTCATGATTAGCCCTTCTTGTTAGTAAGCTTCCAGTTTACCAGCTCAGGGCATAAGTCAACAGACAGTCAACAGCTTAGTCGATTATTAGAAAGTCAATGCGTAACCGCGTCAATATGGAAGCAGCAACTTCGAGTCCCATCGATTCAAATGCCCCTGGGCACTTGAAACTGTGAAAGTATTGCGAAATGCCCTAAAAATTATTAATTGTCCACGAAAGACACGAAAGACACGAAACAATTAAATTTTAACTTTCAATAACTTATAGTTGAGCTAATTTTACACTTTCGTGTTATTTCGTGATTTTCGCTTCGCGCTCTTCGGGTCGTGGACATAAAACAATTCTTTCACAGTCTCACTTCCGAGTAATAAAGATTATCTTCAGCGTGAAGATTCCTCTAAAAAATAATAGGCTTGCCCGTGGAAGTGGATATGAAGCTCGGCAATGAACATAAGCTTTCATCAAAATCGTGCAAGCCCCAAAAAACAAAAAAGTTTTGATTTTCACTGCCACTATTTTATTTTTGGGAGTCAACCTATTGATTAGTAAGTTATACTGGGCAATCTGATTAAGCTGTGCCACTTGGTGATAGCTTATTTTTGGCAGGTGAAATAGAATTGCTGGCATAAAAAATAACCCCTCATTATTAGGCGATAGTTTTTAAACAGGTTTGACGATGCAAAAGATTAAGGTACTTTTTGTTTGTATGGGCAATATTTGCCGTTCACCAACCGCTGAAGGCGTGTTTACCAAATTAATTGAGGGTTGCTATTTGGCGGAACAATTTGCCGTTGATTCTGCCGGCACCCATGCCTACCATATCGGTGATGCGCCGGATTTGCGCGCCCAAAAAGCCGCCCGCAATCGGGGCGTAGAGTTGGCCCATTTGCGCGCCAGAAAATTTACTTACGGAGATTTTGAAGATTTTGATTTTATTCTGGCAATGGATAATGACAATTTTTCTATTCTGATAGATGCCTGTCCCGACGAATATAAAGACAAAGTCCGTCTGTTTCTTGACTATGCGCCGCATCTGGATGTGCGGGAAGTTCCTGATCCTTATTACGGCGGCAGTTACGGTTTTGAACGGGTGTTGGATTTGGTGGAAGAAGCATCGGAAGGTTTTCTGAAAAGCTTAAAAAATTCGGGTCGATTAAGAATATCAGCATAAATGGTTAAGGGGGATAACAACATGGCGATAGTCACAAACACAGTCAATTATCTGGATGGTAGCGTTGTTCTGGAAGGTTTTTTTGCTTATGACGATGCAATTCAGGGTCGTCGCCCCGCCGTTTTGATCAATCATGCCTGGGGCGGACGCGAAGGTTTTGTTGCTGAAAAGGCCAAAAAACTGGCGGCGTTGGGTTATTTTGGTTTTGCGGTGGACATGTATGGACAAGGCGTTGTAGGCAAGTCGCCGGATGAATGTAGCCGTTTGATGCAGCCGTTTATTGATAACAGGGCAATGTTGCAAAAACGTATCCATGCGGCGTTGGCAACTGTCAGATTAATGCCTTGGGTGGACGACAGCAAAATCGCCGCGATGGGTTTTTGTTTTGGTGGTCTGTGTGTGCTGGATTTAGCCCGCACTGGCGCAGACATAAAAGGCGTGGTCAGTTTTCATGGCTTGCTGGGTGCGCCCGACAATATAAAAGGGCAACCGATTAAAGCCAAGGTCTTGGCTTTGCATGGGCATGATGACCCAATGGTGCCGGTCGGGCAAGTCGCGTCGTTCGAGCAGGAAATGACCGAAGCTGGAGCCGATTGGCAAGTGCATGTCTACGGCAACACCGTACACGCATTCACCAATCCGGTCGCCAATGATCCCGATTTTGGCACGGTTTATCAAGTCAACGCCGACCGTCGTTCTTGGGTTGCGATGCAAAATTTTCTTGAAGAAATTTTTGCTTGAAATATTTTGTAGGAACGCTGTGCATGTCTTTATATTTTAAAATTTTACGCACAGCGTACCCAAACTTCGATAGCCGCCACCACTCACATTTCCAAATACTGATAAGCAGTGGAATCTTTCAAAAACGGAAAAATCGGTTCACTTGGGAAATCCTTACCTGCAAACACTAGGCCATGCCATGCAATTTTAAGCTACCAGAATACGTTCTGCGTCAAGCTTCAACAAGGCTTCAAATTGTTCAGCCGGAACAGGCTTGGCAAACAAAAAACCCTGCGCTTCGTCGCAACCCTGTTCACATAGTAAAGCCAGTTGTTCTTCAGTTTCCACCCCTTCGGCAATAGTTTGCAATCCTAGGCTTTTAGATAAGTTGATAATGGCACTGACTATGGCGCGGTCTTCTGGGTCGGTGCTTATGTCCCGAACAAAAGACTGGTCAATCTTAAGCTTGTACACATTAAATTTCTTCAAGTAACTCAGTGACGAATAACCGGTGCCAAAATCATCAATCGACATGCGGATGCCCCGTTCTTGAAGCCGATTGATAACTGCAATGGCTTCTTGCGGATTGTGCATCGCAACACTTTCGGTCAATTCCAATTCTAAATATTTAGGCGACAAGCCTTCTTCTTCCAATATCTGCAAGACTAATTTGGGCAGGTTAGGGTGGCGGAATTGTACTGCTGATAGGTTGACTGCGACGATTAACGGGCCGTAAGCGTTATCCTGCCAGATTTTGGCTTGCCTAACAGCAGTACGTAGCACCCATTCACCGATGGGCAGAATCAAACCATTGTCTTCCTCGATAGCAATAAATTCCGCTGGTGACACCATGCCGAGTTCAGGATGCAGCCAGCGTAACAAGGCTTCTGCGCCAATAATTCGCCTGCTTGGGATCGTTATTTGCGCTTGGTAATAGACTTGCAATTGCCCAAGCTCCAAGGCGTGGCGCAGGGCATTGAGGACTTGTAGGTTTCGGATCGAACGCGCCTGCATTTCTTGGGTAAAGAAACGGAAACCGTGGCGGCCTTCCTGTTTCGCCCGGTACATCGCAGTGTCCGCGCTTCTGGATAGGGTCTCCAAATTCATGCCATCGTTGGGGTAAATGGCAATGCCGATTGAAGCCGTCAAGGACAAAAAATAGTGTCCGATTTTAAAAGGCTGGTCGATGATGGCCAATAGTTTGCTTGCGATCAGTTCAGCTCCGTGGGCGTCGGTGTCCGGCAACAAGCAAATAAATTCATCCCCCCCTAAGCGCGACACGGTACCCTGTTCACAAAGAGCGAAGCGTAGTCGGTTTGCCAATTCAATCAATAACTTATCGCCGATGCTATGGCCTAGCGTATCGTTGATGTCTTTGAAATGGTCGAGGTCAAGAAAAAACAGGGCCAAATGCCCATTATTACGTTTGGCTACGCTGATGGCATATTTGAGGTGGTCTTCCAGTTGGCTACGGTTTGGCAAGCCAGTTAGCGAATCAAAATTTGCCAGATAATGGATATGTTCCTGGGCGAGTTTTTGTTCGGTAATGTTTTCGTAAATGCCCAAAATACCAATAATTTGGTTGGCTTCATTGTGCAATGGTACTTTTGATATTCGAAGCCAGTTTGAATTGCCATCAGTACCGTCTTGTCGTTCTTCATAAGAAAGTTTGGGTATGCCGGTATCCATAATAAAGCGGTCATCGGCCCGATAAAGCTCGGCATTGTCCTTCCAAGCCAACTGGTAATCATCTTTGGCAATGATATTTTGCGGATATTCTTCGCCCATATCCTTAGCAAAAGCCGAATTACAACCCAAATATAGTAAGTTTTTGTCTTTCCAGAAAATACGCAACGGTGCGGTATTGATGACCGTAGTGAGCAATTTATGGGAGTCTGCCAAAGCCATATCCGCTTGTTGGCGTTGCGCTTCACGGTCTAGGTTGTTGAGCGCGAAATCAATGTCCATTGCCATTTCTACCAGCAGATTACTGGCTGCTTGATCAAATGCAGCCAAGGCCAACGAGTAAACCGTGAATGATCCAATGACTTTTCCGTTACGGTGCAAGGGTAACGTGGCAGACGCATTCCAGCCATATTTTGCACCCCGCTCGTGCCAAGGCAAGGTGGCGGGGTCGTGCTGGAAATCTTGGCACCAAAATGGCCGATCTTCACGCAGGGAAATTCCGGTCGGGCCGCGTCCGGTGGCCTCGTCAGCATTAATCGAAATACATATGCCTTCCAAGTATTCAGAGCCTTTGCCGTAATACGCAACCGGCACGACTTGTTGGTTTTGTCCATCAATTAGGCCTATCCAAGCCAGTTCCATACCGCCGAAGCATACGGCGTCTTTGCAAATTTGCCCGAATAATTCTGGCTCATTGTCACAACGTACTATCGCTTGGTTACATTGGCTCAAAGCCGCATAAAGCTGGGTCATGCGCTGGTTTTTTGCGGCAGATTCATTACGTTCGGCATTTATTTGGGCTAGCCGTCTTTGGGTTTCAGACAACCAGGCTATGATGCTGTTTTCCTTAGCTTTGCCGATCGGGATTGCTGCAGCAAAATCCCCATTGCCAAGCCGGGCGATATGGTCGCGCAGCACCTCCACATCGGCACCTAGCGTAGCGCACAATACCCGATAGGAGTGCCAAAGCGCGAGCATCAATATGGCCACGAACAATATGAACACAACACGCAAAATAACGGCATTGGTTGTGGCGGATTGGACAGCGTTTCGGGTGCGCTGTCCAATCAGTTCATTAAGCTCACTGAGCGGTCGCATAAAGTCTGCCTTAGCCTGATGATAGGCAATGTTCCGCAACATTTGGCTGGCTTTAAAACGATTGTGTTCTGTGGGCTGGCGGGTGTCCTCGCTCAACTTCATTGCCGCAAATTCCATTTCGGTCAACGCCTCAGATTTGGCCTTAATTTCCGCCAATTTAATGAATTCCTCTTCGCTAAAACCGGCTTGCTGCATCAGATCGAATAGAGCGATGGCCTTTCCATAAGGACGTGGACGGCGGTCATTTTCCAAAACCAAGTCCCAGTAAATATTTTGGTAATCGACGGGACGAGGTCTTTTGCCGTTGCGAATTTCGAACACTTCCTGATAATGCTGTTTGTAAAGCGGATTACCAGTGAACACATAGCTACGTGCCATACGAGAAAGGTCATTGGATGAATGGCGCAATTCGTCCGCCAACCGATACGATTGCAAACGCAATTCATAGGCACGGTCAATGAGTTTTTCTGAACGCACGTAAGCGACAAAAGCTAAAGCCAAGAGTACAAACATCCCAAAAGTCAGCCAGAGGCTGCGCGAAAATGCGGACAAATTGTTAGGCGACGTTCTGTTTCTCTTCATACAATGAGAGTGTGATGTACTGTAGTATCCGTGAATTAAACCAATTAAACCCGTCTGCCTGCTCTTGTGTTGCAAGACACTGAAAGTGTCTTATTGACTATAGCATAAGTATGGTTGTTAGTTAGACCAATAACCATACTGTTTTCTAAAGTTATTCTATTGCCTGATAAGCTTCCTGGGTAAAACGCGGCGTACAAATTGCCAGAAACACCAAATCATCGTTGCCAATATTAGTGATTTGTTGCGGACAATCGGCAGGAATGATGACCACATCACCCGCCTTTACCGATTGCGGCGGCAAATCGCCCACTACAACACGCCCGGCCCCGGCTAGCATCACATAACGCTCTATCACGCCATGCAGTTGGTGCAGCTTGGTCGTAACTTTGGGCCTGACCCGCGCCCTAGCTATCGACACTGCCTCATCAGCAGCCGTATTGGACAATTCCAAAATAAAACAGCCTTCATCAAAATAATATTCTTCATCTTCGTCAGCTTTTAAGATTTGTGCTTGCATGGTTTATCGCTCCGATTCTTTTTTGGCGACCTTGTCGCGTAAGTATACAGGCATAGCTTGCTCTACAGGTACAGCAAGTTGTTTGGTAAAACCGCGCAGGCCTAAGCTTGCTATAGCCCTGGCTCTGGGTAAAGGATCAATTTCATAATGTAAAACGCGCCCGCCTAATTTTTCCAGCAAAATTTGCGGATAAACGCCCCAGCCAGTCCCCAAACCGACACCGGACAAATTGGGGAATTGAACCAATCCGGCGGGCGTTACCGCTTCTTCGCCAATCAGTTGGGCAAAACCGTCCGCATCCCGCTGGTAAACGCCCCAGAAAATTTCACCCATACGGGCATCCATCGCGACAAAAGCGACATTATCTTGATGGTGGTGGAAATGATCTTGGGCTATCGCCGCCAGTGTGGAAACCGGCATCACCAACAAATCCAGCCCTAAGGCCAGCCCTTGGATACTGCCTGTGGCAATGCGTACCCCAGTAAATGACCCAGGGCCACAACCGAATGCCAAGCCTTCCAAATCAGCGGGTACTAAGCCTGCTGCTTTGATCAGGCTATCAACCATTGGCAAAATCAGTTGCGTGTGATCTTTACTGGCGAGTTCATAGCGTTCGTGGATGACGCCATCTATCGCCAATGCCGCCGAGCAAGCGTCAGTTGCGGTTTCTATGGCGAGCAGTTTCATGTTAATTCCCTTGGTAATTTATGTTACGCAGACATATTCTGCGATTTGAAAACAAAGAATAAAGAGTCGCTATCGCGACGATATTTAATCGGGTTCCCGCACCCGAAGGCGAGGTACTTTCTTTTGCTCCGCCAAAAGAAAGTACCCAAAGAAAAGGCGGCCCGGTTGCCGCTTATGTCTTGCGCTCCTCGTATGTGTCGGGGGGTGGCAAAAGGGGCTTCCTGCCCCTTTGCCTCCGTGCGGCATCCATGCCGCACCCCTTGCGGGCTAGTCCCGACAAATACTGCGGTGCTCGACGCAGCAAACGGGACAAAACCACATTACTGCGTAACATCAGTTATTGAATTGGACAATTAATAGTTGCTTGGATCATTCCGCAAAAAACGCTTGGACATCGGCAATATCCCGCGTCCGTCTCATCGGAGGTACGCTGTCCAAAAATAGTTGCCCATAAGAGCGTTTCAGCAAGCGTGGATCACAAACCATCAACACACCCCGGTCATTTTCATCACGGATCAAACGACCTATGCCTTGTCTCAAGGCAATGACGGCAGTGGGGATCTGATGCTCAAAAAACGGATTTTTTCCTTGCTTGGTCATCGCGTCCAAACGTGCTTTCAAGACCGGATCACCAGGTGAGGAAAACGGCAGTTTGTCGATAATCACGCACGACAAAGCTTCGCCGCGCACATCCACGCCTTCCCAAAAACTCGATGTGCCGAGCAACACCGCGTTCCCCGCTTTTTTAAACTGTTCCAGCAATTGTGATTTGGGGCGGCTACCTTGCACCAACAAGGGATACGGCAGTTTGTTTTGTAATAAGTTTTCTGCTTGTTGCAAAGCACGGTGGCTGGTGAACAGGAAAAATGCGCGGCCTTTGCTCGCTTGTAAAACGGGCAACGCAAACTCCACTACCAATGGGATAAAGTTAGGATCGTTGGGTTGCGGCAAGCCTTTGGGATGATAAAACAGGGATTTGTTGGCATAGTCAAACGGGCTGCCCCAACTTTGGCTGCGTGGCTGATCCAGGCCTAGATTATTGGCAAAATGCTCGAAGCGGCCTGCGACACTGAGCGTCGCCGACGTGAAAATCCACGTGGCTTTATGGTGCTGCATAAACAACCGGAATTCTCCGGCAATATCCAGTGGTGTGCGGCTGAGGGTGAAGGTTTTACGGTGGACTTCATACCAGCGTATCCATTTGCCGCTATGGTCGTCCAGGATGATTTTGACTTGCTGCACCAGTTCGTCGGCGCGTTTGAAGCAGGTTTCCAAACCTTTGGTTTTAACCGAAGCCAATTCCAATTGCACAACCAAGGCTTGCAGTTGGGTTTTAACGGCCTGTAACCCCGCCATAATTTTCGGGTTGCTTTCCAACTCCTGCCATTCTCCGCGTTTCAGTTCCATGCCGAATGCGAGGCGCAAATCCTTGACTTCATGCTCCAGCTCTTCGGCGGCGGCACGTAAGGCCGGAATATCAGTGGCATCCTTAAAATATTCGATCAGCGCATCTTGCGCCAGATCGTTTAATTGCTTGGCACCGATGTGTGTACCCAAAAAATTGGAAGCGGTGTCCGCCAATTGATGCGCTTCATCAATAATCACCACGTCGGCGTTGGGCAAGAGTTCGCCGAAACCGCTGTCACGGATAGACCAGTCGGCACACAGCAAATGATGGTTGACGACCAGCACCTCCGCTTCTTGGGCTTTTTTCCGCGCTTTGACTAGGAAACAGTCAGCGTAATCAGGGCAATCTTGGCCTAAGCAATTGTCCACGGTGGACGTCGCCAAATACCAAACCGGACTCGCTTCCGAAAAATCGGCAATATCGGCAATGTCACCAGATTGGGTGCGTTTGCCCCAAGCGTTGATTTTCGACAAGTCGGCGGCATCTTCTTTGCTGAACCCAAGGTTTGAGGTTAAGGCATTTTTCAAACGGTAAGTGCAAAGATAATTGCTGCGGCCTTTAAGCAAGGCTGCCAGAAACGGAGTTTTTACGGCTTTTCGCAATACCGGCAAATCTTTGTTGAATAATTGGTCTTGCAGATTTTTTGTACCCGTGGAGACAATGACTTTTTGCCCTGATAAAATCGCCGGGACCAGATAGGCAAAGGTCTTGCCGGTGCCGGTACCCGCTTCGGCAAGCAAATGCTGGCGGTCAGTGATGGCGGCTTGTATCGCCTGCGCCATTTCCTGTTGCGAGTCCCGTGGTTGATAACCTTCAATGACAGCCGCCAATAGGCCATCATGGCTAAAAAAAGAAGTTAATTCGGTCACTGGTATGCTGCTCAAAAACAGTCAAAAAAAAGCAACATAGTAGGGCAATGCCAAGAAGAATGCTATGTGAAAAGCCTTAAAAACATGCTAACCGTATGTCTACACTTTGAATACATATTTTTTAATCACTACATTCATGACAGTCAAGTGATCTGCTTTGGATAGCGATAATCTTGGCTTAATAGAAAAATCCCGAAATTGATTATTAGGCAAGTGTTGTAAAGGGTTTAATTGATCGTACCTTAGAGTGTGTCAGTCATCATTTTTAAATGGGCAGATAACCTGCTTTCAAAGCATAAAAACCTTCAAATCTTAGGCAAGATGCGAGTAAAGTAATTGGTGTTAGGCAAAAAATGCGTGAGGATTTTGCTGTAGTCGGCTGACTTGTCGGTTAAGCGGCTTGGAATTTAATTTATGAAAGTCTAATGGCGTTATTTCAGCTACAGGTAATTGTTACAATGCCAAAAATTGTTAAGGAGCGGTCGAATAACAAATGCCATAACAAAGAAAGCGGTACTTTATGTACAAATAATCACAGATAACAAAGCGGGAGAAGCTGCACTTTGGCATTTTTCCGTGAACAATTAATTTAATAGGAGATAACATCATGGGCCCTTATTCCAGAGGCACATCACACACAACGGGTGCTTTTTTCGAAATGTTTTATGAACAACCAATGTTAATGGTAGGTTTGGTGCTTGCCGTTGCGGGGATTGCGTTTTATTTTTACCGCAAGAATAAATAACCACCCTGCAGGAAGGTGTTTGCGCTTACGGTAATTGCGTTGCTTAGCCCTTAGTCCACAAGGAAAACCTCATGAACGCCATTTTGAAACCCACACTTTACGAGCAATTGATGGAGTTGCCGGAGCATGTCACCGGAGAGATTTTGAATGGTGAGCTATACGCTATGCCGCGTCCTTCTGGACGACATGGTTTGGCGGAAAGTGCATTAGGGTTTAACGTATCTGGGCCATTCCATTTTGGTCGAGGTGGGCCGGGCGGCTGGTGGATTATCACCGAACCCGAAGTCCATTTCATCCGGGATATTGAAGTGGCAGTACCCGATTTGGCAGGCTGGCGGCGTGAACGGCTGCCTAACATACCCGAAGGCCATCGTTTTGAAATTGTCCCCGATTGGGTTTGCGAAATCTTATCGCCATCCACCGCCAAAAAAGACCGCATCGTCAAGTTGCCAATCTATGCCCGTTATGGTGTGCCGCATGTGTGGATAGTCGATCCTTTGGCGCAGACCTTAGAAGCGTTTGAGTTGCAAGAAGGCCAATGGCTGTTGATTGCGACGCTTAAAGATGACGATTTGGTAGCCGTACCGCCGTTTGATGCTGTGGCTTTTTCTTTGGCGGATTTGTGGGCTTAGGTTAAAGGCAATTGCCCTCATCGTCACATTCAAAACAGTCAATTATATAAGGTAACGGAGTCCAAAAACCTATTTTTGGACTTCAAGACATTGCCGTCTCGAACAACAGGAAATAACCATGAACGCCATTTTGAAACCCACACTTTACGAACAACTGATGGACTTGCCGGAGCATGTCACTGGGGAAATTTTGAACGGCGAGCTACATGCCATGCCGCGCCCTTCTGGAAAACATGGTTTGGCGGAATCTGTACTGGGAATGCGTATTGGTGCGCCGTTTCGGTTTGGGGAAGGCGGACCTGGCGGCTGGTGGATTATCGTAGAGCCCGAAGTCCATTTCATCCGGGATATTGAAGTGGCAGTACCCGATTTGGCAGGTTGGCGGCGTGAACGGATGCCTAACATACCCGAAGGCCACCGTTTTGAAATTATCCCCGATTGGGTTTGCGAAATCTTGTCACCCTCAACCGCGAAAAAAGACCGCATCGTAAAGTTGCCGATTTATGCCCGTTACGGTGTGCCGCATGTGTGGATAATCGATCCCTTGGCGCAAACCTTGGAGGCATTTGAATTGCATCAAGGCCGTTGGGTGTTGATTGCCACGCTTAAAGATGATGACCCAGTCGCCGTGCCGCCGTTTGATGCGGTGACGTTTTCTTTGGCAGATTTATGGGGTTAGTGGAGGCGTTTGGTGATTCAACCAATCCGGCACCAGTAATGGCGGCATCTGCTTTATGGCTATTATAAAAACTGATGCAGCTTGTCATAAAATAGTAAGCCTAACTAACTAAAATATGATTCAATAACATCTTAAAATTATTTTTAAAGGAAGCCTGATGTTTAATCAATCAGAAATGTTCAATACCGCCCCTAGTTTTTTTCTGCCATCTGGGTTGGTGATTTCACCCTTGGGATCAGATTATATTTATGGCGGCGATGCCATTGTTAATAAAGACGGCCAAATTTTTATGGTAGGCCATGCCAACGATATCGTTAACTTGGTCAGCTATGGTGCAAATGGCCGGTTAAATTCCAAATTTGACAGTGACGGTATCGTAAAAATAGCGTTTGAAACTGGTAACAGCACGTCATTTAGCCTGGCAGTGACAGTTGGTAACCAATTATTAATGGCTGGATCGCTATTTAAGAGAGACTCTAGTAGTTTTGTTAGCCAAGGGACTATCGAAACCCCCCGTTGGTATTCAGTACACCTAACCCTGACCCGTTTCAATAGCGATGGCAGTTTAGATAATAGTTTTGGTGACCATGGGACTGTCGAAAACCTCTTGTTTACAGAGAGGGTTTTAAATTCACAAGTCGCTGTGCAAGCAGACGGCAAGATTTTGTTGGCAGGGACAGCGGATTCTGATCGCTTCACCTTTGAAGGCAATAGTTATGGGGTGTTAGCTCGATACCAAGCGGATGGCAGCGTAGATAAGAGTTTTCTGGGTGGAGGCACTTTGACATTGACGAATTCCAAAACGTATTTTAACGATGTCATGCCACTCGCCGACGGCAAAATTTTAGTGGCTGGCAGCATAGCTAATGGCACTACGCAATGGGATTTTGCGTTATTCCGTTTTAACAGCAATGGCACATGGGATGCGAGCTTTGGCGGCAATGGCAAAGTGACTGTTGATTTTACTAAACCCAGTTCGCCATTGGGTTTCCCTAGCAGAGACTCGATAGAAGCCGTTGCCCAACAATCCGATGGCAAGATCATTGCCGTGGGCGATAGTCAGTCGGGACTCACCTTAATCCGTCTTCTAAGTAACGGTCAGTTGGACGCTAGTTTTGGAGATAAGGGCAAGGTTTTATCAGGGGTAAGCGGTAGTCTCAATGATGTTGTTTTGCAAGCGGATGGCAAAATTCTGGTGGCCGGGGAGTCAAATGGTGATTTTGTGCTTGCACGCTACCTGGCAAATGGCAGTTTAGATACCCAATTTGGGGGAGACGGCTATGTCTTTACAGATTTTGGTTCTTACAATGACTCAGCATCCAGTATTTCGTTATCGCCGAACGGCAACATCATTGTTACTGGCACCAGCAACGGCCTGTTGGCTTTGGCCTCTTACCGTAGCGATGGCGGGTTAATTACAGGCTTTGGGCAGCCCTTTAATACGGCTAATAGCTTTGTCATGACCGCCCAAAACAGCGACCCGGTGTTGCTCAACAGGAGAATCGTCGTGCGTGACGCTGAATTGAATGACAGAGACAGTTATGCGGGGGCTAGTCTGACCTTGCAACGGCAGACGGGAGCCAATGTAGCGGACGTTTTTTCCTCTGCGAGCGATTCTAGTCTTAGCTTTGCGGATAACCGCATTAAATTATACGGTGAAGATTTAGGTACCAGCCAGCAATCAGGTGGAAAGCTGACGCTTAAGTTTACCCAGGCAACCCAGCATGAAGTAAACCAAGTGTTACAACACATCGCCTACCACAACACTGCCCATGAACCGACCCAAACCATCAAACTGGTTTGGCAATTCAATGATGGTGACAGTAGCCAGCCACTCTCTGCGGTAGGCACAACGACCGTCCGCTTGCTTTCAGACAACACCTTACCCACGGGTCATATCAACATCGAAGGCATTCACGCAGTCGTTAACACCTTAACCGCCACGGCCCAGGAACTGGTTGATCGTGATGGTCTAGGCCCGCTGGGTTATCAATGGCAAAGCAGCACCGATGGCGGTTTGACTTGGCACAATGAAACCACTGGCAACAGCATCGTTTTGACCCAAGCTTTATTAGCACGGCAAATCAAAGTGATAGCCAATTATAAAGATGGTTTGGGCTATCAAGAATCCATCTACAGCATCCTAGGCAGCCAAGGTAACGATGTCATTACTAGTGGGATAGGCGATCAGGTGTTGATGGGTGCCGAGGGTGACGACTGGATAAGTTCTGGTTCGGGTAACGATGTTCTCAAGGGCGGGGCCGGCAATGACACCTTGGTTTGCAACACGGAAGGAGACAAGACCATTGATGGCGGTGATGGTATTGACTGGTTGGTTTGCTCTAGCCAAAGCCGGGGTGTCTCAGTATCCCTGGATGATTTTAGCAGTTCCCCCCCAGGCTACTTCAAAAGGTTCACTTCAGTCAAAGGCATTGAGCATGTGAGCGGAACAGCATTTGACGACAACTTAAATGGCGACTACCAAGCCAATAGCCTTATCGGCGGTAACGGCGATGACATCTTATTTGGTGGCGGTGGCATCGACAGCCTGAATGGCGGTGCCGGCGATGACGGACTCAACGGCGGCGATGGTATCGATTGGGCACAGTATTGGTCTGCCCCGTCTGGCGTAACTGTCAACTTAACCCAAACCACCGCGCAAAATACCGGCGGTGCTGGCATTGATACGTTATGGAACATGGAAAACCTCAATGGCAGTACTTACCATGATAAATTGACGGGCAACAATCTTAACAACGTGCTGTTAGGTAATGGCGGAAATGATGTGTTGTTGGGAAATGAAGGTGACGACAGCCTCAGTGGCGGTGGCGGCAATGATACCTTAAATGGTGGTGTAGGCTCGGACTGGGCGCAGTATTGGCAAGCGAAAGCAGGCGTAACTGTCAATTTAGCCCAAACTACTGCGCAAAATACCGGTGGCGCAGGGATTGACATACTCTTGGGTATCGAAAAAATCAACGGCAGCGCGTTTAACGACAAATTGACGGGCAACCATTTGGCCAATATATTACTCGGTGGCAGCGGCAACGATCTTTTAAACGGAAGTTTAGGTACTGACCTGCTCAAAGGTGGAATTGGTCAGGATAGCTTTTTGTTCAACACCAATTTAGGCGTAACTAATAGTGACAAAATCATTGACTTCAACCCTGCCGATGACACCATCCAACTCGACAACGCTATTTTCACCAAACTTACCAGCTCGGGTGTCTTGAATCCAACTTTCTTCAAAATCGGCACAACCGCTAGTGACCACAACGACTATATTGTCTACAACTCCAACACTGGCGGCTTATACTATGATGCCGACGGCAATGGCTCTGCTGTAGCCATCCAAATTGCCTTATTGGGCAGCAAACCCAATCTCACCCACACTGATTTTGTAGTTGTGTGAAGCTGGCAAAACTAGTTTCTTCCCTGTTTTCAGTAAAATAACAATAAAACGGACAATCCGTCTCTTTTATCTTAAGGCGGGGCAAACGATAAAGCTGTTTGCCCCGTCCAACAACCCAAAATTCTCCACAAGGGATGCCTCCAGCCTGAAACCTGATTAGCGGTGGCAAAAGTCACTGTTTTTCCATACAATAGCTAGCTTTTCCCCTTCCCTTTCAGCTCTTGCCTGAAGGACATTCCTTGTCCCTGCATGGGCATTCAAACTCAAGGCTTATGGAACACAACACATTTACCCCTGGAATTTCCGGATTTACTTACGCAGACTTATACGATGCCAATCGCTTAAAAGATTTGGCGGTGGTGTTTGATGAATCGGTGCAACGCCACGACCCTGAATTGTTCGGGCAGTTTGCCGCCTATCGCCAAAACCAAGGCGAAGGTTTCACGCCGGAAGCCATTTCCCAATTGCTGGTCGATATGGCGCCGTATGTCGGGCAATTTGTCGCTAAGTTATTCAATGTCAGCGAGCAGCGTGACGCGCAAGCTAATTATATCAAGCAAGAAATTGACACCATTTTCACGTATAAAAATGAAGTGGTGGACAAGCTAGGCGTGTATTTTAAAGGCCAGAACACCGATGACTGGAATATCCCTGAGGTTTTGAACAACTTTGATTTGCTGATCGCCGCCGCTTTTCCTGACGCGCATCAGGACGAAGATGCCGAACGCCGCGTGGCGCGGGCAGGTGCGGTTATTGGTTTGTTGTCCAGCCATTACAAAACCTTAGCCAAAGGCAAACCTAGCGATTATCAAAATGCCGATGAGCAAGTTGCCGCCATCCGCAGCAAACTCGCCGCGCATGACGAAGCTGCCGAAACCTTCAAAGACTTGTTGGCGATTGCCGACACCACGGAATTTGTTGCAGGTTTGATGGACATTGTGCAACGCTGGAGCTGGGTCGCCCAACAAAACAATGACGTAGTGGCCGATTGGTTGAGTTTTAAATTCCCAGGCAAACGCGATTTTGATCATTTAGTCGGACACTCAACGGTGAATAAAGGCGAATTCAGCGTTTGGATGGGAGAATTGGAACATCGCCGCCGCCGTGATGGTTTTAAATTAACTGACCTGCGTTATAACCAGCGGCAAGTGTTGTCCGAAGTCAACCATTGCATCTACTGCCATGAGCGTGATACCGATTCCTGCTCTAAGGGAATGCGCAATAAAAAAACTAACATCTATAAAGTCGATCCTTTAGGCGAGACCACCATTGGCTGTCCGTTGGACGAAAAAATTTCGGAGATGCATTTGGTCAAACGCCGTGGTGACAATATTGGCGCGTTGGCGGTCATTATCATCGACAACCCGATGTGCCCAGGCACGGGCCACCGGATTTGCAACGAGTGCATGAAAGGCTGTATTTACCAAAAAACCGATCCGGTCAATATTCCAGAAATCGAAACCAACGTCCTGACCGATGTTTTGTTCATGCCGTATGGTTTTGAAATTTACAGTTTTCTGACCCGTTGGAACCCGTTAAATATCAAACGCCCGTACATGTTGCCTTACAACGGCAAAAATGCGTTGGTTGTCGGTTTAGGGCCGGCGGGTTACACCATGAGCCATTATTTGCTCAACGAAGGTTTTGCGGTCGCCGGGATTGACGGCTTGAAACTGGAGCCGTTGCCAGTTGAATTGACTGGCGATGCCGACACTCTGCCTATGCCGATTGTGGATTTCAAAGAGCTTTATGAAGATTTGGACAAACGCATACTCGCTGGTTTCGGTGGCGTTGCCGAGTACGGCATCACCGTGCGTTGGGACAAAAATTTCCTGAAAGTCATCTATCTGACCTTGCAACGTCGCGCCGCTTTTCGCAGTTACGGTGGGGTGCGTTTCGGCGGCACCTTGACTATTGAAGATGCTTGGAGTTTAGGTTTTGACCATATCTGTATCGCTTCCGGTGCAGGCAAACCCACCGTTATTGACTTGAAAAACAATTTGATGCGCGGCATACGCAAAGCCTCAGACTTCCTGATGGCCTTGCAATTGACGGGCGCGGCGAAAGCCTCATCGTTAGCCAATTTGCAAGTGCGCCTTCCCGCTGGCGTGATCGGCGGCGGTTTGACGGCGATAGACACGTCCACCGAATTGCTGGCGTATTATCCGGTGCAAGTCGAAAAAATCCTGCACCGCTACGAAACCTTAGTAGCTGTGTACGGTGAAGAAACCGTGCGCCGCCGTTATGACCCAGAAGAAACGTTGATATTGGATGAATTCCTCACCCACGGCAAAGCCATCAAAGCCGAGCGCGAACGTGCCGCAACCGCAGGTGAGCAGCCTGACTTCCAACCGCTGGTGGAAAGCTGGGGCGGCGTGACGCTGTTCTACCGCAAAGGCATCGTTGATGCGCCTGCGTATCGGCAAAACCACGAAGAAATTGCCAAAGCTTTGGAAGAAGGTATTGCGCTGGCAGAAGGCATGAGTCCCTTGGCTGCTCAAGCCGACGAATTTGGGCATTTGAAAGCTGTGGAATTTGACAAACTCGTTTTGGAAGAAGGCCGCTGGCAATCCAGCGCGAAAGTCACCGTACCGTTACGAAATTTGTACATCGCCGCTGGCACATCGCCAAACACGATTTACCAAAGTGAATATCCCGACACGTTTGTGATGGATAAATGGTTCTTCCAACGCTATGAACCGCAATGGACAGAAGACGGCGCAGTTGAGTTGGTGGCAATGCACGACGAAACCAAACCCAAACTGGGCAAACCCGCGCCGCTGACTTCGTACCAAAAAGACGGCAAATACATCAGCTTCTACGGTGACAATCATCCGGTGTTTGCGGGCAACGTCGTCAAAGCGATGGCGAGTGCAAAAAATGGCTACCCTTACGTTGCCAAACTGTTCGAGAAAGAATTGGCAACGCTAGACCCTGTGGCCCAACCCGCGCGTGATGTGGCCTTGAAAGACTTATTCGCCCGTTTGGACGATTCCTTAAAAGCCACGATAGTTGCCGTAAACCGCCTGACTCCAACTATCATTGAAGTCGTTGTCAAAGCCCCGTTGGCGGCAGAAAAATTTCAACCAGGCCAGTTCTACCGCGTCCAAAACTACGAAGCCATTGCGCCTGTGGTTGAAGGCACGGTATTGGCGGCGGAAGGTTTGGCATTAACAGGCGCGGAAGTCGATAAGGAAAACGGCACAGTGTCGTTGATTGCTTTGGAAATGGGTTCATCATCACGGTTATGCGCCAATTGGAACGTCGGCGATCCTGTCGTGTTGATGGGCGTGACCGGAACACCGACCGAAATCCCGACTGGGCAAACCGTTTTGTTGTTAGGCGGCGGTTTGGGCAACGCGGTGTTGTTTTCAATTGGTAAAGCCTTACGCGCAGCTGGCAACCGTGTGATTTACTTTGCAGGTTACAAATTCGCGCAAGACCGTTTCAAAGTCGAAGACGTGCAAGCTGCCGCCGATGTCGTCGTTTGGTCAGTGGATAAAGCCGAAGGCGTTGAGCCATTCAGCACCCACCGCCCTCAAGATAAATCCTTCGTAGG
>Ga0247839_1000896_pt1 | contig 52029 bp, 62 predicted proteins | sample LaCruzMarch2015__6_FD_192405 | JGI IMG/M metagenome (GOLD analysis project Ga0247839, IMG submission 192405) | Freshwater microbial communities from meromictic Lake La Cruz, Castile-La Mancha, Spain - LaCruzMarch2015_16m | ecosystem: Environmental > Aquatic > Freshwater > Lake | place: Spain... | reverse complement strand
GCAGGGTGGTCGACCCCCTACGCAATCCAGAGTGGTGCACAGGGCGGATCTCCACCCTGGGCCGTGACAACGGGTCCGTTCTGTTGAGGAAGATTACGAGTGACGAGTGGCTCCGGTCTCCGGGTTGGTAATCGTTTCTGAATTGATTCGATCGGAGGCCTGGTCGCATAGCATTTTTTTATAAAAAGCATTTTTTGTATTTTGTAAGCCCCATGGTGTAAAAATCACCTGGTGGATGCTAAAATACCCCCATATTAAAAAAAACGCAGCAACTACCTTTACCCAGCAGTGCCCCGATTCTGTATACACGCCAAAAGTGACCACACCCCAGTGTTTCTCATTTTTGGAAAATTTGCACAGCTGCCAACACACCCACTGCTGTATAGGGTCACACACACAGCCAACTGTATAAGTACAGCATGCACATTGGTAAAATGATCAAACATTATAACAAGATTTGGACACCGGTATTTTTTGCAGCAGCAGCAGTCACTTATTACTTGAATTGTTCAGAAGCAATCTGTCATCACAATCATCATGGGCACGGCCATGATCAATCACATTTTACAGGGATGTTTTTCATGTGGCTGGCCATGGGATTTGCACATCTGGGTGCCTGGTTCGAACACTGCGATTGCAAGTAGACTCCAGGGCAGATACACACCCCAGTGTTTCTCAGATTTAAAAAATTTGCTGCTGTGTTTTTTTGCTAGCTGTATACCACGGTGCAGCGATCATGTGCCGCCAATCTCAGATCCCACCAACTGCTGGGTCTTATGGTCACATGCTTGTTGCTGCCATCGGGCAGGGTCTTGCCAGAAGCACGGGTGCAGATGCTGAGATACACCCACTTGCCGCTGTGGTCAAATATGTCTTGGATCACCCAATCCACAGCAGACACAGGCACATGTTCCATGACGTCGGTGCAGATCACCATGTCATACCTGCCCACGGGTCGCACGCTATAGGGTTCGTACGCGGGATCATAACCTGTGATTCTGCCCTGCCATTGTGCGGGCCAACACTGAGCTTTGCCACAGCCGTAGTCCAGTATGGTGTCACAGGCATGTTGCTGCAGCAGCCGATCTATCGCTGGTATGTGTGGCACCAGGCTCTTGCCCGAGAACGTGCTGTTGCGGGCATGCTCCAGGCGGTGCTGCTCTATGTAGTAGTCTCGCTCGTCCATGTTGCCAGTATTTAATGCTGGGCGTCAGTCCGCCGTGAGCCACTTGCGGCCGCAGTAGTAGCACACTGCTGTGCGGGTGCCATCTGCCCGCTGTTTTAATGTGTAGTACACGCCCGGGTGCGTGGGTTCCTCCTGATAGCGATCCCAGCCCTCGCAGTAGACCTGTGTGTCCTGATCTTCCATGCACATAATTAGCCACGGCGGGCATAATTAACACACATGTTCATGGTGCACTCGCTGATGAAAGGCCACATACACAACGCCCGCTGCGCTGGTTCGTTCCTGCGATCGCAGTGTGATCATGTTGACGGCTACGAGGCCATGTTCCCCCGACACCAGCCCACCAACACCCTGTACCCGCACTATGAGTGGAGCATGATCATCAGAGATCCCGTGGAGAGATTCATCAGCCTGTGGCAGCATTGGCTGCAGCTGCCGCAGTATCGGGAGCGCATCGTGCTGGGACCGGGCGGCCTGGTGTGCGAGCGGTCAATCATGAGCAACTGGCACAGCTTCGTGGACTGGCACAGGGACCATCCCACCCAGGATCATGGCGACACGGCCTGGAGCTCGCAGGGGCACAGGGCCACGGCCCGCACTGTGTTCTTCCGCTTCGAGGACGAGATCGAGGCCTGCGTGGCGTGGATGGGCGGCCGAGTCACCGGGGCGGCCATAAACCAAAGCATCAGCCTGCACACCGGCATCACTGCGCAGCAGCGCACCTACATACAGCAGCACTATGGCCCTGACCAGGCGCTGTGGCAGAGCCTGCGGTAGGCAATCAGGTTGACCCATCTGCAAGGGCGTGCTACAATAGTCATAAGTAAACAAGAACAAAGTAAGGTAAAGCAAGTAGAGACAACGACACATGGGCACATTCAGTGCACCAGGCTAATTTTCCCCACTAGAATTACAGTACCTAATAATAACAACAACAAAAAAGAAAGACAATGACAACAATGACACAAGGAACAGTAAAATGGTTCAACGCCCAAAAAGGGTTTGGATTCATAGCAACAGAAGACAAGGACGTGTTCGTACACATAACAGCGGTTCAGGCAGCAGGCATGGACACTCTCAACGAGGGTGATGCAGTGATGTTTGACCTGGAATCCACAGACAAGGGTCCAGCAGCAGTCAACCTATCCGTCCAGTAGATCATCACATCGAGCCCGGCTGCACCAGCGGCCAGGGCCTGTAGTGCAACTTCAATATCACATCCTCCACCACTATCCGCCCCCGGGGCTCTGTGCCGCACAGATACTGCGTCAGCACGCTCATCCTGTTGATCTCCTGGAAGGTGATCTGTGTGCCCCATAGGTCATTGGGGCCACCATAACAGGGTCCACCCTGCCCTGCTCGATTCTCCCCCACGGCCTCGCCATCCAGCTGCAGGCGTATCTGGTGGTCCTGCACGGGTCCGGAACGCTGCGCCACGACCTCCAGCTCCATGCCCGTGAGCTGGGCCGGGATCCAGTGGCAGTGGTAGTGCCACAGGCTGTGGCTGTCCGTGGTCAGGGTCTTGATGGGTCTCAGGGTCAGCACATGCATATGTGTGTTATTTAAAACACTCCGGCCGTGGCAGGCAATTACCAAAGGTTGACACACTGCAGCGTTGTGCTACAATACACCCATCAACAACGGAGAACACAAATGAACAATTTGTTTTCATATAGAAACATTGCCATCGCAGTAGTGGTGGTATTGGTTGCGTTGGTGGGCTACTACACGCTGAAGCCAAAAGCCACAGCGCCAGCGGCCAAGCCAGCAGTGACAGCACCGGTAACACCGGCTGCACCAGCCAAGAAGTAACACACAACATTCACAGGGCGGATCCGTCTGCCCTGTGAGTAACTGATCACATCATGTTTAGAATATTTCGCCCCACACTGGAATGGATCCATCGCGACTACCGCAGCTATCCCCTAAGATTCTGCGTGGAGTTGTTGGCCTGGTGCTTCAGCATCGGCTGTTCCATCACCATGAGCGCCACGGTGCCAAACCCACCCTGGCTGATACTGTACCCCATATGGATCTCGGGCTGTGGCATGTATGCCTGGGCGGCCTGGAACCGCCGCAGCTTTGGCATGCTGGCCAACTACCTGCTGCTGACCACGATAGACTCCGTGGGCATGTTCCGTCTCTTGATGCAGTGACGACACCACCCATATAACTGGGTGCTTTACTGCATGGCGTGAGCAGTAAATAATCCAGCATGAGGCACAATAGATATTCCCAGAGCAGGATGATCACACAGCCCGACCTATGGTTCCGCCGACGCCAGCGGCTGTTCATATATCACTACCTGCACCAGCCGCAGTTCGGCGCACCCAAGCAATGGCAGGACCTCGCAGGCACGCACTGCCAGTATCGTGGATGGGTGCACCTCAGCAACTGGCACCGCGGCGAGATATGGACCTACCCCACGCAGAAACATCTCATGCTGGTCAAGATGCAGGTCTGCAGGGACGATCTCATAATGCGAGAGGACTGGCAGAAGATCATGCGAGACAAGGTGCGCAGGGAGCGCGAGCACCGCCGGCAGCTGGACAGGCTCACGAAGCATCACGGCGAGCAGTACACCTGGTGGAGCCCGGATAGATAATATTTTTTCCATTTGTTAGCATGATGTAAATAGTTGGCATGGAAAAGGTATTGTCAACTTATTATCCCGGAAATGGATCAAGGGTTTATTATGGTTTATACAGTCCATCGATACGGAGATTCCTTCTAGTAGACGACCATAATATATTTGCACTGTATAAAACAGCGCAGGTGTTGTCATCAAAAATAAACACAGTGTTATTCATATTGCAAGAACACAATAGATTTCCCAAAATGACCAACGACAATTGTTTTAAATTTACTTTCCAACACCACAAATTTCAAGTTGAAACCAGCGGGGATGGATTGAGGCAAAGTCCAACAGCAGCATATCTTAGGACCGACGGAAGTACCAAAATACAAAAAGTTGACCTGCCCGCGGAGTTCCGCCATGAAGATAGGAAAAATAAATTGTTAGAAACACAAGACTATGCAAAATATGTCAACTGCTGCATGCATGCCATAATGTTGACGTCAATGATCTACCAGCAGATACACATCGAGCAAGAACACAACGAATACAATTCATTCCTTTACAATAAACCCCTAGAGCCCACCCTCACCACGCACATGATGAATATTTTAACATATGCAGAAAATATTACAGAAGCCCAGGACCAAGTCAACGTTTTTTGGTATCAACTTATAAGCAAAAATCTTAATGAAAGAGTTTTTTACCCCGAGAAGTGGCAAAATGAATTTAAAAAAAATTGTATTGAATTTTATAGTATCATAGGTACCGAGATGCCCAAAGACATTCAAAAGGTCTTCAACAATGCTTGATATTAAAACCGACCTGCATCATTTCAGCATAAACGTCAACAGACAGACCCAATCGTTTTGGCACGACGTAAGAGAATCTGCGAGCCCTGCCGGTCAGTGGCTGATCGATATGGCAAAAACAGATGTCTTTACCGCGGTGGGCAGGAATATGGGAGCTTGGTCCTTGCCCTGGAAGTTAAAGATTTTGGATAGATTTAAAATGCCAGCGTACGATCACACCTTCAAAAAAAATTGGACACAAATAACCAATGAACGGGCCAACGAGGTAAAAAAATTAATACAGGAAAAAAATATAAAATTTTGTGTGCTCTATTCCGGAGGCATCGATAGCTTATTAATCACCACGGCCTTGTTAATAAATCTATCCAAAAAAGAATTGGAAAATGTTTCTTTTTATTGCAACACTGCGTCAATAATAGAAAATCCTAAATTTTATAAAAAGTATATCCATGAAAAGTTCGTCACGATTGACAGCACAAAATATTTGACCGAGGATGTTGTAAACATGGGCTATATCATTATATCTTCCATGTCCGGAGATTCATTGTGTGGATCCAAGGGGTGGCTGGACCTGCATAATAATTTTTTTTACTACATCAAGGACTTATCCACAGCCTCAAAACAAAATATTATCAAGCACTGGCCCATGGCACATGATCCCAGTGTGCATTACACTGTTTTCAAAGATCTATTCATAAGCAGGTGGGGAGAAACGTATTGGCATAAGCTACAAAAAAATATATTGACCAGTGATGTGCCTGTGAATAGCCTATATGATGTGGCATGGTGGTCTTTGTTTAATTTGAGATACCTTAACATAGCAATGAGGACGTATACGCATGATAATTTTAAACACGGCTTTGATTACATAGATACCAATCTGTTTGACTGGTACAACACCCAGGATTATCAAAAATGGAGCATGGTCAACAACAACAATGGCGAAAAAATAAATGTTGATGTCAATCTAGCACAAGCATCGCTCAAGTGGTGCGCAAAAAAATACATCTATGAATTTGATAAAAACGAGTGGTATCTTTTTTACAAACAAAAATTAGCGTCTGGAGAGATGCAAAAGCTAAGGCAGAAAGATCACTTGGTCCACGCAAATAAAAACCCAATGACGTTTTTTGCGCTTACAGACACATTACAACCTTTATATTTGTTTGATGAAGGAGTTAAGAAAAATATCCTATATCATTTCGCAAAATTTGAAAAAGATTGGTAATCCCACATAATTGACAATCTCTTATTATCGTGTTAAAATAATTCAGATATGCCACTCATACCAGTAGTGATCGAACAAACATCCAAAGGCGAGCGCAGCTACGACATATTCAGCCGACTGCTGAAGGACAGAATCATTGTGCTGGAAGGCCCCATCGAGGAGCATTCGGCATCTGTTATCGTAGCTCAATTATTATTTTGTGAATCACAAGCACCAGAAAGAGACATAACCATCTACATCAATTCACCAGGCGGATTGGTCACAGCCGGCATGGCCATATACGACACCATGCAATATATCCAATGTGACATACAGACCATTGTCATGGGGCAAGCCTGTTCCATGGGATCATTGTTGGCCTCGGCAGGGACCAAAGGCAAGAGACTGATACTGCCACACGCTCGACACATGATACATCAACCCTTGGGCGGAGCATCGGGCCAGGCCACAGATGTTCAGATCCAGGCCAACGAGCTGTTGCGCTGGAAAGCCGAGCTGACACAAGTTTATCAAAAACACACAGGACAGCCACTAGAAAAATTGCAAGCGGACATGGAGCGAGACAACTTCATGACAGCAGAGCAGGCAGTGGCATATGGACTGGCCGACAAAGTTGTCACCAGCAGAGAAGTGGACAATAAATAGGCATAAATGCCTAACAGCAAAATATTCTGTAACATTCCTTGGTTTGAGTTGAACATCAACAATGATGGCAGTTTCGATCTCTGTGGCTGCCAGAACGACAAGATACTTGGCACCCCGCTGGGACAAGTGTGGAACATCAAGAAGATGTCCATAGAAGAGTATTGGAACAGTCCCCGCATGCGCCAGGCCAGGATGATCAAGCTGGGCGAGATACCCGACCCCATGTGCAGGGCATGCCAACTCAAGGACGAGGTGGGCTATGAGAGCCCGCGCAGGAAAGAAAACATGAAGTCCTTGGTGTTTCTTGATTCTTTCGAGAGGAGCTATCAGCAGAGTCCAAATCTGCCGCGTTTCCAATACAGCGAGGACAACCAAGGACTTACCGAGACCACGGTACACAGCCTACACGTCAATCTAGGAGACCGATGTAATTTTTCATGCAGGATGTGTAATCCGTACTTCAGCACACCATTACAGAGAGAATGGAAAGAGCTTGGATGGATAGATACAAACAACAATTTTGACCATTGGTCTGACGATCCACAGGGGTGGGCAAACTTCATGGATTATCTCGAGAGGCACCCAGACAGCATTCGAGTGATGCACATCATAGGGGGAGAAGTTGCATTCATACCTAAATTTGATTTTCTTCTAAATTATCTAGTGGAGAAAGACATGGCAAAGAATATTAATTTTAGTTTCACAATCAATGGCAGTGTGGATTATACAAAATACTTTGATAGATTGGCAAAATTTAAAAGGACTGAGATAGGCATCAGCATAGAGAGCGTGGAACCGGTGGGCGATTATATCAGACAGGCAGGCAGAATAAAAAATATAATGTCCAACATAGAAAAATTAAAAAAACTGCGACCAGACAACATGGCTCTAGCCATAAGAACTGTGCCAAGCATATTGAGTCTACCAACCTATGCAAGCCTAATCAAGTGGTGCTACGAGCTGGGCATACCAATTGATAACAGCATGCTGGTCAATCCGTTGTGGCAACAGGCCAAACTATTGCCAGACAATCTTAAACAAAAAGTAATAAAAGAAGTATCTGCAGTACTCCACACACTGCCCAAAACAGAAAATAAAGAATTTAACAATCAAAAAGATCCACACAAAATAGATATCAGCATGAGAAACGAATGTGAATCTATTATTGGGCTAGCAAAAGTATCTGCGCCAGTGGATGCAGAACAATTGAGAAAAACCTGCGCAGATAAGCTGGACCAATGGGACAAATTGAAAAAAATAAACATAAAAAATTATTCCTCAGAGCTCTACGAATTCCTGTCTGCATATGGATACCAAGGACACGTAAATGCGTGACGTCAAATTAGCTCTGGACATCCAACCAATATATTGGGCAGAACAACCAGTGGTCAAGATCCAGTTCAACGAACAGGTATTGCACGAAGGCCACATGGGAGAACATAAAACTTTTGAATGGCTGCTGCCCGCCGCAGATAACAATCGCATCAGTGTGTTCCTATTGAACAAGACAGATAGAGACACAGTGGGCGACAAAGACAAGGCCGTGATAATTAAAAGCATAGGGATTGAGGGATTTCGTTATTCCAGTTTCATGTTGCAAAGTCAATATAGGCCAATATACACCAAGGGCTACTACCAATATGCCAAAGAAAATAACATCACAGCGCAGCCAATAATGAAGTCAAATTATATGGGATTCAACGGTGAGTGGTACCTGGAGTTCACCTGGCCTGTGTATCAGTGGATCTTCCAAACAGAGACCCAAGGCATGGGATGGATATACGAGAAGAACATATGACAGACATCAGGCAAGCAACCATGGAGCAGCATCGCAGAGCCGAACAGCAAGAGTTCGTCTCCACAATGATGTCGGGCAAAATACATCCGCGTCTGTATGCGACCTATTTGTACAACCTGGCACATTGTTATGGTGCGCTGGAGAAAACTTGCCAGCGGCGAGGACTGTTGGATTCTCTGCCCGGCATAGCCAGAGAGCACAAGCTCAGGCACGATTGCCAGGATCTCTGGGTGCGCATCACGCCTCAGCCGGAAGTGGTACCAAGCACGCTTGAATATGTTTCGCACATTGGCACTATTCAAAATGATCCAGCCAGATTGTATGCCCACGTGTATGTGAGGTATCTGGGAGACCTGTACGGGGGTCAAATTATAAAGTCAAAAACACCCGGACCCAACACATATTTGGAATTTGATAATGCCAAGCAATTAATATTATCCATCAGAGAAACAATAAATGATTATACAAAGTCTGCTCCGGAAAACGTTGTTGAGGAAGCAAAAAAGTGTTTCGAGTATGCTATAAAATTATTTATTGAGATGGAAGAGCTTAACCAGAGTCAATATCGGCAACCGCATGAAGTTTAAAATATGAATTATTTGAGCAACGACTTATTGTAAGTTTCTTTGCTTAACCAAGCACACACCGCAGTGTTTAGACTCAACACGGCCATCAGTATGCCCACTCCCACAAGACTGCCTGAGGATATTGCTACCCAACTGGCCAGGGCAGGCACCACACCACCTCCCAGTGCCGCGGCGATCTGATTGGCCAGGCTTGCCCCAGTATAACGACTTGCAGCTGAAAAAGATTCTGGCAATATAGCAGCCAGTGGCGCCAACATCACTGCACCGGCAACCAACCCAACAACTAACGGCAGTTCGAACTGTCCCGCCTGCATGGTGGACCATATGGGCATGGCCAAAACAGTCATTATGGCAGCAGTGTAGAGGAAAATCTTCCTCCTGCCTATGCGATCGGAAAGATATGCCGCGGCGGGTATGGCCACGATAGATATGAACATGGCCATGAATATGTAGTTCATCACGTCGGCCCTCGCCACTCCCAAATTGTTCACAGCCCAGAGCGGAAAGAATACCGCGGGCAGATAGCCCCAAGCTATCTCTGATGTCTTGATGCCAATGCCCAGGAACAACGCTCTCTTCTCATGCTTGAACACATGCATGAAGGGAACCTTCAATAATTTTCTTTGTTCTTGCAGTTTTTTGAACACAGGGGTTTCCGAGATGCGTGATCTAATCACCAAACCAACAATGACCAACACAATAGAAAGTAGGAAAGGCACCCGCCATGCCCATTCCAGGAATTGATCGCCGGATAGATTGATAGTAAGCAAGAAAACTCCAGACGCCAACAAGAATCCAATTGGGTAGCCCATCTGCACCAAGCTGGCATAGAGACCCCTGTGCTTGTCTGGAGCATGCTCCAGGATCATGATGCTTCCCCCGGCCCATTCTCCTCCAAAGCTCAGCCCCTGTATGATGCGCAAGGCAACTAACATGGCCGGCGCCCAGAGGCCCACTTGTTGATATGTGGGCAGCAAGCCAATGGCAAACGTGCTGAGGCCCATGATCACCAGAGTCCACAGCAGCATGGATTTGCGGCCGACCCTATCTCCAAAATAACCAAATATCAAACCGCCCAGCGGCCGCACTACATAGCCAACACCAAATGTCAACATGGACAGCAATATTGCAATGGCGGGATCGGTAGCGGGGAAGAATAGATGTTTGAAAACCAATCCTGTGGCCACGGCATAGATCAAAAAATCATACCACTCAAACAGCGTGCCAAATCCGCTTGCGAGAGACACTCTCACAATGTTTTTATTTTTTACCATTTTTTAAAATATATAGATATGAACTATTTAATTTTTGGATATTTGCCAACAAAATTTCTTGGCTATAAGTATTTCAAATATGATCTGGGAAAAACTTATACAGTGCAAAGATAACATCGTGGCGTTGTTGGACCAGCACTGCGTGGAATACCAGGAGGACGGCATGCACAAGTTCAACAACACTGGATGGATCAACAGGACCTGGCGCAACGACAATGTCAGGAGGGCACACATAGACGTGGTGGATGCTCGTGATACCAAGGGCCTGTGGATGATGCACGTGTGCCTGTTCCCAGAACTGACCAACGGTGGCCCCATTTATGGCTTTGACGTGATAGCCGGCAAGAACAAGGTCACGGGGGCGTTCCATGACTTCTCGCCTCTTCTCAACAAACAGCATGCGTTGACCCAGTGGTTCGTTGACAGCGCCAAGTCTTACCAACCCAGCAAGGCCAGGGAGCTGCCGGACTGGGCCAAGGCCATTTTCAGCGGCGGCATGATAGCCGCGGGCAACATACAGGAAGAGCAGGAACTGACACAGGTATGCAACATGGCTGAAAATAATCTAAATCATTACCTGCAGCACATAGGTGATTACAAAAATGATTCCTCACGTGAGGATGTGATCTCAGCACAGAACTACTACTGCGAGCATCAGATGAAGAATCCGCACACGCCGCGGGTGATGCTGAGCCTGGGATTACCAGAAGATCTTGTGAAAATATTCGTTGCGGAGAACCTGTTCCCTAAAGTATAATACAGTAATGAAAAAAATATTATTGCTATTATTGTTATGGACCTCAGCGGCGTTTGCTGACGCAGACAAGATCAAGCAACTGGAGCAGAGAATAGCCAACCTGGAAACCAATAAACTTTCCATACCCAAGGGCGTGTTCATCACGGGCGAAGTAGAGGCCTACTATGATGATCGCACCTACGACAGCGGAGTTGATTCTAGAGCGGAGCTGCAAGTGGGAATCAATCACAAATTTAATAATGCCTATGTCAATTGGACCGGAGCCTCCATGCTGTATGACACCTATTACTCATTGGACACAACACTGAACAACACCGTGCAGGAGAAACAAATGGGAGTGGGCAATGACTACTACAGGCTCTACCTGGGTGAGACCGACGCTCAGCGTTTGGGCTTCGCAAAAACTGCCAAGATAGGCGCACCACTAATCATCACACAGACCAATTCAAGATTAGATCACAGAGAAAAGGCAGTGCTGGCCATTGGTGGTTTCAATTGGGACGATCAATTTGATTTTGATTCATATAGATTAAGACAAGACTTGCCTGTGGGGTTGGTCGTGGGTTGGGACAACGAGAGAGATGCGTTATACACCAGTGCAACAGTGGGACTGTTTGGTTATGCTGATTTATCTTACATGCAAATCAAAAATCCAAAAAGTTCAACAAGTGTTTCTAGTTTTAATGAACGAACACAAAAAGGTTGGTCATTGGGTGGCAGTTTGTATCGTTGGAACATTCCCTTAATATGGGGGGCAGAAGTTTGGGATGACATGGACACTGGGTTCGCTGACAAGAACAGATATGACTATGGATTGCTGTACAGTTTCAATGATCGCATCTATGGCACTGTTCACAGAACGGAAAATGACGACCTAGGATTCACCGGCAACTATTGGGGGTTGGTTTACAACCTGCACACCGAAGACGATAAACACAAAAGACCAGACAAGAGAGCTGGATTGGAAGTCGGACTCTATTATCATGACAAAGAGCAGACATCCGTCAACACAGGTTTATACAAGGACTATAATCCACAGTTGTTGGCAACCATTCGTTACAAGTTTTAATATTTTGTAGATAAATACTTTTATGTTTTACTTTTGGCACACATTATTGGTCGCAGCTTTCATAGCGATAGCGTTCGCACTTGGTTACAAGTTAGGGCAAAAAAAGCTAGCAAATAACAAAATTAACATACGTTAAACAATGGCAGCACTGCCAAGCAATCAAGAAGAAATTATAAAAGAAATAGACAGCTTATCTCTGCCCAATAATTATTTCAATCCATACATGGCGGCCCCCCAACAGTTCCTTGATGATCACAGGGCTCTGAAGGCCGAGATGTATACGGCAATAGAGAGATCCCAGATCAAGATCATGGCAGTGGCACTGACGATCTTGTTGGCAGTTGTACTGCTGTTTAGATAAAATTTTTATTTGGATATGCCCGTTGGGGACCTAGGCCCCCAAAGGCATGAGGTGTTTATTTTTTCTTCTTGAACCAATTTAATGGATTGATCTTCTCGCCAAAGTTCTCAACTTTCTCGTTGACAAACCAACCTGCGGCGAAACCTAGAATGAACGCTATGGTAAGCATTGTGTTCTCCTGTTGTTGTAGAAATATTTATGGGCTTACCAACCCAGTATCAGCTGTCGTATTTCAGGATCCAGACTCTGCGGGCTCCACTGGGGGAACATGGTGATGCGCACATGGCATTTGGCAATGCCCTCCACGCTCTGCACAGCATTTTGTATGTCCACGGGTATGATGTCGGCAGCGGGGCAGAATGCAGAGGTCAGGGTGTGCAGCACATGGCACTCGGACTGATCCGTCACTTTGATGTCATATATCAGCCCAAGATCGTAAATATTGATGGGCAGTTCAGGATCAAACACAGTCCTCAATCGTTCCACAATTTTTTGAATGTACAACAATCGAGTAGCTTCATGATCCACAACATCGGCCAAGGTTTGGCTGACATCTTTGGTAATATCATTCATACTAGAGTATAACATGACTTTGACAGAGTCACAACCTGTGTTACAATTAGAGAGAGAGAAATGTTCAACAAAAGAAAAAAATTCAAACACAAAAAAAAGTTTAACGGCAACAGCAACGGCAATCACCACCAAGGCAAGGACACATTTGACAGCAAGGTGCATCACCGCAGCAACGGCAGCTCAGGCTATGGTCTGAAGCGAGGCGTGGAGCAGGACCCACAAGAGTTGCATGGCAGCTCGCTGCAGGGCATGCTGGACAAGTGGAACAGCAAAGATTAAAACTTAGGTAAGGTAATTTTTTCCAGGACCTGGCCCACGCGGTCCATGGGGCTGGTTTTTTCCTGCGTGTTTGTTTCAGCGGTGGCACAGCCAATCACGAAGAACAGACACAATATTGTCAGTGTTTTTTTCATATGGTATTTAATCTATATTATAACACAAAAACCAATTGACGCAACCTGCAAAATAACATAGAATAAGTATGACAAAAATTAATAAGGCACAATGACACCACTGTTAAGTTCAGCATTTGTTATATTCAGAGAAGGGTTTGAGGTATGGTTGATCATGGTCCTGGCCCTGGCCTCTACCAATGGTAATTCACAGCAACAAAAAAGCATATGGATCAGCTCTGCAGCCGCATTTGCAGCCACAATTTTATTGGGCAGTGCAACTGCTGCTTGGCTGGGAGATCATGCAAATTTAGAGCGCTTTGAAGCTTTAATCGCCATTATAACGGGTGTTATATTGGCCTGGGTGGCCTGGTTCTGCCATGGTGCTGCGCAGCATGTTAAAGACCTTCCTAAACACAGCGCATGGGCACTGGGCATCACAGCATTCTTTATCATTTTCAGAGAAGGTGTGGAAGTGGTTCTTTTCCTCACAGGCATCTATGCTGACTATCCCAATGCGGGTTTGATTGGTTTGGGCATTTTGGTGGGTTTGGTGGTTTTGGTAATAGCTGTTAAGGTTGCGAACTACCAGATCAAGAAATTGCCAGTACGACAGATATTCTTCTACAGCAGGTGGTTGTTCTCGGCGCTGGCTGTGTATTTCCTATATTCTGGAATCAAAGAACTGGTAGAGCATGGCCTGGGCATTGATCTCCAATTGTTTTATCAATTCTTTTAAATCTATTGGCAAATAATTAATTCCTGTTATAATACATGTACATGCCCCTATAGCTCAGTGAGTAGAGCAACACCATGGTAAGGTGGAGGTCGTCAGTGCAATTCCGGCTAGGGGCACCAAAATACATATGGGGGCGTAGCTCACTTGGTAGAGCGCTTGGCTGGCAGTCAAGAGGTAGTCAGTTCGATCCTGATCGCCTCCACCAACATTAAATATTATTATGAAACAAGGATTTTACGCTGACGACGACCTGCCCAAATTTGATTTGATTTCAAAATATAAAACTAATTCCTATGGCTATCGTTGTGCTGAATTCCGTCCACTGCCCGATGGTGGAAAGAATGTCGTGGTGTTGGGGTGCTCGCACACCTTTGGTGAAGGATTGGAAGAAGAACAGATGTGGATACACCAAGTCTCTAAAAAATCAAATAAGATATTGAGGTGGTGGAACCTTGCACGTCCCGGCGCCAGCGCTGATCAGATGATCAGGATATTGTATGGCACGGAAAAGTTATTGTTCCCCAAATTGATTATTGCGTGCTGGCCCGTATGGAGCCGCAGGGAAAGATTGGAAGATTTCGCACAGAGCCTCACCAGTGACAGCCCATTCCTCAAAACTGAGAGCGACAATACAGACAGGAACAACTTCCTCAAGAATGTATTTTTTTTAGAAAAATTTGCTGAAAGGTTGGGAGCCAAAACATTTCACTGTTTTGCCCAGGAGTCATATGACGCACACATGGGAGAGGATCTCGCTGTGTTGAAATCATATACCATCAGCAACTGCTGGCCCGAGTGGGACAAGCACACAAAAAGAGAATTGCATACCAAGCCCAGCCTGGCCTCTGATGGCGTACACTACGGACAGGAACATCATGACGTGTTCGCAAGGTTGTTCCTACAGAGGTTCTCTACAAAACTTCGTTGAGATAATTTTGATAATCAATATGCCTCAAGGCATCCTGCGACAGAATAAATTTCTTTAATTGCTCATCGTTGTTTTTCTTGAACGTGCAACACTTGTTGCCCACAGCAAGCAATAATTTATTATCTGTTTTGGAAAATTTTTCTCTGGCCCTGAGGGTTAGTTTGTTCTCATGCCTGATGTCCAACACGTCTGGTCTGATGCAGAAACCATAGGAGTGGTCGATCTTATTTGTAGATGCAAATTCGATTATGTTGTCCAGGTCCGCGGCGTTGAGGCAGCTCACCGTGGTCCAAAAGTTTAACCTCAGATTTTCATATTGGTCTCTCATGGAGATGTACTTGCCGACATTGCTTTTAAAATCTTTCCACAGTATTGGCCACCTCACGTAGTCATGTGTATCGCCCACTCCATCAAAACTGATTGTCACTATGACCTTGATGTCCTTGCGTAATAGGTCTTTTATCTCGCCGATCATCCTCGAGCAGTTGGTGTTGATCCTGACAATTTTCACAGACTCCGGTAGGTTCCTCAATAATTTTTTATAGTTGGGACTGGCCGCGGGCTCCCCACCATTGACGTCCACCTCACGTATCCTCTCCTGGGGGAACTTGAAAAACGTATCGTAGTTGTTGACCAGCTGGTAGTCCTTGGAAGACAGGCTGCCTATCTTGGTGCTGAGCCCACTGTGGCAGGACTGGCAGGCGCTGTTGCAAATGTTGTCCAGCACCCCGCCCACTATCAGATAGTCCTTGTCCACTGCCCTCAGTATCCTATCTCGCTCTATCATGTCCAATCGTATGCTGGTGTTGGTGGCGTCCTCGGTCATTCGACAACGCACACATTCGGCAGGCCATTGGCCATCCTTCATTTTTTCTTTTATGCCAGTCAACCAACTGCTCTGTTGCATGGACTCAAATGAATCAAATTCTTTGGCTCCGGTCATGTGGCCACACTTGCCTATCTTGCCATTGTGATTTATCCTGGCGAAATGATCAAGCCTGGGGCAGTGCATATTCTATCTCCGCTATAAGCGACCTGATGTTGACTTTCTTGCTCACGTAGTACATGTCCGCTATCTTGTACATGTGCCTCTCAAAAAGCAAAGCATCATGGAGATTGTCGGCGTATTTTATTTTATTGATCCTCTGCCTCTGTGCCTCTGTGATTTCTGGAATGGCCGGCTTGTTCCTGTTGGGTATCCACTCCCTGAGCTCACTGACTCCCCGCAGCTCGATCATCCCTGTGTAATATTTCATCAGGTTTCTGATAAAGAAAAATTGCGGCATGAAGTGCTCGTTGACCACGCTGTGGTTCTCTATGCAGTGCAACATCGTCTCATAGTCTATGTCCTTGTTCTTCCTTTTTTCAAACTCTATGAAACTATGCACCCCCGAGACAAATCGTTCATGTGGTTCTCGTAGAAATAATGTGATCATGGGCAGCTTTTCCAGTTGCTCATTTATCAGCCACTTGATATTTTTTTCCTTTGCAAAGGCCTCGATGCTGGACAGGCCGTTCTTGAATATTGGAAAAACAAACTTGCCAGGCAATAATTCTAATACCTTAATCATATACCTCTCCAAATATCTTCCTGCTCTCCAGTTTCCTCCGCACGTCCAACCTGGCCAATCCATCAAAGGTGCCCTGCATATTTTTTTCATAGGGTGAGTCCAGATACTTCAAAAGATTTACGTAGCTGTCCTGTAGGAAATATCCGGGCTTGCTTTCTATCCTTTGCTCCAGCATCTTCTTGGCCTGGGATATCTTTGGCGCGGGAAGATTTAATATGTTCAGGTATTCGGGACCATACAATGGCCCAATGACAAAAGAGTTCTCATGGAATCCCTGCGCTCTCAAATAGTCAACGCAGTCAAATAATTTAATGTAATTCAAAACAAAGTACAACATGTTGAAGGAGATCTTATGCCCCTTGTTTCTTCTCAACTCAGAGAGGTTGTCACAGAATTTACTCCACGAGCCCCCGTATCGGATGTAATCATATGCTGCGCCCATGGACTCGACACTGACTATCCAATGCACGTTCTTGAATGTCTGTATCATCTTTCCCACCTTGGTCTCCAGCGCTGACAGGTTTGTGTTCACCCTAAGGATCACACCGGGATTATGTTTCAGCAACAGTTCCAAGAATTCCTGGTTCTCGTTCATCAACAGCGGTTCTCCACCTGCCAGGTAAACATTTTTTAGTTGTTTCACATTGGCGAACACGTAATCCTTCAGCCGCTGTTTCTTCTCCTGATCCATGAGATCCTCACCGCCGATCTCTTTCGCCCACATGCTGCTGTTGTGGGGACCACAATACACGCAGGCCTGGTTGCATTGATTGGACCATCTAAGATCAACGGTATGTAGGTCGAAATTGTCCACGGAATCATAGATGATAGGATCTACAGTTTTTAATTCTTTGAGATAGTATATCCGTTGGCTCACGATGTCAAAACTATTTTTATTCTCTTCCAATCTGTAGCAGCCCTCGCAGTTGCTGGGCTTGGCGTCAGATAACATCTGCCTTTTAATTTCTTTATTCTTTTCTCCACTGACTATTTCTTGTATAGAATTATCTTTGAGATTGCCTATTTTGCTTTTGCTCAACACGCAATTTCTCACATCTCCGTTTTGATGCACAATAAAGCCGGTCCACGGCAAAGGACAGAAGCTCTTGTTTTTTATATAATTCTTAGCGTCCATTACAGCTCTAATTTTGTTTTTCTATATGTTATGGATATGTCGGGTATGTGGGTATTGGGATGAGCAGTAAAAATATTAATCACAGACTTAGTCCACTCGTCAACATCTTGTTTGTTTGTGTTGTCCCATTCTTTTTGTGTGGCCACTCCTCCGGGACGTATCACGGATATGCTGGGCCAAACGTTCTTATGTCCCAACTGTTTAGATGCCTCTTCTAATGATAATTTCTGTATCCTGTATAAACTCATAGCAATATCATCCAGCCCGTCCGGTGCAGAGTGTATAGGAGATTGTGTCATCGCTGTGCTGATGTTCCAAATATATTTCTTTTGTCCTTGCCATCTTCTCCAAACCTCATACAACAGCTCCGTCTGTGCAAACATGCTCTGGGCGTTGTTGATAAACAGATCACATGGCTCTATGAGTGAGGCAGTGTGTTCGGTCCTTCGTATATTTTCTCCCGCACTGCGGCTGATTCCAACTATGTGGTGTCCCCTGGTGGCAAGCGATTGTGCAAAGGATTTTCCAATGCCACCTGTGTGGCCTGTGATAGCGATTTTCATTATCAGTTATTTACAGACAAAAATGTAGCCAATAAATATTTTCAATCATGATACAGACCATAGAGCCCGCCTATCTACCAGCACAGACCATGAGCATACTGTTGGACTGGAAAGTTACATTGAAATGTAACTACGACTGTTCTTATTGTTCCACGGATTGGGGACACAATAACAAAATACCACATCCTCCCGTGGATGACTGTGTCAAGATGTTGGCTCAGATGTATCGCTACGTGGATGTGATTTCTAAATATAAAAAAGAAAAATCCAAGACCGCCATAATGAATCTGTTGGGCGGAGAGGTTCTATATCATCCTGAGATGGAACGTATTCTAACCCAATCATCAGAATTATACAAACCCTACCGAGACCGCTGGCATCTCAATAGAAGATTGACCACCAACGCCACCAGTCCCCCAGAGAAGTGGAAATATGTCTGTGACAACATCGAGGGCATCACGGTCAGCTATCATTCAGAAGGACCAGACAAGTTAAAACAGAATGTAAAAAATAATTTAATCTACATGAGAGATAATCGTGTAAAATATGACATGGTGGTGTTGATGCACAACCAAGAGGATTATTGGCAGGACTGCGTGGATTTCATAGAATGGTGCCGCGAAGAGAATATAATATTCCGCCCCAAGATATTGGAGGGTCCATATTTTTACAACCAGGAACAGGTGGCCTATCTCAAAACGTTCTACAACATTGACATCAAGGAAGAAAAACTACAAAGACTTTCTGGCGCTGGCCGAGCCTGCTGTGGTGGGAGGTCGTTGTGCTTTGACAGGAACATCAAAGAAAAACATAATTATTTCCCCCAGGAAGTAAATTTTAAAGGATGGTACTGCAGCGTGAGCTGGTTCTTCCTCACTGCCAATTCCATGACCAGAGAATTTTATTCCAACAGAGATTGTCACAATACCATAGCAGGTACACTAGGACCGTTGGCCACCATGGATAACATGGATGAATACATCAATGGAGTAGACGCTATGTTGGCAAAGGGAGAGTTTCCTGTGATACAATGTCAATCCACTCGTTGTTCCTGTGGATTATGTGCTCCTAAGTCTAGAGATAAAAATACGCTCCGAGAGATAATGGGCACCTATCTAAACGAGCAGGGAATGGAAAACTTTTAAAACCTCCGGCCCAACAGTTCCCAAATAACGCTTTTTTTATTCTGTCGAACCATATCAAGTTCTTTTTGGAACGCTGGATCTTTTTCCGGCGCCTGTTGCTCACTAAAATTATCGTAGGTGCCCCAGTCAGTTATCCTATTGAATATCACTTCGTGTGCATTGAATCTGTCTGCCAGCTCCAACATCTTGTTCATCTCATGCCAGTTGCTCTTCTGCACAACCATATGAAATCTTATACGGAACTGCTCGTGATAATCTTTTATAAATTCTAAATTTTCTAATAGTTTCTCAAATTGTCCACCCCTGCGCAACAATTCATAGGTTTCCTTGGAGGCACCATCGATGCTGATGTTCAACACATCGATCCTTGTTAATATCTTGTCCAATCGCCCAAACATTTTTTTTATCAATAACCCATTGGTCTGTAGATTGAATCTCAGCGTGTTGTTGTCCGGCACTGTGCGCATGAAATATCGATATACCAGGCTTGCAAAAGGATCCCCATCTGATCCTATATGCACAGTGATATTGTTGTGTTTTGCAAGATACTCATTCACCCTATCGGCCAATTCTAACCGCATGCTCAACATCTTGCCTCGCTGGTGGAACACTATTGACTTCCGACAACTGGGGCAACTGAGATTGCAAGAATCATCAATGGCCAGTCGTATGGTTTTTATCTTGGGATCATTCTCCGCATAGTTACGCACATCACCTTTGATAATCCAAGTACACTGTTTCTCATTGCAATAACGATAAGATCCATCATCAATGGAATCACGAAGATGATAGGCCATGTCAGAATGGAATATTTCTTCCAAACTATTTTTGTGTAGGTTGCCCACAGATTGTGGCAACCATGCTGTACACTCGCAGATGAAACAACTGCCTTTCTGATCGATCAGCACAGTGTCAAATGGCTTGGGACATATGTTTGTGATGCCTAGATCCTTGCGAGTGTTTATTTTGTACCAATCGAATAATCTCGTGTCAATCACTTCTTGAGATCCGGGTTGGTGAGGTGATCCAGGGTGACCACTTCATTCGCTGGCACCACGTAAACGTTGCTGGGTGGTTCCGCCTGTTCTCGTGATTGCTTTCTCTGGTCGCTGCGACTACGCAGCTGGTCCTGTTTCTGTTGCTTCCGCAGGTTTCGCTCGCCGCTCTGTGACTTGTATGTGTAGTGTATGCCCATGGGTCATCTCCTGCTGTGTGATCATCGATATTGTAATTATCTTTTGAAATTTTATTATACAACAACACTGGGCGAAGGACAACTGGGGTCAAACTCTTTGTACGCTAACTTACGCTGTCGCTTTTTGGAAAAAAATTGCGCTGACGCAAGGCGTCCAAAAACATCAGCTCTTGGTAAAACTCTCCAGTACAAATGACTTGGCATCATAGCATTCGATGTAGTCGGAATTGTTGGCATGCCTCACAGTGCCCTGTCCCCAGATCACGTCCTGGTCATGCAGCGACACGGCACGCTTTATGGTGACGTCTATATACTGCCCATTGCCCACTCCCAGCGTGACGAACGTGATGTACTGACCTTTGTCTCCACGGAATATCCTGCCATTGGCTACCAGACCTGCGAACTCCACACGATCCATGTACAATTCTTTCACGTACAGCCCATCGAGAAATTTCTTGCCTGACCACCAGCCGTATTTCCTATATTGGAACTGCGGGGTGTCCCATTGATCTGAGCATGATGGAGTAATCACATCCAGTCCCGCTCTCTTGGATTCCAACTTGTAGACCCAGCGACGATATGATCCCTGGCAGTGCTTCATGCAGGCCTCCCAGAACTTTTTGTTGTTGTGAGCCTTTTGATAGGCCAATGCCCAGATCAATCTGCCCAGATTCACTGCATGTGCACGGCACAATCCAAATCCCGACAGACTCTGCAGCATGGCCACTATCTCGGACTTGCGTGGATGGTTGCCCAATCTCGTGGTGAACTCCAAAATCTTCTCTTCATTCTTCTTGGCGAATGCACGCCTGTACATGTCGGCCTCGTATTTGTCTATGTCCAAGACTTCCGCTATCCTGTCTATGGCGTCGTCCTCGTACACTATGGTGTCCTCCATGCGCTCCTGGCTCCAGTCATGGAACATGGTAGCTTTCTTCCTGCCCGATATGGCCACCGGTCTTATCAGAGCTGTGGCGAACACGCAGTCCTTCCTGCTGGTGGGTTTTATTGCCCTGAACAATCTCCTCATCGCTGGTGACTCTGCCTGGGTCACTCCCAGCACATCGCCCCTGCACAACAGATCCGCGGTGGCTTGATCATGTTCGGGATAGTCGGTCAATTTGGTATGTGGATCTATCTCCAGCAGCTGGCTGAGTCCTCGGTTCGCCAATATGTCCACCTTGAGATGCTCCAAGTCCTCCACTTCATTCTTGTCCAGCAGGATCTGATTCTCCGCTGTGAACAGGCTCTTGGGCAACGCCCTGTTGAACATCAATATGCCACCGCAGTGTTTGGATATGCATCTCTTTTTGCCTAGTAATTTCTTTTCTATCCGTGAGGCCTCTTTGGTGTCGATGCCCAGCGATTCATATTTGAAGTTGCGTGGTAGGTTGCCACGTATGCCCAGTCGCTTGGCCGCTTCTCTCCTGGCGCTCTTGTCTCTGTACAAGACATAATTAGATATCCTGGCTGATCTTCCCGGCCAGCGATCAAATATCCTCTGCATGACCTCTCCCTGCTTGTGATGGGGGAAGTCTATGTCCACGTCCGGCAGGTCATCCCTGTTGGGATTGAGGAAACGTGCGATGGGTATGTTCCATTCTATAGGATCCACGTCGGTTATGCCCAGTAGATAACACACCAGCGATGAACCAGCGGAGCCCCTGGTCATGTGAGTTATGTCTCGGGTCAGAGCCATGATGTCGCATATTTGTATGAAATAGTCTACGAAACGTAATTTGAGTATGATATTGATTTCTTCTGCCAGACGCTGTGTGTATTGTTCCGAGTCCGGGCACTGCCTGGTAAATCTTTCGTACAGCCTGGTTATGTCGTTCAGTTCCTGGTCCTTCATTGCCTGTGTTCTCTCTTGCCTATTATTGCCTTGAGCAATATTAATTATCTGGGCAGTGTATGGGAGGAAATTTTTTGATGTGCTCTCAACTTGTTCTTGGGAATGTCCACATCTCTGCGATCACAAGCTGCCTTGATCACGCAAGATTCACAGGCAGGATTCCTAGACTTGCAAACCAATTTGGCATGTGTGATCAACCACATGTGTGCTCCGTACTTGTATTGTTCAGGAGTTGTGGCATTCACTGTGATGGATGCCTTGCCCTCATCTAGATTGTCCACCCAACCCAATCGCCACATCAGTCTAAACACATGAGTGTCCACTGCTATGTGTGGTTGACCCCACACGAAACGCATGATGATGTCGGAACTCTTGCGTCCCACTCCAGGCAGTGTCATCAATTCTTCCTGAGTCTGTGGCACTTTACCATTGAATTTTTCCAACAGCATGCGGCTGGTGGCTAGTATGTTCTTGCTTTTGGCATTGAACAATCCGGCTGGTCTGATGGCTTCTATGATGTCTGCTTGTGTGAGTTGGATCATTTCCTCGGGAGTGTTGGCCAGTGCGAACAGTTGTCTGCAGGCCACTGCTGTTCTTGCGTCCTGTGACTGAGCACTCAACATCACTCCTATGAGGCTGGTGTAGGCTCGGGAATATATTTTGGCTTTGGGTTTCTGATTGGAATATCGAGGGTAGTGTTGACTTAACTTTTCGTAAATGTATGCTATATCATTACTGTTCTTCATCGGAATGCAGTTCGTTCAAGAGATGCCTTAATTTGCTGCCTTCCACAGTCGCTCTGACCTTGCCCACCTCGTCTCCCTTGGTTGGATCTGGCTCACTCCTGGCATCTGTGGCAGTGCCATCTGTGGATATCTTGCTTCTCTGTTTGAGATTGTCATAGATAGTGGATGTTTGTTTTTTGAATTGTTGATATTCGGGATCCTCCGCAAGGTCTCTTATCCTCAGAGTGTCCACATCAAATTCTAGATCCACCTTCTGCCCCACCCCACTGCTGCTCCTGGTCTTCATGAACTGCAGTTGATATCTTCCACGCTCTTTCATTGCCCTGCTGGTGAATATACCAAACACGTTGTCCGCAGTCTGCACCTTGCTCAATCCACCCGCTATGTGGCTATGATCAAACTCAATTTCTTCAACGGAGGCCCTGTTCAGCTGAGACGCCGTGACCATCAGCATCTTGGACTCCACTGCCAGGTTTCTTAATTCTTCTGAAACATATTTGTCTTTTATGAATAGATCCGCCGGTGATACTTTTTTGCTCTTTGGCATCATGAGATCCAGATAATCGATCAATATGCAATCTATCTTCTTCTTGTTTTTGAGCTCTAATTCTTTTATGTATGTCTTGATGTCCAACACTGTGCTGCCGGATGGCAGATACTTGATCTGCAAACCACCTGCTTTCTTGGCTATCATTTTGAGCTTCATCTCAACGTTGTCGATCTCTGGGAATATCTTTCTCGTGGGTATGTTTGTGATCATGGCATCCAATCTCATGGCCACCAACATCTCGCTCAATTCAAACGTGATGTAGCAGCAGTTCAATCCTGCGCTGGCCCAATTCACTGCCAGATTCTGTAGAAATAAAGATTTGCCCGCTCCGGAGCCACCCGCAAATATGTTCAGCTCTCCGCGATTGAATCCGCCAAACAATTTCTTGTCTATGTTGGCCCAGCCCGTGCTGACCTGTCCATTGGAATTTTTCAATCTCTCCAATCTACCTCTGGGATCGTCAAAGTAATCCGTTCCTATATCTCGGGTCAATCCAATGTTGACCGCTGCCTTGATCTTGTCCTCCACGGACGCATATTGTCCTTCTCCCTTTTCTAAAATGTCGGCGGATTCTAATATTGCACGCTCCAGCGCCTTGTGCCTGGAGAATGTTTCAAACTCATCCAACAACCATGTGAAGTGCGAAGGATCCAGATCCTTTGCCGCTTTTAATTTGACGTCATGTTTGGCGTTGACCTGCTCCACCTCGGGCAAGACCTTATATTGCTCCGCATAGTCCTTGATGAACTTGGCGACAGGAATTAATTTTCGGTCAAAGTTGTTGCTGTCAAAGATGTTCTGTGCCCGTGCGAACGACTCAGCATCGGCCAGCATCATTTCCAAATATAACTTTTGTACGTCAAATGTGTAATCAGCCATATATCTTCCTCCTCAGATCTATCTTGAGTGCAGTGGACTCTGTAGATTTAAGTATTGATTGCAGTGTGAACAATCTACCATATTTTAACACAGCTTCCGCCACATCCACAACCGATTCGTGCCACTGTGGAAATGCCACGCTCCATCCAAACTCCTTGGCCTGATCTATCAGCTTCATTCCTGGTTGATCCTTGTCCGGTACCACGATCACCTGCCTATTTAATCCTTGTATCAGTTCTCTCTGTGTGTCGTTGATCTCTGAACCCAGTATGGCCACTCCGCCCAACGTGATGGCATCAAACGGTCCTTCCATTACCAACACGAACTTCCTCTGCCAGTCCTGTGCGTCCATGTTGAACACATAGCCCGGCTGCGTCTCCGTGTAGTATTTTATCTCCTTGTTGCGGGTGTCAAATAATCTTCCCGTGTATCCTACCACATCTCCATGCCAATAAAAAGGCACGATCACCCTGCGATGGAAGTCCGCTGTCTGATCGGGCGAGTAGAAAAAATCATACCACTCCGGCTCTATGCCCCTCTTCTTTAAATAATTTAATAGCTGATCTATCTTCTCATATTGCGGATCTGTTAGATCCTTTGCCACATATTTCTCCAACCAATGTTCCAATTTGAAACTGTTCTTGGGCAGTTCCTTCTTCTGGAAAGTTATGAATTTTTTCTTCTCATACTTCACATCTGCTTCTTCATGGCGCATGGCCTCTATGGCCAGTCTCTTAATAGTGTCATCCGCTATGCCCAACCATCCCATCAGTGTTTTCATTTTGACAGTGAGCTTGCGACCGATCACATAACTCGCGGTGTAACCACAGTTGAAACAGTGATAGCTCAAGGTGCCATCAGCGGATGTCATCACACCACCACGTTTCCTCTTGTCCTGTGACTCTCCATTGTACACGCAGCAGGGAGCGTTGAAGCTCATCCAACCCGATGGCGTCTTTTTCCTGCCAGCCGGCAGCGATGTCAGAATTGTAGACTGAATCAGATTCATTCTTACAGTTTAACGTCTATAGAGGATTTTGTCAATTCGTCCGGTATTACCACTGTCATTGCTCCAACTGAATCGCACATTTTCGTAAACTCCAGTGAAGTTGTAATAGCTGACCGCGGTCGAGGACGAGAATGCGATCGGAGATGATTCTCCTGTGGCAGTGATGTTAAAATAGTCCGTGTCTGCGGGAGTTGAAACCATCGTGCCCTGTATTCTCAGCGATCCCGAAAAAGATTTTGTGTACACTGCGATGGTGTGCAAGGCCACGTTGTTGTTGATGCCTGGGTTGGCGTCTATGGCTCCGCTGGTATTGTCCAGGGGTCCTGTGGTGCTGGTGAAATTGTTTACCTCGGTGCTGTCCAGGAAGTCTGGATATGCGCCATCCAACACTTCTATGGTGCCCGCGGCATTGTAGAACGAATCAGCAAATGTCACTGTCCTGGTGTTGTCTGCTGCCACTTCTCTGATGGCATAGTTGTAGAATTTTGCATCTAATGTTAAAAGATCACCCTCTGTGACTGTGATGCTGGCTGTACCTTTTTTAGTAATAGTAGACCCATCGTCTAGTATGGTTAAATTCCTGGTGACAACTGATTGCTTAGTTTCAGAATCAATGAGGTTGAACTCAAATGTTTTGGCAGTTATGTCCTGTGCTTTCTGGTCCTCGTTCTTAAATGTGAAAGAGAGAGGATTAGATACACCTTTATACAGCTTTATTCGCCTATCGTACACAACAGGATTCCTTCCGTGATAACCAGTAATTCCAACAATTACCAGGTTGTTTAGTAAATACCTTGATACAGTTTGCATAGTTCATTGCTCACTGTATTTATTGAATACACTATGAATGAAATTTTTGAAACTTTAAAGACCAAGTTCCCTTTCTTGTCGCTTATACGCAAGGGCGATCTTGAATATGTTGGGATCGTGCAAAATCAAGACAACCAAGTCACTAGCTTCTATGACTACGGCAGGATCATGTTGCCCGCGGACAAAATGAAGTTTTTGAAACTGGGCGAAACTTGGTGGTGGGAATCAAACAGGAAAATACCCATCAACATCTTCCTCAAAAAAGATTTTACATATTTTAGACCTGTTATAGTTACTCTATCCAGCAAGGACATAAAGATAGTGCATGGCCCTGTGGTTAGATTGGACGACATATCCAAAAAGAGGATCAAGCGCAGGACAATACAATTGATGCGCAGGCCTGCTTAATTTTTTTTCCTTTTAATCAAGTTCATCTGCACCACGACTGCCTGTGCGTATGCCACGGCATGTGATTTTTTAAAAAAATAACTGTCGTCCTTTGGTCTTAACCAGACTTCTTTTAATATTTCTGTCCAATACTTGTACATGAGATTTCTTTTGGCCGGTCTTATAATTGCCAAAACCGCTGCCAATTGTTCAATGTTCTTTGGTTCCAGTTTAGATACTATGTCAAAATGTCCATTGATATGGAACAGTTGATCCACGACAGTTTTATCTTTCAGCAAGTTCCAATCTGGTTCTTCCAGCATCAACTCAACCAACTGTTGCTCGGTCTCGATGCCCTCGTAGAGATTCACATTTAATAAATCTATTTTAAAATATCCACGCTCTTCTGCTTTCTTATAATCAAGACTACAAGAATTATTAATAGGATCCACAGGCACTTCCTGAAAGTACACACCAGTTTTGTGTTTCTCCACATCATCGTCCTTGATGATGGCAGCAGGCATATGTTTGAATAACTTCAATGCTTGTTCTCTATTTGCAAAATCTATATCTACATCAGGCATTAGTTGTATTTCTTTCTATTAGTTTCCGATCTTATCAATGCACCTTTTTCTCGATCAATGAATTCCAATACATCCAACGTCAGTTTATAACCCTTGCTCTCCTGTGCAGGATTATTAACTTCTGGCAGGATCACTTCGCCAATAGATCCATTTTGCTTGATCACTATGATGCAGTCTCCATCGGCCACGTCTATGCCTTCTTCCATTTTAATTTTATTACTCAATCTTGGCCTCACGTGCTGTCTCCTGTACAAACAGAGCATCTGCCATGTTGGTCTTGAACCTATTGGACCAAAACTCCGGATTGATAAATCTTTGTACCATTTGCAGTTGCTCATCTGAAAATGATTTTAACATTTTTTTGCCAGCTGAACAACCAAGCACTAACCACGGAGATAATTTGCCAGTTTGTATGTGTTGCACCGATCGCGGAGTATTAACCAAACGAAAATAGTCCGCCCACTGAACGTTCTGTTCTTCCGCCCAGTCCATCATGGTCTGTATGGATCTTGTGAGAGCCGCTTCCACTGGTTCCGTCTTGAGAGTGTCTATAAGGTAAGCCTCGTAGAGATCATCCCTCGCCCAATGATCCAACTTGATTCTGGAACGTATCACATAGTCGATGTACTTTTCTGGATAGAGTGGATTCACGTTCATGATATAACGACCAAATTTAACAAATGCATTGTAGTATGCGCTCTTGCAGAAATCCTCGTAGGTTTTGGTCTTGGAATTGTTTTGATGCACTTGATAAAATTGTTGGAACACCATGAAAGCGCTCTGCACCCACTTCTCATTTTTTTGCAGATGCCTTCGCTTGGGCTCGCAAACATGTACCTGCAGAGTTCTTTCCTTGGTGAAACTCTTGCCACAGAACGTGCAGGTGTTAAGATTGCTTTCCATGGTCTTCCAGTAGTTGTTCCAACTCGCTGTCGGTTATGATCCTGTCCAACGTCTCAAGATCGGACATCTTGGTATTGGGGTATATGTCCATTAATTTTTGCAAAGACTTGTTGGGCGTTTTTTTCATGGGTTTGATATAAGGATGGAACTGTTGTTTCAATCCGCCGCACATGGAGGTTAGTTGCCAGCAAAGTTTTTTATGCTTGCCACTCAGCGTGAACAGATGCTTGTTGACGAACTCATTTATCATCTCCACATAGTGCTCCTGATAGAACCTTTCTCCCGATACTGCCGATGCATATCTCATGGTCATGTAAGGGCTGTATAGTGCCCTCTCCTGATCGTCCACTCGGTCATAATAATCCTTGTTGCGGAAGTCTATGGCCTTCATGCTGTTTCTTAATTCAAAAAATTTCTTTTCACTCATCTTCTCTCCATGTCAAAGCAAACACCGATGCATGCTTGGGATTTTTAAAAGTTATTTCTATGTTCTTGCCTTTTAACTGATAACCTTGTACGCTTAATTTCTTTTTTTTAGCATGTTTCATAATCCATTCAATGTAATGTCGATTCATTAACACAGGTATCTCTCGGTCGTGATCGTCGGGGACCAAGATAACAGGTGCTTCCATTCGAACCACATTGTTTTTTATTTTTACCATACCGCTCCATATTCCAGGAACTCCGACTGCCTTGATATGTCCTTTACGAAATATGCGCATGGAGGATTGTCATTGTCTGTGAGAGGCACCGCAAGTATCTGCCCTGACTTTATTTTTGGGAAATACCACTTCACTTCCTGGTATATGTCCACGATGTCCACCTCTGCGAACGTGGGCTTTGAGTCTGATATGGGATTGAACATAAATGCGTTGAAGCCCCGATCGTTCAAGCTGGTCAGTGGCAGCACATGCAATTCTCCCTGTTCGGGATCTCCTATGATCATTTTCCAATCAAGTGGCATCTTGATCTTGTACTTGCCAATCTGCAGCACCGCCGCTGGTGCGTTGAATGACTCAAGGAATATAAGCGGTATGAAGTAGTAGTCGGGATCGGCCGGATTTGAGTTGTCCAGCACAGCAAATCTCAGCTTGTCATCCACGTACTCGGGTATTTTTTCCAGTATGTAGGTCTTATTTTCTAACGTAAGGATTTTCATAATCTATCTTTTCTATATTATACGGGTAATTGGCCTCTTTGTAAAACTTTTTCCTCTGGCCCAGATGCCGCTTGGCGAACTTGCAGCTGGATGTGATATCCCAGATGTTGACGTGATCCTTGTCCTCCGCCTTCCTGATGCCCCGACCTATGCTCTGTATCACACGCACGAAGCTCTTGCCCGGCTCAATCAATACCAGGTTGAAGATCCTGGGTATGTTTATGCCCACGGATGCCACGCCATAGGTGGCTATGATCACCTTGTGTTGCGCTATAGAAACTTCGTCATAATGTTCCTTTCTCTCGATGTTCTTCGTGGAACCTGATATGAACACGCTGTCGGGTATCTTTTCCTCCAACAATTCTCCAGCGGATATTCGGTCCACTAGTATCATCGTGTTCCCTGTCGTCGCTATATCTGTGATGGTTTTTGCAATCCAAGACATGCGAGTCTCGTCCGTGGTCAGCCATTTCAATTCTTCCTGATAGTTTTTAAATTCTGGATGGTCCTGGGTCTGTAAAACATTAACGTTGCATTGTGCCAGCACGCCCTTGTCCTGTAATTCTTTAGCCGCTATCCTGTTGGTCACTTCACCTATGCTGCATTTCAATCCAAAGAACTCATAGTCGGCCTTGGGCACTGTGCCTGTGAGTCCCCAACGTATGCCGCACTTGGAGAATGGTCCTGTCAGCATTCTTTTCAACACGTCCGCTTTGGCCATGTGCACCTCGTCCACTATCACTGTGTTGATGTTGTCTATGGCCTCGAGGAAAGCAGTGGTCTCATCGTCCCTGCTTTTCTTTTCCAATACGTTCAATGACTGCCAGGTGGCGATGGTATTGTGTCTGCCTAGTTCTTTTCTATCACCGTAGTACACCCCCACATCTAAATTACATGCCAGGAAATCATCTTCGGTCTGTGTGACCAAACTCTTATTGGGCACGATAGTGAGAGTACGTCCATAATTCTCCACCAGTTTGCACAGAGCTGCTGTGATTATGGTCTTTCCTGCCCCCGTGGCTATCTCCTGTATGCACTGTGGATTTTCTAAAAATTTGTTTATGGTCTGCACCTGATAGTCTCTCAACACTATGGGCTGTCCAGCACAAGGATGATTTTTTGGCCACTTGATCGTGGATAGATAATCTTGATCTATCAGTTTGAACTCAAAGTTGTGCGGGGTCCTTTGATCTTCCAGTTCCACATACACTCCAGCATCTTCCAGGATGGGCAATATTTCTCCAACCAGGGCGAGGTAGGTGTTGCCACCCAGACCAAAGAAACTGACCTTGCCATCCCATCTTCCCAGCTTCACTGCCGGCAAGTGTCGGGCATAGGGTATCTCAAACTTGAATTTGTTGCTGAGATGCTTCCTATGATCTAGAGAAAGATTTTCAAATTTGACGTTGACTTCGTCTTTGATTACCAGTTTGCATGAGCTCATATGGATAGTATCTTGTCAGATGGTTTCTGACTCATATAATACAATCTTTTTGGCAAACTTTCAACCAGCCTGTCCAGTGTGTTGGTGCTCATGGCCCACATGGGAGTGTCCTGCAACATGAATGCTACCTTGGGTCGTATTCCAGACCGCAACAATGTCCTTGGTATTTTGTTTCTCACAAATATGATTTTGGTATGTGGAGAGATCTTTCTGTTGCTGACGCTTAATGCATGCAGTGTTTTCCATTGTTCATATATTCTCTCACGCTCTTCCATGGGAGTGTCCTCCCCATAGACAAAGTTGGGAGATGGATACTGCTCCACCTCGGGATTGGGATCTATAGACAATGGCGGGTTGAATTCAAAACCAAAGGCGATGCTGTCTTTGGTTATGCCGGCTGCCTCAAATTCCTGCAACCATTCATATGCTGATGTTATCTCATCTTTGATTGTTAGCTCGCCGCTGAATGGGCAGAGTGCGGGCAGGTCTCCCAATTCTACAATGGCCTGCAGCAAGGTCTTTTTGTCATGAACCTTCCTGTCCACGAACAGATCAGTTTGCATGGCGTAGGCGATCTTTTCCGCTAGGGTGGATGCGGGTGAAGAATTATTTCTCAAATGTGAAATAGAAAATTGTTTCAGTTGATCTCTTTGCTGCAGAGCTGACAGTGATTGACAATGCTCCTGCCAATATTCTGCAAGTGATGTTGGCGCATTGATCAACCTGATCGAATCTTTATACACATCCGCGATCAAGGGTAGGTAAGTTTTCTTGTGTTTGGCTATTTCCTCATAGTCTAGTAAAATTTTATTGTTGAGAATTTTAAAATCATATCTCACAGCTATCAATGATATGTAGTATGCCACAGTGTCTGTGTAGTTCATGGTCCACTTTTTTGTCTCTCCATCATACAGCATGGGCACCAGGTCCTGGGTCTTTTTCTTAAGGCATCTCACCAACTGTATTATTTTTTCATTATAAGGAAACCTCATCTCCAGAACTTCTCTGCCGTCTTCGGCGGAGAACACGTCGACACTTTTTTCAAAACTTATGGTCCTGAATGGTTGATCGTATCTGGGATTATTGATCAGCTCATCGGTGTTGTAGCCAAACTTGTCCAGCAAGGTCTGGTATCTCTTGAGGAACATCATGGCCAGTTTGCCCTGTTTCTCAGTCCATGCATAAGGGGCATCGGCTAGACTCTGTATGATTTTGAAATCTTTGTCATGTGCTCCGGACCTAGGGGGTTGGTTTGCAGGACCTGTATTATAGGTTAAAATACGCATGGCGTATTCTAATGATTCCAGGGTTCGGGGTTGGTTAATATCTGTCATTTTTTGGATAATTACAGTATAGCACACAAGACAAGAAAGTCAATTAAGTTGGCAATTTTATGAGAAGGAAAAAAGCACTAAAATTGAGGCGTAAAATAGTGGAAGAAACCCTTAATCACAAAGGGCCATATATTACCAGCAGGCGTGCCATAGACCTGTGGTTCCGTTATATCAACAAAGCAGTGTTCAACAATGAGCTGCCAAATTTTCACAAGATCACCATCAAGAAATGGTTGAAGAGGGCCATGGGGCAGGTGTGTGCGTATCCAGACAAGAATCCCAAAAGATTTGAGTTAGAGATGTTGAAGAAATATCACAACAAAAGAGATTTCATTGAAACACTGGCGCATGAAATGATACACCTCTATCAGTTTGCCCTGAAGAAGGACACCGGCAACCACAACAGCACTTTTTATAGTTTCAGGCCAAGGTTTAAATTTATCGGCCTAGGACTTTCTCAGTAAACTCTTTGTAAGTCATCAGGAATGTATTTTTTAGATCCGTGCCTGTCTGTAGATGATGCATGGGCACAGTTGGACTGTCATGCACGATCGTGAATTTGCAGTAGGGTCTTTGCTTGATCAGAATACGAAACTGCCTCAACCACCCGTCAAATACATTGGCGCTTTCTCTAGGTCCATAGAACTCGGTGCCTTGATAAATGTTGTTTAGATTACCTTTGCCATATTCCTGGAAATCAAAACCTATCAGATATACATCTCTGTGTCCATGCACGCAGGCAGTCCACATGGCCTGCTTCCCTGACACCCAGTAAGGATTTTTTGGTATGAGATGTAGTTTACCTGGATATCTATTGACTTCCAACGAGGGAGCATAACATATACATCTTTTATAAACTTCAGCATCAACTATACCCTTGGTTATCTTAGAATCAACCATAAAAAGATAATCTGGAGTAAAGTCTCGGTGCAGGGCATTGCAGCCATATGTTTGCCCAGATGATTTCAAAAGATTTAAATTAAATCCTTTCCTAGAGGGTCCATTGCCTATGATGTATGCGTTGCCCCTGGGCACTGCCTTGACCCGGTCTTCATAGAAACCATTTTGCTGTGTCTTCTTGCCGCCCTTTATAGTAATTTTTGTGATGATGGTCTCTCCCACATAGGGTTCCCATTCTATTGGTTGTATGTTTTCGTTTGAACTTATTATCTTCATTTTAAATATTTTTCCTCTAGCCTAGCTCTGATCCGGCTCCATGGCAATCCTTCTCTGATCTCCTGCACTGTCCATTCGGTATAAGCTAATTTATTTGCCCATTGTTCACGCTGAGGCATTAATGGCTGCTCTATGTACTGTAGAGAGTGATTGCCAACGTCATAGCACAAGCTAGACTCGCTGACAAACACGGGCACGCCATTGATCACTGACTCTATGGCGGGATTGGATGAATAATTTACCACGGCCCAGGCGGACACAAGTATCTTTTTGAAATCGGTGTCATCATATGTGTCTCTGTCTCTATGAGGATGGCCCACGGTGACATTTGTAAATTTTTTCTCATTGATCTGGAATGTGCTTCGAGGATGCGGCCTAACAAGTATGGGACGTTCTGTGTGCCTACGAATCTCTGTAATCTGTTGCTCTATCCATTCGGCCATGTCTGGTTTATTGATCCATTGGTGGCTGGCGTCGTGTTGTCCTAATATTATTATATGGTCTCCGGACTTCCTCCATGGCTTGAATTGTATGTTGAATTTGGGCCATCTCTGGTCATCAAAATTATCATTGGCGAAATCTGCGTCTCTGTTGATGCCGTTGATGCCTATCTTCCATGTGCTGTTCCTTTTAAGTCCACCAACCTCTATCACCACGACAGGTCGGTTCCTTTGCCTGAAACTGTCCCATATCTTTCTGTTGGATGCCATCCTGCCAGACCACAGCACTGACCAGATCACTGCGACGTCGCAGTCCTCGTCTCGATTGATGGATATTTTTTCTCCCCTTGACTGCAGATGCTGTATAAAGGCCTCGAACACAGGTCTGCTGTTGCTGCTGCCATTTTGAGGGAACACTGCTATTTTCATTTTAGGTTAGTTGGTGCTTTCTTCCAATAATCTATGTCCCACACATTTGCTGGAGCGTCTTTCATGGGAGGCCGCAGATCCGCCTTGGCACTGCTGCCTAATTTTTTCCTCTTGCCTTTCATGTGGTCCATGTACAGGCCAAGTTCGCTGTTGATGAACACATGGTGTCCCTTGACATTCTTTCCATAGCCAATGTCATTGACCTGTATTTGATATTTGTTTTGGAACTTCCTAGCGAGATGCCAAAATATGAAACTGTCATGCCATTCCAACAGCTGGAATACCTCGTCTGTGATGTATAATTTTTCCCATTCAGTTATAAATTCTCTGATGTTGGGGTGATGCAGATTATATCCAACGAAGCCACACTCGGGATACTTGCCTCCATCCTGTAAAGCATATCTCTCCCTGCCTAAGAAAGTCAGCATAGTTTCCGTTGGCAGCAGCGACTCAAGAAAATTTAGAGGCACTGGCCTAAAAGTGAACGTGTCCGCGTCCACCCACAGCACATAATCATAACCGGGAGAATTACGCACAGCGTTTATCACGCAGAAAACTTTGTTGCTGAATCTCACAGCGTCCCAGAGGAAAGAGCCCTTGTTCTTGTCCAGGCCTCCCTGCTGTTGCAGTCTTGCCGGTCGCCTGACCCCTCCATCAATTTGTTGCAGCTCTCCACACGCCACGGGGTCGTTTTTATGTTTATTTTTAAATTTTAAAAGTTCTGGTTCAGCAGCGTTGAGATCCACCCATGTGATCCTATCATTTTCGTAATTGGGTCTAGGCTCCTCCAGATAGACAACCAGGTCCACTTCAGCGGGCCATTGCTCAGCTATGCTCCTGATACCCTTTCCAGAATACAAATCCCATGTTCCCGGCTTGTAGGAAGTTATAACTTTAATTTTCATACATCTCGTACCTCTTGATCCAATCTTTCATCACCCAGCCCGGCACCAGTGCCTTGCCGGCCTTTTGGCTTACTGACACCTTGTCTAGTATTGATTTTTCTCCCATGCTGTACAAATAAAAATTATTTAATTCTTTGTTTGTGCCCTGGGCCAGCCACTGTCCAATTGGCACAGTCCACCCTGTCTTTTGTTTATTAATTATTGCGTCTGGCAGTAGTCCTTTGTAGGCTATCTTGGTCAATAGCTTGGTCTCGTGTTTATTTTTTCCTATTTTATAACTCGTTGGTATGTCTAGACAGTATTGCATAAACATTTTGGTGGTTAAAGGAAATCTACCTTCCATACCAAATGCCATGCCATACTTGTCGTTCCTGGAGAAAAATTCATTTGGTGCTTGTGCCACGCAATCCAGTGCCATATAAGATGCCACAGGATCTGCAGGATTCCATAGAGTATCGGGATATAATTTTATTAATTCTTCCCTCAATACATTTGCTGGCAGTGTTGGCACTCCCAACACCAAAGGCCTCTTTATTCTCTGCAGCCACTTGTCCACTACCGCGGCCCAAGAATCAAGTCGGTCATTGCGCATCTTCCAATACTTGGGATATCCTCCCAATATCTCATCTCCCATGTCGCCCGCCATGGTTATCACGATGCCCGACTCATGCAATCTGCGATTGGTATGATAGTACATGCTCATGCTGGGGTTGTAGACTGGTTGCTCCATGTAGTAGATGCTGTCATTCCATGAGGTGATCACGTCCCCCGGGGTGATTATTACTTCAGTGTGATTGAATTTTTCTCTTTGGGCCAATATTTTTGCACAGTTGGCATCACTGTTGTAATCCTCGTCTGTGACAACATTTGGTTCCATGCGGTTGGTGAATGTGTTTACGGATCCATGTATCTTCATCATCTCATAAGCCACCACGCTGCTGTCTAGTCCCCCGCTGAGGAACACGCCTACCTTGCGCCTGCCTATGCTCGACATCTGTACTGTGTCTCTGACCTTGCTTCTAAACTCCGTGGGATCAAAAGATTTATTGGCGTTTGGCTTTATATAGATCCTGGCAGATGTCTTTATCCTCTGGTCAGCGCAATCATACACCATCGTTTCTCCCGGCATAAGTTGTTTGATGTTGGTGAAGAACGTGTTCCTGGTGGCGTTGATGCCTGTCAGGCTCATGCAACTGATGGCCAGCTGATCAATCTTGCGTGAGTTTGGCACGCGATCCAACATGCCCTTGATCTCAGAACCAAATATTAACCCTTCGGCGGTCTGTGCATAGTATAATGGTTTGATGCCGGCATGGTCCCTGCTCAATATCAATTGTTTTGTCTGTGGATTGTAAAAGGCAAAAGCATGCATGCTGTCCATCTGTTCAACAAACTTCTCTCCATGTTGGTCTAATCCCCACGCCAACAGTTCCGTGTCGCAGGTTGTTTCAGGTTTGAAGTCTATGTATTTTTTTAACAAATCAAAATAATTAAAGATCTCTCCGTTGTAGATCAATATGTTGCCTCGCTCGCTACGCCATGGCTGCTGGGACGACCCAGGCTGATCTGTTATGCTGAGAAGATTGTGTCCAAGCGTGATGTTGTCATCATTCCAAATATCCTTGCCATCAGGTCCCCTGTGTTCACATATCTTGATGTACTTCTCCACAAACTCCCTATCTCTTTTTGTGATTCCATATATGCCGCACATATTATAATCCTAATTTTTGTTTGAATCTGCGGAACACCGTTCCATTTTTTATTTCCTCTGTGGTCCACATTTTATAACCAAGATCATATAACCACTGTGTTCTATCGGGCAGTTGTGGAGATTCAATCTTTGTCAGATTGGTATTGGAGACTGGCCAACATATAGCCAGATCCGATGTGCAGAAAGTGGGTATGCCTCTCACGCAACTGTCTGTGCTGGCTGTTGAATTATGGGTGACCACTGCATGGCAATTGGTGATTGCCTCTTGGAAGTTATATCTGTAATATTTCTTTTCATCCCCAGACCAAAATTTCTTATCCCCAATGATAAGTTGAACGTCTGACGGGAATTCTTTTTTCCTATCTTCCATCACGGCCAGGTGGTTAGGGTGTGGGCGAACTAAAAATTTTCTATCGGTGAGGGGTCGTAGTATTTTATAAACATTATTAAACCAATCAATCGGATCTAATTCATTCATGCTCCAGTTGTCCTTGGGTTGTAGGACAAATAATATCGGATCTTCTGTGTTGGACTTCCTCCAAGGATCATTCTTAATATTCCATAAACCTTTCATCATTTCCCAGCGATCCGGGGGAGAGTTGTCCGACAAGAAATTGCCATTGTTCATGGGAGAATAAAGAGATACTCGCCAATGATGTTGAGGATGATCCACTGTATTTCCAAAACTGCTTAATAGTCCACCATCAAATGTAATAATATAGATACCTTTTGCCTTCGCCCTCTCCACTAGGTCCAATCTCCGTCCCTTGGTGTGATGCCGCTGATTGGTGCCCCCATACCCAAACATGCAACCTATCGGAGCAGTGGGTTCCATTTCTCCGTTCATTGTAGGACCGTCCATTTTTTCATTTACAATAACAGGCTCATCTCCAGATGCTCTCACGCCCTCGGCCATGTGTTGCAGTAGATCCCAGCTGGCCCCTCTACGCCTGTCTTTGACAGTTCTTCTAAATATTTCAACTTTCATCTAATATCTTCCAAATGTAATTTTTCAATGCCTGCATATCTGTAAAGCACATCATTAGCTATTTTCATTTCTCTGCGATATCCCCAACTCTCTAATAATCTTGTGATATCTTGCTTGTGTCGGCCCACTCTGGCTTGTGCACCTTGCTTCTGTTCTATGATAATCCAAGGTTGATCCTTTTGAATAGTTCTCTTGCCACCTTGCAGTACCGGCATCTCCCACCCTTCTACATCTATTTTGATTAATCCTATTTTTGAAATGCATTGATCATCTAAACTTTCTACTGGTACTGTCATATTACCTGTGCTGCCAATATAAGTATTTTGACTGCGTTCAGACTCGTACATTATGGTCAGTTCTCCTTTCTTATCACCTAGTGCAATTTCTCTTAATTCGTAATTGCTTTGTTGTGAATTTTTCCGATAACATTCTGCCAACTCTGTTATAGGTTCAAAAGCATAAACTATATGGTATGATAGCATAAGTTTTCGACTCCATAATCCTATGTGAGCTCCTATGTCCACTGCTGCTCCTAAATACCCTGTTTGTTCATAGATGTAATTCAAGAAATTATCTCGCTGTTTCTGTTGATATTCTCCTTGGCTGATATCTACAGGCATAGTGATATCTGCCACAGGCATCCACCAACCTTGATCAAACTTTAATGCTGTCATCTTAATATTTCAACTTTCATCTAATATCTCCCATGCCCACCCGTTTTGCATTTCTTGTTTTGAAAATTGTCCATAAGCCAAGGAATGATACAACGGTTCTCGGTCCATGTATCTGGGTGTCTCGATTTTGGCGAAGTCTGTTTCTGCGATGGGGGCACACGAGTTCATGGCATCTGTGTACACAGGCACGCCTCTCGCTGTGGCTTCTATCGTTATGTTGCTGTTGAACGCCACGATGGCGTGTGTGTCATCCCAATCTATGGGCGTGGCAGTGTCTTCGGTGTCATTTGGTCCGGGCATCAGTCGACCTTGCTCATCTATCTTGCTGTCTGGATTATATCCTTTGTTTCTCACAACTATTTCCCTATCTGTGTTTGCCCGCAGAGTCTCTAGAGTTTTTGATAGCCAATGTTCCTGCTCAAACATGACCGACATGCTGTGCGTGGGAGGGCACACAACAATCTTGCTGCCACCCTTCTTCCATGCTTCTATCTTGAATGGGAAATATTTTTTAAATCTATCATCGGGCCTGGGCTCCATGAAATCTTTTGTGTGTTTGTTTTTGGTGATCCTCACCAGATATGGATCACCCCTGCTCTCTCCCCAATAGGGCCGATCCATGAAATAGAAATTTATATTATTTTTTAATGCCCAATTGTAGACCACGTTGGTACCTCTCAAAATTCCAAACAGCACAACCTTTTCGGCATCTCTTTGCTGTATGACCTGATCCCACGATAGTATGCGTGAGCCTGGTAATCCCTGCTGTGACCATGAGATGTATTTTTCTGTGGCAGGCCTATCTGTTTTGGTAAGATATATCATTTGTTATTAATTATTGACTTTTTAGAGGCCGTTGATTAATTCAAACAATGCCGGAGTCTGTATAGAGATATCATTGAAATCTTTTTTCCTTTTTACTCCCTTGGCCTTGTCACCCTTTATTTCTACTTTCTCGCCCAGTATGACCCTGTGGATCAAACCCAAATGATGGCTGATTACAGGATATACTTTCTTGTCCAGCATCTCCGTCTGGCTTATCTCAATCACTTTTGTGCCCGGTGCGCACCATAATAGGTTGGCCAATCCCGCTCCATGGGTTGACACCACGTGGCTCGCTTCCGAGAATAGTTCTATCTGTTGCTTTATTCCCATGCCCGTCAATGTCACGGTCTCCCAGCCTTGCAAAGCCATGAACACCTGTTCGGCATTGATCAATCTCCTCGCGGGCGCATCATCCCTGCTGATGAAGATCTTCCTGCGGGCGTTGCACACCACGCCAAATTTGTGACGCAACCATTTTATCATGTCGGGCACGGTGATCCCATCTTCATGATTGCTCATGGACGGGGCCAAGAGATGACCAAACTTCCATGTTGTGTTTTTTGGCATCACATAATATCTCAGTTCTGGAAAGAGTTCTCGCGCCACCCGATCAAAGTATTCGCTGGGGCCACTGAGCACATATATGAAGTCTGTGTATTTGTGGCTGAACTTTTTTTCTATCAGCCTAAACTTAGATATCACGTCGATCCAGATATGCCATGCATTGTTGGCGCTGTGTTTATCGATGGGCAACCAAACATACTTGTATGGCTCTGAAAATTGTTTGTGTGCAGGTGGCAGCGTGATTTCCATGTTATCGTTCCACTTGCTCCACAAGTCATGTGTCTTTTGTGGTTTGTATTTTGTGTTGTGCAGCAACGGCCAGAGATGCGAAGTGATCATATGATTTTCATTAGTGATGACAAGCGGCAGTGCATGCGCAAAGCAGTCGTGGAATTCGGCCACGAACGTGGGATTGGTGGTAAAAGTTTTCTTGGGAGCAGCAGGATGATAGTCCACGGTGTACTGATATGGAGTATCTATGATGTCAAACCTTTCCTGGAAGTACTGTATGGCCGATATGTTTTTTACTATCATTGTATTTTCTATAATTATACTATAAACTTATATAGATGTTAACCATATACGCACCTCTAGGAAATACCAAAAGCAAGTGTTGGGAAGTGTTCAATGGTGTCAAGCAAACTTGGCCCTCTGAAGTCATCATCAAGAACAATACAGAAAACAGTGCAGATGCACCCGCCATGTTCTGGGGTTTAGTAAACAACAACATCAATCTCGTACATCAATTAGAAAACCAAAAGTCGGAATATTGGTACACAGACACTCCATATTTTGGAAGATTTGATAATGACAATTTGAAAGAAGACAATCATTATTGGAGAATTTGCAAGAATCAAATACATGCCAGATACTGGAGAGATTGCCCATCGGATAGATTTGACAAATTTAATTTAAAAATTAAAACCAGAGATAAGAATCAAGGCGAACATATTCTTATTTGTCCCAGCAGCACGGGCATACACACATATCTCAAAAAAACTAATTGGCTAAATGACACAGTCAACGAAATAAAAAAATATACAGATCGGCCCATCAAGATAAGAGAAAAACCCAGAAAGTTTGGCACATCTGGTCCTGCCGTGGCCGACGTACCGTTGGAGCAAGATTTACAGAATGCATGGGCATGCGTGACCAGTTGCAGCATTAGTGCCGTGGAGGCAACATTACAAGGAGTGCCTGTGTTCAGTGATCCAAAAAGTTTTGCTTGGAGCATATCATCTGCTAGACTATCCGAAATAGAAGATCCATTATACGTAGATCCCACAATGTGGTTATATTCATTGGCATATCAGCAGTTTACTCCGCGAGAATATGCAGATGGCACTGCAATTAGCGTGTTGAAAGAAATTAGGATGTTATGAATATAGAAATAGTAAATGGGTTTTGGGTGCCCAGCAACGACATACACATACAGCAATGGCGTAAAGGGGAACCCTTCACTCAAAACAAGTGCCTGAAAGAATTTCTCAAATGGTGCCATTCTAGCAATCAAAAATTCAATACAGTATTGGACATAGGAGCATGGTGCGGTACATGGAGCGCAGAGATGGTGCCCTATTGCAAAAAAATTTATGCCATCGAACCAGATAGGACTCACTTTGCATGTCTTTTGAAAAACATGATTAAGTTTGACAACATAGAACTAATAGATTATGCCATGGGCGATACGGAAACCAAGGTGTCATTGACCGATGATGATTTTACGCAAGCCAGAAGAATTATTTCATCTGGAAATATATTGATGAAGACCGTTGATTCTTTCAAATTTGAGGACGTTGACCTGATCAAGATAGATGTTGAGGGATTTGAAATGAATGTGCTTCGCGGAGCAAAAGACACGCTTAAGAATTGTAAATTTTTAATGATTGAGTTGAACAACAATTCAAAAAAATATGACTCCAGCAATGTTGAAATAGAAAAATATCTTGGACAGCATGGCTTTACCACACTTATAGACAAATGGCCGGACAAGGTCTTTTCAAGGAATAATTAGTATATCATGAAAATTTTTATCACAGGCGTTGCTGGATTTTTAGGTTCGCACCTGGCAGACCTAATGATATCCAATGGCCATACTGTGGCCGGCAATGACAACATGATAGGCGGATACAGTGACAATATACCGGAAGGTGTGGAATTCCATCAGATAGATTGCAAGGACCTTGACAAGATCACAGAAGCCATGCGCGGCAGCGACATAGTGTATCACTGCGCCGCCACAGCATACGAAGGGCTGAGCGTTTTCAGCCCATTGCTAGTGACACAAAACATATTTGAAGCGTCGGTGTCCACAGTCACGGCAGCGATTAAAAACAAAGTTAAAAGATTTGTCTACTGCAGTTCCATGGCAAGATATGGAACCAACCAGGTTCCTTTCCGAGAGGAATATCAGCCAAATCCACAAGATCCATATGGCATCGCCAAGGAGGCCGGCGAGCGAGTGATCAAGAACCTGTGTGACACGCATGGGGTAGAATGGAACATTGCGGTGCCACACAACATAGTTGGTCCTAGGCAGAAGTACGATGACCCATTCCGCAACGTCATGAGCATCATGTTGAACAGGATGCTGCAGGGCAAGGCTCCTGTTATCTATGGAGATGGTGAACAGAAGAGGTGTTTCAGTTACATTGACGATTGCCTGTATTGCCTAAATGAGCTGGCGTTCAACGAGAATGTCAAGGGAGAAATAATCAATATCGGTCCCGACGAGGAATTTGTCACAATAAATCAATTGGCAGAGCTGTGTGCCAACGAGACAGGGTGCAATCTTGATCCCATACACTATGAAGACCGTCCCAAGGAAGTCAAGTTGGCCACTTGCTCCGCGGACAAGGCCCGCAGGTTATTGAACTACAGCACCACTACCAACTTGAAAACTGCCGTGACCAAGACAGCGGATTACATACGACAGAGGGGAACGCGGAAGTTTAAATATCATCTCCCATTGGAAATAATCAGCGACAAAACGCCCAAGACGTGGAAAGACAGATTGATATGATCCTGTCTGAACTAAACAAAATTACACTGAGCGATAAAGGCACACACCACAGCTATATTGACATGTACTATGAACAAACCATGTCCAATTATAGAGGTCAAGACATCACGTTGTTGGAGATTGGAGTGAACGCAGGTAGGTCATTGGAACTATGGGCAAAATATTTCAACGACCACAGCACCATAATAGGTGTGGATAAGAAAATAACAGTGCCCTACCACCCAACCAGAAACAACATGCGCTACGTGATCGGAGATGCGACCAAGGAAGAGACAGTGAAAAATTTTGACAGCATTGACATCATCATCGATGACGGCTCGCACAGATTGAACGATCAACTCAAGTCTTTTAATCTACTGCACACAAAGTTGAAGGCCGGTGGGGTCTACATCATTGAAGACATACGTGATATTGATAACTCTGCACAAACGTTCAAGGATTTAGAAAGCAGTCATGGCGTGCATGTGAAGATTTTTGATTTCAGGCACATAAAGAATATCAAAGACGATGTGATCGTGGAGATAAAGAAATGATCTCTATCTGTTGTCCTTCCAGGGGACGTCCGGGTCTCGCCGCAAGAATGATTGACTCTATTAACAGGACGGTAAGCAAGCCAAGCAATGTTGAGATCATGCTGTATCTAAATGATGATGACGAAAAATTAAAAGAATACAAACAACATATAGATAAAAAATATTATGAGATCGGGCCCAACCAAAGCACATGCCTCACGTGGAATCAATTGGCCCAAAAGGCCAAACATGACATATTGTTTCTAGCCGGAGATGACATACAATTCATGACCAAGGACTGGGATAAAAATATAATCCGCGCCTTTGACCAGCACGCAGATAAGATATGCATGGTGGTTCCTTTTGATGGAAATGGCAAGGGCAAGGGCAAAGATTTATTGCCTAACAACGAACCTTACACTCTTACCGAGGGTGATGTGGCCGGCAGTCCCCATTTCGCATTGCATCGGAATTGGATCAAGGCACTAGGATATTTTGTACCACCCTTCTTTTGGCACTGGTATGTGGACACCTACACGCAGACCGTGGCGAGGAAGTTAGGGCGTTGTGTGCTACTGACAAAAACGCTGGTGCAAGCCAAAAAGATATTTGACGACACAGCCACATTGGTGAGGCAAAATTTGAACATCAACGTTAGAGATGATTATGTCTGGAGCATGGTCAAGGACAGACATGTTGATGCTGATGTGGAAAAATTAAAAATTTTTATAGCAAATTATAAAAAAAATTAAGACAACCACTTGTTAAATTTTCCTGTAATTGCATTATCGAAATACATCTCGCAAAAGAGTCGCTCTGGCAATTGATGTTTCCTTTCAAGCACCTTAAATTGTGTTTTGGTTTGTATTATAAAAACAGTGTTGTCCAGATACGATAATAATTTCTTGTTGACCCCATCCGTGAGCTCTATTTCGCCTCCCTTGCTTTTGTCGGTGCGTTGTTGGAAAAACCAATAGCCGATATATGTATTGCCTTCTTTTGGCGTGAGCATTTTCGTGAAGTCATTGTGGAAATAAATCTGCACGCCCATCTCTTTGCAGAACTTCTGCCAGTGGGCATGTTGTATGTTGCCCCATTGTTCGTAGAGCCTATCATATACCTCTCTGGGCACCAGCGTTTTGGTGTACATGTGGGGCACAGGAGATCTATTGCGTTCAGCTTTAGATATTGTCCAACGGTCTTCGCTCATGAACTAAAGAGATTTATCAATTCTTTCTTCCAGATGTCACTGTATTCGCAGTTCCTGTAATTTTCAAACCATGGACCGCCCTCGGTATAATGCAAAATTTTTGGTGATCCATCTTTTGGTTCCTTGTACCAGCCCACTAACCAATTATATTCATGAGGAAGAGAACCAATTTCGGAATCCTCTAACCAACTAAACCTGTGCAGGAATTTTCCCGTTTCCTTGTTTAGCAATTCTGGTGTAAGTATTTTATTCTTAGGATGTGCGCAGTTCCATAAAACCATGCTGCTCCAATTCTTTCTTGGATATAATAATTGCATTTGGCCATCCATCTTGACCCCTTCCTCGGGCGTGTAGTCATGTTGCACGCACACCACTGCCTTGCTGTCATCACAGTATTGTTTCAATTCATCTGCGTCTATCTGCCAAACGAAATCACAGTCACAGAACACAGCCCATCCCTGATAATTTTGTAGATAGGGTATGAAGAATCTCGTGAATGTGAATTCCGTGCTGGCCAGCTTGTCTATTTCTCTGGTGTACAGCCCTGCTTCTCTCATGCTTTTCATTTTTAACGGGACCACTTCTGTATTTTGATTCCTGCGTTTTATAGAGTGTTCGCAAACCTGATATGTGATATCTTCTCTGGGATCGTAGCCCACATACACTTTCATAATTTTCCTTCCTCCCTCATCTTTTTCCTAATGTCTGTGGCTGAAATTTTTTGTATATTGTCTGGCAAAACTATTTCTTCTATCTTGTAACCAACTCCTCTGCCGTAGCAAATATTAGTTATGTTTGGAACCAATGTGATCTTGATTCTATTCCTAAATGCCAGTAATGCCTGTTCTATGTTCTTTTTAACTGTATCAAAATCAAACGGATTGTCTCCAACCCCTTGCACATCTCGCACTTGTATGTTTACCTGTCCGGTTTTTTTTACAATTTCTTCAAACAGAGCCTGATGTCCTTCGTGCCATGGTTGCCACCTGCCCAGCATCTGAACCGTTGGTCTACGATTATCCCAAACATATTCTTGTATCTCATCTGCTATCCTCAAAGACCACAGCTCAGCATTCTGCGTGGGCACCCTGAAGTCATATTCCTCAGGCGGAACGAACATCTTGTTGGTGTCCTCGAAGCGTCCTTCCTTTATGGTATCCACCCAAACTGTATAGTCAGCAGCAAAGTCTTGTCTAGTCTTGTTAGTTGGACAAACAAAGTCCGCTATCACGTGTTTGCCTCGGTCTAATCCTTCTTGTGCTAGGCGTTTCATGCGTTCCGCTTGCCTTGTCCTGCCCTCTGGTGAAAAATCCCAATCATTGGCTGATTCTCGTACTCTATCAGCGTTCAGCCATTCTGCTCCCAATATTGTGGCCAGTTTGTCGGCCAGATAGCTCTTGCCAGAACCGGGCAGCCCCATCACTAATATTTTTTTATTTTTGCTCATTGACAATCTTGTGTATTTGTTGCCAATTATTTACTCTTATGATTTTTTCATGCTGTAAACCCTGGTTGTAGTCATGATCATACAACAATGGCCTCAGCCCATATTCCAGGCCTTTCTTGGCGTTGGTCCACTTGTCTTCCACCCACCATAAACCCGTTCCATGGAATTCCGCCAGTGCTGAATCTTTGTGGTCGCCAGTTTCCAATATGAAATAATTTGTGAAAACAGTGTCCCCAAACAGCTCTGCCATTCTTTTCTTGCGCAGCTCCTGTGCTGGTATGTCTGATGTCTGTGATGTTATGGGTATGAATGTCCATCCCTCAGCGTGTAACAACTTTACCCAGGTCTGGGCATCGGGCATTGGTTGCTGCGTGCCCATCCACGCACTGCGATTGAATTCTCTAATCAGTTCGCTGGACATGTCCTTGTGGATGCCATATCTCAGGCTCATGTCATATTCATGCTCGGTGTTGGGTAATTTTGGAAATCCCTTTGACAACATCCATTTGCTGAAATGGTCCTCCCATTCCAACAGAACTCCGTCAACGTCTGTGAGTATTATCCTATCTGATTGTGGCATCTTCCATACCAGCCACTCGTAGTTTAACTATGTTAGTCAGCTGCCATTGTTTTTGGTCAAGCCCCTTGGTTATGCCCAACCATTTGTTCCTCAACAATGCAAACTCATTTATTATTTTTTCCATGTCCACCACATCTGACTCTCCGTCCACATACTTGTCGGCATCTCTAGATGTCAATGCTCTGTTGTAATTTTCTAGGAATTTTTTAAATGTCTTGGATCGCAATCTTCTATTTTCTATATTGAGATATTCTAATATAGCTTCTATCTCTTGTAATTGATTGAATCTTTGTTCCACTACTCCTGGTAGTGATGCTGCGGATTTTTCCAAATTGCCAAATATGTATATTTCTTTCCTTGCCGCTTCAAACTCCAGATCAAAATGTTTTATGCAGTCAGGTATCAGGCCGATGTCTTGGCTAACCTTTGTGTACCAGCTCATTGGTCTTCATCTTCCTCTTCATTTTCCTCTTCGAACACGCTCTCTATCGCCTCTTCTAACTTTTCATCATACTCGCCCGCGGACTTGATAATTTTTGTCGGCACGCCTATGTCTACCAGCGTCTTGATGAAGTCTACTGCACAGTCCACTTTCTGTCTATCTGGCACATAGTGATTTATGGAGTTCCATATCTGCTCTATTTCCTCGTGTGTGAATTCTTGCATTATTTTTTTTCCTGCCAGAGAGTTTCAAACACTCTCTTTTTCTTTTTGCCATCCCAATAACCGTGATAGCCTGTGATTTCTTTATTTTTTTTCTTTCTTAATTTGTACTTCATCTTCTTGTTTTATCTCTGTCTTTTTTATGTTTAGATAATCGTTCATTATCATTGTTAATTTATCCCCGTCCCAATCTTTCCTATATTCCAGATGCTCTTTGCCCTTGCTGTCTATGTATTTTAATCTGTTGCCTGATTGAACTATCACTCCTTGTTTTTCAAACAAGTCAACCAATCCAGAGTAAGGATCCATGCCGGTGTCATATGGAATCTTGACTTGTACGCTTTCAAAAGGTTTGGCATATCTAGTCTTCATGACTTTGCATGCTGCTCTGATGCCTCTCACTTCAGTAATTTTATTGCCTGCTTCGTCCTCTTTTAATTTTAATTTTTTCATAGCGATCACGATAGATGATGCATAGATAAATCCCTGTCCTCCAGAAATTTTATCATCTGGGTCAAACATGTCCTGCGAAGCATAGGTGTGATTGGTGCATACCATGCCCACGTTCCACGAACCAAACATGTTCACACAATTTCTAACCAGTGATGTTAGAGCCTTGGGCTTCCTACCCAAATCACCTTTCATCTCTCCTGCTTCAAACTGATTGACATCTGTTGGAGTCAATAACATGCCCAACGAATCTATTACAAACAAAATTTTAGGAGCAGTTTCTTTATTATCTGTGTTTTCTTCTCTGTAACCTTTCATGAATTCTGATATGGTCTTGGCCACATCATCCACCATGGAAAGACTTAATTTTAATAATTTCTTCTCATCTGTGTCCACGCCCAATGCCTTGAGCCATGCCTCGTCCAGCGCATTCTCTGTGTCGATCAGTATGACATAGATGCCCTGTGCCTGTGCATTCTTGATTATGTTGCCTGATGCTATGTAAGATTTACCCGCACCCGATTCTCCTGCCAGCACTGATACCTTGCCCAGCGGAATGCCCTTGTTGAAGTCTCCAGATATCAAATAGTTTAATGCGTAGTTGCCTGTGGAGATCCAATCTGTTGGATCATTGAATCCCAGACCCAGGCCTTGTATTGATTTTGTGATGCTCTTCCTAAATTTTGTTGCGTCAAATACTTTTGTCATTTTTTTAATTCCTATGTTCTTATATTAACACTAATTGGCTCCAGTGTCAATTCTGGAGCCAAAAGGGAAAAATTAGTGTTATTATTTGCTTTGTCTTGATCTTATCAGTTTCAAGATGTCTTCCGCTCTCTTGGCACTGTCAGTGCTGGGTTGGGGAGACGCCGCGGCTGGAGCCACTTTTACTGGCTCTACCTTGGTAAAGATCTCCTCGCCAGTGACTGCCGCCACTGATGCGGAACCGTTGGCCGATCCATTTGACTGGATTGACACTCCGGCTGGTCTGAAGTACTGACCATATTTTTCCAGATCATAAGCCTCACCTTCAACAGATTTCTCAAATAATTCTTTGATTATCTTGATCTCTGCTTCGGTTGGCTTTTTGGGTCTGAAATCATTCATGTTGAACAGGCCAAACTTGTCGATCGCTGCTCTCTCAGCTTCGTCCAGAGCTCTTTCTCTTCTGCTCCATTTTGAAGTTGAGTAGTCAGCATATCCGCCTTTGGATGTCTTGGTTATCCTGAAATCCACGCCTCTCACGTAATCAGTTGGCAGCTCTTCCATCTCTGGATCCAGCAATGCTGATCTGATTATGTTGAAGATCTGTGGACCAATTATGAATCTCCTGATTGGATTTTCAGATACTTTGTCATCTGCCAAGGGATTTTGCAGCACGAAACCTTGGAATATGTAACTCTTCTTCTTCCAATATTTCCTGCCCATGTCTTCCATTGACTTGTCCTTGAACCAGGGTCTAACCTCTGTTAGAACTGGACAAGTTTCACCATACATCTCCATGCATGGGACCTGCACCTGCACTGGTCTTGAATCCGCCTGCCCCTTGATTCCAGCGAAAGGCAACTTGATCATTGCTCTCTCCGTCCAGAAGAAGGTGTTGCTTGGATCCTTGTCAGGCAAGAAACGCACTACTGCTTCTTGGTTTTCCTGTATGTTCCAGTGTGGGTAGATGGCGTTGTCGCCGCCTGTGGATGAAGTGGAGCGATTCACTTCTTGAGATTTTAATCTCGCTCTTATTTCTGCTAGTGTTGCCATAATGTAAGCCTCCTATTGTGCCTATGTTTGTTTTATGTTTGCCTAATGTATATCAGACATAAAGAATAATATACACACTTATTTATCTGTTGTCTATGATGAAATTTGGTATTATATACCGGATAATCTTTTGATGGCCGCTAATTCGTCTTCTTTTACCGTGGTATCTTCGCTGTATTTTTGATTGATTTCCATGGCTGCCTCTTCTGCTGCTTCCCTGTCTTTCTTGACCTCTGCCACTGATGTGTTTAGGAAGTTGGCTAATTCGAGATCACTCATTTGTCTGATGGTTGGTCCCCCGCCCACGCTCTCTGCGGAAAAATCAAAATCTTCCAGTTGCATGCCTGCCAGTTCTATGGCGTCCTTCAATGTGTATTCCTTGTCGGCCACTTTGAACTTGTCGCCGGGCTTCATGCCAGCTGCCTTGGCCTTCTGCACTGCCTGTGCGAACTCGTTGCCCTCGGTCTTGGCGCCTTGCTTGGCTTTTTCGTCATTATACTGTTTTGAAATAATTGCGTATTCTTGTGGTTTCAAATCAACCACCTCTTTATTATGTGTTTTTTTTAACCAATCACGAAATTTGTACTCATCATCTATGCTGCCTTCTTTTTGCACCATCTCCATCAGTCCCAGTTGCTCTAGCCTGTCGTAGATCCACTCTTCCGGATCACCATCATTGCCCTTGACTGTGCCATAAGGCATCTCGCCGTTGCTCATGTAATAGCTTAATAGTTCACGATATAGTTTGCCAAAAGTCATTAAATTTTCTCCGGCCAACACTTCCTTGTATGATTCCGCATTCTGGTCCAGTATCTTTTGCACTTCTTCCTTCTCTCCATGCAGTATGCCTGCCATGTGCATGTCCGAGCTGTCCACTGGTTCTTCCTGCACCGCTGGTACTTCCTGTATCGAATCCATTGCTGTCTGGGTCATTGCGGTGTCAAAATGATCAGCTGACTTGTTCTGGCCTTTCATGAAATCTTTCTCGTTCGCTGTCACTGCAGTGGTCAGTGCGCTGTGCTCTTCTGGGCTGTAATAATTCTTAGCAGCTGGCATCGCAAGCATCTTCAGCACATAGTCTCTCACTGTTTGTCTTGCGCAGGCGTCAGGTCCTTCCTTGTCCGCCAGATCCCCCAATTGGTCAAATAATTCATCGTCTTCGAAACCCAATGCCTGTAGTGTTGACACCGCGTTTACCGCTTCCGTGCCCACTGGAAAATGTTTGCTCATTAAATCTTTCAATTTGTTGAAGTTCTTCCCCGCATGGTCCTCATCGGGCAGCGAGCTTATCCCCTCGTTGACCTTGGCTTCAACCCTGTTGGCCCAGTTCTCAAATGGTTGTGCTAGATCCTCCTTGGCCTTACCTTGTCTGTCTTTCTTGGGCATGAACTTGCTGGGGTCCTGTCTCACCTCGTCGGCGTATGCTGGATCCTGTTGCATCTTCTTGTAGTCGTCGATGTATCTCTTGGCCAGCTGTATTGCTATCTTTTTATTTTTTGTGTAATTCTCGTCAGGCTTGAAGAACGGTGCACCTTCGTTGCCCATGTCGTCGGCCACTTGGCTGGCGAAGTTTGCTATCCTGTCCTCCTCGTCATTTCTCGTTAGCATCCTTGATGCTATGTCTGACAGTATTGAGCTCAACATGGTGTTCTTGTTGGTGAATTTTGTAACCTTTAACATCTTGTCCGCGGCTGGATCTGCCCTCAGCACTAATTTTTTTTCTGGATTGGCCAGGAATGATTGCACCATGGCTGAATGATCCACTGGTGGTGTTGAGATGTCCCCATCTCTGTCATCGTATTCTTTCATTATGGAGTGTATCAACGGCAGGGCGGATTCCACCTTGTCATCAAGATGTTTCAGCGTGAATTTTTCTCTGAGGCTGTTTCTGGTCTCGTCATCCAGTTCCGCTATGGTGGTGGGTTGGAAACTTTCTTTGGCCTTCATGTAGTGACCTTGCTTGCTGATGTTCTTGATGTAGTTCCTCATGTTCTCTAATTTCAGTCGGCTCTTCTCTATGATGTCTCCCACTGAATTGTTCAATTGATCTTTATTGGTGGCATATCTGGCGAAGCTGTTCAGCTGCGCTATCTGCTCACTCATCTTTATGATGTGCTTGCCAAAATCATCATGAGGCACGCCGCCGTTGGCCACGTGTCGGGCCATCGCTCTGGCTCCTGATAGATGTTTCATTGGATATTTGAATCTTTCGCCCTGCTCATTTTCTATGTAGAGGCTGTTGATCTGCCTGCTTCTGGATCCCGGTACGTTCTCGTCCACTGCCTGAGAATGCCTAACTATCAATCTAGTCTTGTCCAGGCTTTCGTATGAGGATTTGGCCGTGCCTGTCAATCCTTCTGCCACTGCGATGCCTGCTAATTTTGTTAATCTTGTAAGTTCTTCTGACATATTATCGCCAGTATTTACCGTTTTGTTGACATCTGCGAGATTCTTGAAATCCTGCTGCGTAAGGCTTGTTTTG